>Ga0307509_10000245_pt1 | contig 87456 bp, 76 predicted proteins | sample 10_EM_MG_FD_202245 | JGI IMG/M metagenome (GOLD analysis project Ga0307509, IMG submission 202245) | Populus trichocarpa ectomycorrhiza microbial communities from riparian zone in the Pacific Northwest, United States - 10_EM | ecosystem: Host-associated > Plants > Roots > Unclassified | place...
CCGGAAATGGACCATGCCGATCCGGGATTGGAAAGCTGCGCTGACTCGCTTTACTATCCAGTTTGAAGAACGGGTGACCAACCTCTAACAACAAACCCGTTTACACAAAATTCCGGACACCCTCCCGCGATGCATTAGGGAGTGGATTTCTGATTGTGCCAGTCCGCTACTTGGATTTCACAGAGCACCAGATACCTAAAGAGCACTCGCTTCAGCCCTTCTGCTACAAGCAACAGCACTACGAATGGGAGCAGGAAGTACGCGTAATTGGCGAGATGGAACTCGGAAAGAGAGTCGGGTCTCCGCGAGAAGCGCCGGTTATTCTCAGTACCCTCATAGAAAAAGTCGGCCTCCATGCAGCGGCGCCACCATCATTCGTTGATTCAGTGTTTCAAGTGCTCCGGTTACGGGCGCCAAGTGCGAAGTGCGAAACCTTAAGTATCAACAGAAATATTTAACAAGTGGCTCAAGCCGACCGCTGCTACGGCGCGCATCATTCAGAGTCTTGAAGGTCTGCTCAGAGAAGCCCACTGAGCCGCGAGCTTGCACAAAGCACCATTCGTCAATTGACCTCACCCTCTTACCCGCTGCAACCCTAGGCCAAAACTCACTCCCTCCTCATCGTTGCGCACCGAAATCGTCCCGCCCATCTTGGCCATGTAAGTCTTGGCAACAAACAGTCCTTGGCCGCGGTTGCCGTGGGCGCCGGCTTCGGGCTGGTCGGAGACGCCGTATTCGAAGATCTTGTCGATGAAATCCTCGGGGATGCGCGGGCCGCTGTTGTGGATGGTGACGGTGGCGGTGGTGTCGCTGATTTCGAGGCTCAGGGTGATCGGCGTGCCGGGTGTGCGGTAGCGGTCGGCATTCTTGAGGATGTGCGAGAAGACGTCTTCCAGCGGGTATTCGTCGGCGCGCACCAGCACCGGCCCCTCGGCACCGGTGCAATGCACGTTGGCGATGCCGGCATTGTCGGCCACGTTCCTGATGAATCCAGCGATGTCGAGGGCCTGCACCTGCAGGCTGGACGACTGGAAGGCTTCGCTCGGGCTGGCGCTGCCGTAGAGGATGCGCACCGCCTGCTGCATGCGGCTGATGTAGCGGTGACTCGGGTCGGTCTCGTTGCCGTGCAGCGCGAGCAGCGACTGCAGCGGCGACATGATTTCGTGGCCGACGGCGTGCCACAGATCCTTTTCCTGCTCGGCACGGATTTTTTCGCGTTCGGCGTCTTCCTTCACGCGACGCAGCAGATCGTCGAGGCCGCGGGCGAGGATGCCCAGTTCGTCGCTGCCGCGCAGGTCGGCGAGCTCGTAGCGCTCAAGCCCGCCGTCGGCGTGCACGGTTTTCGATAGCCCGCGGGTGCGCCGCGTGAGCAGCGCGATGCGCCGGATGATGCCGATTTCGATGAGCAGCCAGGCCAGCCCGATGGCGCCCAGCATGGCGCCGACGAACCAGGAAACGCGGGTGGCGACGGCGGACAGCGTCCGGTTCACGCTGCGCGCGTCGCCTTTCAGGAGCAGCCGATAGTTGCCGAGCGGGGTCGCGACTTCATCGACGAGTTCGACAACCGGGGCTTCCAGGCTTTCCACCGGCAGTTGGCGGATCAGGCGGGTGAGCAGCGGCGAGCTTTGCTCGATGGCTTCGTCCTTGCCGGCCAGTTGGATCGCCTCGGCCTCCTTGCCGCCGGCCTTGCGGATGCTCAGCGTCTCGCCGGGCAGCAGCAGGCTGGTCAGGCTGTCGAGGGCAAACGGCGGCGTGGCGCCCGGCTCGTTACTGTCGAACAGGGCCGATCCGGCGCCGGGCGGCAGGACTTCGACGCGGACTTGAAACTGATCGAGATCGGCCGGCGGCCAGGTCGGCTTGTCGCGCTGGAAGAGCGCATCGCGCAGCACCTCGACGGGCAGGCGCAGCGAGTAAAAGGATTGTCTGGCGCAGGCTTCCTCGTTCTCGTTGGCGGCATCCACGCACTTGCCCCCCTGCCACACCCAACCGCGGAATTCCTTCACCGTTCTGGCACCGGTGTAGTCGCGCCCCTCCTGTTCGACGTAGCCGGTGAAGCGGCCGCGCACGCCCTCGGCTTTCGGCCCGCCGTTGCCGGGCAGGGTTTCGAAGGGCGCGAGCCAGCGGTAGGTCTGGCCGCGCAGGCTGACGGTGACGCGCAGGCGGTGGGCGCCGTCGAGATACTCGTCGCCGATGCGATGGGCTTCGAGCGCGCCGCTCGCGAAAGTGCCGGCGGCGTAGATGAAGCCCCCGGCCCACGGGTTGTTGCCAATCGCCACACAGAGACTGCCGGCCTGCTTGTACTGAACCAGGCAGCCGGCCATTTCGACGGCGTTCCTGACCTTGTTCTGGTCGTCGAAATCGATTGCCGAGTATGGCAGCACCACGGGCCGCCCTCTGGCCGCGGCGGCCGCATTCCAGCGCGGATTGAGCAGGGCCAGCTGGCCGGCCGGATGATGCAGGCGGGCGACGATCTGCTCCTTGGTCTTGGTGAAGCCGGCGGCGTAGTTGTCGTAGCTGCGCTGCTTTTCCTCCTGCAGCACGGTGACGGCCATCGCCAGTACGGCCAGCGCCAGCAACAGGAAGGCGCTGCGAAAGAGGATGCGCAGGCGGAAGGAGGCCAGCCACGCGAGGGCGCCGTTCATTTGCCGCTGCCCGCCGCCGCCTGATCCGACCAGCGGAAACCGCGCATCGGGATGTTCTCGATGCGCTCGAAATCCTCGTCGAGCTCGCGGAAGGCTTCGCGGATGGTGCTGATGTGCTTCCTGATGTTGTCGCGGTTACGGCCGCTTTTGACGACCTGGAAGAGTTCGTCGTAGGAAACGACCTGGCCGCGCCGCTGGTAGAGCGCGGCGAGGATGCGCTGCGCGGTGAGCGGCAGATTCACACGTTTGCCGCGCCACAGCGGTGTGCTCTGGCGCAGCGGGTCGAGCGCGAGTTCGTCGCCGGCATCGGCCGGCTTTCCGTTGCCGCGATCGCGCGCGGCGCGCAGTATTTCGAGGAAGGTGTCGATGAAGTCGGCTTCCTCGAACGTCGTTTTCTGCAGGTAATCCCAGGCGTCGAGCGCCTTCATGATGCTGCGGTAGATGGTCGCCGGCATCGCCGAAACGACCAGCACCGGCGTGCCGCGCCCGGTCTTGTTGATGGCGTTGATGATCGCGACGCCGGCATGGCGCTCGCGCCCGAGCTCGATGTCGAGCGTGATCAGCGCGTAGTCCTCGCGTGCGATGGCGGCTTCGGCATCGTCACGGTTGAACCACTGGTCGACGCTGACATCCGGCCGGGCGGCAAGAATCCACGCCTTGATCTGATTGCTGGTCGGGATGTCGTCTTCGATGACGGCGATTTTCAACATGCGGGGCTCCACGGCTTGCTTTGCCGCAAGTATCCCCGTTTTTGCCGGCCTTGGCATGACCATGGCGTGAGTGTTTGTTCACGGCGCGGAAGGCATGGCGCCGGCCGCTTACCGAAGTCGCCCGGCGACGGCATGGCTTGCTCCACGGCAGCTCCGGCACGATGGCTTCCATGGCAAGCCGGAGTGCGGATCGATCTTCCCGCCCTTCGTGACGGGGCTGCAAGCACACCCTGAAGATCATCAAGGAGGAGTAAATCATCATGTCGGAACGGATCAAAAACATCGTCGCGAATTTTCGTCAGAATCTTCGTCAGAACTTGCGTCATTCGCTCGGCCAGCTGGCTAGCGGTGCCGGCAGCGTGGCCGGCCGCGCCCACGGCGCCAAAGCCGGCATCATCGCCCTGTCGATTGCCGGCATCGGTGCCTACGCGCTCTATACCCACCCGCCGATGCAGAGCGTCGGACGCGGCGAAGTGGCGCTGCGCATCAACCAGCTGACCGGCGACGGCACTGAAGTGCGCGACGGTGCCGTGCTGGTCATCCCCGGTCTGCACGAGCTGCGCCGCTTCTCGCTGCGCGACCAGATCTACCGGCCTGAAGGCAGCGAAAGCGCCGAAGGCTCGGCACCTTTCCAGACCGTCGAAGGCCTCTCGATCGGCGTCGATATCTCGGTGCGTTACGCGCTCGACCCGAACCGCATCGCCGCCATGGCCCGCTCGCTGCCCGACGACATCGGCGGCGAGGTGGTCCAGCCGGCCGTGCAGGGCGTGCTCTACAAAACCCTGGCGCGCTACACGGTGCGTGAAATCTTCTCGACCAAACGCCCGGAAATCCAGCAACTCATCGAGGGCGAATTGAAGCCCCTGCTCGAAAAGGACGGCATCAAATTGCAGGCTGTGCTGATGGGCAAGGTGGACCTGCCGGCCGATTACAAGGCCGGTATGGAAAAGCTGCTCGGCGAGGAACTGGCCACCGAGAAGATGCGCTACACGCTGGAGCTGAAGGAGAAGCAGGTCAAGCAGACCGAACTCGAAGCGCAGGCCGACAAGGTGCGCCGTGAAACGGCGGCGGCCGCCGCCGGCGAGGAACAGATCATCGCCGCCAAAGCGCAGGCCGAAGCCATGAAGCACGTGCTGCCGTTCAAGCAGAAGCAGATCGAGCAGCGCGGGCTGGAGGCCGAGGCGGAGAAAGTGGCGCGCATCAAGAACGCCGAAGCGTCTTCGCAGGCGCGTCAGATCGAAGCCACCGGCGAGGCCGAATCGCGCCGCAAGCTGGCCGACGCCGACGCCTACCGCCAGGAGCGCATCGGCAAGGTCGCCAGCGAGCAACTGGCACGCGACGGTGCACTGATCCAGAAGAATCCGCTGCTGATCCAGAAGACGCTGGCCGACAAGCTCTCCGACAAGATCTCGGTGATCATCGCGCCGCCGCCGTCCGACGGCGGCTTCATCGGCGCCACCCTGCTCGGCAAGCCGGGCCGTGCCCAGGCGGTGAATCACAACGTGCCGGACGAAGCCGGCCAGGACGAGGGGAACTGAGATGCTCGCCACTGCGCTCACCGCACTCACCGCAATCGCCATCGTCACCGCCGACCAGTCCGCCCTGCGCGCCGCGCCGAAGGATTCGGCATCGCAGCAGGCCGTGCTGTGGCAGGGCGACAGCCTCGAAATCCGCGGCGAAAAAGGCGATTTCCTGCAGGTCTACGACCATCGCCGCGAACGCGCCGGCTACATCCGGGCGACCCAGGTGCGGGTGCAATCGCTGAAGCCGGAAGGCGCCCCGGAGCTGCTCTCGGTCGTGCGTTTCCTCAAGGACACGCCGGGCTCGGAAGCGCTCGGCATCGGTTACGCCGCCGCCTACCTGCGCGCCGCGCCGGCCGAGGCGATCAACGGCGAGCTCTTCGACGCGCTCGGCGGTATGGCCGAGCGCCTCGCCCGCCGCGCCAGCAATGGCCGCTCGGGCAAGGCCGGCGAAACCGTGGCGCAGCACCTCGAAGTGGCCGGCGCCTACGGCGTGACGATGAGCAGCTTCGAGCGCGATGGCCAGGTCCAGCTCTGCTACAACGGCGATGCGCAACGTCGCGTGCTCGCCCTGCCGGCGACCGACCTCCAGAAGGCGCGGGCCGCGCTGGCGCTGACCCGGCACGATTGCGTCTCCCCGGGCCTGACGCCGGTGGAGCGCTTCAGCACCGACAACTGGCGCGCCGACGTACTCGGTCGCGTCGAAACGCGCGACCTGCCGGAAGTGCTGAAAAACCGCCTGCATCTGCGCAAGGCTGGCGTCTGGGCGAGCCTCGCCTACCAGCGCGCCCGGCGGCCGGAACTCGGCCCACAGGCGGTGCAGGCGGCGGGCAGTCGGGCCGTCGATGAACTCGCTGCAATCAGCAAGAGCGAACTGACGGAGGCCGACGCGCCGGCCTACAGCGACGCCGCGATCCGCGTCGGCGCTTCGCGCTGGGCCGCCGAAGCGCCCATGCCCGGCGCCGGCGCGCAGCCGGCAGCAAAGCTTTCGGTCGCGCTCAGCGCCGGCCAGCCGGGCGAGACCTGCGTCCATCTGCTCGATGCCAAGCATGACCAGAAGAATCCGCTGCTCACGCGCTGCACCTTCAGCGTCGTGTGGCCGGCTTCGGCCAGCGTCAATCACCAGGGCAATGCGATCGCGCTGGCCGTGCAGCCGCTCGATAGCTGGCGCGAGATGTGGGTCTTCCGGCAGGGGCCGGACGGCTGGCGTGTCGACGTTCTGCCGCCCGGACTCGACGGCCCCAGCCTCGGCTACGTCGAATTCGCCGGCTGGGTTCCCGGCAACACGCAGCTGCTCGCCGCGCGCGAAGCCCGAGTCGAAGGCCGCTACAAGCAGAGTTTCGAGGTCTTGCACATGGCGACGCTGGCAGTCGAGAAACAGGCCGACAAGCCGGGTAGCCTGAGCACCTTCTATCGTTGGCAAGACCCGCTGTGGAAGAGCCAGACGGTGAGCATCCGTTGATGTCGCATCAAGCGTCCGCCGTGCGCTTCGGCGGCAGGAAAAAATCCCTCGGGTGGTGCAGCAGGTGGCGCAGGAGCGAGCCGATGATCAGACGCCAATGCGCTCCCGAAATCTGCCGGGCGCGCAGGGCCACATTAAGGGCGAGGCCGAAGCTGACGGTGAGATTGACGAAACTGATGGCAAGCACGCCGAGTGCGGCCCACAGAAAGAGCCAGGTATCCGGTGCGAAATCGAGCCCGACAAAGGCGATGCCGAGAAAGGCCGAAGCAAACGCAACGTGGCGGATGTCGATCGGCAGGCCGAAGAGCACGCCGAAAATCGTGGCGCCGCCGAGCAGGAAGCCAAAGAAAAGGTTACCGGCGAGCGAGCCGAGGTTGTCGCCGATATAGGCCGAAATGCGTCGCATGCGCTGCTCGCCGAACAGGCGCTTGGGCCAGCTGAGTTGCAGGATGCGCTCGGGGACGCGGTGGTATGCGGCGTAGTTGTCGTAATAGCCGCTGATCAGGCCGGCGAAGAACAGGCAGATGCCGGCGATCGCGGCATAGAACACGGCGCCACTGCGAATCAGGCTTTGGTCCTCGATCAGGTGCACCGCTTTTTCCGGGCTGACAAAGGGCCGGCCGCTGATGCCGAGCACGGCGAAGGCGATCAGTCCGGCGAGCGGGATGGCGATGCAGATGTTGCCGAGGATGGCGATGATCTGGCTGCGCACGGTGCGCGCGATCAGATGCGTCAGGTTGTCGATGTTGCGCAGCTTGCCGCCGGCTTCGCCGATGCTCGCGGCGATCGCATTGGCGGTCATTGCCGGCTGCTTGGTGGCGACCGTGCCGTGCAGGATGTGGATCAGGCAGAAACCCAGCCCGTAGTTGAGGCAAAAGGCGATGGCGCCGGTCAGCGGGGGCATTTCGGCCTTGCCGAGCAGGATCTTGAAGCAGGCCATGCAGGCGATGATGACGCCGCCGATCATCGCCGAGCGGCCCATCGCCCAATATTCCTGCCGGGTTTCGGTGATGTAGTGCTCGCCGTGCTGGCCGGCGTTGTCGGTGACGCGCAGGGCGATCAGTTCGATGTTCTGCCGCCAGTGCTGGCGCAGATTGTTGCGCTGGCACTCGTCGCGCACCAGGCGGCTGAACAGGCGCACGATGGCCGGGTAGGCCGTCGGGCCGTCGGGATCGTCCTGCAGGTCGGCGAGCAGGTCGAGCAGTTGGTCGCTGCGACCGATCAGTTGCTGCAGGCGCTGCAGATGGTAGGTGAGGCGGATGCTCGTACCGTCGCGGGCGGCGCGCTTGCGCACGCGTTCGATGACTTCGCGACACTGGTCGTGCAGGACGCGCAGGTGCTTTTCGTCGATGTTCTGTGCTTCGGGTTTGCGCCAGGTGTCGGGGTAGGCGTCGATGTAGGCGATCAGCTCGTTGTTCTGTGTGACGAAGGGCGATTCGTAGGTTTCCAGCGACGGTTCCAGGCGCAGCAGTTCCGGCTCCATGCCGAAGGCGGCGATCCAGTAGGAAATCACGCGCAGCGAACGCAAGATCTCCGCGATCGGCCGGGGCAGGGTGGCGTCATCAGCCGGGCTGGCCGGGACTTCGTCGAAGCGCAGCGCCGCGATCAATTGCTGCCAGGCGTCATCGCCGACGCCGATTACCCAGTGCCGGTCGCTCGGCTTGTGGAATACCCGGCGCAGCACCGTGCGCAGCAGATCGGGGTCGAGCACTTCGGGCAGGAGGGTATGCCCGATGCGGCGAAACGTTTCGGCGACAAAACCGGTATTGGGCAGAATGCCGGTCGAGGTGTACAGCTCGCTGTGGCGATAGGTCCGGTTGAGGATCAGCAAGGCCTGGCGCAGGCCGGCGCGCAGGTCGGGTTGGGTGTTGAGGATGTAGCACAGCGCCTGCAGCGTGCGTCTGGCCGACTCCGAGTCGTCGGCGCGGCGTGGCCGGATCTCGTCGATCAGTTGCACGAGCAATCCGGTCGGATCGGCTTGCGGGTCGGCCTCGAGGGCGGCAAAGCGGGCGAGCAGTAGTTCCATGGGTATTTTTTGGCCGCAAAGTGAGCCACCGGGAACGGTGGACGGGTGAGGGTGTCGATTACAATCCTGAGCAACCCGACAAACGACTCCCGCCGAAACGGCAAGCCATGATCATTGTTCTCTCCCCCGCCAAGACGCTCGATTTCGCGACGCCGCCGAGCGTTTCGACGCACACGCAACCCGCCCTGCTGGCGCATTCGCAACTGCTGATCGAACAGTTGCGCGAACTGTCGCCGGTCGCGATCGGCCAGCTGATGGGCATCAGCGATCAGCTCGCGGCGCTGAATGCCACGCGCTATGCCGACTGGACCTTACCCTTTTCCCCCGACAATGCCAAACAGGCGCTGCTTGCCTTCAATGGCGACGTCTATGAAGGGCTGGATGCCAGCTCGCTCTCGGCGGCCGACCTCAAGTTCGCGCAAGCGCGTTTGCGCGTGCTCTCCGGCCTTTACGGCCTGCTGCGCCCGCTCGACCTGATGCAGCCCTATCGGCTGGAAATGAGTACCCGGCTGGCCAATTCGCGCGGCAAGGATCTTTATGCGTTCTGGGGCGATCGCATCGTCGATGCCCTGAGCGAGGTGCTGCGCGAAACCGGATCGACGGCGCTGGTCAATCTGGCGTCGGAAGAATACTTCAAGTCGGTGCGGCCGAAAAAACTCGCCGTTCCGGTCATTCAGCCGGTATTCGAGGACTGGAGCGCCGGCAAGTTCAAGGTGGTGAGCTTTTACGCCAAGCGGGCGCGCGGGCTGATGGCGCGTTATGCACTGCGCCAGCGGATGACCGCGCCGGCCGGCCTGAAAAAATTCTCGGACGAAGGTTACGCCTACGACGCCGATGTCTCGACCGGGACGCGCTGGGTCTTTCGCCGCAAGCTGGCGGCAGGCGCTACATCAAAAGTGCTGGCGTCATAGCGCAGGGCGTGGTCTATACTGAAACGAGTAACCAAGGAGAGATGATCATGCGCACCGTGTTCGCCCCTGTTGCATTGCTTCTGCTCGCCGCCGCGCCGCTTGCCCAGGCCCAGTACTACGGGCCGCAGCAGCAATACCGTCAGCCGTATCCCCAGCAGGGCGGCGACCAGACGATTCTCTACGACATGAAGAAGAACCAGCCGCCCGCGGGGATGGTGATCGAGCAGGGCAACGCGCCGCCGGGAATCCCGATGAGCGGCGTGCAGCAGCAACAGCAACTCAAGCCGAATCCCAACCGGCGCGGCGGTCCGACGACGGTCTATCGCGATCGCCAGGGCCTGACGGTGATCAACGGCCCGGACGGATCGACCGTCTGCCGCGACGTTTCGGGCCGCGTGACGGTTTGCAATTAGTCCCTGCCTTTATTGCTCGGCCTGCGTGAGGCCGAGTAAAACGCACGCCGCTTCCGCGGTGACGATCGCGTAGGGCACTGGTTTGTGGCGATGGCGGGCGAGTTTGAGCAGCAGCTTGTCGCGCGTGATCAGCAGGTCCGCTTGGCAACGCGCGCCGAGGATCAGGAACTTCTGGTCGTCGGCGTCCCGGCAACGCGGCAGCACAAAATCTTCTTCTCCGTTGGCGTCGCAGACGCTGACAAACTTCCGATAGTTTTCCATCAGCGCCCGGCGTGCGGCGTCGTCCAGCCCGAACTCCGGGTAGCCGGTGACGCGTTCGAGTTCGGCGAGACAGTCGCTGGCGGTGAAGCATTGCAACTGGCCGCTGTCGATCGCCTGCTGCAGCGGCAAGGTGCGGCGGTCTGCGAAGTGCAGCATGTCCATCACGATATTGGTATCGAGGACGAGGCGGGTTGCGGGATGGGCGGTGCGTTCAGCAGGGGTGGGCATGGTGTCAGTCGAGTTGGAGTTTTTCGGCGACCCGTTCGGCGATCGCCAAGGATGAAGTCAGACCCGGCGATTCGATGCCGAACAGGTTGATCAGCCCGGCGACGCCGTGGGCTTCCGGCCCCTGGATCATGAAGTCGGCGGCCGGCTCGTACGGTCCGGCGATCTTCGGCCGGATGCCGGCGTAGGCCGGCGCCAGCGCGCCATCGGGCAAGCCCGGCCAGTAGCGGCGGATTTCGGCGTAGAAAGCGTCGGCGCGCACCGGGTCGACACGGTAATCCGGTAGGTCGGAGGCAGTTTCCGGCGGGTTTTGCGACGGGCTTTCCAGCCACTCGACGTCGGGTCCGAAGCGCGCCTGCGCGCCGAGATCGAGCGTCAGGTGGACGCCGAGGCCGCCCGCTTCGGGCAGCGGGTAAATCAGCCGCGCAAACGGCGCGCGACCGGCCAGCGCGTAGTAGTTGCCCTTGGCCTGAAAAGCGGTGGGCAGCAGCGCCGCCGGAAAACCGGCCAGCGAGGCGGCGACGCGCACCGCCGAGAGACCGGCGGCGTTGATCACGACGCCGGCCTTGATGTGGGTTTGGGTTCCGTCCGCTTTTTCACCCACCGCCAGCACGATGCCGTCGTTGTCGATCCTGCCATCGAGAAATGGGCTGCGCAGCGCCAGCGCCGCCCCGGTGCGTTCGGCGTCGCCGAGCAGGGCGAGCATCAGGCCGTGGCTGTCGACGATGCCGGTGGACGGCGAGAGCAGGGCGGCCGTGCAGCTGAGTTCGGGCTCAAGCGCACGCGCCGCGTCGGCCGATAGCGGCAGCAGGTCGTCGACGCCGTTGCTTTCGCCCTGCCGGCGCAGCGCTTCGAGGCGGCTTTCCTGCGCCGTCGAGGTGGCGACGATCAGCTTGCCGCAACGCCGATGGCCGACGCCATGCCGGGCGCAGAAGTCGTAGAGCAGGTGGCGCCCGGCGACGCACAGCTCGGCCTTGAGCGAGCCGGCCGGGTAGTAGAGTCCGGCGTGGATCACCTCGCTGTTGCGGGCGCTCGTCTCGGTGCCGAAGGCGTCGTGCCGTTCGAGGATCACCGTGTCGATGCCGCGCCGCGCCAGTGCCCGCGCGCAGGCCAGGCCGACGACGCCGGCGCCGATCACGGCTGCTCCGATTTTCTCCATGCCGCGCTGCTCCGCTCGAAAGGGCGCATTGTAATGCCTCACCTCGTGTTCATCCTTGACCCAGGGGCGGGATCGGCAGGCCGTCAGTTCGCGCCATCGCGTGTCGTCGAAAAAATTGCGGATTTCTCGCCGGCCGGGATACCCGATCATCTACTTGTCTGTAACATACCGGCTGGGAGATTGACCAAAAAAACGCCTGCTTGTATTTGCTGGGATAATATTCGTATGTCATCCATCGCCTTGCCTCTGCTGCAAAACGTTGAAGCGATTTCGTCCTGCCGCGACCGGGACGTGCTGGCCCGGATGGTGTTTCATGCGGCGGAAGTCCTGCTTGGCGAAAGTGCGGATGTGGCGATTTTCGGCCATACGCCGCACGGCGACCGGGTGCTCAAATTCTCCTCGGGGCCGACCGCGCAGGACTCGTTCGTGACGCCCCTGCCGGAAGCGCACGGCACGCTGCCGGGCGACGGGCAGTTGCTTTCCGTGGCGACTAACGGCCGACTCTACGGCTCGCTCGTGCTGGCCACCTCCGAGATCGCCAACGATCATCTGCTGCTGGCTTATGCGATCGACGAGGCGCAGGGCGACGGTGCCTCGTCGGTCGAGAGCCTCTCCTGCCTGGCGCGCATCTACGGCAACCAGATCCGGCTGCTCGACTACAGCGAACTCGACACGCTGACCCATCTGCTCAACCGCAAGACCTTCGACGAGACCTTCGACCGTTTGCTGACCGCCCGCGACTGCTGCGCGGCCGACGCATGCTCCGAGAACCGGCGCGAGCATCTCGAACAGGGCACGCCGGCCTGGCTCGGCGTGATCGACATCGACCACTTCAAGCGCGTCAACGATTCCTTCGGCCACCTCTTCGGCGACGAAGTGCTGCTGCGCGTCGGCGACCTGATGCGCAAGACCTTCCGTGGCGGCGACCGCCTGTTCCGTTTCGGCGGCGAGGAGTTCGTCGTCATCCTCAACGCCGAGAGCGAGGAGTTGGCCGCCGCCGGCTTCAACCGCTTCCGTGCTTCCGTCGAGAACCACGAGTTTCCCCAGGTCGGGAAAGTGACCTGCTCGGTGGGCTTCACCGCCGTCTTGAGCAAGGATATTCCGACCGACGTGGTCGGCCGCGCCGACGAGGCGCTCTATTACGCCAAGGAGCACGGCCGCAACCAGGTCTGCTCCTACGAACAGCTGCTCGCCACGGGCGCCATCGCGCCGCCGGTGGTGGCCGAGGCGCCGGTCTCCGATTTCGACATCGACGCCCTTTTCCAGTAGGCGAGGATCGCACGAAGTTAGTCTGGTACGTCGAAAAACACGGTAGCGCGCCAGCCATTTATAATGGCGCGCTTTACCTTTTTCGCAACGCCCGGAAAACGCCATCATGTCCGCCCACCCCCCGCCAATCCGCCTGCGCGAAGAAGAAGTCGAGTTCATCGCCATTCGCGCGCAGGGCGCCGGTGGGCAGAACGTCAACAAGGTCTCGAACGCCATCCACCTGCGTTTCGACATCGCCGCTTCGTCGCTGCCCGATGCGATCAAGTCGCGCCTGCTGACGCTGCGCGACCAGCGCGTCAGCTCCGACGGCGTGGTGGTGATCAAGGCGCAGCAGCACCGCAGCCTCGAGCGCAACCGCGACGACGCGCTGGTCCGCCTGCGCGAGCTGATCGCACAGGCGGCATTCACGCCCGAACCGCGGCGGCCGACCAAGCCGACGCGCAGCTCGCAGAAGAAACGCGTCGAGAGCAAGGTGCGGCGCGGGCTGGTCAAGCTGCAACGCGGCCGCGTCAGCGAACACTGATCGGCGCAATAACTGGCGGCGTCAGGCGGCAGGGGCTGCAAGCTGCGGCAGGTAGTGCGCCACCAACCCGGTGACGATTTTTGCCTGCAGCGCATCCTTGCCACGTTTGCCGGCCTCCCGAAACTCCTGCTGCGCCAGTGCCTGCTTGATCCGTGCGAAATCAAGCGGGTGGACGGTCCGCATGAGCGCCATTTCTCCCGAGGTTGCGACCACCACCTGATCAAAGCGGCGGGCCGACTGGAGTTTCTCGCCCATGGAAACCTGAACCGCCCAGAAATCGTCTTCGTCATCGCTCATGCGCATGGGGTGAGGATCGACTGCGCCAGCGTTACGCCGGATGATGTCCACCTCGAAACCGTCGTTGTTTCGCGCGGTGTAATGTTGATCCGCCACCACCTCGAAGCTGGGGTCGGCCTTGCGCAGCAAGCCGATCAGGGAACTGTCGAGCCGCTTCATCGCCGTGCAGAAGGACACCCGTTTGCGTGTGTCGAACAGCATGTCTACGTCGCGTGTGGCCATTGCCTGTTCTGCGATTCTCACGCCGGCCGCCATTTCGAAGGCATACAGGGCGTGGGGGCCGACCACCATGAAATGCTCTTGCACCCCGGCGTTTTCCAGTGCGTTGATAACGCCGATCACGATATTGGGAACACGGCCGACCCGATGCGCACGGTTCAGACGCTGTTGCACGACGAGCTGGGCCTTCAGTGCTTTGACGCGTTCTTCAAGGCGGGTTTTTCGGGCCATGAAACTGTCGAACAGTTCCTGTGTTTCATCGGAATGCGGACCGATGGATTTCTGGCCACCGTATGCCGACGTGCGGATCAGGGTGCGAGTGCCTCTCAGGTCGCGCCAGATCATCGAGCCACGAACTTCTGCAGCGGCTTTCCTGGCCTGCACCCAGGCGAGAAAAACCGCTTCAGCGTCGATGTACTGGCGCTGCTGGCTTTCGGAGAGTTCGAGAAAATAGTTTGCGGCGGCCATGTTCAACATAAATATCAAAAAATTCAATTTACTTTGAACATCTAAAAATAACAATAGCTTGGCTTATTTTTACGCGCTTTCGCAATCAAGCCGGTTCGCGGGTAAAATCGCGCCCTTCAAGCTATCGTACTGGATCATGGGAAAACTGCTGCTCGCGCCGATGGAGGGGCTCGCCGACTACGTGTTGCGCGACGTGCTGACGCGCGTCGGCGGCTACGATGGGGCGGTGACCGAGTTCGTGCGCGTATCGGGCAATCTGCTGCCGCTGCGGACCTTTCAGCGCATTTGCCCGGAACTGGCGAACGGCAGCCGCACGTCGGCCGCGACGCCGGTCGCCGTGCAGCTGCTCGGCAGCGACCCGGCATGCCTGGCCGAGAACGCGGCGCAACTGGCTGAACTGGCCCCGGCCGGCATCGACCTGAACTTCGGCTGCCCGGCGCCGACCGTCAATCGCCACGGCGGCGGCGCGATGCTGCTCGCCGAGCCCGAGGGGCTTTTCCGGATTGCCGAAGCGGTGCGGCGGGTCGTGCCGGCGCACATTCCCTTTACCGCCAAGATGCGGCTCGGCGTCTGCGACACGGCGAAGGCGCTCGATTGCGCGCGGGCGCTGGAGGCCGGCGGCATCGTCGCGCTCGTCGTGCATGCGCGTACCAAGGCCGACGGCTACCGTCCGCCGGCGCACTGGGAGTGGGTGGCGCGGATCCGCGATGTCGTGCGCCTGCCGGTGACGGCTAACGGCGAAGTGTGGACGACCGACGACCACGCGCGCTGCCGCGCGGTGAGCGGTAGCGACGACGTGATGATCGGGCGCGGCGCGGTGGCCGATCCCTTCCTCGCGCGCCGCATTCGCGCGCTGGCAAACGGCGGCCTGATCAGCGAACAACGTGCAGACGACTGGCGCGAACTGCTGCCCCTGCTGGCCGATTACTGGCAGCAGGTGCAGGTCAAGGTCGAGGCGCGGCATGCGCCGGGGCGGCTCAAGCTGTGGCTGGGCGCGCTGCGCCGGACCTTTGCCGAGGCCGATGCGCTGTATCTGGCGGTGCGTACGCTACGCGGCATCGATGAAACCTCAGCCATGTTGCAGTTGCACGGCGTACCGGCCGTTTCGCTGCCGGCACAAAATGGCGCGCTGCGGCGCGCTGCCTGAGCGTCAGTATGTACGCCAATTCCCGCGTTCCGACGAGCGCCCAGACCGGCATCCACGAGCAGCTCGCCCGGCTGCTCGATCGGCACCTGGCTGCGCCCTTCTGCAAACCGTATACCGACTACAACCACGCCGCTTTCGACGCCAGCCTCGAGCGGCGCGCCCGCGTGGCGCCGGGCGCGCCGCTGATTCTCGACTCGTGCTGCGGCGTCGGCGAGAGCAGCATCGCGCTGGCGCGGGCCTTCCCGGCGCATTACGTGATCGGCGTCGATCAGTCCGAGTCCAGGTTGACCCGCGGCAAGCCCGGCGGCGCCGACCTGCCGCCCAACCTCGATCTGGTGCGCGCCGATCTCGTCGATTACTGGCGCCTGCTGCACGATGCCGGCATTCGCCTCGATCGGCACTATCTGCTCTATCCCAATCCCTGGCCGAAGATCGGCCAGCTCGCGCGCCGCTGGCACGGCCTCCCGGTTTTCCCGGCGATGCTTGAACTCGGCGGCGTGCTCGAGTGTCGGAGCAACTGGCCGATCTACGTCGCCGAGCACTGCTTTGCCGTGCAGCGCATCACCGGGCTGGCGGCGGTTTGCGAGCCGTACGCGCCGGCCGAAGCGCTGACGCCGTTCGAGCGCAAGTATCTCGATTCCGGCCACGCCCTGTTCCGTTCGGTCGTCGATCTATCCGCAGCGGCTGTCGCAAAAAACCAATAATCCAATAATCCCCCCCAAGAAAATCATGACCCAAGCTCTTGAGGCGCACACTGCGCCCCGACCCGAAGGCGCCGCCGCCTTGATGTTTGCCGCGCATCGCGTCGGCCTTGGCATCACGTCCCGCATCGCGCCGGCGATCGCCCGGCGCTGGGCGACGCATCTCTTCTGCACGCCGCCGCGCCATCCGCACCCCGACGTCGAGAAGGACTGGATCGCGCGCGGCGAGTCGTTCGAGGTGACGGCGCGCCGCGCTCGCGTGGCGGCCTGGCGCTGGGGCGGCGCTCGTACGCGGCGCGTTTTGCTGGTGCATGGCTGGGGCGGGCGCGGCACGCAGTTGCACGCCTTCATCCAGCCGCTGCTCGATGCGGGCTACGAGGTCATCGCCTTCGACGCGCCGGCGCATGGTTTTTCCGAGAGCCGCTATGCCTCGATGCTGCATTTCGCGCAGGCCATTCAGGCGGTGGCCGACAGCGTCGGCGGTGTGCATGGCGTGATCGCCCATTCGCTCGGCGGCGCGGCGACCAACCTCGCGCTGGCGCGCGGCTGGATCAAGGCGGTGCGCGTCGTGACGATCGCCGCGCCGACCGATTTCGATGCCTACTCGCGCTATTTCGCCCGCCAGATGAACGTCAGCGACAAGGTGCGCGACGCCATGCAGAAGCACCTCGAACGCCGTCTCGGCTTCACCTGGAAAGATCTTGAAGGCGGCCTGCTGGCCACCCGTCACGCGACGCCGGCGCTGATCATTCACGATCGCGGCGACAAGGAAGTGCCGTTTTCGGCCGCCGAGCGCATCGCCGCGCACTGGCAGGGTTCGCTGCTGCTGCCGACCGAAAAACTCGGTCACCGGCGCATCCTGCGCGATGCCGTCGTGGTCGCGCGTTCGGTCGAATTCATGAGCACCCACCAGCGGATCAGCGATTGTCTGCCGCGCGGAGCGGCGGCATGATGCCCGCGCTCGCCGTTGCCCGGATCAGCTGAGATGGCCGAATCCTGTCTGTCCTGCGGCGCGTGTTGCGCGGCCTTTCGCGTCGATTTTCACTGCGCCGACCTGGCCTCGACGCCGGGCGGTTGCGTTCCCGTTGCGCTCACCGTGCCGGTGACGGCAACGCTGGTGCGCATGCGCGGCACCGACGAAGCGCCGCCGCGTTGCGTGGCGCTTGAAGGCGAAGTGGGGCAGCAGGTGCGCTGCACGATCTACGCTGCGCGCCCCGGCCCGTGCCGCGATTTCGCGCCCTACGCGCCGCTGGGCATCGGCGACGATGCCTGCGACCGGGCGCGGCGGCGTCACGGCCTGCCGCCGCTGACTCTGGGTTGAACGGCGCTTGAACGTTGACTGAGCGGCGCATGAGCGATCAATGAGCAAACCCGCCGACAACCCCTGCCTCTCCTGCGGCGCCTGCTGCACGAGCTTTCGCGTGTCTTTCTACTGGGGCGAGGCCGACGACGCGCCGGGCGGCATCGTCCCCGTCGCGCTCACCGAGCAACTGACGCCGTATCGCCGCTGCATGCGCAACGACCGCGCGGCGCTGCCCCGTTGCGTGGCGCTCGAAGGCGAGGTCGGGCAGCACGTCGGCTGCACGATTTACGAACGGCGCCCTTCGCCGTGCCGCGAGTTTGATGCCTTTGCGCCGGACGGCAGCGTCGAGCCGCGCTGCAATCAGGCGCGGGAACGACACGGTCTGCCGCCGCTGCTCACCCATTTTGCGTAAATTTTTTACCAGGATTTGATGTCGGTCAAATAAGCTGACCGCAGATCGGGGATATTTTGCTTCGTTGACTCTATAGTCCCCGCTTGGCAACAAAATCCGGTCCGGCAGCACGCTGCCGGACACCCATTAGTCGCGGCAGGTTTACCCCGGGGTCTCCATGAACAGGACGCTTTTTTCGCGCCTGCATATTCGCCTGCTCATCCTCATCCTCGTCTCGGCGGCGCCGGCCTTCGGGATTCTCTTCTATTCCGGTCTCGAGCAACGCGATCAGGCCGTTGCCGCTGCCGAAAAGCAGGCGGTGGCGATCGTCCGCGGCATCACGGCGCGGCAGCAGACCGTGCTGCAGCAGTCGCACGAAATGCTCAAGCGGCTGGCGATGGACCCCAATTTGCGCACGGCGATCCGCGAGCGTTCCTGCGGCGACATGTTGGCGCGCACGCGTGCCCCGCTGTCCCGCTACATGGACTTCTTCGTCGCCGACCTGAACGGCGAGATCGTCTGCAGCCCCAATCCGTCGGCGGTCGGTCTGAATGTCGCCGACCGGGCTTATTTCCAGCGAGCGCTGGAGAGCCGCGATTTTTCCGTGGGCGATTACCAGATCAGCCGGATTACCAACCGCAGCACGATCATCCTCGCCTATCCCGTGCGCGACGAGCTGGGGCGTCTCGATTCGGTGATTGCGATCGGGCTCGAACTCGAGTGGCTGGGCGATCTGGTGGCCGGCGCGGCCTTGCCCGCCGGTTCGATCCTGACGCTGGTCGACGGCGCCGGCGTCATCCTCGCCCGCACGCCGGATATCGAAGGCTGGGTCGGGCAGGACGTCCCGGACCGCGGCGAGTTGCTGCGCGTCATCGCCAGCGGCGGGCAGGGGACTTACGAGTCGGTGTGGCTCGACAACGTGCGGCGTCTCACTTACGTCTATCCGCTCTACCCCGGTAATTCCGGCGGCATTTACGTGCGCGTCGGCGTGCCGAGATTACTGCTGTTCGGCGACATCAATAGCAGCCTGTTGCGCAATACCCTGCTGATGCTCGCGGGTCTGCTCTGCGTGCTGGTCCTCGGCTGGCTGGCGGCGGAGCGCCTGGTCCTGCGCCGCGTTCGCGATCTGGCCGACACCGCCCGCTCCTTCGGTTCCGGCGACCTTGCCGCGCGCCCGCGTATCACGCCGGACGACGGCGAACTGGGCGACCTCGCGCGCGCCTTCGAGGACATGGCCGTCGGCTTGCAGGAGCACCAGCAACTCGTCGAATATCTGGCCACGCGTGACAGCCTGACCAATCTTCCCAACCACAGCCTGTTTCTCGACCGGGCGGCGCAAGCCATGGCCGGCGCGGCGCGGCGCAAGCGTTGTTTCGCCATCGCCATTCTCACTATCGATCGCCTGGAGGTGATCAGTGACAGTCTCGGTCGCGGCCACGGCGACGCGCTGTTGCTGGCCGTCGCGCGGCGGCTCGAGGCGACCTTGCGCAGCGAGGACACGGCCGCCCACTTCGAGGCGGGCGAATTCGCCGTGCTGTGGAGCGATCTCGAATGCGCCGACGATGCCGTTGCGGCTGCCACCCAGCTGGTCGAGGGGTTCGCGACGCCCTTCGTGATCGAGGGCGAGCAGTTGCATGTGTCGATCAGTGTCGGCGTGGCGTTCTATCCGGGTGACGGCGAGAGCGTGCCGACGCTGATCAAGCACGCGCACTCGGCGATGCACCAGGTCCAGATGGTCGGCGGCAACGGCGTGCAGTGCTATACGCCGCAGATGACGGCCGATGCCGCCGAGCGTCTGCGCATGGAGCAGTCGATGCGGCGCGCGCTCGAACGCGGCGAATTCGAACTGCACTACCAGCCGAAGGTCGATGTGGCGACCGGCGGCATGGCCGGGGTGGAAGCGCTGATCCGCTGGCGGCATCCCGAGTTGGGGATGATCGCGCCGAACCGTTTCATCCCGCTGGCCGAAGAAACCGGCTTGATCGTGCCGATCGGCGAGTGGGTGCTGCGCAACGCGTGCGAGCAGATCCGGGCGTGGCAGAACGCCGGTTTGTCGCCGGTCAGCGTGGCGGTCAATCTTTCCGCGCGGCAATTCTGGCAGGGCGGCATCGCGCCTCTGCTCCAGGGAATCCTTGCCGAGACGGGCGTCGATGCGCATCTGATCGAGCTCGAGGTGACCGAGAGCGCGATCATGCGTGACATGGACGCCACCGTTGAGGCGCTGCACGAGTTGCGCGAGCTCGGCTCGTCGATCTCGATCGACGATTTCGGCACCGGCTATTCCTCGCTCGGCTATCTGCGCCGGCTGCCCTTGAACAAGCTCAAGATCGACCGCTCGTTCATCAAGGACATCACGCAGGACCCGACCGCCGCCTTGCTCACCCGCCAGATCATCGCCATCGCGCACGCACTGGGTTTGACGGTGGTCGCCGAGGGCGTCGAGCACGAAGCGGAACTGGCGTTCCTCGCGCAGAACGACTGCGACCAGATCCAGGGCTACTATTTCAGCCGCCCCCTGCCGGCCGCCGATATTCGGCAATTGCTCGCGGAAAACAAGCGCTGGCCGGTGTTTTCACGCTGAATCTCCGGCTGCGAATCTGCGACAATGACGCCTCTCACGCTGCAACGCGCCTAATCTCAGTCTCCGTCGGAAACACCTTCATGACCATTACTTTTGCGGTCCGCGGCGACCATATCCAGCTCGATCAACTGCTCAAGGCGACCGGCCTGTGCCCGTCGGGCGGCTTCGCCCACTCGGAAATCGACGCCGGCAAGGTGCGCGTCGATGGCCGGATCGAAACGCGCAAGCGCGCCAAGCTGCATTCGGGGCAGCGCGTCAGCTACTTCGGCGAAACGGTTGAACTGGTCGCCGAAGCATCGCTCTAAGCGCTGCAGTGGCCTGAATTGCTTCACAGATTTGCCTCTATCTTATAAAATATATAAGACTTGTGTTTGCTGTTGTGTAACTTCCGTTTCGTACAACTGTTGAGAAAGGACGTCGCCGTGCTGGAATCCTATCGTGCCCACGTCGCCGAGCGCGCTGCGCTTGGCATCCCGCCCCTGCCGCTGACTGCAAAGCAGACACAGGAGCTGATCGAGCTGCTGAAGAATCCGCCAAAGGGCGAAGAGCAGGCGCTGGTCGAACTGATCACCTACCGTGTTCCGGCCGGTGTGGATGACGCCGCCAAGGTCAAGGCCGAGTTCCTCGCCAAGGTCGCCAGCGGCAGCGAATCCTGCGCCCTGATCTCGAAGACCAAGGCCACCGAACTGCTCGGCACCATGCTCGGCGGTTACAACGTCAAGCCGCTGATCGACGTGCTGGGCGACGCCGAAGTCGGCGCCGTGGCCGCCGAAGGCCTCAAGAAAACCCTGCTCGTGTTCGACTTCTTCCACGACGTGAAAGAACTCGCCGACAAGGGCAACGCCAACGCCAAGGGCGTGCTGCAGAGCTGGGCCGACGCCGAGTGGTTCACCTCGCGTCCGGAAGTCCCCGCCTCGCAGAAGCTGACCGTCTTCAAGGTTACCGGCGAAACCAACACCGACGATCTTTCGCCGGCACCGGACGCCTGGTCGCGTCCCGACATCCCGCTGCACGCGCTGGCCATGCTGAAGAACCCGCGTCCGGGCATCGAAGCCGACGAAGCCGGCAACCGCGGCCCGGTCAAGCAGCTCGAAGCGCTGGCCGCCAAGGGCAACCTGATCGCCTACGTCGGCGACGTGGTCGGTACCGGTTCCTCGCGCAAGTCCGCCACCAACTCGGTGCTGTGGTTCACCGGCGAAGACATCCCCTTCGTTCCGAACAAGCGTTTCGGCGGCGTCTGCCTGGGTTCGAAGATCGCCCCGATCTTCTTCAACACGATGGAAGATGCCGGCGCGCTGCCGATCGAAATCGACGCTGAAAAAATGAACATGGGCGACGAGATCGAACTGAAGATCGATCACGCCACCGCCAAGGTCACCGCGCTGAAGAACGGCGAAGTGATCGCCGAATCGCAACTGAAGACCCCGGTCATCCTCGACGAAGTGCGCGCCGGTGGCCGCATTCCGCTGATCGTCGGCCGTGGCCTGACGACCAAGGCACGCGCCGCGCTCGGCCTGCCGGTCTCGACGCTGTTCCGCCTGCCGGCACAGCCGAACGACACCGGCAAGGGTTACTCGCTGGCCCAGAAGATGGTCGGCCGCGCCTGTGGCCTGCCGGAAGGCAAGGGCATCCTGCCCGGCACCTACTGCGAGCCGAAGATGACCACCGTGGGTTCGCAAGACACCACCGGCCCGATGACGCGCGACGAGCTGAAGGATCTGGCCTGCCTCGGCTTCTCGGCCGACATGGTGATGCAGTCCTTCTGCCACACCGCCGCCTATCCGAAGCTCGTCGACGTCAAGATGCACCGCGAACTGCCGTCCTTCATCAGCACCCGTGGCGGCGTTGCGCTGCGTCCGGGCGACGGCGTCATCCACTCGTGGCTGAACCGCCTGCTGCTGCCCGACACCGTCGGCACCGGCGGCGACTCGCACACGCGTTTCCCGATCGGCATCTCCTTCCCGGCTGGCTCCGGTCTGGTCGCCTTTGCCGCCGCCACCGGCGTCATGCCGCTGGATATGCCGGAATCCGTGCTGGTCCGCTTCAAGGGCAAGCTGCAGGACGGCATGACCCTGCGTGACCTGGTCAACGCGATTCCCTACTACGCGATCAAGCAGGGCCTGCTGACCGTTGCCAAGCAGGGCAAGAAGAACATCTTCTCCGGCCGCATCCTAGAAATCGAAGGTCTGCCGGATCTGAAGGTCGAGCAAGCATTCGAACTGTCCGACGCCGCCGCCGAGCGCTCCGCCGCCGCCTGTGCCGTCCAGCTCGACAAGGCGCCGATCATCGAGTACATGACCTCGAACATCACGCTGATGAAGTGGATGATCGCCAACGGCTACTCCGACGCACGCACCCTCGGCCGCCGCATCAAGGCCATGGAAGCGTGGATCGCCAAGCCCGAACTGCTCAAGGCCGATGCTGGTGCCGAATACGCCGCCGTGATCGAAATCGATCTGGCCGACGTCAAGGAACCGATCGTCGCCTGCCCGAACGACCCGGACGACGTGAAGCTGCTCTCCGAAGTGTCCGGCACCAAGATCGACGAAGTCTTCATCGGCTCGTGCATGACCAACATCGGCCACTTCCGTGCCGCCGGCAAGGTGCTCGAAGGCAAGTCGGACATCCCGACCCGCCTGTGGATCGCCCCGCCGACCAAGATGGACGCCATGATCCTCAACGAAGAAGGCTACTACGCCATCCTCGGCAAGTCTGGTGCGCGCATGGAAATGCCGGGCTGCTCGCTGTGCATGGGCAACCAGGCGCAGATCCGCAAGGGCAGCACCGCGATGTCGACCTCGACGCGCAACTTCCCGAACCGTCTCGGCATCGACACCTTCGTGTACCTCGGCTCCGCCGAACTGGCCTCGATCTGCGCCCTGATGGGCAAGATCCCGACCGTCGCCGAGTACATGGAAGGCGTCAAGGCGGTCAATGCCAAGGCAGCCGATGTCTATCGCTACATGAACTTCGACAAGATTCCCGCGTTCAAGGAATTAGCGGATACGGTGACGGTTTGATCGTTGCTGTAGGCTGAAAAGAAACGCCCCGGTCGGGAAACTGACCGGGGCTTTTTTACATTTGCGCTTCTTGTTGTACGGACTCTCCGTAGCGTAGACCCCGCCACCAAAGTCCGGGGCCTTGTTGGGAGCATAGAGTGAAAATTGCCGGTACATCGACCGAAGATTTCCGTGCTATCTATTTTTAGCCGGGGTCGTCAAGAACAATCCGTTTGAGCATGGTTTGAGCAGTATGACCCATCAAGTCGAAGCGCATTTGATCAAACGGACTGGCAGTCGGAGGTGCTTTTGTACCAACTTCCTTGGCGAAGTTGACGCGTTGCTCCAGGGAGTCTCCGAGCATTACGTATGTCAATTTGAAAACGTGTCTGGAAAAACTTTGTTGTTCCCTGTTCTGGGTTACCGTGTCGAAGAGAGATAACAGATTTTTTACATCTTCGGCGTTGCTCCAGGTTAATGCTTCGCGATCTTGCTGGGTTATAAATTCGAGGGAGAATAGATTCGTAAGACACTGACGGAACAGCCAGCGCTTAATTTTTTCATTCTTCTCTAATTCCTCAATTTTGCTGATAAGTGTTAACAGTTCGCTACATGTTGCACGACAGCTATCTAGTTCAAGAGGTGCGGGGTCACTAGCGAAACGGGCGAAGAAATGTCTTGTCGCACGAATGGCCAGTTCTTCACTGTCGAATCGAAGGTCACGCTTTTCAGCGTCATCACGCTGCCGTGCTTGCGCCAACCATTGCTCTGAAGCGATCAGTTCGCCTGAACACTTAGCAATTCGTCGAGTGGCAACCGCCGCCAGATACGAAGCTTCGCGCCCCTTTCTTTCTCCCCTCAAATTCTCTGGCACACAATCCCGGACAGCGACCGCCACCCGACAAAGTGCAGTAGTTGCGTACCAATGTCCCTTGCTTGCGTAGGCAAGGGCGTGGACGACGTGGGCAAGGTAGTTGCTGTTATCTAGTGCCGCTAACTCCCCATACATTTCCACTAGGTCGATATGCTCAAAGTTACCGGTTAGGCTTTCCATTACGGAATCGGCATATTTCTGAGCGTGTTTGTCATTATCAAAACGGAGTTCGGGAATCCCCTTGATTCGTTCCTTTCGTTTATCTACTTTTGTCCACAGTCCAATCCACGTAGGCGCTGAATACAATTGGTCCAATGTTTCAACGGATGACATATAAATTGCTGTATAAAGCTTGTCCTGTGTTGATGTCGAGCCTTCGCCAGAGTCTTTCAGGTGCTCCAGCAACACTTTTGCAATTTGCTCTGAGGTCGATTTTTGATCAGGAAATAGTTTGGGGTGCACCTTGCGTGCCGCTGCCACCGTATCGATATGCTGTCCCCACTCAAGAACGTAGTCATTAAGTGGTGTTGAATCCTCCACTTTTCTAAGTTGACGTAGCGACTCCCAAAAGAACTCAGGCAGCCTCAACTTATCGTCAAGGATTCGCTTTACAGCCTGTCGATCAATTCTTGAGCGTATATTGTTAGCAGCAGAAGGCTGCTTTACTGCATCTGGGAAAAAAAGGTTCAGCCACTCCATCACGACTAGATCTGCCTTAACCGTACCATCATCCGGACCCGATAACGCAAACATTTCTTTTGCCGCCAAGAAACTCCGAGGATGGCGCACGTAACGAATTGCAAAGTCTTTTTCGGGATGCTCCTGCGCCGCCATCCGAATATCGTTGGCACCAGTGATAAGAATCAAACGGACGTTCTCGGCCTTTAATTCATCATTGGCCCACTCTAGGCGCGCAAGAACCTCGGCATCGCGATCAATGGCGTAGGCTGCCTTTCTCGGTGGCTTATGCTTCCGCAGTCTTTCGAGCCACACCGATTTCAGCGCTAAGAATTTTTCAGCATCTTCGACTTTGTTCTCAATATCGGGGCCAGGGAAAGGGCGGTCTAATCCGGCGATGACTTCACCGTAAATTGGCTGAATTACCTGCTCGCGTGCAAGCTGTGCCAGTCGCTTTAATTCCAATTCCGGCCCTAACCGCCTGTCTTCAAAAGCATGTATCAGCTGTTGTGCATTTGTACTTAGCCAACCCGCCAAGCCGGCGATAGAGGTAAGTGCTTCGGGCGCTTCGTCACTACTGGAAATCAGTGCCTTGAGTACATTTAGGACATTGTCAACGGCGACTTCTACCTGATTCGAATTGCTTGCGATGCGCCTGTGCAGTGCATCAGCGGTCCGTAGAAGTTCTTCGTCATGAGGCGGAATTAATAGGAAAGGTCTATCAATATTCAACCCATCGGCACGCAGGAAAATAAAATCAGAGAGTAACCACGCCAACAACTGGCTGGTGTCGTTATTTTGATCAAAAACATCCGCGTATTTCGCCACGCTCTTTGGAGATAGGAATAGATTTATGATATCCGTATCTACCGCGTAGTAGGTTCTCCCACCCCTTTCTTGATAGGCTTTGTCCGTAAACCATCCATCTGCGTGTACGAGAAGGCTGGCAGCATTCTTAATGTGCGCAACTTCTTGTAAAAGGGTATTCCCACTAGTCATCAACACGCTCCTTGTGTACTCAGACCAACTGGGCCGAATAGTCCAAACCTAGCAATCCATTGCTTTACTGTAGCAATGTCCTCCATCACATTTTGGCGCGGAGAAATTCGTTCGCGCTCAGGTTGTGTCTTCATGTTTTGAGCTATATGGTTTAGAAACCAGTTTGTATCTGTATTCAAAGCACTAAATTCTGATGGCTCCGCAATAGGTTCACGAGCGTCGTTATCGGCACCGTTGTGGTTCAGAAAGAGATTTCCATCTTGATCGCAGAGAATTACATACGGTGAATGGTCTTCGCCTACGAGAGCATTGAGCAACCAGTTGTCAGCCTGTTTTCCCAGCACGCGATTACGGGAATACTGCAGTGACGATAAATGGTTTGCGACCTCGGAAAGTGGCATAAATGCAGCAAAGCGTGCTGCTGTGATAACGTTATTTGTCCCCGAATATTCTTTCAGGGCTTGACTGATTTTGTTTCGAAGACTACCCAGATGCTTTGACCAATTTTCAGGATCGCATCGGCACATCGTGAGCCAACCGAAAACAGAGTAGCTAGGCAAGGAGTCCGGCAAGGTAAGCAAGCCATGCACGATTCCTGCCGTGTTGTCATAGCCAGATAACGACGCAAGATAAGTTAAGGCTTGTCGGAATAATAAATTGTCATTCGCACTCACACCGATGTCAGCGAAAAATGGGAGCAATATAGGTGCAAGTTCATCCGCTTGAATAAGCTGACAGAGGTTGAGAATATCGCCCAGTTGACTGAGGGGCGGTACAGCACCTCGGCTCAGCCGCCCAAACGCCACAACCAAGCCGCGTCTGAAATGCTCCTTGGCAGGGGTTTCCTCCGGTAGGACGCGATATATTCTCTCCAAACCTTCAATATGTGAGCGGCTTATCGCTAACACATTATGCAAGGGAGAAAATGCCCGCCCAACAACTTTTACATCTGCGGAAGAGAGCGCACGAAAGCCCCGCTCGAACCAATTTGCATAGTCGTCTATTTGATAGCCGACAACAGGGAGGATATCGGTTTCACGAATGAGGCTAGTCATGTCAAATATTCCCTAATAAATTTCCGCATTTCGGCTTCGGTGCGCGTCTTTAGCAGTCTGTCCTTAAAGGCTTCATCCGAATCGTTTGCAGCGTTCCCTCTTTTTTCATCGACCCATCCAATTGGCATGAACTCTGGCTTCAGAGTCCTTAACGGAATTTTCTCCGCGACTCTCTCGGGTACTCCGTCTATGAGCAATTCGCCGCCTAATAGTTTTCCTAAATGAACTGTCGTTCCCCAGCTGTTATCCGATATGTTGTCTGCCACAACCCGGAATCTGCTATTGCCACCATCGGCAAATGTTGGCCGTGCTGTCTCGTGATGATCGAGTGTCTGTGCATCGCAGGTCAATAGAACTAGAAAATCACCAATTGGTGTATCTAATCCAAGAACATCCCTAAGGTCGTCACCTGCCGGAAAGGCGGTAGGCAGTTCCATTTTTCGCGACAGCCATGCCAAGCCAATGTAGGACTCGGCAGGCACTTCATAGCCAAGTGTTTTGTCTGCGCCGAATACTGCATTGGGATTTTTTACAATTTCCTGATTAATTGCATCCACTAACTGGCCATATGCGGCTATTCCAGCCGGACTTCTTTGTGGCTTTGGCTCCGGAATTAGGTGTGGATCCGACATTCTATCTAACCACCTACAGAGGGTGTTGGAGCGTAAAGCATGAGAAAGCTTTCCCGTTGGCTTTGTACCCGCAACTCCTGCCATTACATGTTTTTGAGCGCCTTTCTTCAGAAAACCCGAGGCGATTTTATTGAGTAAGCCGATCGCAGCAGCGGATGTTGTTACATTTGCTTTGTCGACCCGATACTCGATGAGTACGTCACCCATTAGCTCTTTCAGCCTATCTCGGGGAAATAGTCCGGCCTCTACGGAGTCAATCAAATTACACGCAAAGCAATTTCCTCTTGCATCCGACAACAGCTTGTCCAGAAAATCATCTGCCGGCACGTGGAATTCCTCCCTCAGTTTTTATTCTGCTTGGTTAATCTAATCAAATCTCACACCAAACAACCCACCATCTTCCGTCGCATCCGTCAGCCGCACCGGCAAGACATACTCGCCAAGATCAAACCCCGCTTCGGTTTCCTTGAAGGCATCGTCCTCGTTCATCGTCACGAGGTACTGGAAGCCCAATTCGTTCGCCGTCTGCGCGCCAACGCGCAGGGCACGAATCACCTGCCGGCCGTCGACGCCGTCGAACAGGTGGCTGTCATGGACGAGAAAGCCGGGGCCGATGCCGCGCTGATGGCACAGGCGCATCAGCATCATGTCGAAGCAGAAAATCTGCATGTTCTTGATGCCCTTGCTGCGCGAACCCTGCATCGGGAATTTCAACTGCGGGCCGTTCTGCGTCTCTTCAATCAGCATGCTGCCAGCCGATTCGTAAAGCTGACTGGATGTTTCTTCGAAGGCATGGATAGCGTCGGCGAGTCTGCCGGATTGTTCGCTGAAGTCGCGCCGCAGGCGTAGTGCGAGCAAATTGCGCTCGATGTCGAGTTCGTTCCTGGTGCCTTCAAGTTTCTCGGCTGCTTCAAAGCGTTGTCGTAGCGTGGTGACGAGGGCGGCTTGGGTGCTGGCTTCCGCTTGCAGGCGCTGGAACTGGTCGAGCGCGCCGTGGCTCTGCAGGATGCCCATTACCTCGGCGCGACGGTTGTCAAGGCGGGCCTTGTCTTGTTCGCGGACATCGATGCGAGTATGAGCGGCGGTCAGTTCACTTTGGAGGTAGCTCTGGCGGTTGCGCACCACGGATTCGTGGAAGGCGCGCACATCGTCGTAGCGTTGCCTGATAAGCCCCGGTGGCAGTTCGACGCCAGCGGCGTGATAGATCTGTTCGAGGTCGCTTAACGGGGGCGCTTCTTCGGCGGCGAGCGCGGTTTCGATGTCGCGGATGGCCGTCCGGTCAAGGGTGTTCTGGTTGGCTAGTACGTTGAGGTTGCGGGTCAGTTGGGAGGCTTCTTCTTCAAGGCTGCGATATTCGTCGAGTACCTTGAATGTGGCGAGTTCGGTTTGCAAGGCCTTGAGCCGCCCATCGGCCAAAACCAGTTGGGTGCGAAGGTCAGCAGCCTTGCCGATGATGCTGCCGAAGGCGCCGGCACCGGCGGCCTTGCGCAGTTCTTCCAGCGTTCTTTCGCGCTCTCGTACCTGTTGCCAGTCCACAGCGATAGGCCAGTCGAGACCGAGCAGGTACATGAGCGCCATTTGCTGGTCGCCCGTTTGCTGCATGGTGGCTTGCTTCTCGGGGGTAGTGAACGCGCCGGAGTTTTGGCGGCGGGCGAAGTAGGCGAACAGTGAGCGGAGGGTTGGCGCGCGTTCCGGTGAGCTATTCAGACCGAACCAGTGCTTGCCGAGGCGGCGCGTCCACTCTGGATTTGTGATGGTTTCGGGCTTGCCGTTAGGCGGTGCGGTGATGCGTACCTTGCCCTTGGTGGCACCGCTACGCTCAACGCGGGTGGGCATGCCGCCAATGTCGCAGATCATGCCGAAGTGGTGCTCGCGCAGTGCTTCTGCTTGGAACAGGGAGTCTTTGGCGCTGTCGGCACCGAGCAGGAAATGGATCAGTTCGATCACACTGGTCTTGCCGGCGCGATTGCGGGTTTGTTTTTGCGTGGCGCCGCTGCTCTTCTGGGCCAGTAGGACGTTCAGTCCTGGTTGGAAGTTGATGTGCTTGAAGGTCGGCAGATTGCTGTAGAGCGTATGGATCATGCGGGGTGTCCTGCATCCATACTGCGGATAAGGATGCCGTCACGCAGTTGGATGGCATTGAGAATGTATAGAAGGTCGAGCGCGAGGACGAACCAGTCGAAGCTGAGGGGGGCCTGTGTGGTCTTGCCTGCTTCTTGCCATAAGGCGGAAACGGTCATGGGGCGCTCCAGGCAGGTAAGCAGCTTTGCCCCGACGGTAAGCAAGGCGCGCTCCTGCGGCAGATGTTTGGAAGGCAGGATCATGATGCGACCGCTTCTGGTCGGTTGAGCAGCGGTTCCTCAAAAATGTCGCAGTTGCCGAACAACCAAGCGAGTACGGCAGCAATTGCCGCTTTTTCCTTGGGGTGTTTGGTAGCGTTGTAGCCCGCCCACTCTTCCAGTTCACCCCAGATCAGGTCGGGATGGAGAGCAGGTTGATTGTCCCGGAGTTCCTCATAGCGTGTCTTGAAAGCGGTAGCCACGCGTGAACCAAAGCGCGGATCCCGCCATTCAGCGAAGAATTCCTCAACCAAGGAAGCCTTTTCCATCGCGATCTTCAGAATGCTGGCTACTTCATGTGATAGCTGGTTGAACTCGATCTTTCCCATTGGCACCGGACGTGGGGAAGCATTCTGTCTGCTCGGCACGAACTTGATATGCTCGATCACGGCTTGCAGGTCAGCATATCCAACATGCGCCTTGTCTTCGGACGAGAAGGCAGGGCCGAACCACGATTCGAGGTCGATTTGCTTGAGTCCGCGGAACTCAATTAAGAGTTCCTCGAAACTCCATTGTTCGATTGTGATTTCCGGGTTGGCGCTACGCAGGTCGGAAAGTGCCTTGATGACATTAGGTGGCAGGGCGCGGGCGTTATGGACGAAAACCCAGCAGTCAAAATATTGTTTCCAGTGCACCTTTGCGCCGGCAAAGTCGGTATTGATCTTCGTTACCGTAGCGGCCGAAGAAAGTTCTTCGGGCGCATATACCTGAAACAGCGTGCGGACGGAAGGCAGGTAGCCGTCATTCTTCTCGTCTCCCTGACGCCCCCACGGTTTGCAGGCAATAAAGTCGCCCGGATATCGCTTGCCCATCAACTGTTCGAACAACTGCTGGAAGGCGTCACCTGTCGATTCCAGGAAGTGAATCCTGAAGTCCTTCTCGTAGTTGAGTTGTTGGATTCGATCCACGTGGCTTCTAACGATGATTTTGCTGAAAAATTCAATTGCGCTATTTTGCCATAGAGATTCTGTTTGATGATTTTTATGACGTCGGTGAGGCCGGTTCCGGTCTGGTCGCCTTTGCCGCCGCCACCGGCGTCATGCCGCTGGATATGCCGGAATCCGTGCTGGTCCGCTTCAAGGGCAAGCTGCAGGACGGCATGACCCTGCGTGACCTGGTCAACGCGATTCCCTACTACGCGATCAAGCAGGGCCTGCTGACCGTTGCCAAGCAGGGCAAGAAGAACATCTTCTCCGGCCGCATCCTAGAAATCGAAGGTCTGCCGGATCTGAAGGTCGAGCAAGCATTCGAACTGTCCGACGCCGCCGCCGAGCGCTCCGCCGCCGCCTGTGCCGTCCAGCTCGACAAGGCGCCGATCATCGAGTACATGACCTCGAACATCACGCTGATGAAGTGGATGATCGCCAACGGCTACTCCGACGCACGCACCCTCGGCCGCCGCATCAAGGCCATGGAAGCGTGGATCGCCAAGCCCGAACTGCTCAAGGCCGATGCTGGTGCCGAATACGCCGCCGTGATCGAAATCGATCTGGCCGACGTCAAGGAACCGATCGTCGCCTGCCCGAACGACCCGGACGACGTGAAGCTGCTCTCCGAAGTGTCCGGCACCAAGATCGACGAAGTCTTCATCGGCTCGTGCATGACCAACATCGGCCACTTCCGTGCCGCCGGCAAGGTGCTCGAAGGCAAGTCGGACATCCCGACCCGCCTGTGGATCGCCCCGCCGACCAAGATGGACGCCATGATCCTCAACGAAGAAGGCTACTACGCCATCCTCGGCAAGTCTGGTGCGCGCATGGAAATGCCGGGCTGCTCGCTGTGCATGGGCAACCAGGCGCAGATCCGCAAGGGCAGCACCGCGATGTCGACCTCGACGCGCAACTTCCCGAACCGTCTCGGCATCGACACCTTCGTGTACCTCGGCTCCGCCGAACTGGCCTCGATCTGCGCCCTGATGGGCAAGATCCCGACCGTCGCCGAGTACATGGAGCAGGTGAAGGTGGTGAATGCCAAGGCTGCGGATGTGTATCGCTACATGAACTTCGACAAGATTGCGGCGTTCAAGGAATTGGCGGATACGGTGACGGTTTGATCGTTGCTGTAGGCTGAAAAGAAACGCCCCGGTCGGGAAACTGACCGGGGCTTTTTTTTTCTGAGTTGAAGCGTTCCGGAAGCGACTACCCCGGCAAGCGCCAGCGAGACTCATCAACCATTTTTCCAGCCATCAATCTCAGCCAGTAACTCGTCAGCGCTCGGCCTATTTAGCAGCGCTTGGAATGCGGCACTGGGATTTTGCACAACGAAGCTCCAGTCCTTGCCATGCACAAGGCGAAGCACGTCGCCAAACTGAATCAGAATATCCAGCTTTTCAGCATTGTTCAGGTTGATATTTGCGTACCAGCCGTTCCGCAACTTTTCATAGTTGTTCGGGTTCTCGGCCAGTGCCGGGGTTGCTCGAAATAAATTTTCCGGTGACTTGGCGAAGTAGTTTCGGAAAGATTTTCCTTTACTGTTGCGAGCTCGCCCAACGGCAATAACGCCTGTTGTCTCCCAGGCAGGCTTTGTGAATATCTCTGGCTGAATCTCAACAAAGCGCTCGACAAGCCAAAGGTAGCCATCTTTCGCGTGGTCAAACGACTTCTTTAAGGGGTTGCGGAAAGCGGCATGCGCAGCCCCTTGGTCGTCGCGCACGACAGGGGTGATGCCAAACCGGCTATCAATGATTTCCTGTATATCCAATGCCAAGTTACGGTCATTCACCTTCAGAGCTTGTTGGATTTGCTGTTCAAGCTCTGACCGCGAAACCGCTGGGTTGGCAATAAGTTTCCGGATGCGCTCAGTATCCATGATGGCAATTTCCTTAATCTATTCTGGACCGCTTCACTTCGCCATGCATCAAAAGGGGCCAGGCTCAATTTTCATCTGCTGTTTATTACTCGATGTGCGCTTCGGCCCAGGCCAGAACCTGCGCGATTGTCACGCGGATTTTTTGACGATCAAGGCCGGATAGCTCGACCAACCCGTAGCGTGCTTCTACGGCATAGGGGTTGAGCTCATCAAGGGTTTCAGCTTCTGGCGGTGCCGACAGGCCTGAATCTGCAAGGAGGTCCAGCAATTCGGCAATGTCGTGTGTGCGGCGGAAAATGATTCCGGCCGACGAAAGAACAGCCTTGAGTGCCTTCTCGACGGCCTGCTGCGCATGAAAACCAATGATTGCGTCACCGATGTCACGCACGGGACTCAAAGCCGCAACGGCTTTTTCGTCCTGCCGCGCGGACTCAAGCAAAAGCCTGGGAACCGAGCTTTCAGCCATGAACCACCTTGCCTTCGCGCAAGGCCCAGTAAAGCGCTGAACCCGGTTGGTCGCCCCAGCGTTTTACTTCGTCTTCCGAGTAAACGAGGATATCGGCCGGTACGCGCAAGGGGCGAAGCAGGCGGCGCAGGCGCACCATTTCATGGGCACGATCCGGTACTTCGTCCTCAATGACCAGCAGATCGACATCCGAATCCTCTCGCGCGTCGCCGCGTGCGTAGGAGCCGAAGAGCACGATGCGATTCGGCTTGCCATCGGCAGCAACGGCGCCGATGGCGGCTTGCAGGGTTTCCGGAGAGATCATTATTGCAACCCGGTCATTGGGAATGCGTACGATTTTACGATAAACCCCTGGACCCGTCCTGATTGAGTCCGCCAATGGAGTGAGGTGGGGCAACAGACGGGGCGCAACAGAAAAAAGGCCGGGCTCATTTCCCACCCCCACTGAATTCCATTACAAATCGGGCGGCGCTTGCTTCAGGACTTCGACCAGCTTCTCCTCAAGCTCCGCCAATGACAGTTGGGCCGTATCCCAAACTACGTCCAGGTTGATGTCGAAGTAACCGTGGGCCATGCGGTTTTTCATGCCGCGCATGGCTCGCCACGGAATTTGCGGGGGTTGGTCGGCCCAGTCAGGGCATTCGTTGCCAACCTGTGTGGCGGCTTCGCCAAGAATCAGGATGTTCAGTACAACCAGTCTGCTGGGTTTTCTTGTCGGCGAAAAATGTTTCGCGGCTCATTCCTTCGACGTAGCCCCTCACCAGGCGGATGGCTTCGAGCATGTGCCCGACGTAGTCGAACTGGCGAAGTTACCGCTGTTGCGCATTCATAGCGGTCGCGCTTCCTGCAACACCTGCTGGCGAAATTTCGTGGGCAGATCACCGGGCGTCAGTACGTCGACCGGAATTCCCAACAGGTCTTCAAGTTCGATCTGGATGCCGCCCAGATCGAACAGTGTGGCGCCCGGCAAGGGGTCAACCAGTAAATCGAGGTCGCTTCTTTCATTGTCGTCTCCGTGCAGCACCGAGCCGAAAATTCGCGGCGTGGTGGCACGGTGAGCGGCGACGATCTGCAGGATCTTTTGTCGGTTCTCGGCGAGTAGTTCAGTCGGAGTCATTCATTTGCCTCTTCAAGTGCCGTTCACTGCAGCGCACATTTCGGGCTGCTGCAACACTACTGGATCGTAGCACGGACCTGCGTGTGGTCGAATCCGTCGAATGCTGAATGCCAGGCTGCCGATATTTATCGCTACTTGAATATCGACGAGAGCAAGATGCTCCGCGATGCTGGTCAGGCAAGACGCGTAACTGGTCGCCGGTCGGCGCTGATGCAGGCGCTGGTTTGAAGGACGTGCTGCACAAAAACGCCCCTGTCACTCAGTTTTCACTGAGCCGACCGGGGCGTTTTTCATTTGTGTCTTTCAGCTACTGGCGCACCGGAGAAGCTGAATCCGAGCACCGCATCGAAAGAATTAGCCGTTCTTGCTAAGCTTGGCGACCTTGGCAACCACTGCGTGAGCAGGCGTCACCTTGATCGCGGCGAGCCCGGTCGTTGCGGCAGCGCCTGGAAACTGGCTGTGGCCGGTCCAGGCCAGGCCGCCGGAGAGCGGAACGCCGGATTGGCGAAGCGTTGCCTCGTAACTGCCGCTGTCGCGGGTCGTGTTGATCCGGGTCTCGTCAGCAAAAGCGGGAGCTGCGAGAATGAGGGCGGCGATGCAGAAAATTGACTTGTTCATGATTGCTAACTCCTATTGAAGCCACGAGAAGATGTGGCGCAAAATGGAACTCGGAAACTCAAGCCAGTCTGCTTCGTTCAAGCCACCCGCTGAGTCAGTGGTGCCACGATAACGAAGCCGGCGCAACGCAACAAACGATCATTTATAAGCCGACGCATAAAAAAAACTCATCCATGACCCATCGACTGCCTCCCCTGAATTCGCTCCGCGCATTCGAAGCTGCCGCGCGGCTCCTGAGTTTCAAGAAGGCTGCCGACGAACTGGCCGTGACTCCGACCGCTGTGAGCCATCAGATCAAGTTGCTGGAGGAATTCCTCGACCTGCGCCTGTTTCGCCGCCTGACGCGGGCCCTGGAACTCACCAGCGAAGGCGCCGCCATGCTGCCGCAGGTGCAGGAAGGTTTCGCCAGCCTCGCCGCTGCGATCGAGGCGACCCGGCGCAAGGAAACCGGCGGCATCGTCACCGTTTGCGCGCCGCCTTCCTTCGCTGCCCGTTGGCTGGTTCCCCGCCTGGGGAGTTTTTCCCGGGCTCACCCCGACATCGACCTGCGGCTATCGAGCAACGTGGCAACCATCGACAGCCCGGATAAAAGCGCAGCGGCAGAAGGCAATTCCGCCACCGAGCCGAAGCACGACCTGATGATCCGCTTCGGGCGCGGCCACTACCCCGGCAGCACGGTCGACCGGTTGTTTTCCCCGGCCTACGTCACCGTCTGCAATCCGGCACTCCTCGCCGGCGAACATCCGCTGCGGGAACCCCGCGACTTGCTCTGGCACACGCTGATCCACGATGCCACGGTTCCCGATCTCGACGACCGCCCGGGCTGGGCTCAGTGGCTCAACCTGGCCGGTGTTGCCGATATCGAGGATCAGTTGCGCGGCTCCTATTTCGAAGATGCGGCGCTCGCCGTGGCGGCGGCCGTGGCCGGTCAGGGCGTCGTTCTGGCGGCGCGTCCCATGGTCAGCGCAGACATTGCCGAGGGGCGCCTGGCGATCCCCTTTCCCCATTCGATCCCTTCCCGTTACGCCTATTACGCGACGACCCCCGACGCCAAGGCCGACCGTCCGACGGTGCTCGCCCTGCGCTCCTGGCTGGTGCGGGAAGCCGCCCGGGAAAGGGCATTGGAAGCCGGTGCATAAGCTTGGAAAAGCGGGGGCTCATTAACCCGTGGGCCGGTCGCCCGAGGATTGTGCTTGTTTGCGACTGAAAGGTGAGCAAGACCCGCCCCCTTTAACCACCGAACCAGTCACTGTGTGTCCGGTCAAAACTACGTTGAACAAATGTCCATCTTTAGGGGAGCTAATTCACCAGGGAAGGAGAAACGCGATGAAAAAGCAATTCTTGATGAAGGTGATTTGCGGCCTCTCGATAATGCTCGGTGGTGCGCTAGTGCCGCTCAGTTCGGCACAGGCTGCCGATGAGTTGTCAGATCGCTACCTGAACGGCTATCTGAACGATCCTTACACCAACGAGGGCGCCACGGCGATAAAGAGGGTTCGGCCGCGCGGCGCCGAAGGGCCGATACGGACCGACGCCAGTAAGGCCGATGAGTTGTCAGATCGCTATTTGAACGGCTATCTGAACGATCCTTACACCAACGAGGGCGCCACGGCGATAAAGAGGGTTCGGCCGCACGGCGCCGAAGGGTCGATACGGACCGACGCCAGCACTGCGGAAAAGAGATAGATGACGCAAAGCCCATTGATAAAAAGGGTCTGCTTTGCATCGTTTCCTGATGGAAATTGATGCGAAGCTGACCCCCTTTAATTCTGTTGAGCTTGCAAAGCTCAGCGACCCGATCGACGCCCATGTGCTGTGGCAGAATGCAATATTCATAATCCATGGCGCACGGAATCCCGATGAAGCTGACCACCCGAAGCGAGGCTCAGCAGCGAGCCGATGAAATTCGCGTCTTCCAGCGCGAGTGCGAACGCCTGCGGCACGAAGGCGTTCTCGAACTCTCCGCCGCGCAGACGTGCGCCGTCGGCGAACACCACGCCGGCTTGCTGGCCCGCTACGCCGAAACCTTCGACATCGATGCCAGCGTCAAGGCCAAACAACTTTCGCTCGGCATGCGCGTCGCGTCATTTCTCGGCGCACTGGCACTGGCGGCCAGCGTCCTCTTCCTGTTCTACCAGTTCTGGGGCGGCTTCAGCACCGGCGCCCAGGTTGGGCTGCTGCTCTTCGCCGCACTGGCTTCATTCGCGGCGACGCTGTGGATACAGGGCAAGGATCACTCCGGCTATTTCACCAAGCTGGCGGCCATGCTCGCCTTCGTCTGCTTCGTTCTGAACATTTACATGCTGGGGCAGATCTTCAACATCACGCCGTCCGACAAGGCGCTGATCCCCTGGGCGATGTTCGCCTTTCTGCTTGCCTACACTTGCGATCTGCGCCTGCTGCTGGCGGCGGGGATTCTCTGCGTGATCGCCTACATTTCGGCACGTACCGGCACGTGGCGCGGGATGTACTGGCTGCATTTCGGTGAACGTCCGGAGAACTTCTTTCCTGCGGCGCTGTTGCTCTTCGTTGTACCGTCGTTCTTGCACCGCAAACGATCGCAGGATTTCGCACCGATCTACCGCGTGTTCGGCCTGCTCACCCTGTTGCTGCCCGTGCTGGTGCTTTCGCATTGGGGCGATGGCAGTTACCTGGAGTTCGACCACAAGCTCATCGAAGGCACGTATCAGGTCTTCGGCTTTGTCGCCAGCGCCTGCGCCATCTGGCTCGGCGCGCGGCGCGGCTGGCCGGATGTGATCAATACCGGCATCACCTTCTTCGTCATCTTTCTCTACACCAAGCTTTACGACTGGTGCTGGGAGATCATGCCGAAATACCTCTTTTTCCTCGTCGTCGGCCTCGCCGCCGTGCTGATCCTGTTTGTCCTGAAACGCCTGCGCACGACCACTGCGCCGGTTGCAAGCGGAGATGTCTCATGATCGGCCCCATGATCGCCTGGTCCCGCCGCCGCACCCTGTTCGCCGGGCTTGCCCTGATCCTCGTCGTCAACGGCATCGCCTTGTCCGGCGTGGTGCTGAACCGCTCCGGCGAGCCCGAAAGCCTCGTGCAGTTGAGCGAGCGCGAACTGCAACTGCCCTACGGACGCTGGAACAGCAAGGAGAACAGTGGCGTCGAGCTCAGTCTGCAGTGGCGCGTCGATGCCGGGAATGACACGCAGGGTAACTACTACAGCTACGCGTCCTACGGCGGAACGGCCTCCTGGCTGGACGAAACGAAGATGGCGGCGCTCGGCTTCGAGGTGCCGCAGGATCGGCTCATGCCGCGATGGAAAAAGAAGCAGAACCGGACGAAGGAAGTGCTGCTGGTGCTCGAACTCGACGGCTCGGCCTACCGCCAATCGCTTGAGCGGGCGCGCAGGAAAGCCGACGACGAAGAAAAACTGAGCGCGGGCAACCCCGGCAACAAGGAGTTCGAGCAGCGTGCCAAGTATGCCAGGGAGTACGCCGAGAGCGAAGCCGGGGAAAACAGCCGCCTCTTCGCCGTCGACGCCGGCCTCGATGCCGAAGCCTTGCGCGCGAAATACCCGGACAAGGCGCACTATCTCATCGTCCGTGGCCAGCTGCGTCCTCAGATCGTGACGCGCGACCAACAGGACAGGCTATCCGGCTACATTTCCGCGCTCAGCATCAGCCGGATCAACGTGCCGGTAGAATTTCAGCATGCCCTGAAACACGACGAGCGGACGAACAAAACCGCGCGTTTTGAGGCCAGTGTGGCGTACGGGCAGCGCCTGGAACCGTGGATCGTGGCTTTGGTGGAGAAGGGCCGGGAGTAGCGTGTAGGCTATGTGCTGACAAACGCTGGCGTGGCGGTCTGATCTTAATACTCAGTTCTGCAGGGACGATTTCTTCGCCATGCCGCCACCCATCGCCATCGGGTTAAACGGTTTGCCATTGACGGTAAGCTGTCCGTTGCCGAATGCCACCTTCGAGCGGATTGTGCCGTTTTCCCGTGTGATGTAGCCCTGCGCGGCCAGGTCGGCGGCTTGCTGCCGGGCGGCATCGCCTGGCGCACCCTCGTCACTGACTTTCTCCGGATCAGCCTTGCTGTCGCCAGCGAACTCGCCGACCAACGCTTCCGGAAATGACAGCTCGGCGCTCGCTTGCAGTTTGCCGATCAGCATGACGGGGTTGCCCATATCCTCGGGCTTCATGTCCTTGAGACTGGCGCGCGCCGCGAGCGTGGCTTCCCCGTGCGGGCTGTTGAAGCTCAGGCGGTCGATGCTGATTTCCGGGTTGTGTCCGAGCAGTTCGAGCCCGGGTTCGGTGAGCGGTGCGAAGAGAGCAGGCGTGTTGGCGGCATTCGTCAGCTTCGCCGGGTCGGCGTACAGCTTGAGCAGGGCGTGGTGCAGCTTGGCGATGGTGCGCGCGTGCAGATGGCGGAGCGAGAAGTCGTAATGCGCCGGGCCAAAATTGTTCTTGCCGACCTGTACGACCTGGGCGCCGATTTTGGCGGCAAGGTCGATGAATTCGCCATTGACCGGCAGGTCGATGACGTAGCTAAGTTCCTTCAGCAACACCTTGTTGCCGCCTTCGCCGTTCTCGCCGGGTTTGCCTGCATCGATCTGGCCTACTGAAAATTTCTGCGACCCGGCGTAGAGCATCGGTTCGTCGTCAAAAATACGCCGTTGATCGCCGCTTGCGCGCAGTGCGGACATCCGCAAATGACCGCCCTTGCCGTCGATGACCTCGAATTTCGGCGCGTCGGCCTGGAAGGTGTAGCTGCTCATGCCGCGTGCAAAATCGATGGCGATGGTGATGCCGTCCCAGGTGACTTTGTCGGGCGTTTCTCCCTCGGCTGCCGGCAACGTGGTCGAAAATGCCGGGCTGCTCAGGGTGACCACGCCGCCGCGGTCGAAGCGATAAACGGTGTGTGCCACCAGGGGTTTTTTGTCACCGAGTATGGGAGCCAGTTGTTTTTTGGTTTCCTCGTCGAGAATCAGTTCGCTATCGGAGACGGCTGCGGCAAGCGTCATGCCGCCCGGAAAGGGGCCATGCCTGATCTCGGAGCGTAGCGTGATCTTCATCGGCTTCATCGCGGCGCTCGTTGCTTCCGCATCCCGCAAGGCGAAGGCTTTCATCGTCTCGCCGAAAAATTCGATGCTGACCGTTTCGGTCGAACTGAAGATGCCGCGCCGGAAGTCGCGCTGGACAATCTTGACGAACGGATTGCCGTCGACATTGGCGTACTGTTCGTTCATCGCCGACTCGATCTGCCGACCGAGAACCCAGGCGCTGACGGGGTAGGCGATGGCCAGCGCGCTGGCGGCGAGTGCGATCCTGACGGATTTGTTCATTGGCGATTCTTTCTTCATTTTTGTGGCGTGGTGCCGTCGCCGGATGGGGTGCGAAGAATCCTGACGGCATATTCGCGACAGTGTCTTGGATTATGCAGTTGTGGTCAATCGGAAAATCGGCCGGTCCCCGCCGTCGGCGTCTATGTCGCAGGCCGGGGAAAAACGGCCGGGGCGGTTTGCTTTTAAGGGGCCCGGCAACAATAATGAATTGAGCCTTCGATCCCGGCGGGCCGTTTCCGGGGGCGGTCGTTAAAATCAGGTTTGGCGCGCAAGGCTGTCGCTTGGAGGCCATCATGAAGAACGTCGCAGCTTCCCTTGATTCCACGTTGAACTCCACGTTGAATCGTCCCGTGCCTCCCGGTCTCGCGCGCAAGGCGGGCGAGGTTAGCAATCCCGGCAATTCCGGGCATGCCGGCACCACCGGCAATCTGAAGGCGACGCCGGGGCAGGGCGCCAATTCCGTTGCCGGTGCGCGTGGCGTGTTGAACGCGCAGATTCTCAAGGCCTCGATGGAGGTATCCATCAAGGCCGGCGAGAAGTCGCAGGAGTTGGTCTTTCGCGCCGCCATCGACCGGATCAACGAGCTGCTGGCGCCGGAGATGGGGCCGGATGCGATCCAGGGAGCGATGAGCCAGGACAACTCCGCCGAGGCGACGAGTGCGCGGATTCTGTCGCTGGCGACGGGGTTCTTCGCTACCTACGCGGCGCAGCGGCCGAACGACGATGCGGATCAGGTCGCGAAGGATTTTGTCGGGCTGGTCCGGGGCGGCTTCGAGAAGGGCTTCAACGAGGCGAAAGACATTCTCAAGGGGCTCGACGTCTTCAAGGGCGACATCGAGAGCGGCGTCATGAAAACCTACGATCTGGTACAGAAGGGCTTCGACGATTTCCTGGCCGGCAAGCTGAAACCGGTCGACGCCGGCCAGATCAATGCGAATTGAGGTCGATCCGAGGCCCCGAAATGCCCCGCTTGCTTCGCGTCAGGCTTGAACGCCGTGGGTGGCGCCAGAATTGCGCGGCAGAATCACCTTGAAAACGGTGCCTTTGCCCAATTCGCTCTTCACCTCGATCCGCCCGCCGTGTTTATGGACGATCCCATAGGATAGCGACAGCCCGAGGCCGGTACCCTGGCCGACCGGCTTGGTGGTAAAGAACGGCTCGAAGATCCGCACCAAGTGTTCGGGCTGGATGCCCTTGCCGGTATCTTCCACTTCGATCCAGACGTTTTCTTCATCGTAGCCGGTACGCAAGGTAATCCGGCCCTGTTCCGCGATCGCCTGCCCGGCATTGACCAGCAGGTTCATGAACACCTGGTTGAGTTGCGAAGGGATGCATTCGATCTGCGGGATGTTCCCGTATTCCTTGACGACCGTGGCCTTGTACTTGAGTTCGTTCCACACCACGTTGAGGGTGCTCTCCAGCCCGGTTTCCAGGTTGGCCCACAGCCGTTCCGATTCATCCACGTGGGCGAAGTCCTTCAGGTCCCGGACAATGCGTTTCACACGCTGCAGGCCGTCGAGCGATTCGGCCAGCAGGCTGCCCATGTCGTCGCGCAGATAGGCGACGTCGATTTCCTTCTTCAGCCGGGCGATCTCCTGCCGTCCGCCGTCCGGCAGCGATCCTTCCTGTTGCTCGTAGGCCTGCAACAGCTTGAGCAGGTTGTCGGCGTAGATTTGCAGGGTCCCGAGATTGGAGTTCACAAACCCCACGGGGTTGTTGATCTCGTGCGCCACGCCGGCCGCCAGCTGGCCGATCGACGCCATCTTTTCCGATTGCAGCAACTGGTTGTGGGCTTCTTCGAGCTTCCGGATCAGCTCTTCCTGCAGCGCTTTTTCGGCCTGCAGCGTTGCGTTCGCCGTCTGCAGATCGGCGGTTCGTTCGCGCACCCTTTCCTCCAGCTGGTCGCGGGAATCGCGCAGCGCCTCCTCGGCCCGCGTCCGTTCGGTGATGTCGTTGTAGCTGAAAACGCGGCCGACGATGCGCTCGCCGATGTATTGCGGCCGCGATTTGCATTCGAAAACCCGGCCATCCCTGATCCGGAAAAGATCCTCGGTTTCGCCGCTCTCGATGATCGCCCGCAGGCGCGCCTGGCAGGCATCGGTCTCGACGACCTGTGCCGCCATGAAGTCGACAATCGCCGCGTCGTTCCCGTCGAGCAGCAAATCGTCGGTCATTCCCCACATCTTGCTGAACAGATGGTTCATGCTGGCGATCTTGCCCTGCCAGTCGATCACCAGGATTCCGTTGCCCGTCGATTCGAGCGTCGCCCGCAGCTGCGACAGGGTTTGTTCGAGCGCGTCTTCGACCAGGCGCTCGTCGTGCATATCCCGCGCCCGCACCAGCAACAGCGGCGTCCCGTCGTGATCGACCTGGCGAACGGATTTCGTGACGGTCAGCAAGGACGTGTCGGCGCACTGGTAAAGCCCTTCCTGGTCGTCGATATCCTGATACTGACCGTGCCGGACATCCTCCCAGTAAAAAACGTCCTGCAGGGAGCTTTCGATGTCCGTGATGGTCCTCGTCCGCAGTTCTTCCTCGGAATACCCGAGCGTCTGCGCCGCGACCCGATTGCTCATCACGATCTGCAAGTTCGTCGGCTCGACCAGCAGCATCATGTGCGGGCTGTGGTCGAGCATCAGTTGTTCAAGGCTGCTCATGGTGCCGGCGCTCCCCGTGCCGGCTGGCCGGCATCGAAGTAATAGCTGACCCGTTTGCGCGGGCTGAGGTAGTTGTAGATTTCCCTCGGCACTTGTGCCGGCTTGATCGCCTTGGCGACGTTCAGGTCCGTTTCGCGCTCGAGGTCGAGCAGGATTGCTTCTTCTCGCGGGATGTTCTCGTCGTAAATCACGATGATGGGCTTCATCGGTTTGGCGGTGTTGACCGTGGCGACCATGCCGATCACGCCATTGGAGAGCTGCACCACGGTGCCCGGCGGATAAACGCCAAGGCAACGGATGAAGACCTGCAGCAGTTTCGGATCGAATCTGCTGCGCAGCTTGGCGAACATCGTCGACAGGGCTTCGTTGGGCGTCATCGCGTTGGCGATGACGGGCGGATTGCACAGTTCGTCGTAATAGTTGGCGATGGCGACGATGCGCGAAAGCAGGCCGATCGACTCGCCTTTCAATTTTCCCGGATAGCCGGTGCCGTCGAACATCTCGTGGTGCTCGCGGATGATGGCCAGGATCGGTGGCGCAAGCTTCAGCCGCTGGCCGACATCAACGCCGTATTGGCAATGCATTTCGTAGAGATGCTGTTCGGCCTTGGTCAATGGGTCCGCTTTCAGCAGGATGTTGCTCGGGATCTCCTTGCGCCCGATATCGTGGAACAGGGCACCCATGCCCAGCACGCCGACCACCTCCTGCGGCAGGTGGATGTCGCGGGCCATCATCATCGACAGCATGGTGACGTTCAGCGAGTGGAAATACAGTTCCTCGCCGCCCATCTTGTCGCCCATGACATGGATAGCGAGTTCGGGCGCGCAAAGGATCGAGTCGGCAATTTGCGTCACCAGCTGCGTCGCCTGATGCACGGTTTCAGCCGGCCTGGAAAACAGGTTTTTCTCGACCTCGCGGACCGTCTTGGCGGTATTGATGAAGGCATCCTCGATGCGCGCCGCGGCCTCGCGCTGCACCTTGATCCGTTCCATCATGGCGCGCTTGGCCGCCAGCACCGGCGAGATATCCGGCTTGCTCTCCGCGTCCGCCGGCTCCGGTGCTTCCTGCGCCGCGCCCGCCGCGCTTGCCGCATTTCCCGCCTCTGCCGTCGTAGCGGCCGCACCCGCCTCGCTTTGGCTTGCCGCGCTTGCTGTGCCTGGGGCACTTTTCGCACTTATCGCCGTGCTTGTTGCCGCACTTGTTGCCCTTCCCGCGCTTTGGAGCGGCGGTGCCGGGTCGCTCAGGTCCGGGTCGTAGCGAACGGTCTTCAGTCCGAGGCTGCGGATCGTCTTGATCTGCTCATCGGACTTGATCTTGAAATGGCTGAAGGCGAACGGATGCTCGAACCAGCTGAGATCCAGAAAGACATACAGGCCGACCCGGAGCTGATCGACGGGGATTTTCGAATCATTTGCCATCATTGATCCCGAACAAATGGGCGTCCAGACAGTGTAACGGCATTATGTCCCGAATGCGGGCCGCCGGCGCAGACAATTATGCAAAGCAAATTACGGCAACGGCTGCTGCGGCGACCGTCCGCTGCGCAGCCATTTGTGCAGGCTGGCGAACAGTTTGTCCGGTTCCACCGGCTTGGTGATGAAATCGTCCATGCCGGCCGCCAGACAGGTTTCCCTATCCTCGTTGAAGGCATTCGCGGTCATCGCCAGGATCGGCATCGCCCGCCGTTCCGGCAGCTGCCGGATCAGGCCCGTCGCTTCGATGCCGCTCATCACCGGCATCTGCATGTCCATCAGGATCAGGTCGTAGGCAGTGCAGCTCGCCCGCTCGACGGCTTCTTGCCCATTCGCGGCGACATCCACCCGCCAGCCGATGTCGCCCAGCACCAGTAGCGCCAGCTCGAGATTGATCGGATCGTCGTCGACCACCAGCAGACGGGCGTCCGCATAGTCCCGGCGCAGCGCTGCTTCGACATCGGAGGCGGCCGGCGCCAGCGTGTCCGGCGTCAGCTCCCCGGCATGTCCCGACAGCGACGCCAGTTGCCTGCTCAAGGCCTCGTGCAGCAGCGCTGCCGACAGGGGTTTTTGCAGCACTTCGGCAAAGCCGCACCGGCGCGCATCCTCGAGCCGATCCGGATTGCCGGAAGCCGTCACCAGCCAGTGCATCGGGGCATGCCGCAAGGGCAATGCCTCGAGCTTGGCCTTCGTTTCGAAGCCGTCCATCTCCGGCATCAGCAGATCGATCAAAATCAGGTCGAAGGGCCGGCCTGCCGCGTCGGCCGCCGCGACGGCTTGCAGCGCTTCCTTGCCCGAGGCGACGGCTGCGCTTTCCAGCCCCGCCATGCGCAACAGTTGGGACTGCACGTGCCGGGTCACCGGGGTGTCGTCGATCACCAGCGCCCGTTTGCCCTGCAGTTGGGGAATCCGGTAAGCCCCGGCTTGCTCGGCGACCCGGCCGAGACGCGCCGTCATCCAGAAGGTGCTGCCGACGCCGGGGATGCTGCTGACCCCGGTCTCGCCGCCCATCAGCCGGGCGATGCGGCGTGTGATGGTCAGCCCGAGGCCGGTACCGCCGAAGCGCCGGGTCGTCGAAGCATCGGCCTGCTCGAAGGCGTGGAAGAGGCGCGGCAGGTGTTCGGGGTCGATACCGATGCCGGTGTCTTCGGCCTCGAAGCGGATCAGTACGTTGTCGTCGTTTTCCTCGATCAGCCGGGCACGCAGGATGATGGTGCCGCGTTCGGTGAATTTGACCGCGTTGCCGAGATAGTTCAGCAGGGCCTGGCCGAGGCGCGTCGCGTCGCCGCAGACGGTGCCTGGAATGGTTTCGGCGTCGATGACGAGTTCAAGCCCCTTCTCGCGCACGCGTTCGATCACCATCGCGGCGACGCGCGAGAGGACGTCCTCGACTTCGAAGTTGCTGTTTTCGAGGACGAGCTTGTCGGCCTCGATCTTGGAAATATCGAGGATGTCGTCGATGACGCCGAGCAGGTGGTCGGCGGCCGCGGCGATCTTGCCGAGCTTGTCGGCCTGCTCGGACTCTTTCACGGTCCGCCGCAGCAGATGCGTGAAGCCGATGATCGCGTTCATCGGCGTGCGGATCTCGTGGCTCATGTTGGCGAGGAAGGTGCTCTTCGCCAGGCTGGCGTTCTCGGCCGCCTCGCGGGCGGCGATCCAGGCGCTCTCGGCGCGCTTGCGTGCCGTGTTGTCGATGATGGTGGACAGGCTGTAGAGAAACTTCCCGTCGTCGTCGTAAACCGCTCTGGCGTTGAGGAGGATAGGCAGGAGGGTGCCGTCCTTGCGCGTGAAGTCGAACTCCAGCCCGCTCAGTTCGCCGCTCTCGATGAGCTTGGGGAAGTTGGCGCTGAAGGTCGCACGGCAATCGGGGGCCATGATGTCGATCGCCCGCTTCCGGCCAAGCAGTTCCGCGCGGGTATAGCCCAGCCAGCCGAGCTCGGTATCGTTGACGTTGATGAACACGCCATCGGCGTCGAGCGAGTGATAGCCGCAGGGTGCCCGGTTGTAGAGGTCGGACAGTTCGACGGTGCGCTGCCGGACGAGGATTTCCAGATTGTTGCGGTAGGCCTCCAGCTCCGCTTCGGCGTGCTTGCGCTCGGTGATGTCGAGCACGATGCCGATGTACTGGCACGGCCGGCCCTCCGGCCCGAGGATGGGGCGGCCGCGCGAAAGCACGAAGCGCGGCACGGCGCTTTCGGGGAGGTTGACCTGCCAGTCGGCCTCGAACTCGGCGGCGCGGGCGACGGCGTCGGTAATGGTGGCGACGACGCGATCCCGGTCGCGCGCATGGATGCTGCCCCGCCAGGCTTCGAAGCTGGGCGCGACCTGCTGCGACTTGAGGCCGTAGAGGTTCCAGATTTCGTTCGACCAGAAGTTCTCGTTGCTTTCCAGATCCCATTCCCAGGTCCCGGAACGCGCCGCGTCCTGCGCCAGGCGCAGGCGCTGCTCGCTTTTGCGCAGCGCATCCTCGGCGAGCTTGCGCTCGGTGACATCCTCGGTCGACGCCAGGACGTAACGTTCGCCGCTCACGACCATGCCGCTCAGGCTGATTTCGACGAAGAATTCGCTGCCGTCGCGGCGGCAGCCGCGCAGATTGCGCAGCACGCCCATGCCGCGTACCTGTTCCGCTTTGTTTTGAAAAGCCTGCCGCTCCTCGACATGGTGCCGGCGAACGGCTTCGGGAACGAGCGCTTCGACCATCTGGCCGCTCAGTTCTCCCGCGCCGTAGCCGAACATCGCCTCGAGCGCCGGGTTAACGAGAACGATGCGCCCTTGGCTGTCGGCGACCAGTAGGCCTTCCAGACTGGCCTCCCAGACGTGGCGGAAGCGGATTTCGCTGCTCTGTTGCGCCAGCTCGGCGCGGTGCAGATCGGATATGTCCGAGAAGGTCAGGACCGCGCCGGCGTTCTCGCCCGCTTCGTCGCGGTACGGGTCGATCTGCATCAGGTAGTGAAAGTCTCCCTGGCGAACCTGTTCGACCAGCGAGTCGCCGCTTGCCATCACCTCGCCGACCTGTTGGCGCAGGTTCGGCAGGTGCAGGTGGCAGGGAATGCCGTAGAGAAACTGCCCGAGATCGTTGCTGACCAAGCCGAAGATGCGCGTCGCCAGGGCGTTGTAGCGGGTGATGCGGCCGTCGTGATCGAGCACGACGAGGCTGGTGCGGATCGAATTCTGGATGTTGCCGAGCGTCGTCGTGAGCTGTGCCGCTTCGAGCGACTTCATGCGCAGCTCGTCGTTCAGCGTCGTCAATTCCTCGTTGGAGGATTGCAGTTCTTCGTTGGAAGACTGCAGTTCCTCGCTCGACGACTGCACTTCCTCGTTGAGCGACTGCAACTCCTCGTTGGACGCTTCCAGTTCCTCGATCACGGCCTGCAGCTGTTCGCGGCTGTCGGCGAGCTCCTGGCGCAGGCGCACGATTTCCTCGGCGCGGCGGTCGTCCGGTTCGGCGATGCTGCGCTTGGGCGGCCTTGCGGCGAGGGGGATTTCGTCGAAGCTGATCAGGAAGGCGAAGTCGTCGTTGACGGCCGGCTGCGTGATGCGCCGGAGAACGGGCCTGATCCGCAGGTCCTGGCCGTCGATCTGCAGATCGACGCCGACCCCTTGCAGGTGCTCGAGATTCTCCTGGATCAGGCGATAGCAGAGCGCCTTCAGTTCGCTGCGCAGTGTGGGCAGGCACAGGGAAAAGACCGAAAAATCGACATGGTCGCCGGGCAGCGAGAAATAGCGCTGCGATTGGCCAAAGAAATGCAGCGGTTCGAAGCTGGCGTTGACCAGCACGCCGGGCGGCGCGTATTGCCGCGCGATGGTGTGCAGGGTCGCATCGATCAGCGTCTGGCGCTGAGGCGTCACGGTGCTGGTCGGCAGCAGCGAGCGGTTGAGCGGATTGGGCATGCCGAAGCGGGAAGGGCGGGCCGGATGCATGGCCGCGCCGCTGCGCCGGCGATAGAGCTTGTGCACGCCGTCAATCGTTTCGAAGAGGCGCGAATTGAAACCGGCGGCCTCCGATTTGCCGAGCATCAGCAAGCCGTCGAGATTGAGCCCGTAGTGGAAGGTGTTGATCAGGTCGGCTTGCTGCTCGCTCTTGAAATAGATCAGCAGGTTGCGGCAACTCACCAGGTCCATCTTGATGAACGGGGGATTGGCGATCACGTCGTGGTGCGAAAAGACGCACAGCTCGCGGATCGCCTTGCCGATGCGCCAGCCGCTCCCATCGGGGGTGAACCAGCGCTGGCGGCGGGCCGGATCGAGCCGCGCCAGCGCGGCCGTCGAGTAGACGCCGGCGCGGGCGAAATCGAGCGCGCGTTGATCGATATCGGTGGCGAAGATGCGGACCTCGATCCGGCGCAGGCGCTCGCCGAGGATTTCGGCGATCAGGATGGCGATCGAGTAGGGCTCTTCGCCGGTCGCGCAGGCGGGGACCCAGACGCGGACCGAATCGCCGGGCCGCTTGCCGGCGATCAGCTTGCGCAGCGATTTCTCCAGCGCATCGAAGGCGGCGGCGTCGCGGAAGAACGACGAAACGGAGATCATGAAGGACTGCTGCAGCGGATAGACTTCTTCGGGGTGTGCGCGCAGATGCTTCAGATACTGCTCCAGCGAGTTCATCCCGAGGCTGCGGTAGCGCCTGACGGTCTGCCGGCGCAGGGTGTTGTCCTTGTATTGCCCGAGGTCGAGGCCGGTGGCGTCGACGACCTGCTGGAAAATGTCGGCGAAGGCGCCGGCCGTCGCGTCGGCGGCCGCCGGGACGAGTGCTTCGGCAAGGTGCTCGAGGTCGTTCAGCCAGTCGACGATCTCGTCGCTGTTGCCGATCAGGTCGGCGAATCCGGCGTTGATCGCCGCTTGCGGCATGCCCGGCTGCACGGCTTCCGTCGGTAGCTGCACGATGACCGTGCCGTCGACGCCGTTGATCGCTCCGGCGCCCAGCGTGCCGTCGCTCCCCGAGCCGGACAGGATGACGGCGACCGCCTTTTCCCGCAGTTGTTCGGCCAGCGAGCGGAACAGCCGGTCGATCGACGGCGCGATGGATTTCGCCGGGTCCGCCGGCAGGAGCGTCAGACGGCCGCCGGCAAGCTCGATGTCGTAGCCGGGGGGGCAGACGTAGACGCGGTCGGCAAGCAGGGCTTCGTCCTGCGCGGCAGCGACGACGGCCAGCTTGCTTTGCGCGCCGAGCAGTTCGGCCAGGCTGGTCGGATGGACCGGGGAAAGATGGTGGGCGATCAGGTAGGCCGTTCCGCCGTCGCGCTCCAGGCCGTTGATGATCGGGCGCAGCGCCTGCAGTCCGCCGGCCGATGCGCCAAAGGCAACGACGCGCAGGCGCGGTGTTTCTGTAGGGGGTGTGGCCATTGTCATTCCCTGATTCGTCTCGTCCGATTGTAGCGCAATCGAATATGCCGAATCCTGCCGAATCCGCTCCCCAAGCGAAGCAGGGGCGCTTCTCCCGCTCAGGCCGGATCGGGCGGGCCGCTCGCCGCGGCGACCGCCAGCGCCAGCCGCTCGCGCATGTGCTGCCAGTGGCTGCCTTCCCAGAACACGCGCCGGCAGACGTCGCAGGTGCTGAAGCGTTGCTGCCGGGCGCGGATCTGCGGCGGCAGGGCGTCGATGACCAGCGCCTTGTCCACCGGCCGCAGCGGCGCGTTGCAGTCGAGGCAGAGCGGCAGCGGCCGGACGCTGCCGGCCAGATCGAGGCGCACGAGAATTTCGTGCAGCTGCTGCGCGGGCTTCAGCGCGTGCACGTAGCAGCCGTGGCTGATGCCGCGCCGCTTGAGCAGTTCACGGTCGCGGGTCAGCACGATGCGACCGTCGCGCGCGGCGAGGCGCTCGATCTCGGCGTCGTCGAAATGGTTGTCATAGACCGTATCGAAGCCGGCCATGCGCAGCAGGCGGGCCAGCGCGCCGAGATGCGCGTCGGCGACGAAGCGCGTGACGCGCAGGGGGCGGGCGCGCAGGCGGAGCAGCGGGCTGACGTCGAAGGCTTCGAAGGTCGGGTAAACCGAGACGCGGTCGCCGTCGTGCAGGCGCCCGGCGAAATCGACCGAAACCCCGTTCACCAAGATCAGCTCGACCTCGGTATGCGGCACGCCAAGCGCCTCGACGACATGCTTGACGGTCGCGTCGCCGGCGCAGGCAACCCCGGATTCGCGCTGCCGGCGCTCGGGGGCGATGAAGTCGTTCAACTCGGCATAGAAGCGGAAGCTTGCCAGCACGCTGGCGCGTTCTTGCGTGCGCTTTTGCGTACCTTCCGGCGTACGCGCCGAGGCGGATTCGGCGAACGGAATTCGGCCTGGCATCGGCATCCTTTCCCCCGTACAAGCGGCGAGACAACACCTTTCAAGGATAGTACAGGCCGGCGGCCCCGGCATCTTTTCGGCCTCTCCGCGGTCTCATTTGAACAAACCGAAAAACAGCAGGAGGAGATGCCATGATGATCACCAGCGCCGACCTTGCCGACCTGATCCGCGAAATCGAAGTCGAGGACCCGATCGATTACGCAGATCTGCCCTACGCCGAAGACGATCTGCGCCTCCTGGTCTGCAACCAGATCCGCGAAATTGCCGAGCAGGCTGGCCAGCTCGGCGAAGAAAACCGTCAGACCGTGCTCCTTGCGGTGGCCGCCAAGCTGGTGCTGGAGAATCTGGTGCTGCACATCAAGCTGCTGCAGCTGCAGGGCGAGGTTTTCGACGAAAGCAGCGAGGCGCTGTTCCGGCGTTTGCGCGGGCGATCTTCCTGACGCCGACGATTTACCCTCACACTGGCCTGACGGGTTTCCCGCCGTCCAGGGCGCGCCGCTCTTCTAGCCGCCCAGTCGGCCCACGATGGCCTTGATCACCTGTTCCTGGTCCTTGAGTTGCTGGCGATACGCCTGGCGATCCGTGTGGCTCACCTCGGTCCTGAGTTCGGACAGAAAGCTTTGCAATGCTTCGGTGAGCGCCCGTTGTTCCCGATCGTTGAGTTCGAGTTGAAACATGGCTACCTCCTTCCTTTCTTCCCCCGCTCATGTAGACACTTTCCTGCCGAATTGGTGTCCCGCGCGATCCGGGTGTTTGCGACCGGCGCCGGCTCGATGGTGCGCCGCCGCGCCGACGGTTATTGCGCTTGACCGGCGCGTGAGTCGCCCGACATACTGCGTCCGGTCCGATTTTCCACTCTCTTCCGACTGCCATGGCGACCTCCAAAACACGAATCGACTGGTCCTTGCTCTTGCTGCGTCTCGCCGTGGGCGGGATGGCGTTTCTTGCCGGCTTCGAGCCGTTGTTGCGGGCTCACGGCGCCGTCACCCTGGCGCATGCCGGCGAGTGGGCGCTATCGCTGGCCGAGATGCTGTGCGGCGTCTTCATGCTCTTGGGTTTGTGGATGCCGCTGGCCAGTCTGGGGCTGACCCTGATTGTCGGCTGGCCGCTGGCGCACGGATGGCTGCACGGAGCGGCATTTCTGGGCAATCTGCACGGCCTTTTCCTGTTGCTGGTGGCCAGCGCTTCGGCCTTGGGCGGGGCCGGGAAATGGGCGGTCGGCAGGGGCTGAAGGCTGGGTTCCTGACGTGCCCTGCCGAATGCCTACGGGTTTGGCGTCGCCGCTTTTTTCCGCAGCAGGCAATAGGCCAGTGCCGCCTCGTCTTCCGCTGGAATTGGGCCGCTGCGCATTAGCTGATCGCCGCCGAAGTGTGAGCGGAAAGCGTGCCGCGACGCTTCCGGCGTCGCCGGGTCGTAACCGAGGGCGGTGAGGGCGAGCGCCAGGTCGTAGCCGGCCGGCGCCGCCGGCCAGGGCGCATCGCACCACAGTCCGAAGCCTTGCTCGGCGAGTCTTTTCCAGGGGAACAGCGGGCTCGGGTCGTCCTTGCGCGTCGGCGCGACGTCGGCGTGGCCGATGAAGTTGGCGGCGGGAATGTTGTTGCGCTGCCGGATGTCGGCGAGCACCCCGAGCAGGGCGTCGATCTGCGCGTCGGCGAAGGGCTCGCTGCCGTTGTTGTCGAGCTCGATGCCGATCGACGCCGAGTTGATGTCGCTGTCGCCACCCCACCAGGATTTCCCGGCATGCCAGGCGCGTGCGCTTTCATCGACGAGTTGCAGGACGGTGCCCTTGCGGTCGATCAGGTAGTGCGCGCTGACCTTGCGTTCGGGTGTGGTCAGCGTGCGCAGCGCCTGCGCCATCGTGTCGTCGCTGGTGTGGTGGATGATCACCAGATTCGGCCGGCGCGCGTCGAAGTTGGGCGAGGGAATCCACTGTGATGGCGCCCCGATGCGCGGCGGCAGCGGCGTGCAGGCGGCGAGCAGCACGGCGAGCAGGAGGGAGGGTAGAAGCGGGCGCGGAAGGCGGATTTTCACGGCGGCGACCTTGGCACGGCGGATAGGAGACGAATAGGAAGCGGGAAGGGCATTGTCGCCGCGAACGCGCCGGGCGGGCAATCCTCGGTCTTCAATCGCTCGCCGCCAGCCGTTCGCGCAGTCGCGGTGCCGCCCAATCGACGAAGCTGCGCACCCGGGACGAGAGCAGCCGGGAGTGCGGGTAGACGATGTGTACCGGAATCGGTGCCGGCTCGAAGGGCTGCAGGATCCGCCGCAGCGATCCGGCGGCCAGCGCCTCGCGTACCTGGTAGTCGAGGAAGGCGCTGCAGCCGAGGCCCTTGTTGCAGGCGTCGCGGGCGATGTCGATCTGGTTGGTGGCGAGGACGCCCTTGATCGGCACCTTGAGCGTTTTGCCTTCGCTACCGGCGTTCGCAAACTCCCACTCCGCGCCAGGCGCCACGCCGAGGAACTGCAGGCAGCGATGTTCGGCAAGGTCGGCCGGCCGCTGCGGCGTGCCGGCGCGCGCCAGATAGTCCGGGCTGGCGCAGATGACCCGGCGCGTGGCGCCGAGCGGCACGGCGACCAGCGAGGAATCGCGCAGGTGGCCGATGCGGATCGCCGCGTCGATGCCTTCGTTGAGCAGATCCACCACGCGGTCGAAAAGCATCAGTTCGGCATGCACCGCCTGGTAGGCGGCGAGAAAATCGGTGAGCACCGGCCCGACGTGCAGGCGCCCGAACATCACCGGCGCGGTGATCGCGAGCTTGCCGGCCGGCGTCGTCTGCCGCGCCGAGAGGGCGTTCTCGGCCTCCTCGACCTCGGCGAGGACGCGGCGGCAGCGCTCGAAATACTCGCGCCCCTCGTCGGTCAGGGCGATGCGCCGCGTCGTCCGGTTGAGCAGGCGCGTGCCGAGCGCCGCTTCGAGCGTCGCCAGCGAGCGCACGACCGAGGTCAGCGAGGTGTCGAGCACTTCGGCGGCGGCGGTCAGGCTGCCCGCCTCGACGATGCGCACAAAAATTTCCATGGCCCGTAGCTTGTCCATGCCGCCGATATTACACCGTATATCGGTGTAGTCATGGCCGTATTCGTCTATTTATTCCTTGGCCGGCAGCGATCAGTATTGCCTCATCGGCCGCTCTTGCGGCGTAGCCCTTCGCTCCCGGAGATCCGCATGCCTCGACGTTTCGCACAATTGACCTTCACCGACAGCGTGAAAGCGGCGCAGACGCATTACGGCACGCGCTGGCACAACGAGCGCTACGAGGCCAGCGAGGCCGCCAACGCCGAACTCGGCGCGCGCGAGCGCGAGTTCATCGCGGCGCGCGACAGCTTCTACTTGGCGACGGTGAGCGAAACCGGCTGGCCCTACGTCCAGCATCGCGGCGGTCGCCCCGGCTTCCTGAAAGTGCTCGACGCGAAGACGCTGGCCTTCGCCGATTTTCGCGGCAACCTGCAATACCAGAGCGTCGGCAATCTGGCCGCCGACGACCGCGTCTGCCTGATCCTCGTCGACTATGCGCAGCGCCGTCGCCTGAAGATCCTCGGGCACGCGCGCGTGATCGATGTCAGCGAACTCGACGAGTTGCACGACAAAGCGCACGACAAGGCGCCGGCGCTGCGCGAACAACTGGCCATCGACGACGCCGGCGGCAGGGTCGAGCGCGTGCTGCAGATCGCGCTCGAGGCTTTCGACTGGAACTGCAGCCAGCACATCACGCCGCGCATCAGCGAGCGCGAGTATGAACAGGCGATCGCCCCCTTGTTCCAGCGTATCGCCCTGCTCGAAGCGCGGCTGCGCGAGCTCGGCTGCGAGCCGCCGCCGTGATGCACCGTGCGGCAATTACCGGCATGAAAACCCGTTGTACCATCCACCCAAGAAGAAGGAGCAAGCCATGAAACTGTACGATCTCGAGCTGTCGGGCAATTGCTACAAGGTCCGTCTGTTCGCCGCGCTGGCGCAGATTCCGCTGGACATCGAAGCGGTCGATTTTCTCGGCGGCGCGCACAAGCGGCCACCGCTGATCGAGCTCAACGCCTGGGGCGAGATTCCCATCCTGGTCGACGGCACGGTCGTGCTGCGCGATTCGCAGGCCATCCTCGTCTATCTCGCGAGCAAATACGCGGGTGAAACGTGGCTGCCGCGCGACGCGGCCGGCATGGCCGAGGTCGTGCAGTGGCTATCGACGGCGGCCAACGAGGTGCAGAACGGACCGGCCTCGGCCCGCCTGGTGGACAAGTTCGGCTACGCGATCGACAAGGCCGACACGCTGCAACGCTCGGCACGCATCCTACCGCTGATCGAAGCGCGCCTCGCCGGCCACCAGTGGCTGGCGCTCGAGCGCCCGACGATCGCCGATTGCGCGGTCTTCCCTTACGTCGCGCTGGCGCCCGAGGGCGGCGTTTCGCTCGCCGATTACCCGAACATCCGGCGCTGGATCGGCCGCGTCAAGGCGCTGCCGCACTTCCTCGCGATGCCGGGGGTGTAAGCCGGCTTCTCACGGTAGGAAAAATAGTTTCGAGGGAGCGCTCCGGGCCAGATATAGCCGCGCCGGGGGCTCCCGCCACGGGAGGGGGCTATCGCAACGGCATTGTTGCTTTCGGCATATGCATTGGCTATAAATCATTAGCCTTGGGGATTTCCGAAGGCCTGATCAGGAGCCGGGCGTGAGAAAAAAATTCCCCTTAGCCGCATTCGTCGCTGCAACGTTGGCACTGTCGGCTTGTAGCGGCATGGGCACGCTGCCGGCGGAAGATCAGCAGGATCCGATCAACGCAGTACTGGATAAAATCGTTTGCCAGAACCGTGCCGATCCGCAGTGCTCCTCCTATTTTCGCGACGTACCCGATGATGCGGCAAAGACGTTGCGTGCCGAATATTTCAGACTCCTGCGCGGACATGTCGTGGTCGCCGGTCTGGCGCGACTCGGCGCCGAGCGGATCAAGGCGTCACCCGACCCGCAGGCCGAAGCTTTCCGAATCCTGCAAGGAATTCAGGGGGCCGAAGCCGATCTCAAGCAGTCGCTGGGCGTTGCGGCTAGCAAGAGCCGTTTCGTCCAGGCTTACTATCCGGTTGCGCGGACCGATGCCTTGTTGTCCGTCGTGCAGTTGGCCAACGCGGCGACGCATCCGAGCCGGCGGCGGATGCTCGACGTACTCTTCGGCGGCAAGGTGGCGGCCCTCCAGGAGGGGCCGGCGATCCTCGAAAATGCGATCAAGGATCTGGCCTATTTGCAGGGCTATCGGTTCTCGCTGCTGCGCGAAATAGGCAGTCTGGGCGGCAGCGCTTTCCCGGTCGACGGTTCCGGGGCGGCGGATTTTCAGGCTGCCTGGGCGCAATACGATGGCGAGATTCGCCGTCACTGCGCAACGCTGGCGGAGGTCTCCGGAGTCGGCAATTTTGATTGCCTGAATGCGCCAGCCTCGCTTGCTGCCACGTCTTCCAGGCCTTGAGCAAAGGAGACGGTGATGAGCGACAAGCCGAGTACGTTCACCGACGTCAAGACGAGTGAAGCGGAAGCCATCCTTGAGGCTCGTGGCGATGGCCCGAACGACGGACAGCAGGAGTTCTTCGGCCTGGCTTTCTCGGGTGGCGGCATCCGTAGCGCCACTTTCAATCTGGGCATCATCCAGGCGTTGGTCGAGTGCGGCCTGATCAAGCGGGTCGATTATCTTTCGGTGGTTTCCGGCGGCAGTTATATCGGTTCCTGGCTGTCGGCGCTGCAGCAGCGCCAGGGCGATGCCGCGGTCGCGGAACTGGCGCCAGCCCTGTCGGCGGCGCAGAAAGCGGCGACGAAGGAAAGCGCGGCCATCCGCTTCCTGCGCCGTTACAGCAATTACCTTACGCCACGCTATGGCTTGCTCAGTCTCGACACCCTGGCTGCCGTCGCCAATCTCAACCGTAATCTCATCCTCAATCAGCTGATTTTTTTCGCTTTCCTGGTTGCGCTGCTGTTGCTGCCGAGGATTGCGGTCGGGCTGCTCGGACAACTGGCGGTCGTGTCCCCGGCGACCCTGCTGTTGGTGTCCGCTCTGTCGCTGGCGTTTGCCGCATGGGGGATCGGTCGCGGTTTGGCCGGCTTGCCCGCCGAAACGGCGTCGGCCGATGGCGCCTCCGCCTGGAAGCAGCGCCCGGTGGCGCTGTGCATCGTCATGCCTGGAGCGCTTGCGTGTTTGCTGCTCGCCGTCTGGATTGGCTGTCCGGGCACGGCCCCTGGTGGTTTGTGCGGGGCGTGGGAGGTGCCAGTCGGCACGGCGATGGCGGGCGGCGTCGTCGTTTATGGCGCCCTGTTCGTCATCTGGGCTGCCGCCTGGAGCACGCGCCGTGCCTTTCCCTCCGCCGGCGGGATCAAGGCGGTTATTTTCCACCTGGTCGCGGCGGCTCTGGCGGGCGCCGCCGGCGGCTTCCTCGTGTGGGCTTATGGCCGCTTCGCCACCGAGTATGGCGCAAGGCATCCGCACTGGTTTGCCGTCGGGCCGGGCGCCTGCCTGCTGCTGTTTGTCGTCAGCGTAGTGCTGACCTTGCATCTGGGGCTGGCCAAACGGCGATTCTCGGAAGAGGCACGCGAATGGTTTGGCCGTGTCGGCGGTCTGGCCCTGGGCCTTGGCATCGCCTGGCTGGTTCTGGTGGCGATCGCCGGGGTGGTTCCGGCGGCGATCGATTACGGTAGCAGCTGGCTGATTTACGGCGGGGGGCTGGCCTGGCTGGCGACCAGTATCGGCGGGGTGGTTTTGGGGGGCAGCCCGTTGACCCAGGCTTCGGCGGGCAAGGGCGGCAAGCCCTGGGCGGAGATGGTGGCGAGGATTGCGCCTTATGTCTTCGTTGTCGGCCTGCTCGGTGCATTGTCGTGGGCGACGACCTGGGGATTGGGCAAGGCCACCGGCAGCGATTTGTCCGCCGAGGCGGCGAGCACGCAGGTGATGCGCTGGCGGGTCGAGCAGGAAAATCAGGCGGGGCCCGCGTATCGTTTCGAAGGGGAGGCGCACTCGGCTGCCGGCGCGCCGTCGCTGTCGAGCCGCATCGACGAGCGGCTCAAACAGGCCGAGAAGGTCTGGACGGAGCATCCGGAAACCGTCCTCCTGGCGCTGCTCGGGGCGCTGTCACTGGCCGGCGGCCTCGCCTTCCGGGTCGATGTGAACCTCTTCTCGATGCATCAGTTTTATCGTAACCGTCTTGCCCGCGCCTATCTGGGCGCCTCCCGCGGCGAAGCGCGGACAGCGGACCCGTTCACCGACTTCGACCCGGCCGACGACCTGCCGCTGGCGCAGTTGCGTGGGCAGCGTCCCTACCTGCTGGTGAATGCGGCCCTCAATATCACCGACGGCAAGCATCTGGAATGGCAGGAGCGCCAATCGGCGGCCTTTGTCTTCGCCCCCGGCTATTGCGGCTACACCTTCCCCGGCGGCGGTATCGACGCCTATCGGCCGACCGACCGCTACCTGAGCTACGAGCTCCGCTGGGTGGGCGAGAACGGTGGTGTTCGCCTCGGCGCGGCAATGGCCGTTTCCGGCGCAGCGGCCAATCCCAACGCGGGTTACCACTCGTCTCCGGCCATGAGTTTTCTGCTCTCCCTGTTCAATGTCCGCCTCGGGCGCTGGTGCGGCAATCCCCGGAACGACAGGACCTGGACAAAGTCCAGTCCCGGCTGGGGCTTCTACTACCTGCTCAAGGAACTCTTCGGCGCGACCGACGAGAACGACGGCTACCTGAATCTCTCCGATGGCGGTCATTTCGAGAATCTCGGACTTTACGAGCTGGTGCGCCGCCGCTGTCGCCTGATCGTGGTGTGCGATGCCAGTCAGGACAAGGATTTCGAGTTCGAGGACCTCGGTAACGCGGTGCGCAAGTGCCGCGTCGATCACGGCGTGGAGATCAGCATCGACCCCCGGCCGATGGCCGCTGCAGATTCCCTGAATCGGCCCCGCTCGGTCGTCGGTCGGATCGACTACGGCGACGGCCGGCCCGGCGTGCTGCTCTATCTCAAGCCCCTGTTGCGGCGGGACGAGAGCGTCGACGTGCTGCACTATGCGGCCACCCATCCGGATTTTCCGCATCAGAGCACCGCCGATCAGTGGTTCGACGAAAGCCAGTTCGAGAGCTACCGGCAACTCGGTTTGCGCACCGGGCTGGACGTATTCGGCCGGCCGGCCTGGCATTCGACGGCGGCAGGCTGCTCGGCGTGGATCCGGTCAGTGCTTGCCAGTCTCGCGCCGCTTGCTTCGGTTCCATCCTCGCAAGCTGACCCAAGGAGAGTTCCGTGAACGACTATCGACTCGGTAGCCAGGGCGATCCGGTTCGTCGTATCCAGACACGATTGGCCGAACTCGGTTTGTATCGCGGCCCGATCGACGGGGCTTTTGGCGGTGGTACCGAAGGCGCGGTCAAGGCCTTTCAGCGGGCCCGCGATGCCGATCCCGACGGCCGGGTGGGGCCGATTACGTGGGGGCTCTTGTTTGCAGCCGAGCCTGTGCCGGCCAATGCGCTGCTTGGCGAACCCGTTGCCAGCCGTTGCATGGCGCTGACCGGCAGCTTCGAAACCGGCAGCCTGTTTCCGGAATGCTTCGCCGGACTATCGGGAGACTTCGACGGACAAGGACTCAGTTTCGGCGTCGCCCAGTGGAATTTCGGCCAGGGTTCCCTGCAGCCGCTCCTCAAGGAAGCCTTGGCCAGCTACCCGGAAGTGCTCGCGGGTATTTTCCACGAGCATCTCGATACCCTGCGCGCGGTGCTCGACAGCGGCGGGCGGGACGACGATCTGGCCTTCGCCCGGGCCATCGAAAATACTCGCACGCACGCGATCAACGAGCCTTGGCGAGGGATGTTCAAGGCCTTGGGGCGCAGCCCGGAATTCCAGAACACCCAGCTCAAGCATGCCGGCATGCTCCTCGCGTCGGCCCGGCGCTGGATGGACGCTTACGGCCTGTACAGCCAGCGTGCCTTGGCCCTGATGTTCGATATCGCGGTCCAGAACGGCAGCATTGCGGCACCGACGGCCGCCCGCATCCGTGCCGAGTGCGCCGCTCTGTCCGCCGACCTGTCACGCGCTGATCGGGAGTTGGCGAGCCTGCGCATCGTCGCCAATTGCCGCGCCGAAGCCGCCAAGCCGGAGTGGGTCGCCGACGTGCGTCAGCGCAAGCTGTGTATTGCCGAAGGAATGGGCCGGGTCCATGGCGTCGCCTACGACCTGGAAAGCCAGTTCGGTTTGACCCTCGCCGAACTGGCATAGCCTGGCCTGAGAACCCCGGGCCAGGCGCCCTGGCCGCTCAGAAGCTCAGCCGCATCCCGACGCGCAGGGTCCGCGGTTCGAGCGGATGCACCAGCCGCCCGTCGATGCCGCCGCCGCAGGTGCCGCCCAGCGTTTCGCTGCGCGTGCAGGCGGCGCCCCAGTATTCGATGTCGTTGGCTTTGCGGTCGAACAGGTTGAGCACGTCGAGGGTCAGCTGCAGCGAGCGGTCGACGCGGTAGCCGAGCTTGACGCCGGCAGTCCAGAAGGCGCCGGATTTTTCCCGGTTGGTTTCTTCCAGCGCATAGGCGCCGATGTAGCGCATGCGCAGGCCGCCGAACCAGCGGCCGCCGTCGTCGCGGGTGACGCCGAGCGAGGCGGTGAGCGGGATGGCGTTCGGCACGTGGCTGCCGCCGTTGCTTGCGTTGGCGTCCTTGAAGCGGGCGACGGACAGCGCCAGATCGCCGTCGACGATGACGCCCTCGGTCGGGGTCAGGTAGTTCGACCACTCCAGGCCGTGCCGGCGTGAGGCGCCTTTCGGTTCGGTGACGCCTTCGTCGCCGATGAACACGAGTTCGGAAGCGAGCTCCATGCGCCACAGCGCAAGGCCGGTGTTCCAGCCCGGCAGCGGGTTGGCGCGCAGGCCGATTTCCGCCCCCTTGGCCTTGACCAGCAGCGGTACCTTGGCGATGGCGCTGCCGTCGCGCGGATTGCTGGTGGACGTCGCGCCGCGTGCGTCGTTGCTGTGGAAGCCGTAGCCCCAATTGCCGTAAAACTCGGTGGCGCCGAGCAGATTGAACGGCCCGAGCACCAGCCCGAGCTTCGGACTGGTCTGCCCGGCCGTCGCCTCGCCGCCGTTGCCCATGTTGAAGGCGCCGGCCAGCGGCGTGACCTGCGCGCGGTATTCGTCGCGCCGCACGCCGAGGTTGCTGCGCAGCCACGGTGTCCATTGGCTGCGCAGGTCGACGTAGAGCGCGGCGGCGGTTTCGCGCACGCGGTCTTCGCGCACCGTGTTCGTGCGCTGGCGGTTCTCGGTATCGTAAAGGCCGAGCTTGCCGACCCGGTCGTGGCGCAGCTGCACGCCGGCCGTGATTTCGCTGTCCCGGAAATCCGGTCCGAGCAGCCAGCTGCGGCTGGCCTGGCCGCCCCATATGGTGCGCTGGTCGGCCTGCTCGTGCTGGTCGCCCTGCACGCCGTCGATGAAGCCGGAGGGCGCCGAGAAGAGATTGAGGCCGTAGTCGACGAGGTAGGCGCTGGCCTTGCTGGCGCCGTTCGCGTCGGTCTTGCCCCATTCGGCGGACAGGCTGTAGCGGTGCGTGCGGCCGCCGTCGTTGGGCGAGAGCGACCCGTAGCGGCCGATTTCGCCGCTGGCGATCGCCCTTTCGGGGACGTGCTCGGTGGCCAGCCAGTGCGCCTCGTAGGCCATCGCGGTCAGGGCGAAACCGTTGGCGGCGTTGCCGCTCGACAGGCGCAGCACGGCGCTCGTCTTGCCGAGTTTTTCCGGTTGCTCCCAGGGGCCGTCGTTGCCGGCGACCTCGATGCCGCCGAGCAACTGCAAGCCATTCACTTCGCGGCTGCCGGCAAGGAGCAGGCGGCGGTAGTTGTGCTCGCCGAGCGAGAGGTCGGCGAGGGAGGAGGAGTTGACCCCGGAGTCCAAACGCCGGGCGTAGTCGATGCGCGCGCTGCCGGTGGTCGTGAAGTCGCCGTCCTCGACGGCATAAACGCCCTTGCGGTATTTGACGCTGCCGATCAGCTCGGGAATCAGGAAGTTGAGGTCCATGTAGCCCTGGCCGTGCGCGTGGCTCGATACATTGACCGGCATCCCATTGACGTGGCTGGCGAAGTCGCTGCCGTGATCGAGGTTGAAGCCGCGCAGGAAATACTGGTTCGCCTTGCCGTCGCCGGAGTGCTGCGTGACGATCATTCCGGGCACCGCCTCCATGACTTCGGCCGGGCGCAGCAGCGGGCGGTTGGCCAGTTGCTTGGCGGTGATCGTGCCTTCGCTGGCGCTATCGGCGACGCCGATCAGGTCGTTGCTGCCGGAGGTGACGCTGACTTCCTGCAGGGTCGGCAGGCCGGCGGCGTGGGCGTGGCTGCAGCAGGCCAGCGCCAGCGCGATGGCTGCCGCCGTATTCGCGGCGTCGATGCGGCCGGGTTCGATAGGCATGGTGACTCCCCTGGAGCGTTGGCAACAGGTGCGGCACGGGCAGCGGGGAAAGCGAAAAGTGTTATCGAAGCGAGCCGGGATGAACGGGTGGAAAGCGGGCGCGGAGTTTTCCGAAAAAGCGCAGGGCACCGTTCATCTGCGGTCAGCCAGCTCTCACCCCGGAGCAGTACCACACCAATCATTCCGGGCAGGTCTTCTGGCTCGCCTTCATCCTTGTCTGCCGACCTTCCCATACCCGAAGGCACAGTGGCGTGTGGCAGCGTCGTCTGGCTTACAGCAGCGGGGGCTGCGCCGGAATGTCTGGATCGCTCCAGGGTCACCGGCTTCCCTTTTCATTCGCCTCGCGGTTGCGGCGACGAAATCCCGAAAGCGCTGCAGATTATCCGAAGGGGCCGGACGTGGCAAGCGGCCGCGTGTGTTGATGCGTGTTTCCTCGTCGCGTTTTTAAAATCGGTAATTTTTGCAACCAATGGCGAAATCGCCACTCTAATCGACCGTGGTGGTGTCGAGTCGATCGCTTGTCGGGCATGTTTTCTCAAGCCGGCCGCTGCCGTCGCCAACTTTCCGCACCAGGAGGCACCATGGAGAACAAAGAAACGCTTCTTCCGGAAAAGTCGATTCCCAGCAGCGAAGTCAGCTTGCGCAAAGCTTTTCTCGAATTTACCGACGACGACGTGGCCGTTCTCGAGAGCGTCAATGAAGCCGCCACGCACTATGCCGATTCGGTGATCGATGACTTCTACAAGCATTTGCTGTCGTTCGATGAAACCCGGAGCTTCTTCGCCGATCCCGCGGTGCTGTCACATGTCCGCAACATGCAGAAGGCCTACTTCAAGCGCCTGACGCAGGGCAATTACGACGCGGAATACGTCGCCGACCGGATCAAGATCGGACGGATCCACGAGCGTATCGGCTTGCCGGTCAAGTCGTATTTCGGCATGTACTGCTTTTACCTGCGTGCCGTTTTGAAGCGCTTGCGCGACGAGTACAAGGAGATGCCGGAAAAGGCGTACAACATCTTCGATTCGCTGATGAAGCTGACCTTTTTCGACATCGGGCTGGCGATCGACACCTACATCGAGTCGCGCGAGGAAACCATCCAGGGCCAGGAGGAAGCGATCCGCGAGCTATCGACGCCGGTTCTCCTGCTGCGCCCCGGTTTGCTGCTCCTGCCGATCATCGGGCTGATCGACACGCGGCGCGCCCGGCAGTTGACCGAGCAGTTGCTGCGCTCGGTGCGCGCCAACCGCGCGATGGTCGTCGTCATCGACGTCACCGGGGTGCCGTCGGTCGATACCAAGGTGGCCAATCATCTCGTGCAGACCGTCGAGGCGGCGGGGCTGATGGGGGCGGTATCGATCGTTACCGGCATCGCGCCCGACATCGCGCAGACGATGGTCCGGCTCGGCATCGATCTGCGCCGCATCCGCACCGTCGGCGATCTGCAAAGCGGCATCGAGGAGGCCGAGCGCCTGCTCGGCTATAGCGTCGTGAAGAACAGCGACGCCACCAGCCGCTGCGGAAAGGACGGGCCATGAACCGCTCGCGGGCGCCGATCCTCAAACTGGGCGACACGCTGATCGCGTCGGTCCAGGAAGCCCTGATGGACGCCGATCTGGTCGGCCTGCGCGACGAGTTGGTGGCCGAGGTCAAAACGTATCGGGCGACCTCCGTGATCATCGACGTGACGGTGCTCGACGTGCTCGATTCGTTCGCCGCGCGCACCCTGCGCCACATCGCCCAGATGACGCAGCTGCTCGGCGCACGGACGGTCGTCGTCGGCATTCAGCCGGATGTGGCCTTCGCCATGGTGCAGCTCGGCCTGACCCTCGAGGGCACGGAGACGGCGCTCGATCTGGAAGACGCCTTGTCCCTTCTCAACATCAAGATAGGCCGCGAACGCGGCGCCCACTGACATGAACGTTCCGATCCGCTCCGAGGCAGACCTGGTGACCGCGCGGCTGCGCGGACGGGAGATCGCGTCCACGCTGCACTTTTCATCCAGCGAGCTGACCCTGATCGCCACGGCCATTTCGGAAGTGACGCGCAACATCATCAGCTACGCCGGGGCCGGCGAGCTCGATCTGGAACTGGTGCGCCAGGGGCAGAAAGTGGGCGTCCTGATCGTCGCCCGCGACCGCGGCCCCGGCATCCCGGACCTCTTGTCCGCGATGCAGGACGGTTACAGCACCTCGGGCGGATTGGGCCTCGGCCTGCCCGGCTCGAAAAGATTGATGGACGAGTTCGACGTCGCCTCCGAGGTCGGCAAGGGCACCACCGTGACGATGACCAAATGGAAAATGTAAGCGCGTGTGCGCAGCCCCGAACGGCCACCGACGAATCCTGCGAATCGTGCAAATCCGATGAGTTCGATGAATTCGACGAATTCTATGAATATTCCGTGGTCAGCCGCACCATGTACGGGGAACAGCGCTCCGGCGATGCCGCCCTCGTGCAGACCACCGCCGATGGCGCGCTGGTCGCCGTGGTCGATGGCCTCGGCCATGGCGACGAGGCCGCGCTGGCGGCGAGCGCCGCGATCAAGCTAATGCGGGAGCAGGCCGGCGAGGCGGTGCCCGCCATTCTTCAGCGCTGCCACGAGGCTCTGCAGCAGACGCGCGGCGCGGCCGTCACCGTGGTCGCGCTCGATGCGCGGCGGGGAAAGCTGAGCTGGTGCGGCGTCGGCAACGTCGAGGCGATCGTCACCAGCGCCGCGAACGGTCCGCTGCGCAATAAGCGCTATCTGACCAACTGCGGCGGCGTCGTCGGTTACCGAATGCCGGCGGTGCGCGATCAGCTGGTATCGCTCCATCCCGGCGATCTGCTGATTCTCGCCACCGACGGCATCGACAGCCGCTTCGTCTCGGACGACATCCCGGCCGGCGAGCCACACCAGGTGGCGCGCGCCATCCTCGAGCGCCACGGCAAGGCGAGCGACGACGCGCTGGTGCTCGTTCTGCGCTGGCTTGGCCCGGCCGCCGGCGGCAGTCTTCTGGGGAGAACGTCATGAACGCGAACCGACACGATTTTGCCCTCGACTACGAGATGGCGTTCGTCGACTATCTCAACGGTGGTGACGAGGAGGCCGCGCTGCAGCGTGCCTACGAACTGGGGCGCCGGGCGATCGGCGGCGAGCAGAGCATTCTCGGGCTGATCGGCCTCCACTACCGGCTGGTGCAGACGATCAAATCGCGGCTCATCGGCCCGATGCCGCGCGGGCGGACGATCATGCGCAGCGAAGCCTTTCTCACCCAGGTCATGGCCCTGTTCGAGATGATGCACCGGCAGACGCTGGAGATGAACCAGTCCCTGCGCGACAGCGAGCGGCGCAAGGCGGCGATCCTCGGCAGCGCCTTCGACAGCATCATCACCTTCGACGCGAGCGGCCGCATCATCGAGTTCAACCCGGCCGCCGAGCAGATGTTCGGCCTCGGACGGGCGCAGGTGGTCGGCCACGATCTGGCCGATCTGATCCTGCCGAGTACCCGGCGCGAGGCGTTTCGCCAGATGCTCAAGCTCTGCCGCGAGCAGGGCGAGGGAACGACCGCCGGGCAACGCCAGGAGATGACGGCAATGCGCGTCGACGACGGCGAGTTTCCGGTGGAGATCGCCGTGACCTTCATCGAGATGGATGCCTTCCCCTTTTTCACCGCCTTTGTCCGCGACCTCACCGAACGCAAGGCCTACGAAGCGAAAATCGAGTATCTGGCGACGCACGACGCGCTGACCAACCTGGCCAACCGCAACCTGCTCAAGGACCGCGTCGAGCAGGCGATCGCCCAGAGCGCGCGGCGCCGGGACCAGGGACTCGCGGTGCTCTTCATCGGCATCGAACGTTTCAAGTTCATCAACGACAGCATGGGCCATTCCTTCGGCGACACGCTGATCAAGGCCATCGCCGCCCGCCTGCAGCAGAGCGTGCGCGACGGCGACACGGTGGCGCGGCAAAGCGGCGACGAGTTCGTCATCGTCATGGCCGGGCTGAAAGACGGCGTCCAGGACGCTCTGCGCGGCGCGAGCGAAGTGCTCGCCATGTTCATGCAGCCGTTTCCCGTCGATGGACACTCGATCCATCTCGCCTGCAGCATCGGCATCAGCCTTTACCCGAGCGACGGCAAGGACGTCGAGATGCTGCTCGCCAACGCCGACGCGGCGATGCATCGTGCCAAGGCGGCCGGCGGCGGCACGGTCCAGTTCTACACGCGCGACCTGAGCGCCTTCGCCGCCGAGCGCGTCAAGCTCGAGAACGCGCTGTGGAGCGGCCTCGAGAAGGGCGAGTTCAGTGTCTATTACCAGCCGCAGATCCGCGTCGCGGACGGCGCCATCGCCGGCGCCGAGGCGCTGATCCGCTGGCAGCACCCGGAGCTCGGCATGATCCACCCGGCGCGCTTCGTCGCCCTGGCCGAGGAGACCGGCCTGATCGGGCCGATCGGCGAGTGGGTGCTGGAGACCGCCAACACGCAGAATCGCATCTGGCGGCGCGCGGGTTTCCCGGATCTGCGCATGGCGGTCAATGTCTCGGCCCGGCAGTTCCGCCACGGTGGCATTCTGCAGTCGCTCGAAGCGCTGGTCGCGGCCAACGAGGTGGACCCCGGCTCGCTCGAGCTCGAGGTCACCGAGGGCAGCATGATGGACGACATGGACGATTCGATCCGCATCCTCAACGAGCTGCGCGCGCTCGGCGCCAGCATCTCGCTCGACGACTTCGGCACCGGCTACTCGTCGCTCGCCTATCTGCGGCGCCTGCCGGTCGATCGGCTGAAGATCGACCAGTCCTTCGTGCACGAAATGGAGGGCGACGCGCAGAAGCGCACGATGGTCAAGGAAATCATCCATCTGGCGCAGGCCTTCGACTTGAACATCATCGCCGAAGGCGTCGAAACGCGCGGCGAACTGGCTTATCTCGCGGACCAGGGCTGTCACGAGTACCAGGGGTATTTCTTCGCCAAGCCGGTCACCGCCAGCGAATTCGAGCGCCTGCTGCACGCTGCCTGAGCGGGGCGCCACCCGCTTGGGCGCCGGGCAGTTCACATCATGTGCTGCCGGCTCCAGTGTTCGAACTCCCGCGCCGGCAGCGGGCGGCTGAACAGGAAGCCCTGTCCTTGCGGGCAGTGGTGGGCCTTGAGAAAATCGAGCGCCTCGCTCGATTCGACGCCTTCGGCGACCACTTTCAGGCCGAGCGAAGCGGCGAGGGCGATGACACTCTCCGCAACGATGGCGCTGTACTGGTCCCGCCCCAGATTGCGGACGAAGGACTGATCCAGTTTTACGCTGTCGAGCGGCAGTTTGGCGAGGTTGCTCAGGCTCGAGCAGCCCGTGCCGAAATCGTCCAGCGCCACCTTGATGCCCATTTCCCTGATCGCCTGCAGCATGCCCAACGCCGCGTCGAGGTTGTTGATCAGCATGCGCTCGGTGATTTCCAGCGTCACATCGCCGGCGTGCAGCCCGCTCGTCGCCATCGCTTCGCCAAGGCGCTGCGGGAAATCCGTCTGCAGGAACTGGATGGGCGAGAGATTGATCGACACCGGGAAGGCCGGCAGGCCACGCTCCTGCCATTGCCGCGACAGGCGACAGGCTTCCTGCAGAATCCACGTACCCAGTTGCTGCATGAACCCCGTCTTCTCGGCCAACTGGATGATGCGTTCGGGATTCAAGGTCATGGCCGGCCAGCGGATCAGCGCTTCGGCCGCCACCGTCTTTCCCGTCGCGAGATCGACGACCGGCTGCAGGAACAACTCGAATTCGCCGAACTCCAGGGCCTTGCGCTGCCGGTTCTCGATGCGCAGCGCGTCGTCGCTCTTCGCATTGAGATCGTCCTGGAAGAAGCGGAAACCGTTTCGCCCGCCGTGCTTGACCGCATACATGGCCGCGTCGGCGCGTTTGATGAGCGTTTCCACCGTCGCGCCGTCGTCCGGAAAGAGGCTGATGCCGATGCTGATCGAGATCTGCAGTTCGATGCCGTTGACCAGATAGGGCTGACCGAGGCGTTCGATGAGGTGCTGGGCGATCGTGCCGGCATCCGCCTCGTCGCGGATGGGGAACAGGATGGCGACGAACTCGTCGCCGCCGAGGCGCCCGACCAGATCCTCGCCGCGCACGCAGGCGATGAAGCGGCGGGCAACTTCCTGCAGCACCGCGTCGCCGACGTCGTGGCCATAGGTGTCGTTGATCGGCTTGAAGCGATCGAGATCGACGAACAGGCAGGCGCCGCGGCTGCCCTTGCGGCGCATGGCCGAAAGCAGGTGCTCGCCGAATTCATAGACCAGCGCCCGGTTCGGCAAGCGCGTCAGCGGGTCGTGCTGGGCCGTGCGGCGGGCGCGTTCCTCGGCATCCTTGCGTTCGCTGATGTCGATGTTGACCCCCAGCATGCGCTCCGGCTGGTCCGCCGCATTCCGGTACACCACGGCCCGGCCGGCCAGCCAGTGCAGGCTGCCGTCCGGCCACAGCACCCGCCACTCGGCCGAAAATGTGCCGGTTTCCAGGGCTTCCTGAACGTTCTGTTCGAGTGCGGCAAGGTCTTCCGGATGGATTCTCTCGCGCCAGAAGTCGTACGTCGTCTCGAGGCCCTTGGCGGGAAAGCCGTAGAGCGCCGCGATCTCGGCCGACCAGTGCATGCCGTTGCCGACGAAATTCCAGTCGAAGTAGCCGATGCGGCCGATCTGCAGGGCCAGACGCAGACGCTGTTCGCTCTCCTGCAGCGCGACTTCGGCGGCACGCCGGGCGCTGATGTCGCGCACCACCACGGTGGCGAGCGGATGATCGCCGGCCTGCGTTCGGGAGATCGCCGCTTCGATCGGAAACACCTCGCCGTTGCTGCGCAAGCCGGCGAGGGGAAGCAGGCGGCCCATGACCCGCGTCGTCGCGCCATCGCCGAGGAATTGCCGGATGTGCTGGGCATGGGTCGTTCGGAATTTTTCCGGGATCAGACGCTCGATATGCGTGCCGATGGCCTCCGCCGTTTTGCAGCCGAACATCGCTTCGGCCGCGGTGTTGAACAGGACGATGCGTTGTTCGTGGTCGATCGTGATGATGGCGTCCATCGCCGTCGCCACGATGCTGGCCAGACGCTGTTCGCTGTCGCGCAGATTCTGGTCGTCGCGCTGGCGTTCGGTGACGCTGCGTAGCCGGGCTTCGTGTGCCGTGATTTCGTCGGCCAAGCGTTGCCGCTCGTGCGCCTCCTTCAACGCCCGGCGCACTGCCGGCGCGAGCCGTTTGAGGCGGGTTTTCAGCACGTAGTCGGCAGCGCCGTGAGTCAGCCAATCGATCAACGCTTCCTGGCCGATGGCGTTGCCGACACAAATGAACGGCAACTCGGGACGCCGCTCACGTGCCAGCGTCAGTCCGTCCCGGCCGTTGAAGTCGGGCGTGGCGCAGTCGGCCAGGATCAGGTCCAGATGACCGGCCAGCGCCGCCTCGAATGCCTCCCGATTATCGACCGCGACGAGTTTGCCTTCGATGCCTTCCGTTTTCAGCGTCGCGGCCACGCGTTCCGCATCGCGGCGCTTGCCGGTGAGGAAAAGGATATGCAGCGGGATATGCAGCGGTTCGCGCCGCGCATCCGCCCCGCCGGTGTCGAACGGCCGGTCACCCGCGCCGATACGCGCTTGCGGCGATGCTAGGGAATCGGAATCGGTGACCTGGGCCATCTCGCTGACCTTATTCCGGGATGCGTTGATCACGGGCGAACAAAGCTATGGCAACACGGTCGCGCCTTGGTTCCGAAAGCCTTGGTGCGTCAGGGTTGCATCACGTTGTGATCTGACGCCAACTGCGTGCACGCCGGCTTTGATGCTGCACTGCAATGGTGCGAGTTGCATAAAAGTCACGCTGTGATATGACTCGCTAATTACTTGTTGTTACAAGCTTAAAACGCATTATTTCGCCCCTGGCACAGTGGTTGCGATAGAGGGTTCATCACAAACGCTACTCTGCAAAGGAAACGTAATGGACAAGAAAATCGAACTGCTCACGCGCCGCGATTTCGTCAAGGCGGCTGCCGGTGCTTCGCTGCTCAGCCTGCTGCCGGGAATGCCGGGCGCGGCCTGGGCGGCCGGTTCCGATGCGCCGGAGAAAAAGGAAGTGCGCATCGGCTTCATCCCGCTGACCGATTGCGCCTCGGTGGTGATGGCCGCCGAGATGGGCTTCGACAAGAAATACGGGATCAAGATCATCCCGACCAAGGAAGCGTCCTGGGCCTCGGTGCGCGACAAGCTGGTGAACGGCGAACTCGACGCCGCGCACGTGCTCTACGGCCTGATCTACGGCGTGCAGATGGGCGTCGGCGGGCCGAAGAAGGACATGAACGTGCTGATGAACCTGAACAACAACGGCCAGGCGATCACGCTCTCGAACAAGCTGAAGGATCAGGGCGCCACCGACGGCGCTTCGCTGAAGAAGCTGATCGTCGCCAAGCCCGGCGAATACACCTTCGCGCAGACCTTCCCGACCGGCACGCACGCGATGTGGCTCAACTACTGGCTGGCGGCGAACGACATCAACCCGCTCAAGGACGTCAAGGTGATCACCGTGCCGCCGCCGCAGATGGTCGCCAACATGCGCGTCGGCAACATGGACGGCTACTGCGTCGGCGAGCCGTGGAACAACCGCGCGATCATCGACAAGATTGGCTTCACCGGCGTCACGACGCAGGAGATCTGGGTCGACCATCCGGAGAAGGTGCTCGGCACCTCGGCCGAGTGGGTGGCGAAGAACCCGAACACGGCGCGCGCGATGACCGCCGCGATTCTCGAAGCCGGGCGCTGGATCGACGCCTCGATCGCCAACCGCCGCAAGACGGCCGAGGTGATCGCCCAGAAATCGTATGTGAATACCGACATGGACGTCATCCTCGAACGCATGCTCGGGCGCTACTCGAACGGCCTCGGCAAGAGCTGGGACGACCCCAACGCCATGAAGTTCTTCAACGACGGCGCGGTGAATTTCCCCTATCTCTCCGACGGCATGTGGTTCATGACGCAGCACAAGCGCTGGGGCCTGCTCAAGGACGAACCCGATTACCTGGCGGTGGCGAAGAAAGTGAACCGCATCGACATCTACAAGGATGCCGCAGGAATGGTCGGCGCCGGCTTGCCGAAGAGCGACATGCGCAGCCACAAGCTGATCGACGGCGTGGTCTGGGACGGCAAGGACCCGAAGAAGTATGCCGCCGGTTTCAAGGTCAAGGTTTAAGCGAAATTCTGAGAGGAGAGCAAGATGACTGCAATCACCTATGAAGCTGTCGAGGCGCCCAAGCACGCCGCCGAAGTCGTCCACAAGATCGCCATGCCACGCGCGAATGCAAACGGCACGGAGGCGGCGCCCGCCGCCGCCGCGGCCGGCACGGCGGGTAGCGCGCCGTTGCCCGCCGCGTCGGGTCTTACCTCCGCCGAGGCAGGCGGCGAGAAGCTGCGCGCCTTCATGAAAAGCGTGCTGCCGCCGCTGATCGGCTTCGCGCTGCTGATCGGCATCTGGCACCTCGCGACGCTCAGCGCCAAGGGCTTGCCCGGTCCGCTGCAAACCTGGAACGCGGCGACCGTGCTCTTTGCCGATCCCTTCTACAGCAACGGCCCGAACGACCAGGGCATCGGCTGGAACGTGCTTTCCTCGCTCAAGCGCGTGGCCATCGGTTTCGGCTTCGCGGCGCTGGTCGGCATCCCGCTCGGCTTCATTCTCGGCCGCTTCAAGTTCATGAACGACATGGTCAACCCGCTGATCAGCCTGCTGCGTCCGGTGTCGCCGCTCGCCTGGCTGCCGATCGGCCTGCTCGTCTTCCAGAAGGCCGACCCGGCGGCGACGTGGACGATCTTCATCTGCTCGATCTGGCCGATGATCATCAACACCGCCGTCGGCGTGCAGCGCGTGCCGCAGGACTACCTCAACGTCGCCCGCGTGCTGGCGCTCTCGGAGTGGAAGATCGTCACCAAGATCCTCTTCCCGGCCGTGCTGCCCTACATGCTGACCGGCATCCGCCTGTCGATCGGTACCGCCTGGCTGGTCATCGTCGCCGCGGAAATGCTCACCGGCGGCGTCGGCATCGGCTTCTGGGTGTGGGACGAGTGGAACAACCTCAAGGTCGAGCACATCATCATCGCGATTTTCGTGATCGGTATCGTCGGCCTGCTGCTCGAGCAGTTCCTGATCACGATCGCCAAACGGTTCAGCTACGAGAATACGTAAGAGCGCACGTAAAAGCGTACGCAATAGCGCATCCAACTTCGTACCCAAGCATTCGCCATTCGGAGAATCATCATGGAAAAATTCGTCAGCATCGAAAACGTCGGTCAGACCTTCGATACCAAGAAGGGCAAGTTCGTCGCCCTGCGCGACATCGATCTCAACATCGCCCAGGGCGAGTTCATCGCGCTGATCGGCCACTCCGGCTGCGGCAAATCCACGCTGCTCAACCTGATCGCCGGGCTGACTACGCCGACTTCCGGCATCCTGCTCTGCGACGGCCGCGAGATCGCTGGTCCGGGGCCGGAGCGCGCGGTGGTCTTCCAGAACCACTCGCTGCTGCCATGGCTGACCTGCTATGAAAACATCCACCTCGCCGTCGAGCGCGTGTTCGGCGCGACGGAGGGCAAGGCCAAGCTGAAGGAACGCACGCTGGCCGCGCTCGATCTGGTCGGCCTGATGCCCGCCGAGCAGAAGTATCCGCACGAAATCTCGGGCGGCATGAAGCAGCGCGTCGGCATTGCCCGCGCACTGTCGATGCAGCCCAAGGTACTGCTGATGGACGAGCCCTTCGGCGCGCTCGACGCGCTGACGCGCGCCAAGCTGCAGGACGAGCTGATGAAGATCTGCGACGCGACGAAGGCGACGACGGTGATGGTCACGCACGACGTCGACGAAGCCGTGCTGCTCTCCGACCGCATCGTGATGATGACCAACGGCCCGGCGGCGACGATCGGCGAGGTGCTCACGGTCGATCTCGAGCGTCCGCGCAACCGGCTCGAACTCGCGCACGACGCGCGCTACATCGACTACCGGGCAGCGGTGCTCGAGTTCCTCTACGCCAAGCAGGCGAACCACAAACTGGCGGCCTGAGGATTCAGTCGGCAAGTTCGCTGTGGGCAAAGAAGTCGTTGAGGTCGATGGATAAGCCATAAACAAGGCAGCGAGAAAAAGCCCCCGCCGGGAGACCGGCGGGGGCTTTTTTTTCTGCGGCTGCGATTGCGGCATGATTATGGAATACTGCCCGGTCGCTGCCTTTATACTGCTGGAACGGTGGCTTGATGCCGCCGGAATCGATGTGCAATATAAAGGGGCCGTCATGAACTGGTTCGACAATCTCAGCCTGCGTGGCAAGCTGATCCTGAATTTTCTGGCCAGCGGCGGCGTGCTGGTTGCCGCCATCGTCTTTTGCCTGCTGCAGATCCAGTCGGTCGGGCGCGACACGGATGAAATCACCCGCCATCGCCTGCCCTCGGTGCAGGCGGTCGGCGAGATCAGCCAGTTGCGCCTGCGTTACCGCGTGCGCAGCCTCGAATACATGCTCCCGAGCAGCGATGCCGAGCGGGAAAAAATCGACCAGTCGCTGAAGGAACTCGACGCCGCGCTGAGCGCCGCCTTGAAGAAATACGAACAGCTGCTCTCCGGCGACGAGGAAAAAAGGATTTTCCAGGAAACCGTCAAGGCCGTCGCCAGCTACCGAGCGACCGTCGAAGCGGCGATTGCCCTCGCCAAGGCGGGGCAGGCCGACGAGGCGCAGGCACTGCGCAAGACCAGCTGGGTCAAGGAAGCCAACAATCTGCGCGACCAGACAGACGCACTGGCGAAGCTCAATCGCACCGCTGCCGATACGGCGTCGGCAAGCGTCGCCGGCGGCGTCGCGGCGGCGATCAAGGGCGGCGTCATTTCCCTGCTCGTCGGCGGTGCGCTGGCCCTCATCGTCAGCTTCCTGATTTCCCAACGCATGTGCGGGCGCTTCGCGCGGACGGTCGCTGCCGCCCGCGAAATCGCCAAGGGTGACCTCACCGGATCGCTGCCGGCGGCAAGCGGCGACGAACTCGGCAAGCTGATCGCGGCGATGGGCGACATGCAGCAGGCGCTGCGCGCCGCCATGCGCGAAACCACCGCCAGCGCGGGCGCCATCCTCGACGCCTCGACGCACCTCAATACGGCGGTGCAGCAGATGGACCGGTCGGCCAATATCCAGAGCGCGGCGGCTTCGGCGATCGCCGCCAACGTCGAGGAGTTGACGGTGTCGATCAACGTCGTCGCCGAACGCACCGGCGAGGCATCCACCCTCGCGGCGGCTTCCGACGAGCAGGCCGGCGACGGCCATGGCGCGATCGAAACCCTGATCGCCGAGATCGGCGAGGTGGCGAGCGTCGTCAAGAGCGCCGCGGAACAGATCGCCCAACTGAAAGACGAGTCGGGAAAAATCTCCAGCATCGTTTCGGTGATCAGGGACATCGCCAACCAGACCAACCTGCTCGCGCTCAATGCGGCCATCGAGGCCGCGCGGGCCGGCGAGCAGGGGCGCGGCTTCGCCGTCGTGGCCGACGAGGTGCGCAAGCTCTCCGAGCGCACCGCGCTGTCGACCGGCGAAATTTCCCGGATGGTCGCCGCCATCCAGCAGTCGACCGGGCAGGTCGTCGAAGGCGTCGGCAACGGCGTGACGCTGGTCGATAGCAGCGTGGCCCACGCCCAGCGCGCCGGCGCGGCGATCGCCAAGCTGCGCGAAATGGCGCAGCAGGTCGCGGCGATCATCGGCGACGTCGATGTGGCCTTGCGCGAGCAGTCGTCGGCATCGACCGAGGTGGCGAAGAAGATCGAGGACATCGCCAGCCAGTCGGAGGGCGCCAGTGCCATCGCCAGCCAGACCGCGCGGGCGGCCGACTCGATGACCGCGACCGCGCACAACATGCAACTGCTGGTCGCCCGCTTCCGCGTTTAGGCGTTTGCTGTGGGGGCGTACCCCAAGGGTACTTCCTGCGAGGCGCCCCACAAGGGGACTTGCTGCGCGGCGCATGGATAGGCGGTTTACGTTGGTGACTGGTCTGCAAGTCAATGAATACGCCACTCTGCAAGAGTGCCTGTAAAGGTGCTTGGCTAGGCAGCTTGATCGTCCGTTTTTTTCGCAGATGCGAACTGGCGCTATCGCCCTGTTGCTGCTGTTGGCCTTGACGGGCTGAACTCCGGCATTCGGCCACAACCGGACTTCAAGTTTTGCCTCCATGGCAGCCATTCGTCAGAGCGTTCTCGCTGTCGACTACCGAATGCTCATCTGTCCGTACTATCATTGCATATGCGGACAGCCTGCTTTAGTACTCCCACAATGAGTCAGATAGTTACGTTGAATTGGCGTGTTTCCCTATTATCAATATGCGGACCGGTGGGGCCGTTGAATAACTGTTACGTTGCAAAGGAAGCAGGATGAATACCGCCGTCGTTTCGTTAATCGGTCTTGTTGTCGGAGCTGTTTTGCAGTTCCTGTTTACACGACACCTCGACAACAAGAAACACCAGCGTGATCTCCGAGCAAAGGCATATGCTGATTATTTGCAGTGCGTAAGTGAGCACGCAAATCTCGGGCATCAAAAAAGCTCAACAGAAGGGCGACAGCTGGGTGCCAAAACCGCAGATGCCAAATGCAGAATCTCGCTCTACGGTACCCCAGTTGTCATCTCAGCATTTGCAGCATTTGAACGCTTGGGCGCTGCCATGAATACCAAGGAGCAGTGCGGTACCTTCACTGAGATGGTGGTGGCAATGCGTCAAGATACCCTCGGCAGTTCATCTGTAGCGCAAGCAGACCTCGAAGCCGTATTGCTGGGTGTGCGTCGTGCAACATGACAAGTTCGGTTACGTCCAAGGTGGCATCACCTCTTAGCAGTCGATGAATTATTCTCCGGTTGCGGGAAACAATAAGGGGCCAGGTTCAATTTTCAGCATCTTTAGATTCATATCCGTTTCGGCAATCAAAGTCAGCGTCTCCGCCAACATTTGGCATGCTCGCCAAAGCCCGCTGGCGTGCTCGACACCAGGGGCGTTATCTATTCTACTTTTCAGGCAAATCATGGCCAAGCAATTGACAAGGATGTTTCTCGCCGTTTTGACGGCGCTCTGGGTAACTGGCGCCGTTGCCGAAGATCATGCGCATATGCATCACGCGCTGCCGCAGGACGTCGATGCCTTCCATTCGCTCCTCGCGCCGATCTGGCATGCCCGTCCGGGAAAAGAGCGTTCCCGGAACGCCTGCGCAAAAGCGGCGGAGATGGAGAAGCTCGCCCAGGGCATTCGCTCGGCCGACGCTGCACCGCTGGTGGCCGCGACCGCAACCCTCAAATCCCGATGTAAAGGCAAGCCTGCCGACGTGGACGCCGCCTTGTTCGACGTGCATGAGGCTTTCCACCGGCTCATCGATCCGAAACCGCCGGTGTCAATGCGCGAATAGCGCTCCGGCCCCAAACCGGGATCGATCACCCGAAGCGGATGGCTTTTTTGCGGCGTGCAGGATTGCCGTTCAATCGTCGCCCAACTCATTTTGGCCCCAGTTCCAGACGAGCGAGATCGGTTTCCTGCAGAGCGGGAACCACTCGATCCGGCGCTCGGGCAAGGTGAGGATCGCGCAGCTGTGGTTGAAGGTGCAGCTGCCGGGATTGATCAGCAGGGTCGAGCCCAGCAATTCAGCGTAGACCTGGTGCGTATGGCCGACGACCAGCACCTGGCGGCCAAAGCCGGCTAGTTGTGCCGCCCAGTCGGCGAGCGCGCCGGTGTCGAGTTCGCCCTGCTTGTCGCGCAGCTTGATGCCGCCCCGGTTGGCGTCCGGCGGGTGGGCGTGAACCAGATAGAGCGAACACCCTTCGATCATGAATTCGAGCGAACTCGGCAAGCTCTCCAGAAAAGCGTCGATGTGCGGCGCTTCGCCGCGCTGGCGGGCGAGATACCAGAGGTCGTGATTGCCGAGGACGCAGGCGCAGCCGGCGTTTTGCAGCAGTTCGACGGTTTCCGCCAGGGCGTTGCCGTAGCCGGCAATGTCGCCGCCGCAGAGTACGCGATCGACCCGCTCGCGGCGAAACAGCGCGAGCGCTTCCGCCACCGGTTGCGGGGTGGCGTGCGGATCGCTCAACAGTCCGATCCTGGTGCTCATAGCGCGTCGCAGCCTCCTCCGTCTCCGCAGTCACAATTTCACGGCGGGTTATGTCCGCCTTTCCTTGAAGGATAGACCAGCGCCGTGGCTGCTTCCTGAAGCGCCCGGTCCGGTTGGCGCAGGCCGCGTCAAGGCTGCTGGCGTGCTCAATCGTCGGCATTCCGTCAGCGCGCTCCATAGTCGGAATGTCCCGGGGCCTCATTCGTTCCGGTGCTTGGTGAGGCGGTGCTTTCGACTGCTACGTACCTGTTTCCGTGTAATTCCTGCGCCTTCCGACTGTGACAAAATCTTTCCCACCCCCAAAGCTGTCTCGTTGGGCGGGTGACATGCTGCTCATGCGGCGTGGATGCAAGTTCGATAGAGTGATTGAGGTGATTGGAAAGAGGCAATTAAGAGGCCATTCCATGTTCAAAAATCTACCGCTTCGCGATAACTTCATCGTCGGCTCGCCAGAGCAGGCCGACCCGGCGGCAGCAGCCCAGCGCATCAATCGGCGTCGGTTGACTGTGTTCCTGATCGTGTTTTCTCTATTGTTGCTGCCCGGTCTTGCCTGGAACCTGCTCCGTTCGCCCGAGTACCGTGCGAATGCCCGCGTGCAGATCAAACCGGGCACCGTTACCTCGCAGACGGTAACGACATTCTCGGGGTCGAGTTTGGGGTCAAGCGCGGAACTGGCGCCCGAGCAGCGAATCGATCTGCTCACCCAGGCCCAGCTCCTGACCAGCCGCCCCCTGCTCGAAGAGGTTCTGCGTCGCTTGTCGAGCGAAGGCCACGCTACGGCCTTCGCGGGTAGCGATCCGATTGCCGGGCTGCAGGACGCGGTCGCCGCAACGCCGATCCCCGGCACGGATATCGTGGAGTTGCAGGCAATCGGCGCTTCGCCGCGACTGATGGCCAAAGTCGTCAATACGCTGATCGAAACCTATCACGACCGGGCAGCGGCCAGTCACGCCAACTCCTCGCAGGAAGCGACCGTCAATCTGCGCGATGAAGTCGAGCGGCTCGGTGTCGGTATCACCGAGCGGCGCAAGCAATTGGCGGCCTTCCGCGAGCGGAGCGGGGTGGTCTCGTCCGAGCGCAATGAAAACGAAGCTCTGGCGCGGATAAAAGGCCTTTCCGAGTCGCTGAACAAAGCCAACGAGGATGCCGCAAAAACCGAAGCGCGGCTGCGTACCCTGCGCGAGTCGGCAAGCTCGGGCCGCAGTCCCGTGCTTTCCAAGGACAACCCGACGCTGGCCGATATCGAAAAACGGATTTCGGCGACCCGTGAGCAACTGCGCGATATGGAGCGCACCTACACGCCCGAGTTCATGGCCATGGACCCCACGGCGCGGGCGCTGCGCGCCCGCCTGGCGGAACTCGAGCAGCAGTTGGCGGCGAACCGCTCTTCCGGTCAGCAGGCGGCACTGAGCATCGCCGAAGAAGAAGCCGCCGGCGCCCGTGCGGCGGTCGAGCGCTTGCGCGGGCAGATCGAGGGGCAGCGGCGGGCGGCCCAGGTATTTTCCGGCAACTTCCTGGAGGCCAAGGCCATGGAGGAAGATCTGGTCCGGATCGAAGGCGCCCGGCGCAATGCCAGCGAACGATTGAGCAAGCTGGAAGCGACCGAAAACACGCGCCTGCCGAACCTCACGCTGATCGAGGCGGCCAGCGTTCCCGAGAAACCCTGGCGCCCCGACTATTGGCGCGATGGGCTGATCAATCTGGGCGCATCCTTTTTACTGGGGTTGCTGGCCGTGTGGTTTGTCGAACTGTTCAATCGTTCCCCGTCGTTGCCGCCGGTCGGGCCGACCACGGTCGTCGTGCCCCAGCCCTGGCTGACGCCGGCACTGAGCATGGACGCGCCGGAAACGCTTCCGCGATTGGCCTTTGATGCGGATCGCCGTTCGGCAGCGCAACTATCGGGTCCGCCCGATCTTCCCCGCGAATTGAGCCGGGACGAGGTCGCCGCACTCCTTGCCGCAGCCGATGGCGATGTGCGTCTGCTGTGCGCCCTCATGCTGCTGGGGCTGACGGTCGATGAAATCAGAGAGCTGACGCTCGAGGATGTCGATCCGTCGACCCTGCGGCTGACGGTGCGTGGCGCATCGGCCAGAACCTTGGCCTTGCCGGCCTGGGTCGCCGCCGCACTGGAAAAACGCGCCGGCGACGATCCCGGGAAGCCCCTGTTCTGCAATGCGCTGGGCCAGGCATTGGCGGCCGCCGAGATCATTCCACTGATCACCTGTGCCGCCCTCGATGCCGCTTTGGAGGCTGCCGCATCCGTGTCGCCGGAAGCCTTGCGCCACACGTATATCGTCAACCTGCTGCGCCAGAACGTGCGTTTTTCGGACCTTGCACCCCTGGTCGGGCATCTGGGTCCCGAAGCGCTTGCCGCCTACGCAGCGCTCAGTCCGGGTCCGCGGCAAGCGCGCGGCGCCGAGGTCGATCCCATCATGCCCGCTTTGCGGACGCTCGAAATCAGTTGAGTGCGGAGTTGAGTGCGCCACACGGTGGGCGCACTCTTTGCCGCATGCCGCGAAAGGTCAGCAGTTGCCCTTCTTGGCCTGGCCCGGCGGGCAGTGCTTACCACCCTCATGGGCAGCGCCTGAGTTGCCTCGGCCGGTATAGTACTGCTGGCCACGCGGGCCATTGTGCTCCCGCCAGTAGTCAGGATCGCGGTACGCGTCGCCGTCCCAGTAATAGCCACGGTTGTCGCGGCTGCCGAAGGTGACGGTAACGCCCGGTGCCTGGACGCGAAGACCGCTGATATCGATGTCGATGGCCTGGGCGAGCAATGGGGTGGCGGCGATCAGTGCGGCAAGAATCAGTTTTTTCATCATGACTTTCCTCTCAAAGAGACGGTGTGGCGAACGCTTCGATAAGCGCATAACGGATTAGTTGCCGATTCGATAACAATGCGATTTGAAAAAGTAAGACAAATACATCGCAAAAGTGCCTGAAAAGAGAGGCCGGCGTCAAACACGCCGCACGAAGGCCTCGAATTCCGCGAGCGGCAGCGGTCTGCTGTAGAGATAGCCCTGGTAGGCAGGGCAGCCGTTTTGCGCGAGAAAGTCGCGCTGGCTTTCCGTCTCGACGCCTTCGGCGATGACCGCGAGACCGAGGTTTTTCGCCAGCGCGACGATGGTTCTGGCGATCGCGGCGGCGTTCGGGTCGGTCAGCACGTCCATCACGAAGGAGCGGTCGATCTTCAGCTTTTCCACCGGCAGGCGTTTCAGGTAGGAGAGCGAGGAGTAGCCGGTACCGAAGTCGTCGAGGGCGAAACCCACGCCGAGTGCCTTCAATGCCGTCATCTTGGCGATGGTTTCTTCCTCGTCCGTGAGCAGCATGCTTTCGGTGAGTTCCAGTTTCAGCTTGCGCGGGTCGGCGCCGGTGCGCTTGAGAACGGATTGCACGCGGTCGACGAAGTCCGCCTGGCGCAACTGCTGGGTGCTGACGTTGACGGCCAGCGTCAGGTGCGCCGTGTCCGTCCGCCCGGCCCAGGCCGCCATCTGGCGGCAGGCGGTTTCGAGGACCCAGTGGCCGAGCGGCAGAATCAGCCCGGTCTCCTCGGCGAGCGGGATGAAGGCGTCCGGGAAGACCAGGCCGCGCGCCGGATGCTGCCAGCGCACGAGAGCTTCGGCGCCGGTGCAGCAGCCGGCGGCGTCGCTTTGCGCCTGGTAGTGAAGGAGGAGTTGCCCGTCGCGCAGCGCGTTGCGCAGCTCCTTTTCGAGAACGACCTGGGCGGTGACGGCGGTCTGCATCTCGGGGTCAAAGAAACGCAGGGTGTTGCGGCCGGCGGCCTTGGCCTGGTACATCGCCAGGTCGGCCTGCTTGAGCAGTTCGTCCATGGTTTCATGGTGGCTGCCGAAGAGCGTGATGCCGATGCTCGGCGTGCTCAGGTATTCGAGGCCGTCGAGCAGGTAGATCTCGTTCAGCAGCGCGAGAATTTTCTCGGCGATGTGCTCGGCGTCGGCCGCGGCGTCGTTGATCTGCTCGCTGAGGCCTTCGAGCATGAGCACGAACTCGTCGCCGCCGAGGCGGGCGACCGTATCGCCTTCGCGCACGCAGGTCGTGAGGCGCTGCGCCACCTGCTGCAGCAGCAGGTCGCCCTTGTCGTGGCCGAGGGTGTCGTTGAGCGTCTTGAAGTTGTCGAGGTCGATGAACAGCAGCGCGCCCTTTTGCCGGTTGCGATGGCTGGTCGCCAGGGCCTGATGCAGGCGGTCGAGCAGCAGCCGCCGATTCGGCAGGCGGGTCAGCGGATCGAAGAAGGCGAGGTTGCGGATTTCATCCTCCGCCGCCTTGCGCTCGGTGATGTCGATCTGCGTGCTGACGTAATGGGTGGCGGCACCGTCGTCGCCCTTGACGGCCGTGATCGTCATCCACTTCGGGTAGATTTCGCCGTCCTTGCGGCGGTCCCAGATTTCGCCCTGCCAGACGCCGTGCGCGTGGATGCTTTCCCACATCGCCGCGTAGAAGGCCGCGTCATGGCGGCCCGATTTGAGCAGGCGCGGATTCCGGCCGACGATTTCCTCGGCGCTGTAGCCGGTGCCGTCGCTGAAGGCGCGATTGACGCGCAGTATGACGCCGTCGGCATCGGTGACGATGATCCCGACCTGCGCCTCGAACGCCGTGGCGGCGATGCGCAGGTCGGCCTCGGTCCGCTTGTGGTCGGAAATGTCCTCGACGATCGACCAGACGTATTTTTGCCCGTCGCCCCCGGTGATCAGCATGCCGTTGTGGCGCAGCGACAGCGGCCGGCCGTTCTTGTCGCGGCATTCCTGTTCGTAGGGGCCGTAGCGGCCGCAGCGTGCCAACGGCGCCGGTTGCCGCGCCGCGTCGGCGTCGTATTTTCCCGGGATGAGCGCCGCGTAGTCGAGGGCCTTCAGTTCTTCGGCGCTATAGCCGTACATCGCGCGGAACGCTTCGTTGAACTCGACGAAGCGGCCCTGCATGTCGTTCAGGGCGATGCCGAGCGGTGACAGCTCATACAGCCCGCGCAGCTTCTCCTCGCTTTCCGCCAGGCGCCGCAGGGCGCCCACCTGAGCCGCCCGGATCGTCAGGGCATGATGCGCTAGGAAGCCGAGCAGAACAGCGAGTGCCCATGAGCCGGCGCGCAGCCATCCCAGGCGCTCGCCCGCCGTCCAGCCGCCGAGGGGCCGCGCGGCGATTTGCCAGGAGCCGCCGGGCATGCTGATCGAGGCCTTGACGGCATCGGTCGCGAACAGGGCATCGTCGCCCATGAAGGCCTTGCCTTCCTCGCCGCCGCCGTCCTTGCCGCGCAATGCCAGTTGCAGGCCATCGACCAGGGGCGCGACGCCGGTCCGCGCGAAAAGGCTCTCCTTGTCGATCACCGTGCTGAGCAGCCCCCAGTATTTGCCGCTTGGGCCGATGAAAACGGGGACGCGGTAGATGAATCCGACGCCGCCCTGTTTCAGCTGGACCGGTCCGGCGAGACGCGGCTGCCGCTCGCGGATCGCACGCTCGACGGCGGGCCATTGTTCGGGGGCATCGGGGTAGTAAAGCCCGATCGCCTTCTCGTTGCCGGCCAGCGGATAGACGTAGGTCAGGCGGTTGCCCGGCGCCAGGCCGATGTTGCGCAGGTGGTGGCCGTGTTCGTAAAGCGTCTTCAGCATCGGATCGACGGCCTTGGCTTCCAGCGTCGATTGCGTCGACACGTAGGCCACCAGGCCGTTCATCAGGTAGAGCGAGGCGTTCAGCTCCTGCTCCAGCGCCGCCCGGTATTGGCCGACCGCGCTGATCGTCCGGCTGCGCTGATCCTGCGCGATGCGCTCCCGCTCGAGGCGCAAGCCGTATTCGCCGCCGGCGCCAACCGCCAGCGCCACGGCGAGCGCGATCAGCGGCGGGGCGAATGGTCTGAATAACACGTTCAGATCCAGGCGACTATCTTCCGCGCACCGTCGCGATGGCGGAAAATCGATGTCGTGCCGGCTAGTTCTTTGGTCATAGACAGCAACTATAGCAACAAAGGGCGGGGATCGGCCGATGCCGGCGCCCGAACGATTACAATGGCGGTTGCGATCCGATTTCACCCACTCAAGAGAAGCCCTACCCGAATGCAAACAGAAGGCAAGGAAAACCCCAGGTACGCCGTCGTGGCAGCCGTCCAGCTGCCGAGCGTGAGCGACATCGAGTTCGATGCGTCGCTCACCGAACTGCGCGAACTCGCCAAAACACTGGGGTTTACGGTCGTTCACACCTTCATGCAGAAGCGCGCCGGCTTCGATACGACGGGATACCTGGGCGTCGGCAAACGGGAGGAGATTCGCTGTTTCGTCAATGGCGAAAGCGGGCATGCGGATACTCGTGCTGATTTCCGTGAAATCGAGGTCATCCTCGTCGATCACGAAATCTCGCCCTCGCAGGCGCGCAACCTCGAAAAGGAGGCGGGCTGCGAGGTGATGGACCGCACCATGGTCATTCTCGAAATCTTCCATCGCAACGCGCGCTCGCGCGCCGCCAAGGCGCAGGTGGAAATCGCCCGCCTCGGCTACATGGCGCCGCGCCTGCGCGAGATGGCCAAGCTCGCCGGGCCGCAGGGGCGGCAGCGCAGCGGCGTTGGCGGCCGCGGCGCCGGCGAATCGGGCACCGAACTGGACAAGCGCAAGATCCGCGACCGCATCGCCGAGCTGCAGCTGGAGATCGTCGCCATGGACGCCGAGCGCAAGACGCAGCGCGCGCGCCGGCAGGAGCATAAGGAGATCGCCGGCGTCGCACTCGTCGGCTACACCAACGCCGGCAAGTCCACGCTGATGCGCGCGCTCACCGGCAGCGAGGTGCTGGTCGCCAACAAGCTTTTCGCGACGCTCGATACCACCGTGCGCGCCCTGCACCCCGAGAGCGTGCCGCGCGTGCTGGTCAGCGATACGGTCGGTTTCATCAAGAACCTGCCGCACGGGCTGGTCGCCTCGTTCAAGTCGACGCTCGACGAGGCGCTCGACGCCTCGCTGCTGCTGCACGTGATCGACGCTAGCGATCCGGGGTTCGAACGCCAGCTCGAGGTGACCGACAAGGTGCTCGAAGAGATCGGCGCGGATGTCGTGCCGCGCATTCGAGTCTTCAACAAGATCGACCACGTCGGCGACGAAGCGGCGCAGGCCGAGTGCGAAGCCGCCTTGCGCGCGCAGTATCCGGATTGCATCGTGATGAGCGCCCGCCGGCCGGACGAGGTTGCCCGGCTACACCGCACGATCGTCGCGTTTTTCCAGCAGAACCTGGTCGAGACCGAGCTGTTCCTGCCCTGGTCGGCGCAGCAGCTGCGCGGCGGAATCTACGCCAAGTGCGAGGTGCTCGAGGAACGCGCGGACGGCGAGGGCGCTTTCTTCCGCGTGCGCGGTGAGTCCGATGTCCTGGCGGGGCTGCGCGAACAGTTCGAACAGCTGCAGGCGGTGCAGAGCGTTTGAGCTATTGATTCCGACCGCGCCGTTCTACGGTGCGGGCCGGATCGGCTGCTGCCTGATTCACGCCGTTTAATTCACTTTCCCGCCGGGAATTGCCAGGCCGAGTGGCAGGCGACGCATTTCGCCAGCGTCGCCGACGCCATCTTCAAAATTTCCGGGGCCGGCGTTCCCCCTTCGGCGGCCTTGGCGATCGCATCCATGTCGTGGTGCACGCTCATGCCGAGCGACTTGAATTCGATCGGTAGTTTGGCCATCAGCGCCGGGTTCGCATCGGCCGCACCGGCCATCCCAGCAGCCCTTGCAGACTGAGCAACACGCTGCATGTCGCCTTGACCGAGACCCTCGATAATCCCCTGCGTTGCGGCCAGCAGCCCGCGCATTTCCGAGAGCACGAACTCGCGTTCGCCGGCTTGCAGCACGATCGCGGTTCTGCCGTCGGTGCCGGCTGCGGTGTTGCCGTGAATGAAGAACCAGGCGAAGACGGCGATGGTCAGCGCCCAGAGCAGGAGGGCAAGCGAAGCGAGTTTGTTGAGTTTCAATTTGAGCGTCTCATGCGGGATGTGAAGGCGGGCAGGGCGGGAAAATATCACGTTGCCGGCCGGGGTGGCATTTTCAAAGAAAAAATGACCTTCCCCCAACTCCTTGCCTGCGCCGCAACAACTCGCTGGAACGATTCGCTCCGGCGCTCAAGGCGTCTTCACCGCCAAGCGGTCGCCGGCGCGTCGGACGCCCAGCCGCACCGGCGCATGTTTGATGCTCCCGCGCTATTTCTTCGCCTGCGGGTCGTCGGCCGGATTCAGGTAATTGATGTCAAACGGGCCATCGCCCTGAATCTGGATGACCGTCGCGGCCTTCGTGAACGCGAAATGGTGAACCTTGCCCGGCAGGTGGTGGAAGCCGCCCGTCTTCAGCGCATGCGCGGCCTTCTTGTCCAAGGCGTCGCCCATTCCCAGATACATGGCGCCCGAAATAATGGTCAGATTCTCGTCGCGGCTGTGGAAGTGCGGCGCGATGACATATCCGGCAGGCAGTTTGGCGCGGAATGTAAAGGGCCCTTCCTTGCCTGGGTCGCCGTACAAGACCGCGAGCTTTGCGCCCTTCGGGATCGAGGGCGGGCCGGCGCCCCATTTCATGTCCTGCGGGTTTAACAGCGCCGCTTCGTCGGCGAAGACCGGAATGCCCACAAAGGCCAGCGCAAGTGCCAGAAGTAGTTGTTTCATCGTAATCTCCTTGCAGCCGTGAACCCCTCAAAGTCGACTGGACGGGGTTGAAAAAGTTCAGGGGCTGCTGAGGCTTGCCGAGGGCAAATAAAGAACGCGACGGTATCGAGCCTCCGGTCATTTCGGAACTGCCGCGATCACGTCTCCCTCATTGACTGACAGGCGGTACGCGACCCAAGAGTCGACTTGGCCGGCGCTTCTCCCGCAGGTCGCAAAGAGGATAGTGAAAGCGAGGCTTCGCCGCTATCATTGGCGCGTTTACTGCCTCTTCGCTTTGGATAGGCGCAGCTGCGGGATAGCGGCTGTGGGCAATTAAGGATTTGCATGTTTGGCTTTATTAAACGCTTGACCGGTCGTCAGGCGCCGGCGCTGGTCAACGATGATCCCTTTGGTCGGGACCTTGTGCCTCCGGCGTCGGTACCCCAGTCAGTCCCCACCCCCCAGCGGGAAGTCCCACCGGCGGTCCTGCAGCGCGACGAGATCATTGATGCGCGAACGCGCATCGCAGGCTATCGCTTTGCCGCGCGGCTACCAGGATCGCCCAATGAGTCCAATGCCCGCGTCACGCACGAGGTTCTGTGTTCGAACAACGTAGCCGCCTTTGCCGAGCGACGTCTGGCGCTGATTCCGATCGGTATTCAGGATTGGCACCGCTTTGATTATCGGCCGTTGATTGGCGTACATACGGTCTTTCTGCTCGATCCGCCGGCAGACCCGGAGCAAGTCGGCCCATGGCAGGAAGTTGCTGCATCAATTCGGCTCGCCGGCGCACGCGTTGCAATGAATAGCGTCGATATCTCGAACAATCGCGAACTCATCCGCGAGAGCGCCGACCTGCTGCTGATTGATTTTCCCGCCTATGCTTTGCCGAACCTGGAGCGCGCCGTCAAAGCCCTGAAACGCGAGCAGCCGAAGCTGGAATTGATTGCGGAAAATGTCAGCCGTTGGCCGGAGCACCGACTTTGCATTTCGCTCGGTGTGGCGTACAGCATGGGGGCATTTACCACCTGCAGTGACGAGGAGGATCAATCCGGCGAAATCAGCCAGAGCCGCCTCGTTCTGATCGAAATGCTCAATTTGTTGCGTCAGGATGCGGATCTCGGCGATATCGCCAATATTGCCAAACGCGACCCGGGCGTAGCCCTGAAACTGGTGGCAATTGCCAATTCACCGATACTCGCGCTGTCGCAAGCGGTCACCAGCATCGAACAGGCCATCATGGTGCTCGGTCGCGAGCAGCTCTACCGCTGGCTCTCCATGGCGATGTTCCGTGCGGGGGCGGGATCGCCACGTGACGAAGTCTTACTCGAAATCGCGCTCGCCCGTGGCCGTTTCCTCGAACTGGCCGGTCGAAATCGCCACACCAAGGCTGAATGCGATGAGTTCTTCCTGGTCGGTTTGCTTTCGCTGCTCGACAGTCTGCTTGGCGTGCCGATGGCCAGGATAGTCGAGCGCCTGCAGCTGTCCGATGCGATCAAGGCGGTCCTGCTGCACAGCGATGGGCCGCTTGGGCGCTATCTGATGCTGGCCATTGCCGTCGAGAAGGGGCGAGTTGAAAACGTCGCCCGTTTGGCCGATCTGCTGGGTATTCCCTTGATGGATATTGAGCTCGCCTCGACGGAGGCTCTCGCCTGGGCTGACGATGCGGTGCGCCTCACTCAGTAATGCTCGGGAGCGTGTGGTCGGCAATGGGCAATATCGCGGCAATGTCGCGTGGTTGACCCGTCCTAATTTAGGTTGACACCTGTTGAGACGGTTTGGCCCGCTTAATTGCAGGCCTGTAAAGACGCCCGATGAACCTCATCGGGCGTTTTCAA
>Ga0307509_10000246_pt1 | contig 87388 bp, 77 predicted proteins | sample 10_EM_MG_FD_202245 | JGI IMG/M metagenome (GOLD analysis project Ga0307509, IMG submission 202245) | Populus trichocarpa ectomycorrhiza microbial communities from riparian zone in the Pacific Northwest, United States - 10_EM | ecosystem: Host-associated > Plants > Roots > Unclassified | place...
TAGAAGCAGTAGGGTGCCAGCCAAAGAGCGAAGCAGTAGGGTGCCAGCCGATCCGACCGTGAGGAGAAGTAAAGAAGGAGGGGTAGACCCAAACCGAGAAGTGCGAGGAAAGGCAACCGAAGCGAGATCACGACTTTTCGACGATGCTGACCGTACCGGACAGGACTCTCAGGAGATAGTGCAATACCAGAGAGCAGAGCCACCAGGGCCACTACTTCACCGATAGCCCGAGACTGCGACCGACCCATTGACGAGGTAAGGGGGTTGCCGACCGTGCAAATGCTCTAAGCGAGGCAGAGCAAAAGCGGGGTAGGGAGAGGAAACATCATCAAAAAAAGACGAAGTCCATCAACCCAGAGTGAAGAAAGCCCAAAGGGATAAACCTAAGGGAAGGGGAGTGTAGAGGAGGTATGACTCCACCCCCTAGAGCAAGCTCATGGCGGGGGGTGGAGAAAAGAAAAGTGGTGATAATCTCGTGGTGTTGAGATTTCAATCGCCGGGTGTGTAGAGGAGACGGAGGATGTATCATATCCCAAATTAACAGTACCTATCTCTTTATTATTATTTTTTAATCTTGATTGTTAATCTAATTTTTAATATTCAATAATATCATAACTCTTTTATTTTTTATTTGTATTATTTGTTCTACTTTTGCCCTAATCTTCTTAGAGGGCTATTTTTTTATTATTACAATTATAAAAGCGTTGCAGAACACCTATATATTTTTTCAGCATGGAATATTTTTATTAGCATATATGCTATTTTCAACTTTTATTGCGATATATTGTTGCAAATAATGGTTGTGAGGGAAATGATTTACGGTTTGGGATTCTACGCAGTGGAGTGGAACTGCTTCAACGGAGATGAAGATCGTTAATTGATTGTGTTGAGTTGATAAAAGGAAAGTTAGGAGGAAAGTTGTGTACAGAAGCAAAGGCTGTGTCGTGAGAGAAGACAGGAAGAAAGGTAGAAACAAGGGGGTGGAAACAAAAATACAGGCTGACGCGTCCTCTCACTAGTGCGTACGTATACCACTGCGGCCATTGCGGGCAGAGAGAGCTGGCACATCCCGCACCAAGTGCGGCCATAGAACTGCAGTTTTCAACATATATTTTTATTGGTACGTGCCGAACAGAGCCTAAACCTTTAATTCTTGTGAGTATAATTTTTGCATGTTATTTTTGCGTATTATTTTTATGTATGATTTCTCAATACTCACCCCTGGCTATCCCGGATCTCAATAATCTAGATACCTCGCCACCCCGTATGAATTTCTATGACTTCCAAATTCCCCTACACTAAACACGTGGACATGTGTTCATTCCTCTATAAGATTAAGTAACCTAGGGTAGTAGGACAGAGATCAATGAGACGGCTAATCAGAAAAATCAGATCCACCTTATAAGTAGCAGTAACATTATGTGTCTAAACTTTAGTATAAAAGACGAGAGGGCTAAGATTCTAGAATTGTTGTCTCCAACCGAGCTCGCCATCTGGGAGCCCACAATGTGGGGGGAATGCTGAGGCGAACTTGAGATTTTCAAAGGTGGCGCGAAGGTGCTCAACGTGATCTGGGAACGCTGTTTCTTTTTTCTTTTTTCTGCAGCAATCCGGCTATCTGCTAGACCTATTTTAGGTAAGAAACAATCCTTAGAGAAACAGTCCCGATGGCGGTACTGATGAACGGCGATACTAGTTCACTGGTGGTAGACAGGTTGTGCGATAACGCTAAAGAGCAAAACATAACTGTCTCGTGTTTCTACATACGTTGATTTCCCTGTGCGAGAGGAGCAGTCTCCGATAAACATGTTCTGTTCACTACTGAAATAGATTGTCGGTGAATTGGAGAAGATCCTAGACGAGATAAGAGTGACGTTTCAAGGCCACAAAAGCGTGATTGGCGGAAGGGGACAAGCAGGCTAAAGATTTTGAAGATTGTACAGACTGTGTCATCTTCAGAGGAGACATTTATGTGTTGTTGATCTGCACGAATGTGTGGAATTGCATCGGCCTGAGGTTCTAGATTCATTGAGACAAATCCTCGAGAAGTCACCAAACACCCATTCCTGACCAGAAGGTGACACATAGGGGGCGAGATTGACCGACACCTTCGCGGGGTAACTATGGCTTCACCTACAAAGTCCAATAATGATGATATCGCAGACTATATCTTGATAAGTTCAAGTTGGGATATATCTCTAGACGTGGATGGATGGTAGGTAGAGAACGAAGCCACCAAAAACTTTGCTGAGAATATTCTGGGAACGTACAGTAAGTGGGCACCATGTTGGAAAATACCTTTTGCATTTGTCACTAACAGATATCCAGGTTTCTACTGATTTGTACCCCCTACTCGAGATAGGATCTATAGATCTCACTGGTGAAAAGATTCCTCCGATGGAGAAATTGTTGAGCTGTTGCCTGGGGGATGTCGTCGTAGATAGGGAGACTCCGACTCTTCTCTTGATCTACTTTACCCTCCAGGGGACACCTCCCCCGCCTTTTCGACCCGACTCACTCCATAAAGGCGGAAATCTGCCTAACGTACCTTAGATTTCAGACCATTGGGGACATCTGTCCACACCCTCCGCGCTGCCTGCGTTAACTCCCCTCCTCAAATATTCTTCCCTACGCCAAGGCGTTCATGCCATGGGAGAGGCTTCAAGCGATGTGGTATCACTGATCTCAAGCTTTTCAGCGAAATTGAGAGCCATAATATAGCTACTACATTACTTTTGGTGGATCTCATATTCATGACCTGCTGATATAACCGCGATATCCTCATCAACTGCCCCCTGATTGGGTTTACGGGGCTTTATTGTGCATTAGTTTTCCGAACTGTTGAAACAGATACTGTCTTTATGGACAACCTAAATGGTAATCTTAATAACACGATGTTCTGGGTATTACACGGCTCTTACAGGCTGCCATGTTTAGGAAAGAAGGGTAGCAAAGCTGCTGTTAGATTGGTGGACTGTCAACCCCTGCAATCTAGATACGATGCCTTCGCCAAACGTCGCTCTCATGGGCCGCTAGGAGAAGACATGAAGGAATAGTGAAGCTACTTCCCGAGTGGGGAACTGCTAAGACTAATGGCATAGCTGGTTGGTGGGGTAGGACCCCAAGAGTGGTGGTAAGGCCCAGGGAGGAGTGTGTCGGCTCCCGCGGCCGGGGATCCACTGTCAAAGCGGCAATTCCGTCTGCCGCTGAAGACGGGCACGAGGGGGCAGTAGCACCGCTATTGGGAGGGAAGGATAGCAAACCTAATACGCTCATGGGTAGGGCCGTACGCCTCTCCTCTGGGCTTCTAGTATAGGGCATGAGGGGGGAATAAGGCTACTAGTCGAGCAGGAAGGTGTGGGCATCGATAGGCGGGACAAAAGTTATCAAACACCACTCCTGTCGGCTTCTGAAGGCGGATCTGAGAGAGTAGTATGTCGACCCCACAAGCGTGGAAAAGTCGGCCAGACTCCACTCTTGATGGCCTTGTTGAAGGGGCATGAGGGATTAGAGAAACTGTTTTTGGGACGGGAAGATGCAAACCCTAATATGCCAGACCGCATTGGCCATACACCGCTCTCGTGTGCTGTTGAGAAGGGGCACGCGGGAGTGGCGGAGCTACTGTTGGGAAGAGAAGGAGTCAATCCTGATATGCCAAACAATGGTTGCCGAGCACTACTCTCGGAGGCCGCCTCTAGTGGGAGTGGTGGTTTGGTTAGCATAACACCCTCGCACCACACTCAAGTATGCCGCACTCATATTAGAGGAAACTGTACTGACTAACCTCTATAATACTTATCATCAAACTGCCCCCTAGGCCGGGTGTCTAGAAACAAATAAAGCATACCTCAACAAGTCTACAACGGTTGATCTTAGTTTGAAAGCCCCAGCACCACGTCAAGGTGTCAACCACGCAGGGGTCTCACGAGCCATCCGCTTGTTAGCCAACCCACGTTGGACGGATGATAGCCGAACCATGGTAAAGGGGCAGGTATTTAGCAAATCGAACACACCACTTTGTGACCTCACCAGTTTTTAAGAATTTTTTGCTGGTATGATGAGCCACTTTGGTGTGTGGGAAGACCTTTTGCTTGCCCCTAGTATACCATGGCCTAAAGTATCCTTCCTATCAGGCACCCTCCTTACGAGGCGTGTTACCGTGCTCTTGAGCAACAGTAAATACTGCTCGTGGGAGCCGGGACGCTCCCGGCAGGCAGGCAGGCGCTCTGGCTGTCGTCACAGTCGCAGAGCTCCTCCGCAACAATGATGCAAATTCCATGGAGAGGAAAGAAGGGAACTTGGTGGGGAGGTGGCGGTATTTATAGGGAGGCAGAGAGCGCAAAGAAGTTTCTCCCGCTGAGGTTTTCTGGAGGATATGAGGTTTAGGTTTCCGATAGGGTTCATGAAACAGCCCCGGAATTCCGAGGAAGAGTGTGATATGTTATGATCCGGGAATGCTAAAACTCATTCTGCTCTTTTATGGTTAGTAGGTCCCTTAAATGCCTAAGTAGCTGAGAATCTGGAGACCTAAATTTTACTATTCGATCTATTGATTGAGCTTGAATTACTTGTGCACAAAGCTCGGAAACCCACTTTAAGAGCCCGGAACCTATATCGTTCGGCAGCTCATCGAAAAAGGAATTAAGTTACTCCAAAAATTCCTGATTTAAGCCGTTCATACAGGCTCCGAGACTTTAAATATTTTCTTAAATATTTATGTCCTTTACAACAGCTAAGCACTTCACTAGGGGGGGACAGCTGCAATTGAACTACTTTTGGTCGTGTTGCAAACCTACTGTACGAGAAACAATATTTTTGATGTAAAATCCACGACCAATGATCAAACATGGAACAAAAATATACTGCAGAGTACCCTATGTACAAAAGGGAATTTGATCCCAAAAGAGTGTCTACTGATACTTCACTGGTCAAAGAAAATCACATGCAACCGGTAAAAATTTCCACACACAGGCCCATTCGACCTCCTAAGCAGGACTATCTGACAAAACAAAACTATATCCATTCTTGCGGTTACCAAGCAATTCGCCCATAGAGAAATCTGCTTCTAAGCCCACCAGTGTCCCTGTTGCCCGCCCTTTTGGCGTTTCGAGGAGACCTGATCATACCTAAAAGGAGAAGAGCAAGCACCTCTCCTAGCCCTGGCTTCGCCCTATCTAGAGGGGCACTATATACCATAGGAATGCGAATAGTTAAACTACATGCTATGTTGTTAAAAAAATCTCTTATTGTACCCTGTACAAAACGAGGAAAGTACATAAAAAGTCGGCTTAAATAGAACTGTCCTGCTAACATTGATGTAAGGGATCGAGATTTCCAGACCCCCGATAAGCGTTCCAGGTAAAATCGAAACACTCAGGCGGAGGTCATGTGGGGGTTACCAACTATTTCTATGCAACAGCGATGAGGGCTCTCACCTTGGGAGCCTGCCTAGTGCCCATCAAGCTGAACACCATCCGCTATTTTGGACATAATAGAGGAAGGTTGAAAAGGGAATAAGGGATTTTGGCCCTATGCAAGAGGTTTTGAGGATGGAGTGGAATTGATGATGCTTTTCTTGATTTTCTTTCTGTTTATAACTCCGGTCTTCCCAAAAACAAGATTTCCCTTTACCAGAGCCCTGCAGCCACTTCTTTGGGGATGGAAGCGTTGTATGGGATTTTTCTTTGTTTTGGGATGCTGACCGATGTTATCTTATTGCTTGATTTTGGTTATTTATCTGTTTCATTGAGTTGTGTGCTTTGGTTTTTACTTTGTGGGCCAGAGGTTGCAGAAAGAAATCGCACTGTATCCGAAAACATTGAGGGGTTTAGTAAAAGAAGAAGAAAGGCTACAAATCTGAGCTGTTTGCCCCTCAGAGAAGCATATAGACTAAAAACAAAAAGCACCCTACCTTCCAAGACGAGACAGCTCTACCCCACAGAGTGCGGTCTAATTATCCAAGATCCATGGCAATGCAGCCTCAAGAAACTCCACCTAGGATAATTCAATCTGTCCACCGAAGAAGCTCGGCATGATGTAGTATTTGGGTCCAGGGTTGTGGGGGCGTAGGAGTGTAAGCCGTATCGCTGAACCGGAGGATAGTGCGGCCAACTGGCCCCCCCTCTCTCTCCATTATCGGTGGATACTTTGCTAGTATGTCAGATCCTTTATTATCCACAATTGTTGCAATACTAACTTCCTCGAATATATTCTATCGGCATAAACCACCACTGCCCTCTAGAGACAGGCCGATTCTAGTAGAAACCAGGGGTAAGATATATTTCTCGCTCTATCCTCAGCTAGCGTCACTGTCAATAGGTTATAAGAGTTTGCTTTTTTCCCAATCAGGGCAATCCCTTCTAAAGCTACTCTTTTCAACTTAAAGAGCATAGACATCTCGTAAAGTGCCCCGGCTCCACGATCTATCCCTCGAGTTATTGTTGTTTCGGGCCCTTGTTTCCGAAAACCCCCTCTCATACAATGTCACCGGCGATTTTGAAGATGCACACGCGGTGTCATAGCAATCTAGCCAGACCGTCTTCACACTAGAAGGGCACGTCACTCACAAAATAGAACTAGTAGTGGTTCTACCTGATGCGTGCATTGTCTGTTAACTCACTCGACACCTTGGGATTCGTGATTCCCTCGCTCGTTCTGACACTGTTGGTTCTCAAACCCAGAAATCACACACGATGATAGCCGGATGCCCACTAGCACACTGCCGGTAGATGATGATCCCTTGATCTCCCCTCCATATGGTGGGATCTTGCTAGAAGCCCAAAATGCTCCAGAGGGGTATCGCCCTTGCTCTTTTTGTGGCCCTTTCTGCTTAGTCATTTCCGACAAGGATCTTAGGCTTGAGAAGGGACCCTTCTCCAGCGAGGAGTTACTCTCTTCAAGGTGTACTGTACTAGTACAGTACTATGCTATCCAGGGTAGGGGTACAGTATTGGGTCAGCCTGTTTTCCGAGTATATTTTCTCTATCTAGAGAAGGGGGGTCGAGTTGGGTATTTCCGTGAGCTTTTAATCCGGATCTTGCATGCTTAAGCAATGTTTGGTACCGGTAACAGGTGGTCCCCTCTGGGGGGGGGGTTTGCGTGATCCCGTCACTGATTCATTCTCAGACAAAATCCCTTTGAAAATTTACCCCTTACCATGAGTGCTCCTCAGAATAGGCAGGAAGAACCAGAAAACGGGGGTCACAAGTCTACGGGAGCTCAGATGCGCAAGGGCTCCCTTTCCTTTGGAAAAATTAGGGCTAAGGGTACCGGCGTCCAACAAAATCAGAATCAATTGGACTACGATACTACTGTTGTACTTTCACTCGGCTACATTCATTATGGCGCCTCAATGATCGCATCTATTATATCTCCTCGAAGTCCCAAGTTCTGAGTGGATGAAGCTCAGTTTGGCTCTCACCTTGCGCACTGTGTCATACTCGCACCAAGGCAATAAATTACCAGAAGGGTCACTTTTGAGACCCCCATAGTGACTTACTATACTAGAACATGGGTTACTTAGAAGGGTGATCACCTTATTTTATGTTTTTTTTGTTTCTCCCTATGGAGATAGCAGGTGTTTATTCTCGTCCCTCCATGCCTCATACTTTCTAACAAGTTAGTTCTCATTATAATACCATATTATTTGTTTACACTATGCTCTGTAATTAAAGAGGGCAGCTTTCTAACCAGCTCCTTCTACTATATTATGTTGTATGGCTCTTCTATAATGTTAATCCTGCCCTAGTACTAAAACCTCTGATATTCCTACATGTCTTGTTAAGGCTTTCGGTACGGATGGATATATTTCTTTAAGCAGGAGGATTCAATCCAGGGTCCCAGTTTACTCGGGATACTGAAAGTAACCTTTCCCGCGCTTTGCAGCACTGATGCTACTACTTTTACCATCGAGACCGGGGCGACGCTGGACACCTTCGAGAAGCCGACAGTCACATTTACAGATTACTTTCTCGCTTCCTTCTTTTATCTTTTCTACCTCCGCCACGAATCAAGCTCGTGGTTTTCTCTTTCCTCGAAGACCCCGATCCCCTTCTTCTCCTGCGAGCTACTTCAGCTTGCCAGTCATTCTTCTTCTCTTTTCCAGCCCGTTTCGCCCTTTAAGTGCGGCAACTGCTGTCGGAACGGGAGGACTGCTCCAACACCACTATGGGTGACAATTGCAGACGGACACCTCTCTCATGGGCTGTCGGCGAAGGGCACTGTGGAGTAGTGAGTCTACCGCTAGGATAGAAAGATATCAGCCTAATATGACAGACATAGGAGGCCGAACACTGCTCTCATGGGCTGCCTCTTATGAGCGTGATGGAGTAGTAAAACTACTCTTTGGATGGAGGGACGTCAACCCGGATTTTCTGGACAATGTCGGCAGAACGCCGGTCTCCTGGGCTGCCATGCGGTGTCAGTATAGGGTAGTGAAGCTACTGCTGGAGCGTGAGGATGTTAACCCCAATACTGCCGATACACGTGGCCGGACACCGCTCCCGTGCGCTGCCGAGCGTGGGGATGATCGAGTGGTAAAGCTACTGTTAGAACGGGCAGACATCATCCCGGATATCCCAGGCTATTATTGCTAAACGCCTCTCACGAGTGCCGCCAGATTTGGGCACGATGGAGTAGTGAAACTACTGCTAGGATGACAGAATGTCAACCCAAATATGACCGATAAAGCCGGCCGAACGCCCCTCTCATGGGCTGCCGCGAGTGGCCATGATGGAGTAGTACAACTGCTAGGACGGCAAGATGTCGACCCCGATATCCCAGACAATGATGGCCAAACACCGCTTTGGTAGGCTTCTTTCTCCGGGGGTGAGGGAACGGTGAATCTACTGCAAGCCCGCCAATCTGCGAACCGCATGGAGGTTTTGACTCCAACAAAATCTCTACGGCTGCTCTTAAAAACCCATATGAACTACTTTTTAAGCCCATATATACCGCCAGCCTCTTCTTCCCTTTCCCCTAAGCCGCCATCAAATCCCTCCTGGAACCTCCAACAAGTCATTGACAGCTCAGTCTTTCGTTTGTCTCCCTTTCCGGATTTCACTTTAAATTCTCTCCTGCAAATCATCATCGCCTAGGATCGAAGCTGGGAGTCTTGCATGCACATCCCGGTATGAACTTTTGTGGTATTAACTGTTATTTGGGTGGGGATTCCTAACTTCATCCGGGAAGGGCAGTGGTGCGGGGGATTTACGATTCTTGTAGTAGTTGCCATCGGGGGGTTTTCCGTCTTTGTTTTTAACTATATTTATTACTTCCCTACTGTAAAACAACCCCGAATTTTCCGATTTAGATTGGTCCGTGTTTCCTAGTTACATATTCTAGCCTTTCTCCGTTTTTCATTGTCCCTCAGCTACTGTTCGCACACGTGTGGGTCCCACATGCACTTCCTTTACCCTTCCTCGGCTTGTAATTGCATGAATACATCTTATATAAAAATCCAAAAACAAACTTTCTAATCTCGTTAAGAGGTATAAAGTTGGGGGTCTGGTCTTTTCCCAAAAGCCTAACAGTCGAAAAGCCACAGACATTCTATCACTGGACTGGTCCAGTGTGATCTCGGAGAAGTGAGTAGATAAATATATGGAGACAGCCTAGAGTCGTGTGCCAAAAACTATTTCCTAAATCCAAAGACCAAATTGTACGAGTATAATACATTTCACTACCAGTATCTAATTATCATTGATAGCCCCGCCATTATATTATCATTTAAGTGCTGCTCAGCATATACCATCTTAAAGCGCGATGACAATGTTTTGCTAGGCTAAAATAAAAATCCCTATCTTATATTTTGCCCAAACTTTTATTAATTCTTTTGTTTTAGGGTCATACCTTACAAGTACTTGTAGAGTGTTTGCCATGGATCCTCCTAAAAAAAAGATGAAAAAAAAAAACAGAATCCTAGCCTCTGGAATCAATCAGCAACCCCCCCCCCCAAAAAATTTAAAATTTAAAATTAAAATTAAAATCTTTTTTTTCCCAAGCTTAGAGATTATTCATGCAACTCAAAGACAAACGCATGTCTCCAACTCTTGTCCAAGTTATTCAAAATAGTTCCAGCAACGCGCTTAGAAACGTGAAGCAAAATAACCAAAGAGAGGATATGGACCAGTGTCCTAAGCTGATTGTCGCCAAAGGTACCGTATCATACACCCGCGCAACGGGCGGAAGGGAGACGGCTTTACCCCCGCTCCACCGCACCAGAGATATGGACACACATTTAACCATCTTACCCTAATTTCGTTCCGTCAGATCCGTGGTATGACTCTGGATATATGATATGACAAGCACTGCCTGGGTACAGTAGAGCACAAAGGTGGCATACCGGCATGGTAGATAAAGGCAAAAAGCACAACCATACCAAAAGTAGATTCATGTTTCAAACGAAGCCTCTTAGGTACAGTATAACTACCTTACTCTAAGTATGTACGAGTACAGTACCACCCTATTAAGCAATTATCTTCCAAGAAGGGAAGCGCTTCGCGGCAATCACACTGCATCGCCTGTAAGCGAGGACGGCCTTTGTGCTAATGTGCGCTATTGCCTTTCTGTGATGCGCTGTGCGAGCGCAATCGAGAGTCTGGTGTTCAGGAGTTGGATTGGGGCTAGTTAGAGGGTGGAAGAATTTCGAGCTTAATATTAAGGGCTAAAAGGTTACGACAGCTCGGGTATTTGAGAGGAATCTCCTTTCCGTAGACTATTTCACGGCGGAATTTGCGGCGGTAAAGATTTGCCATGAGTATGGGTAATTGATGGCTTACCGGTATGGCAGTCGGGGAAACCCTAGCTCTGGACATCCAAGCTCCCTTCCCTCAATTTTCCTACCCCGCTTTTCACCTTCCTATTTGGGAAGGTATAAGCGTGGGTAAAACACCACACATCAATCTCACGATCCTGACCCGCCCCTGAACTTGGAGCTTCATAAGGGTGCTGGAAAGGCCTTACCGTGGGATAAACACACCTTACTGGCTGGTACCCTACTACTACCTCAATATCTGCCCTCCGGTGGCCCCTCGCCATAGCCATAGGGACAAAAACCTCACTACCTTGGCCAAATCCCATGGCTACTGACACAACAGTCTGTCATGGGTTTGGCCCTTCTCCATACTTCAACTCGGTCGGATTTTCTTGGCACTGTACGGCTAGTATTGCACTACCTCTGGTTGCACCACCGCCCTGCCGACTGTTTACTACACCTTTACCTGACGCCTTGCTCTTGGGCTGGCATATGGTTGTTCACAAGAAAAGGATTCCTCAATCCTACCAAAAGCGAGGAAGGGTTTGTCTGACGGCCCTACACCCAAGATGATGAAGGTTCGGACGCGAGTAGCAGTACAATTATTTCTTTTGTCTTTCTTATGTCATGAGATGTTCAGGAAGGTTTTCTTGTTGTCTTCTGCCTCTGCTGGCTAGGTTGTCAGGCAAGTGTCCTGCCTAATTGGGGTTGTTATTCTTGTCTTGTGCCTTTTTGGTTGGGGATTTGCGGTTGGTTCTACACCAGAGGGACCTGGGATGACTTGTTTTTCCCTTGGCTGAAGGGGGTGGGCTTTCTTTGCCATGGGGTCTTCTCCGAATGCAGCGGTTTGTGCCTGGGGGAAGTGTTTACTTTGGTTTACATGTACCTAAAAACAATACCACGGATTTAACAAAAAAAAAAAAAAAACCTAGCTCTGGACATCTAGCGGTGGTTGAGTCTGGTTGCACGACTGGGTCTGGAATTGTGGACAATATGCTCAGAAGCATGATACTGGCACAAGTAACTTAGCACCGTATGGCATGCACCGCATTTCCAAGTAATTACCGGTAGAAACCTAATGAGACGGGGGGCCGTGAATTTGAGTTGTATCAGCCACAACCACAAAGAGATATTATATGACAGCTCTCTTAAGACCTTCCCGAAAAGTCTCCACAAAGTTCCGGTGTATTGTTCATTGAATGCCGGTACCGAAGAAATTTTCGCAGCGACTCCAACCATGGTTCCCTCGCTCATCATTTAAGATCTACCCTTAATAGGGGTCCAAGTATGGAACAACAGACCACACGGACTCGCTTGAGGGTTGATCAATCCAGTGTCGTGAAACGCTGGAGATGCAGGAACAGGCGGGCGCCTACTCGAGTAACTGTGGGAGAAAATTCAAGGCCTTTCAGGTTGTCTTGGAAGGATGGACGGTGACATCAAGGATGTTTCAACCACTGTCAAGGGTGATGGCCAGTAATTGCCAACATCCTGGTTCGGGTCCAGTAAGACCCCGGATGGGAAAAATGGGGAGGCAGAGACAGCCCGAGGAAGATGAGCTGAATAGAAAGATCAGAGGGATGTTTGGATGGCATGCATTTGCAGCGAGGACCGCTATCAAACCGCCAAATATGTGGAGAGGGAGAAGGGCATGAAAGACAAAATTTAATGATGCCGTTGTCTTTTGCTTCTGTAGACTGCGAAAACTTATTGGCTTATCTTTTGATGAGCTGTGGTGGTTTGGTGGTTGCTACTGTCCAGGTACTCGAGTATAGTACGGCAAAGTCTACGGTTTGCTGTACTTGCCCTGCACAGTACTTTTGCATCCCCTTGCCCTCCTGGCTGGGAAGAATGTCACGATACCTAGGGACACCGGTATTACAGTGTCATTAGAAGGGGGCACTGCACCTTTTCAAACTGACGGCAGGAAGCCTTAGTTATAATCTAAGAGATAGACTCGGTCTGTCACAGAGCTGGGCCACACCCAATCGGGTTGAAACCCGTGCGGAAGGGGTTAAACCTCAAGAAATAGGGGATTGGTCCCGCGAAGCCTGGTGCGGGAAATTCCACACACAAAAAAAAATCTGAGCATTTTCCCTCACGATATATGTGAGGTGAGTGTCCCTCCTCCTTCTCTCCTCTCCTCCTCCTTTTTTTCCCTCGCCTCGTTCCTTTCCTTCCATCGTTGGCTGGTTGGCTTCGTTTTTGGATTGTGCTTAGCATATACCCCTTCCACTCCTTTTACAACCTCTTTTCTTTCACACTCCTTTAACCCTTTTTCGCTCTTTACCTTCTATCCTCACTCAGTCATTCTTTTCTTTAGGTGCTTTTGGACAATCTCCCGGTGATAATCTCTATAGTTTTTTTCCTTCCTTTTTCTCTTTTCCCGCCGTCATTTCATTCAAAATGCTGGATTCGCTAGTGCTCTTCTTCCTATTTGCCCTAGAGGCGAGCGCTTTCTGGCGTCTGCCATGCCGTCAGAGTTTGGCTGTTGAGCGTGTTGATCCGCTTGTGCAATTTGGCCAGGTCGGGACGCATGTGCATACCATCCATGGCGGGAATAGTAAGTGAAATATTTTTGATATGCGAATTTGCTTGGTTGGAAGTTGCTGACTTTTTGGAAGAGTTTAGTCAGTGGTCGCTCGAGGAAGATTTGCTGAACAGCACTTGCTCGTCTTGTCAGGTTAAGCAGGATAGATCAGCATATTGGACTCCAGCCATGTATTTTCAAGATGAGGCTGGTAACTTTCATGTTGTTAACCAGATGGGCGGTATGCTCGTGTAAGTTTTACCGTATTTCACACAAACAATTGTTTAAACATTATACGGTACTAATACAATAGATTCTAATAAAAAAAATAGGTACTACCTCCCCCGCGGCGAAAACGTTAAGGCTTTCCCTAGCGGCTTCCGCATGATTGCCGGTGACCCATTGCTTCGAAACTTTCCCTACCCGGACGTTGAAAAGTCCCTTTGGACCGCCCAGGACATGACTGAGGCCGCCCTTCGTCAGAAGGCTATCGGTTTTAATTGTCTCAACTATGACTTACCTGCCGAGGCAGCACTAGGAATGAAGACTATGCCAAAGAATCTCTTGTGCAAGGACGGTCTCCGAACAGAGGTATTCTTCCCATCATGCTGGAACGGAAAAGACCTCGACTCTCCGGACCACAAAGACCACATGCGCTATCCATCTCTCATGGACGACGGCGATTGCCCGAAAGGATTCGAAACTAGACTGGTATCGCTGTTCTTCGAGACTATCTGGGATGTAAACAAGTTTAGCGGGCAGAAAGGGCGTTTCATGTTCTCCACCGGCGATCCGACTGGCTGTGGATACCATGGGGATTTCATGAATGCTTGGGATACGAAGGTTCTCCAGGAGGCTATCGATGTCTGCACTTCCCCATCTGGTGTAATCGATGAATGCAAGATTTTCGACTTGTACACCGAGGACGAGATGCATCAATGCACTATCAAGCCGACTGTTGATGAGGACGTGGTTGGTCCATTGAAGAAATTGCCCGGTTGTAACTCTGTGACTGAGGGCCCAGAGCCTGCAAAGAAGGTTGATGACTGCCCGGATGGAGGACTCAGCAACGATAATCAGGGCTCATATCCCCCCAAGCCCAAGGAAACCAAGGGGGCAGGATCTTCAAAAGTCGCTGCAACCTCCTCATCCTCGCCCGCGAAGCCTTTCAAAACCTCTGCCCCTCCCTCGCCACCAGGCTATCACAACTCTCCTAAAAAGGAGGATGTCGGAGTTGTACCAGCTTCATACCCCACAACTACTTCGGATCCGTACCTCGTTATTGTCACCATCACCGAGACGGTCACCCCACTCGCAACGACAGTTACGATCCCCACGCCTCCCAGTGAAAGCACTCCTCCCCCATACCATAAGAAGCGTGGTCTTCATAACCACCGCAGATTTGGTGGAGGACATCACAAGCACTAAATTCCCATTTCTTGCATTATGCCCTCAATTGAATTCGCAGACTATGCAAGCCTTTTTTTTTCTCACCATTTTTCCACGTGCGAGGTGGGGGGGGGGGGACAGGAGGTGGATAGGATCTTCCGTAAATACCTGAACCCAATGAATATCTTTTTTTCTGAGGTGTACAAATAGCTCTTAGCTTTTTAAAAATTTAGCGTGTTCTCTTAAACTGCTGTGATGGATGGTTGTGGGGGAGCATTAGGTTCTAACTGGACCCCGCAGTATCCTTGCCCCGGCGGCTGTTTGTTGGTGCTTGTACCGTATCGTTGTGCGTTCCGTAGCTGATAAAGAATGAATTGTACCGGATTTACACAAGTGGGCATGAGGTATCACTCGATTGGCTGAATCACTAAGACAGCGACTACTAATACGAGCGGTGTGACCTATAAGTCTTAGCCGTTTAGTGAGACCAATGGGCTGGAGATCCAAAATGCAATTACTAGCCATTAATGGAGTTCTAGCACTTGGGTGCATACGTCCGATGGAAGATTGTCCTTGAAAAACAGAGTCTTATCCCCTTAAGCTCTCATTGTAGCCATCCTTATTCTCCTAACCTCGAGATGAAATAATTAATTCCTAGCAGATAGATGTGACCCACAATCAAGGCATAGCACAACATGCAGCTACCTCTTTCACCCAATCCAAGACCCCTTTCCCAGTCATTATAATAAAAGCTCCTCCCCCCAGCCCCTCTTTGGACATACCGGTACACATTCGGGGCATTTGATGAGCCCCAGCTACCACTCGAGTGCAGTAGCAGTACCGGTACAAGCACCAAGGGGCTATGCATCCCTAATTAGGCCGTCAAAAACGTCCCCCGGTGATCTCTCTGGGTGCTATGTATTCGAGTATATATGTCAACCCCAGGGAGTGGCTGGTTAATTAGTGCCGCACTCGCAAAGAATCCTCAGGTCAGGTCCAGAATTAATTTACTGTACTCTCTATAAGCACATTCTCCCTTTCGCGAGGCCAGAGAGAGAGCATATTATTATTATTCATTTCGAAAACGCTGTCAATGCTGGAATCTTTTATCATACCCCAGAACGTAATTTCCCACAACCCGCTTTCCTGACTTTTTTTCCCCTCCCTTACGAACTTTACCTCTCGCGGTTAGAGGGGCAAATTTGGATCCCTGCAGCGGGGTTGAGAGAGAGAGTTTTTTTTTCCTTCTTTTTTTCTTCTCTCTTCCAAATTGTTGAGGAAGAAAGAAGTGACAAACCGACTACGTTTGAGAAGTTGATAATAGCCCCTCGTTTATAATTTGCAATTGCGTTAATTCATCAAAGATTCAGCAAAAAAAAAGAGAGAGAGAGAGGAACCAGTGAATAGATTAGGGGGGGGGGAGCAAACGGAATCTTCCTCAACCCCAGCACAAAGTTTCTCCCTGAACTCACCATAATTTCACAATTCTGGTATGATATCTATAGTCCTCTGTAGATTGCGGGAAAAAAAAGCCCCTCCCTCCCTCCCTCCCGCCCCAAAAACAAACAAACAAACAAATTGAAAGGATAAATAAATTTTCAAACAAAAAAAAAACCCCCCCCATCATGCTCACCCAAGCTTTTATTTAATCTTATGTACATAGCCCGTCGTACTACACAAGCATAAAACCTAGCTTGGTAGAATCTTAGTCCCGGCGTTTGTCCCGTTGAACGGAAGATCTAGGGCAAAGCCGCTCGCTCTTCCGGGCTTTTTGAACCGAGGCCTAGGAGGAGAGGTGAGAGTTTGGTCTTGACCAGTTGAAGCTCATAGTTCCACGGACGATTCAGTTGCTGCTTCGTGTGCTATGGTATAGTATCACGAGTTGCGGCTAGTGACTCATGTTGCCGGCGGGAGACTCACCCGTGGCTTCTTCCGGTTGTATGTAGAGGTCTGTGTTTCCGGCTGCGGTCTTTGCCCGCCCCCCCCAACCTCCCAAGGAGTTGGATTATGAAAGTTGGGGTTTTCTGGTTCGGTAAAGTTAATTTGTTGGATTTCCGATCGGGCATAGGATACAAGTATGATGATTGGTTTGCTGTCTCTTCTACGCCCTATTACCATTTGGCGTAGGTTATTATAGTTGGTTTTGTTTGTTCCACCCCTTTATACCAGCCAGCGTAGGGCGTAGGGCACAGGGTCTTAGGGACCGGGGTGGCCCTGGATGGTGTGTTCCCTTAGAGTTCGCTCTTTCTGGGGTTGACAGGTATGCCGAGATATATATCTCTTGGTCTGTCCTCAGCTGGCGTATTCATCGATTCTCCAATCCATCATTGTTTTTCTGGTCTAGTAGGCTTTGTACACAGAGACCTCACTCGCACCACTGTTCCTGGTTTTCCTCGTAGAGGTAGATAAATCGAAGCCGATGGTCTGTAGTTCTTGATGCTCGCTTTGATGCCATTCAAGCTATCCGTGGTCTGAATAGACACCGGTGGGCAGCATTAAAGCCCTGTTTGTGAGATCGGATTCCCCCAAAGGTGAAGTTGACGCCGTCGTGGAATCTGTTCCCTATAAGATCTAGCACTTCCGGATGGGATCTGGTGCTACTTTCGAGTGATTTTCTATGACCGGATTCCCAAGACGACTTAGGTTCTATGACGGTCCTGATTGCCAGACTAGTCCCTGCTTTTTCTTAAAGGTCTCATTGCCTTCTCCATAGTCACGGAGAGGCTATCCTGGATTAAGTCAGCAAAAAGACTCCATCTTCATAGACGGTCACTCTGTATCTTCCACACTTGATATGCGAGATCTATATGCTGATCCTAGCCCGGAAATCTCTCCCTAGTATTGGTACCCTTTAGCATCCTCATAATTTTCTAGGAAGCTAATATTGACTTTCTAAGCACAGAAACCAGTATATTTATTGGCTCCCGTCGGAGGAGAAATCTTCCCTAGGGGTCCCACTATTCCAAGCGGTGACATAGTGAGGGGAGTGTCCCGCGGCGCTGGCTCGAACCCGAAAGTTGGCGTTCCAGAGTGGGTCGACATATTTCTCGGCGTCGGGACGGGATTGGTTTATTGTTACGCCTTTTCCTGAGTTGAGGTGGTAGTATGGTGGGTGGGCTGAGAGCTCGCGGTGGAAGTCACGGGTGATCAGCCTGCCTTCACAATGGTGGTTTCTGAATGTGTAGTTGTAGACAACCTCGTGAATTGTGAGATCAGAGTGGGGGGATTTAAGGTGGTTCTATCCGCATGCAGTCCGTGCGTTATAGTGTTTCTCTAGTTGGGAGAATATATGCAAGCCCGTTTCACCATCCCTCAAGCACCGGAATTACTGAAGGCCCTACCTAGATGGCGAGTCGGGATCCGAAAGTATAATTCCACCATACACCAGTCAGTCATATCGATCTCATCAATACCTTAATCCGTGGAAGCTGGGTTCTGCACGGCCTAGAAACCGCCAGGAATACAGTGGTAATCAAGATAGGGTCCAATTCCACTCGACCCACTCAGGCAACCAAGGGAATTCTGACAGCCTGATGCCGGCCCAACAGTTGGCCCAAGGCTCTTTAGAAAATTGCGGTTGAGACATCGTTCTGGAGAACAATGTCTGGGGCGTGTAGGTGGCTGCAGTGTTCCTAATACACCCGTGCGTCCAGAGCAGGGCGGGTATGGACGCCGGAGCGCGGAGTCCGTCATTCACAGTGCCCGGCAGTCATCCGTAGGTATTTCGGACTGAGACACCTATAGGGCCCTCTCGGGCAGAGGTTAGGACGATAGGAGGGGCGTCCGTCCCGTCCTAAGCAAGGGACTGAGGGATTGGACGCTTGGGAGCGTTGGGTGGCTGTGAGCCCCTCGGTAGTAGCGAGTCCCCCTGCACTACCTTGATGGCAAAATAAACCAACCTCAACTGGGCTTTCCATATAAGATGTCTATTCTCAAAATGTGCCTACTTATCATCATAACGTGGGAAGAATCTAGGCATAGCTTGGCATGAGGGCTCACATATTGAACACCGGAATACAGAAAACGTGCTAGAAATTCCTGAGTGCCAGGGTTCTAAGAGAAGTGCTCCAAACACAACTAACATACTATAGTCAATTTTTGTGGGTTTTTACATGGCAACCTCATTGGTTGGCTTCACTCATATGCTGCTGCTAGCACTTGGTAGGGTGAAAAAATTTGGTTGGCAATTTTATGTTAAATTAAATTCTCTATGATTCCCTTTCATTTGATTGCTTTTTGAAGAAAATTTTTTGTTGTATATCTTTGTGGTGGTTAGCCAAGCTTGTGCATTTTGTATGGAAAACTAGGTGGGGGGTTCGTTTCATTTGCTGCTAACTCAAGTTCGACTAGTAGTAAGAAAACCTAAAACGGCACTGTGGCTCCCTTCCAGTGGTCGAGCCGTGAAGGAAAGGAAAAAGAAGTGTCAATGGACACCTCGTGCTAGTTGTTTAGCGCATCGTTCTCGCAGTTCGGTGGCGTGGGCTATTTCACCCCAAGGGAAATGCCCGGGAAAGCATGGTATATAGTTGTGCTGTGTTCTGTATGATTTCTCTTTTCCTCGCAATTTGCGGGCGAAGTTTGCTCTGTAGGACTATAAAAGCTCATTGAACCTACTCCCTCCTAAAGGCCCCATGCCCCCGCGATTACAGACAGACGCACGAGGAGGAATAGTGTTTCTAGTTGGGGTTGTGCTGGGCGAGCTGAGCTTGCTAGACCTCATTGTCACCCTAATTTTGTTAACCTGTTCTACTAAGCCCATTGAGGCTTAGTACTGTTCAGTAGTTTCAGCTGTGGGATCTGATGGCGGGCCAAACAAATTTTTACGGTAGTCGAGAGCGGTAGCATATACCCGGAGGTGGAGGAAACGAGCAGTGAGGATCAACGCTCCTAGAATCTCAGCCAGCTTAGCTTCTCCAGACTTTCCTTCGGAGTATAGCTTTCAATGCAGGTACAAGTACGATCGTACTTAGCGTAGGTGAAGTGCAGGTTTCCGGCACTTTTCACACGAGTTGTTAAAAGCCTTGCTCTCTCGTGAGGTTATTCTCTAGAAAGGTAAATTGAAGCGGGACTGTTCTGAATCTCTAGGATCCCGGCTGTCTTACACCTCGGAACTAATATGAGAAAGTCTTCATCTAACCGGGCGTCTTAGCGTTCGCTCGCCTAGAGGGTAATAGTACTATATCTCCAGAGAATCGCGGAAAATTGGATGCGGGGAGTATTCGATCTGGTAACTCTGGAGGCCTGATACTCTCCGAGGGTAGGTTGTTGCTGGTGTTTGCAACACTGCGCTGTGTGGTCAGCTAGAATACTCGGATTAATAGCACCGGAATTTATACCATACTTCCCCACCTTTCCCCCGGGATAGTATCCCCCACCACAATTGGGTCCAGGAACGCTGGTGGATGACCGAAGCCGGATCCCCCTGATTTTCTTGTCTCCGGATCTAGCCCTAATACGTGTGTATGTGTGAGCTTCACAGGAATTCTGCCTATGGCTACTATCTCACCTTGGCCGCCTAGACTCGCCAATCCAGACGCCTATACTGGATCTGGAAATGACGCTATCGTAAGTGAGAAAGTGCAAAGCAACCCACCATATACCGTACAGGTAGTTTAATCAAGTATCAATGCTGAGATGTCCCTAGAGAAAAGTGTTAACATTGCCTTTTTACACAAAAAGATATCGAATTTTAGCTACTTGCGATATATGGGTCACAAGTAATTTTTTCTGGGTGAGAACTCTGGTTTCCAGTTGCTATAGCTTCCCTTAGCCCGCCTCAGCCATGAGCTGAAAATGTTATGTTGTGCCAAAAAGTTTCGAGATGGTGCAGAAGTGCTACTTTAGACATAAAGTTGGCATAAGGACAACGAATGTCAATTTTCAAAGCTGGTAACATAACAACAGGGTGGGTAAGCTTCGTGGGCAGCACCTGGTGAAAGTTTAGGCTATTTGGACAGGTCGCGTGTATCACCCGTATTCAGAGCATTACATATTTCAAAAAGATGGTTAATTTGTCGGTCCTTAATTTTTTCTCTTGGCCCCAGGGTAGAGGATTTAATTGGTTCTACAGTATAACTGAGGGGGGCAAAGTTCACAGCTGGAGGAGGGAAAGTGGGTTATTGGAAATTGTTATCGAGGGATAGAAAAAAATCTTGGAGAAATCCACGCACTAGAGACCTTTTCGAAATCAATAACGGATTCAGGAGCAACAGGAGAGCATGCAGGCATAAATTGGGTGTAAAAACCCATCCTGCCAACAACACTTTGCGAGGGGATTGGTCAACCAAAGCCTGCCCTCCAACCAATAAAAATAGTTCCTCAGCTAAATTTATGAAGAATCTCTTTCGTCTTGTTCTCATTTCATTAATGGGCTCAGAATCAAAACTGGAATCATGGGCTATTTGATAGAGATGCGCAGGATTTCCAATTCTAACTCCAACCAGGGCAAACTCCTGTATAACGTTGGGTGAAGCAAAAAATTAAAGACTAGTGCTGATTTATTATTTAAATAATTAAATTTTTACACGAGGAGATCGTAATGTCATCACAAGAAGAGGCTATTCCTAATCTAAACTTCGGATCAAGCTGGCCACTAGGGCCATACGATACCCCGCCATCTCCTAGTTGAATTTTTCCACTGTGGCGCACCATCCCCACCACATTAGCCACGACCATCGACCTTCAGAATAGCAGCCCTAGAAACATTCTATTCTAATACCAATGATCTCGGGGGTAACAGTAATCGACGCTTCCACCAACCCAACCCGGGCCATTTAATTAAACGGTCAGCTTTTATGGGCACTTCTTGCCGAATCCTAGAACACTATTGACACCGTATTCGGATCCACCACGGCCAACTCGCCGACACTTCATGCAGAGAGCACCTGCTCTGTCAGAGAATGACTTACAATACAGTTGATGCAGATTTAAGCTCTTCCTCGTCGCCCACCTCTCCGAAATCTTATTAGAGTTAGCAGGGGACTAATTGCTAGGTTTTTTTTCTGCCCCAGTACAAAAAAAGCCCAATAGCCTGCGCCGCGGATGACCGGGAGAGGGAATCCCCTCTTATGTCACGTACATTAGTCTCACATGTTCGTAAAGTGTAGCCATAGGAAAAGCCGTATTGTGATAGCTAAAATGCGATGTACTTTCTGGGTCGGGAGGATAGCGCAAGTAGGAATAGATGTCCCGGCGGATGCAGGCAGGGAGTCTTGCTGGGGTGCCGTGTACTCGAGTACTGTTACTGCTGGCAATACGGCAGGTTACACGTTGCCGCAATTACAAAGTGCATTACTCGCGCAGATTTGGATAAGAAATCCCCCACTATATTTTTTCATTATCTTCACCGGAGATCGAAATGAAGCTGATTTTGTTATTCTTATCCAGCTTACTGCCAGAACCAGGGTCGTTTCATCGATATCGCAATACTTATACCCTATCGTTCCACATCACTCGCATGCCGCTCCCGATCGCCTTATCCTCGGCAGTGTGGGCTATAAGGGTTATAGTCTCGTATTGGCGTTCGACAGCGGTTCTGCAGGCCCATCCTGAGGCAAATCCTCTTCCTTCCTTCCTTCCTTCCTTCCTTCCTTGCGCCCAGCATCCCAACTTTAAGCACATCTCATACAAACTGATTGATCAACAATCAACCTTCATATCGATTTCTATCAGGTAGACAAATACCAATAGAGTAACCCCAGGTGTTTGGCGTCCCTTTTTTACTCGGTGCGAATAGAAATGATGTTTGCGCTCTCATGACATAAAATATCACTCGGTAAAAGCGAAGGCTTCGAGAACTGGTGGCCTTTAGTTTTTTGGCGGGTAAGGCTAGACAACGCCAAATGAGTGTTTATCTCTCCACGAAATATAATATATAGGGATTTTCATTTCTGGGGACACCCCAGCTTATTTTCTATCTATCTACAGGTATCACCCCCTTTCATGTTAAGCATAGCAATAGGCAATAGGCGGGTTCACGTGCATTGAACCTGTTGCGGCGTGCTTGTGCAAAAACATGAACCATTCCATGATCTGTACCGCAAGTGCTTAGAAACATTAGGGGATCTGCCCTGCCCCACCCGGGGCGCGCGTGCTCGTTAAACCCGGAATACCCAGAAGGCATTTGGCATGGCTCGTTTGAGCCTCAGTGCACTATTCGACTCACTCAGGCCAAAAATATGACTCTGTGGAACTGGAGATCACAGAAACTTTCTCCACAAGCCAACCCTTCAATAGAAGAAAATAAAGTATCGGCACTTACTTGTGCTATTATCAGGGAGCAAAACCCTCATGAAATGTGATACAAAGTTTTACTAGCCGATGCATTATCTCAAAAAAATTGTTGCGCACCAGATGTGAAGTAGGATAGCGGTAAAGCAGATCGTGGAGACGGCAAGGCAGCTCCATCAGTAACAAAGCTAATAATCTCAGGGCGAGCCTTGCCAAATTGCCAAATTGCCAGGTGCCGAGAAACCCCTACATCCTCCGCGAATACCAAAGACATGTTATATCGTCTCCCGTGGGAAGCTTATTATCGTACTCTATACGGCCAAACCTCGCTGTCCCGTATGAAATGCAGTCTATTCAAAGATCCCCTACGACAGCATTTGACCTATTGTCCTGGATTACCCACTTTATTTAGATTCTTTGGATTTTGGTCGTTTAGGATAGCGAGGTGCGACTGCAGTAGAGAAGGGAATTGTATCGGACCAGAAAAATCCCGCAACACTGAGAGCTGAAAGAGTGCACACCCTATCTTAAGCGATCGATTGCGGTTAGTCTTAAACCAGGCACACGTAGTGGGAAACGCCGTGGCCGAAAAACTAGAGGGTTTGAGGAGGTTGCCCAAGAGATGCAAGGCATTATGTGAGCACTCGACAAACAGCGGGTTCTGGGGGCGGGAGAGGTGTTGACGTAAAATGGTATGACAGGGTGTCGGATTATCTGGTTAAACTGTGTCTTACCACCATCTCGAGTTTAACCAGATAATGCGGATGTATTCCGCTCGCTGGCGATTCGATGTGGATTGGTTTCGTATTGGTAGGGTCGGTTTAGAGCTTTTACTCGTCTTTGGAAACTGTTGATATTGGACGTCAGATTTTGGAGATTGCTCCGAGCCCAAGGACTGGATTAGTTACCAACATTACCACCTTTTTTGAATTATTGGCGCATCTAAAGCTCCTCAGGTTATCCATTACCCCGCTTACCCGTCAATTAGTAAAGTATTCTGACATCAAAGTTCCCAGAATTGAAGTTTTACCCCCGAGTTCCAGGATCTCTGGAGGCGGCGTTGAAGTTGGACGTCAGAAACAGAAATTGATCGGTTGGCCACTCAGGTAATAGGACTCCTAGTATCTTTAGCTTCCGGTTGGCCGCTGGATCTAAGATCGCCAGGGTGTCCAACTTGGGCTTAGCTGTACCAGTGTCCTAAGGTCAAGTAGGGCTGGTATTGGTCTGTCCTAACGCTTTTGATTTGCCGCCCCTTAGGCCAGAACTCGACTAAGTTAGTACTCGAGTACGAGTACAGTACGGTAGTCGAGCACCACCAAACGAACCGCCCTGACCCATACTTGTTTGAACCAATGGGTTGGTTGCCTCTAGATGTGAGACAATCTTTAATATACTCGTAAGGGTGCCTGTCCTAGAAGTACCTGAAAATAGGGATTCACGAGAGATATTACAAAATATCAGTGCCTATTTGAGAGCCCATGCAGATCGTCGACTCCTGTTTTCCGATTCTTCCTGCTTAGAGTAAGTAGCATACAAGAGCGTTCCAAATGTGGACCAAGATCACCGCCCTGCTTTGCCCCTAGCGAATCTCTTCGTCCGGATCCCGAATTTCACTGAATTTTGTAGTAAAAACTGGAGGAATACTTGGCTTGAAAGGGATGGCTAAGGCCTTCTGACGGTGTCCACCTAGAAAAAGAGTTCTCACCCCGAGGATTTGCGGAGAATGTGCTTAGGTGGCGTTACTGTGTTTTCATGTAGAAAGCTGTTTCGGTAGTGACCCCGCTAGTGCAAACAAAGGGGTGACCGAAGCACCCCAGGGTTCGCCCTAGATTGCCGATCGGAGTTTCAGATGTATATACTAAATCCTCTGTGGCCAAGAGGAAGTTATCTTCTGCTGTATCACGTCCCACGGTTAGACACCTCCTGATTTACTATGCCCGTGTCTCGAAGCCAATAGTTGGCACACGATTGCCCTTGTTTTTAGGTCTATTAGAACTGGTCTGTATAATACTGAACTTGTAGTAAGATAGCCGCCCCAAAAGGGTGCCAGCCCTTAGCGCGGAGACACAAGTATAGTTCCGTACCGTACCGTTAGGTCCAGCGGAGCGAGGTGTTTTCCCTACCGCTACCGCATTCGGCAACGCAATCAAGAGTGAAGAAAGAGAGCGCGTGGGGGCTAGGTTCAAGCCACCTACTAAGCCAAAAAGAGTACATTATATGTCATTGAGGCTTTCAAAAGCAAACAGGATCACGGTTGTGGAGCTCTGAAACCTCGGGAATTTCCTATTCCGGCCTTGTTTTGTTGCTTTTTGGAGGCTTGAGACGACCTCGCCTCTTTCTCTTCACCATACGGTACTCGAGTACGGTGCTCTAGTACAATACCTGTACGCTTTACCAACACTCACTCTGAGCTTAGCTCTAAGTTGCTGGCGGGACTTTTTCCAACGACAATAATGCTCAAAACATTGAGGCCCAACGGAAAGTACTGTACCATTGGACGGAAACCTGTTTATTGGAAACTCGTAACTACCACTGGTGTTGTTTTCGACAGGGTAGTTTGGGGGTCGGCACAAGACCCTAGAAGGAATATTATCTAATTCCTGGCGATCCATAATCCCGCCAATACCGTACGATACGTACCTGATTACCGTACCCCTAGAAATCGGAGCGAAGGGCGATTTTGGATAGGGAGAAAGAGTGAAGAGGGGTCAATGGTAACACAATACCGGTACTGGGACCCTTGACAAGAGGGTGTTTGCGCAAAAATAATTCAAATATTGACCATTCCTTGCCCTGGACTTGAGCTCTGCGTTCAGGTCTCTGTGCTCGAGCAACCTTTGTGGGACAAGCGAGGGGCCTTCCGTATTGTATAGTATTACCCGTTTTCAGCCAAGATAGGGCATTGCTTAAGGTAGGACGGTACCTGAAGCCCGAAATCAGCCCCTTCGACAACTGAGGCCATTAAGCAAAGCCAAGGGCGAAGACGCTCTAAAAAAAAACGGGGCAGTACCAGCACAGGGTAGCTCTTGACATGACTGCCGAGTATTTACTCCGCTTTATTTCTGTAAACTTTGTTTTCTGATTAACAATTATTAAGTGAGGGATGTGGCTTTGGGAAGCACAGGCACAGTACTCTAGAGTAACAGAGCTCGCCTTCTTGGTCTCAAGAAGACATTCAGCCATATAATTTTGGGCACCCGAAACTGCCCTTGTTTACTGAGGAGAACTGGCATCAAGAGCAATTTCATTTTATCAAGTACTTACTTACCCAATGGAAAAACAAAGTTCAAGGAAATGGGGAGTGAATATTAGGTAGTTGTGGAGAGAATTTCCCCTCAATCAATTTTTCTTTCTCTCCGATAGGGTGTGTTCGTTGTTACTTTCATTTTGTAATTTTGTTCGTCAAAAAGGATTGATTTCAGATATCAGGAGCCATCCAGCCTCAAACGCCCTGCCCCCACGAAAAACCGGGCAAACAATAAGGCACAGATAGGGTCCCTACCATTTCACTCCCTACAGTTCGACGAGGCCACCAAGGAGCAAGCATACCTTGTCACCCTTGAGAATGGGAATATGGTTTTTAGCACGGGCACTAGAGGGATAGGGTAATTCGTAACCCCATCTTCCTTACAACTACCGTATACTACCGGCACCTTAGAATCGATCAGATTTTCCCAACTTCCGACGAACAGCATCATATGCTATCATTTCACTTACCCCCCTTGTATAAACACTGCTCGACCATGCAAAGAACAAATTCACAGAGCGGAGTTGATTCTATAGAGGTGGCTCTTGTTCTAATTGCTCTTATAGTGCAAAATATGTCCGGACTTGGGGCGTTTGCACATGTGGGGAGAGAGAGAAAGGATAAAAGGGTTTGGCTGGATGAGGTGAAATGTATTGACCAAAGTAGTATGGCCACTCGCTATATTAGGACTAGCACACTTACCCCGGGTGGCATACCGTAGCTCTCGTATTGTACCGGTATCCTGGTCATGGTACTCCGTTGACGATTGATTGGAAAGCGGGTGCCATACTGGAGTACTCGAGTACGGTACTGTACTGTAGCGAAGTGATGTTCTGCCAGGAATGCTGCGACGGGCTACGATACCATGTTTCGGTCTATCTCGCAGTAGATCCATCCGGTGATCAGTTCCTTTCCCTCGACATCGGACCAGGCACGAGATCTAACCAGTCTTCCTGAGCCAAACTCTAATATTATCACTTAACTAACAGTAGGTAAGGATCTTGCTATTGCCGTACTGCGCTGCCGAATTTTGTGACCTATACCGGGCCGATGTTTTTGCCATGTGCATCGTGCCTCTCAACTTAAACATATGGTCCCCTTTAAGACCCTCGAGACATTCCGCCCAGAATTCTTCTTTCCCCTTTTTTTCTTTTTTGTGAACCTAGACCGCTAACTGACATAATGTCCTCGGCTAGGACAGGAAGAAGAGCAACTAAAAGGGAACATATTGGGTGAACCAATACTCAACACAGGCCTCTTCGGTGTATAAGTTCCTAATTTGCAAGGTTCATGGGCCATGGATAGTACGTAGGATCCCGGAGAGAGAAACGGTTCAGGAAAGTATTGTACTAATAGTGCCCTTCGAAAAAGAGAAAAAAAGGAAAAAGAGTATTGCACTAAGTTATACTGTACTCCTCGAACGAGTTAAAAAAAAAGGAAGGAAAAAAACGTACTCGTCCAACCGTTTCCTTAAGCCCCTCTAGCCTTGCAGACGGCTTGTACCGTACTATTCTATCCCATCATGCGGATACCCCACTACGATGTCTAAGACTGTGAAGGTCGGTAGTCGGTACGATACCCGGACCGATATCCTAACAAAGTTGGGCTGTTCTTAGTCCAGCCCCCAGCTATCATATTTGTGAGGATCTGTCCGTGGTGTATAGGGTACGGCACTCCTTCCCGACCTCTATTGGACATTCAATTGAAATAGGGGTCGAATAATTCTTGCATGGGATTTCTGACGTGATGTGTTGAGTCTATCGGAAGGCCCGGGAGAGGCAGAAGTTGCCTCACTTTTCTGGTCTAATCATGGCCTGCGAAGACTATAGCCGGTGCTCCCCCCCCCCCTACCCCTGGCTTTCTCAACTTTAGCCATCGGTTTCTCTTGTTCTAGCGATTGTTGGCGCTCAATCCAAAACTCGATCCCTTAGACTGCCGGCGGATTGTTCGGGAAAGATCATTAGAATAAGCCGTGAGTTAGGGATCTGTTTGTCGGAAGGCTTGTGTTAAACTTGTGTAGGAACATCAGTAGTCTAACTCGGGCTTTTATGGGTTAATAAGCTCATAGCCAGGGGCGTACCTGAGTGTTCCCAGTGTTCGAAATTCAGTTCTTCTCTTATGTATTGCCGATAAACATGAGATGCTGATATGGGGAAACTGCCGCTAGCGCAAGAAGCTCTAGAGGAGGCGAAGGAACACTGCAGGTATTGCCGATCTCGTATCCTGGACCAATCGTCAATCAGTACAGTACCTAAACAAGACCGGGGGCTCTTCTGTCCCAAAAGGGAGCCCTCACTTCGCCGGTTCAGATCCGGGATGGGTCCTACTTCGAAGGGGTTCATCGAAGGACTTGGTGAGACTTTTTGGTCACCGTGTAATTTCCCCACTGGTTTGGCAAAATCTATAGACGAGAGACTAGTGCTGCGAAGAGAAAGGCGGGTTTGATAGTCAGTGCTCTGGAGCGGGGATGCTAGTACTCGAGTACTCGAGTATATAGCTTGAAAATTTTTCAAGCACTAGTAATTGCACCTTTCTCGCTCTATTAAGCTCGATCCTCTGACGACTGTCTCTGAACCACCACACCATCTTGCGAGCCGGTACTAAGTACCGCAGCCCATATTTCCTGTTCGTGATTCATGAAATAAGAATCTTCGCTAAGGGTATGAGAAAGGCAAGAAACCTCGTTAGAAGTGATCAAGAAACCCTTCTATCAACCTTCGGCTTACTCAAAAATCTGTTCACTCTAGAGCAAAACAACATTTTAACCTCTTATCTAAGAGATAAGTGTTCTAGTGTGCTATGCAGTGCGGGTAGTAGTTTTAGATTTTTCCTGGAATTGCCACCCTGTACAGCCGGATTCCATAGGTCAAATATCCTCCTAGCCTTAGAACCCAAACTCACCAGAAACGACTAGTCTTCCGAGGCTAGGATTGTTTGGTGATAGAGATTTTTCTGCTAGCCTTACGCGTAGAGTTCGTCTATGGAACTAGCGGAGGGGCTTGTAAGATTGGTTAAAAGTTCAGCCCCAGCAAGTTGCGCTAGGAGGTGTGAGCACTGGTATCAACACACCTACCGTACTTCAGCTCTATTTCACACTCCCTTGTGTCGTGAGCTGATCGGAGGATCTGTCAAGAACCTCCATTGGGCGCAGGGTAGGCAGATTGCAGCAGGGCACTTGTAGACTGCTACTCTACGAGTATAGTTCAGCACATCTACTGTACATACCCCCCTCCTCTCCGCAATCCCCCGTATTTATATGGCGGGAGAAAATTGTCGCGACCTGCAATGCCCCAGAGAAGTTAGAACGGAGCATCCGAGAAGGTTTAATGTTACAATTTTAGTGCAAATTTAGTAGGAATACTGTGCTCCGGGGACTGTTTCATAGGTAAGACTGCGCTTGATAAGAGGTTGCGGTACCAGTAGTCTCCTCTCGTTTATAGGTACGCAGGTAGATGAATTGCTCGGATCATGGTGTCTGACTTTCCTCTCAACACAACCCCCGGGAGTGGTCATCCACAGCGGGACGCTGATCACTTCCTGACCTGCTCTTCCCTTTCTACTCTTACCCCGGACGAGCCCAGTACCACAACCCCAATCACCCAGCCTGGCAATTGACTACGAGTAACAGGTAAGCAGTACCCGAACATTGGAGTACCAATTCAGCACGGTCACTCAGACGCGCACAGATAATTAATTATATATTATTCTAATCCTTGTGTTCGGATACTTCTTACCTATTGCTTATAGAACCAGGTTCGTCCAAGCTAAATTCAATTCTATTGCATGTGCTTGCAGAGCAAGCCAAGTGGGTGACACAAGGGGAACCAGCTGTGAAAAAGAACGAAAACTTAAGCCTCCGCATAAAAATAAAAAGAAAGAATGGTGGTTAAACAAGGTAGATCTTGGGTGTGGTAGCAGAGGGTGGAAGAAAGAAAAAAACCGAGTGAAACATAGCAAATCGCGCCAAGTCGTGCTACGGGAATGACGGAGAACAGACCTAGAGTCTCTCGCTTGATATAGTTAACTGAGCAGTAAGACTGGCCCTGCCCTACGGTTGTCAGATACCGGTTCCTGGGACATTGTGGATGCATGAGAATCAACTTAGAGCTCATCGTTGATATAAACTACCGGATTTCCCAGCCATTTGGAAGCTTTTTTCCCTCCTTTCCTCTCTTTCTTTCTTTCTTTCTTCACTGCCAAACTCGTTGCCCTAATCAACGCCCTTCGCCCAATTTGACAATATGTCTCTTCTGTCGCCCAATTATGTGCTCCAGGAGGTTACGAGGCATGATTTGAGTCTGGCGTCTATTTGTTGGGGGTTTACGCTTGGATTTGGATTCCTCACGACATGGGAAGCGATTAGGCAGACTTTGCGGGCTAGAACCCCTTGGAAGTCTGTCTATGTATGGATGATATGGGGCGAGATTTTTGTCTGTTTGGCGTTTTCAATCATTTGCTGGCTGTATCTCGATGGGGTGATAGGACCAAGGTAATTGGGAGTCCTTCGCAGCTCCATGAAATAGCATGTTATGTGTCCAACATTTGCTAACAAATGTTCAGTTTTTGGTTTTATTTTTTCATCTGTAGGTGTCACTATCACGCAGTTTTCTAGGCATGGTCGAAGGCTTGTACTAATTTAATCAGTGACACTCTGGGCACTCCAAGTCCAACTTCTTCTCCAAATCATCATCAATAGAATCACAGTCATTGTATCAGACAAACCCCTTGCGACAAAGATAAAATGGGGAGTTGCAGCCTTGATCACAGCGGTCAACATCTCAGTCTACTGCATATGGATCCCAGCCCGTCTTCAAATATCTCACAGGTAAGCCGTAGTCACTCGAACTCCGCAGGATCCAGAAGCTAACGGTTTCATAAAAAGGTACATCCACATCAATAATATCTGGGACCGTTGCGAAAAGGTCATATATCTGGTTGTCGACGCCATTCTTAACTGGTACTTTATCAACACCGTCAAGCAGCGACTCGTCAAGCAGGGTAGCGCCAAGTATAACAGACTTGTAAAGTTCAACGTGCGGATTATCTTTTTGTCATTGACTATGGATGTGAGGAAGCCATACCGAAGATTCAGATGATGGAGGACTAACATCTTTTCCCCGCAGTGTTTGATTATTGGAACTATGAGTCTTAAGAACGGCTTTGTGTTTGTCCTTCCAACCCCGTCTACAATATCAAACTTAGCTAATGAATGTCACCAGCTACATGCAATTCCACCCACTAGCATACACCGTAAAGCTCATGATCGAAATGTCCATGGCCGACCTCATCCGTAGCATCGCACGAGAGAAGAACGAATTCAAGTCAGGCAACCAAAGCTACGAACTCAGTGTGGGCGCGGGGAACCGAGGTCGCCGCGATGGGAACCACTCACATGTGGTTGGAGTAGGAGCCGGAGGTGGAGTGGGCATCACTTCTGTTTCAGGGGTAGTAGTTCAAAAGGAGGTCATCATCGAAAGCCGCAGTATGGACCAAGACAGCGAAGCATCAACTTCGAAAGACAACGTTCACCACCAAGAGCAGGAAGATGAGTCACCATTGCGGAATGAGAGCTGGGAGAGAGTTGCATATAATACCACAAACATTAGCAGCAACTAGGCGACGATATCTTTTGTTTGATTCTGTTTGATTCTCCGACCTTGTCTTAGATGAGATATGCGTGTGCATCTGCAATTCTGATACGTAGATCTTGGGTCTATCTTTTGTTGGCAGTAATAATGATTTTCCTGATTGTCTCTTCGAAAGGGTAGATGCTTGTACAGTTTATTAGTCTAATATTTGTTGTGAATATTCATTTCATGTATTATAAGGTTCTTTCAATAAGGTTCTAATAACACCTTGACAATAATGATAATGTTTGAAGGAAATCAAAGGCGACGAAGAGTAACGCTACCTGCCTTTGAGGAACCACTGGTCCCCACCAGCCGCAGTTTTTGGAGGCGCTACAAGCTGTGTATTGGCGAGGGGCTGGTGCCACATGCACGACCGGAAGAACCTACACACCACTATCATACCCAACCACACGTCTCTCGCACCACTAAATTGCCCAGGAGAAGACCTCTGATGAATAACTACACCCCAAAGGTTCCAGAAGCATGTCAATCCATATGCAATAGCTCTATCAACCTTTCTCTAATCACAAGCATTCTCCAAGTCCAATCAATTCTAAACACGAGTGATGGATTATGACTTCCATTATCCTAGACGCATGGTTGATGAAACACCTGTACTCGAGTATACCACCCAGTACCTTCCACACGACAGAAAGGTTTTGGCGCACAGGTACTGTACAATACCCGTTAACTTATACAGCATCTGCGTAAAGTTCTCTCATATTTGCTCCCCATTCCCCCGTCAGCCTCTCTAGAACGAGAACGAGAGTCGACATATGTCCTAATAGCACCACCATAGCCCTCCGTAAATTTATAGTTTTTGGACAAAAGTCATCGTCGGTCGGGCAATGTCCCGATGAAAATACGCCAAAAAAGCGAAATCCGACCCCAATTAAATCCACAGCACCTAAGAACCTCACTGTCACCAGTCACAAGAATTCACCCACCGGCAATCAGGAACTCGGAGACTTTGTACATGTCTCTTTCGCAATTAATTGTGAGTTGGATCTCTTGTCCAAGTGATTGAGGCTCAAGGTGTTGAAAAGTTAGCGCCAAGCCTCGCCATTTGTATCGGCCCCCATGAAACAAGGTTGACCGGTATACTCGAAAACCCAATTCTTCGCAGGTCCACCGGTAGTGCAAAACAGGTCTCATTCAGCTGAAATTTTGGATATTGTAAGTCCAGACCAACTCCTTGTTCCTCGATCAAAATGATACTGTCGCATGATTACCAAAGTGGCCATTTTGGTGTAAAAAGGGCAGGTGACCTTCACCGGAAGCAAGTACCCTTTCATACAACCTGCCTTCCGTTCTAGGGGCTCAAGCTGAATTTCAAAGCTTTTCCACACAGGCGATTAGAGGGTAGGAGATTCCTAGGCATCAATGGTGTGGGTAGTAAGATGTTGATTCCGGGATTCTCGGTTACTTGAACATACAATTTAATGGGAGTTCTTGGGATACTGGAGCTGGAATTGCTCCTATTCCTTTTTCACTATTTTGTTGGTGTTTTACCGTGTTACTCGATGGGGCGATTGGCTGCCAGCGGTGAGCTATTCCAAGAACAAGATAAATTTAATACCTCGCAGCAAAACAGCAAAGCCACACAGCAAAGCTCTAGAAAAAAATGGTAATCTTGATTTTACACTTTCCGTGCCAGCCCTGTCATGAATTGTTATATAAACATATCTACAACTGGCTAAGAATCAAAGTATTTATGGCCGACATTTTATTTGGTTAATTAACCTAGGATCCGTCCAGTGTAGGCGATCCTATGAAGAGGAGCTCTAACATTTTTGTCGGATCCGAAAACACAAAATCCGGGACTGTAAGGAGTATTTCTGCCTTTCTTTGACAAATCTCGAAAGATCGTCCGGGGCAACGAAGCGTCCGGCGGAGTGAAATCCGGGGCAGCAGGGGTGACAATACATCCATTATCGCACTGCAATTATCCATCAAGCTAACGTCAGAACTGGAATAATTGAACCACACGCTAGGAAGCCGGAGTTACCTCTCCCAGTAACGTCTGTTGGATTTTTCTTTTTACCTGTCTCGGCGGACGGCCCAAAGTCAGTTTTTTTCTGGGTGATCCCCCCGTTTACCGGTATCTGAAGTGGGGAACTCAAGACATCAGATTCTTACCATGGGGTCCAATATTCCAGTTCTTGCGGCGCAGTGTGGCGGCACAGCTCGTCTTCACTCGTGCATTTTGCTCCAAGAATGCCATCTCTTGTCGTCTTGGAAATACAGCTTAATCTTCACTTATCACAAAATCTGGTGAGTAAGAATGCTCATTCATTGTAGGCAACATATTGATATCTTAGATACTTTTATGAAGAGTAGATTTATGTGCGAAGAACAGAGCTCAGGAGTTTTCCAATTAGGCAACCTCCTCGGGGTCCCGTGAAAAAATTTAACGCTTTACCCTGAATTTCAAAATCTTTAACTCCTGCCCACATAGAAAACATATTTATTATATTATACTGTCCCTGGTTTCCATTTTATTCTAGCTTAAATCCTAACATGAGGGCTGTTCAAAGGAGTAGCTATATCATACCACTAGCGGTCCCCTTCCCAGGAACACAGGTTAAATGCTTCTCCCCTTCTTTGTCCTCCAACATATATACTGGCTCAGGAATACAGTTAAATCGTACTAGTGGATGTCTCAAGGAGAGAAATTCAATTCTTTTGTTTCTATATGAGAGACCAGCTGGCGCCGTATGAGGAGGACTCGTTGATGGGAAAATTAAATTGCATGTGGAGCACCATCAGACTTTTTACCGAATTCTTTTGCCTTTCCCCATGCGCCCTGTTTGATGCTCTACCCCTCATTTACACCTTATATGGAATATCACAGTTACTAGTATTACTGCTTAATTGTCACCAAGGGTTTGTCCGCGTTTCACTTTCCCTGATGTTTCGTTGTTCTGGATACTGATAGCCCACTCAAGATTCGGACCACCCTAGAAACCAAGGTGCTGCTGTAATAGTCTAATGCCATGTCCTCACCCGGCTATCTCGAGAAAGCAGCTATTCGGGATCCGATTCATTTCGTGCTCTATGCAAATCTTATAAATTGTTTCGGCTCCATGCCGGGCGGGCCTGGTAGGCTGCGGAAATCCCTCCTCGGGATATGCGCTCATAGTGTGTCACTCGGGGTTAGTTAGTCACGGAGGAGAGTGAATTTTGGGGAACATTTTGGGGAACATTTTGGGGAACATTTCACAAGCAGATAAACTCCTTCAAAAAGGTGAGGACAGGAGCAGAGTGATCGAAAATAGGCTAATCTCTAAGAAGCAAAAAATGGAGCTTTATGGCTTTAACTGGTACCAATGTTAACATCCGGCCGGACCTAGATTCATCCCTTCAAACTCTCCCAAAACTCCTTCTCGGTTTGCACATCAACCTTCAAATCGAAAAGCCAGTGGCCATCTCCCTTCTTCTTCTTTGTATTCTCCACCTCCCCCACATAGGCGTCCTCCCGATCCCCCCCTTTTTGGAGAACCTTTTTGGTCCCTGACTTTGCTCTTTCCTCCCTCTCTTTATGCTCCTCTTTCTTCAGAACCTTCCTAATCAACCAATCCCGAATTTTCCTAAGAATCCACAAATCCCCCATCACGGCGACCCCGAACCAGAACCCCAAGTCGGTAACTCTCTCTGAACGTTCCATTCTCTGATTTTCGAAGTACTTTATTCCGACTAGCTTAGGGTTAGGGTCCGCGTCCGCTGCCCAGGCGCTTCTGAGCAAGGCATTGCACAGAACGAGTGACTCTTCAATGCCCATCGCAGCGCCCTGCCCATGGAAAGTATTCATCGGGTGAGCCGCGTCGCCGACAAGCAGCACGTTTCCATCCGAAATGTTGCGAAAGAAGGTATGGTTGATGCGGACTTTCATGAACCTTTCCGAGCGGGAAGTGATTTCCGAGAAATTGACTGTGGGCAACCTACAGTTCTCCGTGGATGCAGTATACGGACAGTTGTCATACAACTTCATTGTCTCAAGCGCTTCCTTATCCGTATACTTCCCGCGACCAGTGCTTGAGGCTGGTGATGGTTGGTAGCATATCCAGAATACTCTCCCCTGTTGAAGCGAATATGTAGTGTACGCCCCTGGGACATCACGGAGGAACCAATGCATGGTCCCCAACCCCCCATCATCCCCGTGGACCGTCAATAACTGCGCAGGCAACGGCCTTGTAATCCCATACAAAGCAGTCCAGTGTGTTGGCGAGCACTCCCAAACTTCCCTCTTAGGCCTCAACAACGCAATAGCCGGTGTGAGAAGGCTAAATGGGAGCATGGTACTAAATGGGCATCTACTAGGCCGGCCCATCTCACCTGCTAGGTTTCGATATACCTCCTTTCGCACGCCAGAGTACACTCCGTCCGCGCCAACAATGTACTCCCCAGAAACCACCTCCCCAGAAGAAAACATCGCTTCAACACTCCCGTCATCCAGTGTTTTATAGCCCCTGAAGTCGCGATTATAGCGTATCCCCCCACGCAATAACGAGTACCGCTGCAATAACAACAACTGCAACGGCCCGCGCTCAACGGTTTGGAGAGTGTGCGGGTCGGGGAATAAATTATCTGCTTCCGCGATGATTGTCTCCGGCTTCGATGAGTGATGCAGGACAGTTCTTTTCAGTGGCATGCCAATGCCCTCACGAACTAGGTCGAAGTTTAAACCGCGAAGGATGTGGATTGCGTTTGGTGAAAGGTTTATGACGAAGCCTGATTTTGTAATGTCCTCCAGGGATGCGGACTTTTTTTTCTCCTTGTCAACCTTTGGATAAGGGTGGGTGGTAGGAGTGGGAGAGGGGGAGAGAGGTTGGGAGGAGGGGAGAGGGGGGGGTCAGTGATTACCTTCTCGAAAATCACTGGCTCGTAGTATGCTGCTGCGTGAGTTAATAACTGCACGCCCAGCGATAGCCCTGTCAACCCGGCTCCGATAATCAGCACTCGCTGTTTTTTATTCTCATGCATTGCAAAGTAACCTGGCTTGCTTGTTTTCTCCTCGGATGCGAAAAGGAAGACGGCGAGAGCGGGAGTGTGAGTTGGGGGAAGGTAGGGAGGTAGATAAGTTGATCAAAGAAAAAACCGTTAATATTGTTCTTGCTCAGTATTGTTCTCCCAAATGGATGGGTAACTAGAATTAGTTACGTTCAGGGATTGCCAAGAAACGTGATGGTGGTGGACAGTTCTAGTAATGGTGGTGGTGGGGGCAAAAGTTTATTCCTCTTTCGTTTGTGGAATGTAAATGTTTCACAGGGAAATGTCGGGGTGCGAACGTGGACTTTGTGGAAAGTTTATTTAGAAAAGGTAGGCTGCACTGTGCCTAAACATGGCATTACAGTTCCTGCAGTGCCCTGTCCCTCGAGTCCTTGTTCTGGGGTGAAGTGAAGTGTGGTGAAGGATGAGGGTTGGGCACTCCGAGTGATGGATAGTGAGTAGGTTTAGTATCCACTTTTGTTGATAATTTTGCTATTAAGGAATTGCCGAACAAAACTGCTATATCGGGGTAGCTAATAACAGGCTTTGGATTCCAGGTATTTGCTCCATCAAACCGATTGAGTAGGCCCTTGATGCCTCTGAGTGTGGTCGCCTACCATTAGTTTTGCCAGGATACTGGAGACGAAGGAACAGATGGCCTGTTGCGGAAGATTCAGTATGGTCTACAATAGCAACATATGGGCTGATTGGACCCTGTTTTACATCCAGGGGATAACAGTACGGTAGTTGAACCCTCGCTCAAGTTTACTCCCAATCTGTTGAGATGACTGAAAAGTCCCCAAAAAAACGGTACGAAACTGCAAAAGCATGTAAAGGCTATCGTACTTTGCCACAAAGCCCAACCAATCTCTCAACTCCGCTTCCATGCCTTGGTCGCAATTTAACTTTTCGGGAAATTTGCACCTGGCTCACAGTATATAACTAACTTTATGTCATACGTGAAGGCAAGCAAACGCAGTAACAGGATATGATACAGTGTCGCAGCACCTGGCAGTCTCGGCTAACTTGGGAAAGCATTGGCCCGAGGTTCTGGCTTGATAGGGTACCGTAGTGTAGAACCTGATAAAAAGAACCTTCTGATATTTATCAACGTCCCGAAATACCATTGTGTGACTGTCTTCTATGGCAAGAATATTTGTGGGAATTACCGCATTTTTTCTAGTTCATTCCATCATTTATCACATCTAGAGGTTTCACAAATTTAGGATCGTTTGTTTGATTGGGCTGGGCGGGGCTGACTCCTCAATCATTACAAATCGACCCACCCCACCTTTCCCCAGCCCATAAATTTTTGTCGACCCACTCCGCAATCCCTTTTCCTCACCTGTCGACCACCATCCCCCCTGGCACCAGGGCAAGACAGGGAAAAACGGAAAAAGATCTCTTCATGTCCCAATAATACGAACTCTTTCATTACGAGTCTCGATATGAAAGCCTTGAACAATTCTTCTCCCGACGAGAAGTTTGAAATTCCTCCATGGCCACCCCCGCCTGAGCCCCGCATACGGCATCATTCAATCCCGCCACGGTCGGCCCGGTGGGGACTGGCTCCTGCAAACTGACGAGCCCATCGAAACGGCACTGGAGAAAATAAATCTAGAGAAAATAAATCCGATAGCCCTGTCTTGTTTTGCTATGGCGATCCGGGGGTTGGGAAGACTTACGCGTACATCAGGTAGGAGATCATCCTCGAAGAAAGGGGAGAGAGAAAATAAGCTAAGGACTAACAAACCATGATTTCAGTTCCCTTGTGATAAATCACATTGCCCGTCGGGTCAGAAGACAGAGTACTGCAGTTGCCTGTTTCTACTTTGATTTCACTACCCGGGAGGAGCAGTCCCGACGAATATGTTAGGTGCCAGAGCTGGCCCTAATGGATTGGAAAAGATTCCGGAAGAACCATTCCAGGCTTTTCAAAACCAGAAAAAGATCGCATCCGACACGGCGCGGTGGGTACGCGGGAGCGCTTCAAAAAAAGCGACACCGATAAGGATGTGGATGCTACAACTTCGAAGTCTCCAGGGGGAAACGCGAGCGACGAAAATAAGGTCATTCGGACTGTCGAGTCAAGCTTCTTGATTCACTAAACCAAATCCTCCAAAAGTCACCAGGCACTCGAATATCCTTGAAAATCTCACAATCTCAGAAGTCCAAACCACCAGCGAGAGCTATGTACCAATCAGCATCCCTGCGGGGGGCTTTTACTTAGCTCTCGATTCCAATCTTCAGCGACTTACTGGGAGACCACATATTCAGGGTGATCCGGGGTGAGATTGAGAAGCATCTTGCTGGAAGAGTAGCGACGGCAAGGGTAAACGGGACCCGATTGACGAAGCCTTTGGAATATGGACCTCACGTTCTCTGGTTATCAATGCAAATACAAATAACCACTGTATCCATAAGCCTGGAGGCAGATATTATAGTCCCCGATGTCATTTCCAAAACTGTATGTGGAATCAACCAGGCTGGGAACTCCACTTTTGAGATGCCCGCTAACAGGTTCATGCATGTAGATTCCCCACAGGATCTCCTGAAAACGGTCAACTACCATTGGCGATAACTGCTCATCGCAGCATCGGATGGTTTTGAGCCTGGGGGATGCGTACAGCGCCGGAACGAATAAAGACGCAACGCGGGGAAAATCCTAAAAAAATTTAAAGGAAAATTCTAAGACTTGCGATAAAGGGTCTGATGCGGATAACTCCACCCTATGCGGGATGAGCTCTGTCACACTCTGGCAGTCGAAATAGGATCAACGGATCTCAATTTCGAAAATGTTCCTTCGATATAGACATTGCTAGACTGCTGTCAAGGGCTCGTCATCACCGATGAGGAGGCTCCCACCGTCCGTTTTGTCCATTTCACTCTACAAGAATATTTAAGCACCCAACCCAACACGGTAATACGCTAGCTCCTACATTCCAGGCGATTACGACCGACTACGACCGACTACGACCGAACACCGCTGAGCCTGGGCATGATGAAGGGCTGGGGATGTTCGGGGGTGCTGAAGGCTATGACCCCAGGATTGCCTGGGGCGGAGAGGGCATAAGGTTTCTTCATGTATTTGAATGTGGAACATAATGTACTCTCAATAGCTACATAGATAGACTGGTTAATGCCGATGCTATCTCTGATTTAACTGTTGTTGTTTAAACGTCTAAAATGCACGATACTTTCTTGTGAGCCTCGCTGTGAGTATTGTGGCATAGAGCGAACTGGGCAAATAAGCCTTTCCACAGAATGCCGTATATTGCTAAACCTCCTCTCAAAGAACATCCTATTGAAAACCTCATTAGTTTTTTTTTCAAACATCAGGCATCAAGGAATGTCAAGATGTAAGGTAAATTGCAGTACCGGGCTACAGCGACCAAAAAAACTCATCACCGGCAAAGTAGATGTTATGGAGACCAGATGCGAAAACGGACTTTTCTCTCTGGGGGCGCGAAACAAGAAGTCTAATTCATCACACAGACTGTACTTTGGTGCACTATACCTATCTAAAACATGTAGGCCTCACCGGCTCTTCAGCCTCACTAGCCTCTCCTCTTAAAAGCCATAGAGCAAATGACAAGGGTTGATGCTTTGGATTCCTATGGGAATACCGCACCTGCCACCCCAGCTACCAGCATCTGTTTCTCTTGTTTTGCCGTCCGGATGTCCGATGCCGGTAGTCGCTCCCCCAGGGCTGTGGGTGCACTTGTCTCACACCTTGCCCCAGTCGGTAGCCTTACCTGCGTCGTAGAATCATTCTAACTTTCCAAAACACTCTCTTTTTCATCAGGTCGGGAATGCACTTACGGCACGGTAATATGGTGTAGTTTATCTGACAAGAAATGCCCCAATCATTATCACGGACTCAAGCCTGGCAAGTTCCGTCTTGGCCTTCTAAAAAGTATAAACTTCCCGCCGGAGCTTTTGTGCATCATATTTTAGAGGAATTACGTGAGAGAAAAAAAAAGCTACAGTATGATACGCGAAAATTCCGCACGAGGCATCACTCTCACTGATACATAAATGCGAGTTATCTCCCCAATATTCGGAGCTTATCCCAAGTCCCACTTTTAATAAATTTATTTGATACCGGTACTGCACTCTAAGGAAAATAATAAGTCAAGCCCAGACAAAAAGGAAAGAAAGAAACAAGATGCGCTGCAGAAAAGAAATAAGTTCCAAACCCTGTTTTTTTTTTAAAAAAACTTCCCATCATTGCTAACGTTTAAATCCCAGAGCTGAACAACTTCCACGCACTCATTCCAGCAGTAATCGCCAACCCGAACTGTGCGAAATGAAAGAAGATGCCCTTATACCTCCCTTTCCCAGTGCTGTTGTGCGCGCTACCGACGTAGCCACGAGTGTACACAATCCTGCAAGCAAGCCAGAAGCCAAGGAGCGAGGACGAGACAGTGGGGTAGTGAATTGCCGACGCGAGGAAAGCCGGCAACACGACGGCGAGGTTCTCGAGGTAGTTTGAATGCGCACGTTGAGCGCAGTTGAAGCGGAACTTGTCCTTGTCCTTGGAGGCGTCCTCAGCGCTCGCATAGGCGTTCGGGTAGGGGACTCCCGAGGCCTTGCGGAAGCTGCCGACCAGAAAGGTGTGGTATTGGCCCACTAGGGCGGTTGCGAAGAGACCAGCAAGGGCATAGCTATGATTTCGAAGATTAGCATCCGAGGAAATGGCGATAGAAAATGAAGCAATCACCTATACTCGTGTGGGATTGAAGAGAGAGTCATGATGTGAGTTGGTTACGGTAGTCTACCTGTTGTCGAGGAGGGAGAGTTGCGGTGGAAGGAAGAGGCTGAATTGAGAACAGTTGCTGTTTTACTTTCCATCAAGGAGGAGGCGGCACACGTCCACCTTTTTATCATAACTCCTGCCCTCTTTCCCATAGGGCACTCCAGGACACCTTTCATCAAACCGTCCTGGCCTTCTCCTCGGTACTCCGAGGACTAAACAACCCGGCGAAACCATTTTTCCGCAGCCAACTGACTACCAAATTTCGGCCGAGACTGGGGTGCATTGGTTCTGGAAAGTTCTCAGCGAAAAAAATCAAGTCCTTGCACTGAGTTGCAACCCGTGGGGTTTTGTGTTATTTGAGTCGGGCTCGGACGGATGTAATTGCCCGTCGATGGATTAGGCTCCGGAGCAGGCACCGTAGGTATTATAAATCTACTAGTTTGTGCATTGCAGGTGTGGGGAAGGGAGGGGGAGGAGATTTGCTGCGTAACATCACAACGGCCGGGCTACGGTACATGCGATCCTCTACCCGTTGCCAAATGTTCACAAGTACGGTATTTGCTCTTGCGATTCGCTGTCTCCGTCAGCTCAGGATAGGTCTGGCTTGACGGGTTAATAGAATTGCGCATACAAGTGAGATCCAGCACGTCCTGAAGGTCGAGCTTATTCCGTGACAGGAAAACACTAGCCACTCTCGGGACCCTTCGTTCCTGAATCCGGGGATTAAAGGCGTGCCGGAGATAGCAAATCGCAGGAGTACCGGTACCGGTACTTGAGTAAACCCGGAAAAACATTCGTTGAACCAACTCTGGTAGACTATATGGCAAGGACCCCAGAGGTTCTCACCTCATCCGTATACCGTGATACGGCAGTCTTAAAATAGCTGCACGAATATTTCACTGCCCACTTGTGCATACCGTAGCCTATGCACCACCGGTATCCTATCCACTCGTATCGCTAGCCTCGTGCTATATAACTAATCAAATCTGCGAGCCACGGTGCGATGCACCGGTACTGTAAACTCAGGGGGAATCCCCCCGCAATATATCATAACCTACGAGTACGATACTGGTACAGTACCACTCTCCTGGTATTGGGCTCCACATCACCTCGCCTCACTCGCTACTTCCTTGCTCTTCCTTGGCCTCCCATTGGCTGTTGAACCCGCATGATGCCCACGGAATTCCGTTGGTGAGGGGGCGAGGATGAAACTTGCGTCACCTCTCGGGAAATCGGTGGTTACTTGACCGATGCAGGCAGATATTTGTTTGCCGGTACTACTCGAATGTGTGTAGTTTGGCCGACTGTTGGTAGCCATCACTGTTTGTTTTCCGCCGGCGGAGCGAGGTTCCGCCGAGCTCTTTGTGAGGTGTGGAAATTGTGGGTTTGACTTCCTCGAGTATGATACTCGCTATGAAACGACGTCCAGGAACACAACCACTGCTCGAGTATTGCATGCCAAGTCTAAGCAAAATGGGCTAGGTTTCGGCGGTGTGCAAGAGCAGCCGTGCTCACAAACATCGCTAAATTAGGCGCAGCGATGATTAAGCACTGCGACTGCACAAAGCACATTTGTATCTTATGATACCAGTATACAGTACTTCTGAAAAATCTACGACATCCTTCTCTTCAATTCATCCTTCACCTCTCCCACCTCCGCTTCTAACCTCCGCAGTCTCTGCATAAGCGCCTTAAGATCATCCTCTCCCGCAGCAGGATCACCATCGGGCTTCGGGATCTCCAAAGCCTTCCTCCCCCCGACTCTTGGAAAACGCTCCACGGCATCCTCCTCGATAACCCTAACAACCCTCGCTGGATTCCCTGCGACCAGACAGCCCGGTGGAACATCCTTCGTGACCACACTTCCCGCACCAACCGTACTCCCACGCCCGATCCTCACGCCCGGCAGGACGGTGACGTTCCCGGCGAGCCAGCAGTCCTCCTCTATCGTGATGGGCGCGCCGTACTCCGGCCCGCGCATCCCATCCCGCGCCTTTGCGCTGAGCGGGTGCGCGGCTGTGAAGAGGCAGACGTTGGGCCCCAGAAGCGTACGCGCGCCGATGGCAACTTGGCACGTATCTAGGATTACACAGCCAAAGTTCACGAACACGCCAGGTGATATGGTTGTGTTACAACCGTAGTCAGCTGTGAAGGGAAGCTCCACCCATGGCTCTTGAGATAGGCTTGAGGGAGGGGTGGCTGGGGGAAGCGGGGGTTGGTGTAGGATTCTGGAGTGTATGTTAACTCAGGGTGATAAGGAGGGGGGGAGGGGGGTGGTAGAGGAGGCAGTACGCTCGGAATAAGTTCGCACGCCCCAAAGGCGGGGTCGTGTGCGTGGTTCTGTTGAATGCCCGGCAGGCTGCCCCACAGGAGGCTCGTTCCGCCGTTAGCTCATCGGTGAAGGAGTTGTAGAGCTCTCCCGCGAGCATTTTTTCTTTGTTTGTGCGTTCGGGCATCCTTCTCTGTGGATTATTTACTGTGCTATAGCTTGTAATTATGGGGAACAGTACTACGAGGGCTGATAGCGCGAGCAGGACGAGCAGCGGCACTTGGTTATATACAACCGGTTTGATTCCTATCTTTCTTTACTACCATTTTATCCTACCTACTGTTTTATCGTTACAAGAGTAATTGTGGGAGTACGCGGGGAGATGCTTTCGTACAAGAAGAGGATACCGGCAGTTAACTAACAAAGTACCGGAAAAACTCTTGCGATTCGTCATCTCGGTTAGGTCTCTGATCTCGGGGTGAAGAAACAAAGCTTCTTGAGAGGGATTAGTGCTTTCCTGATGTGGTATAGCCTGAGTGCTTTTGCCTTTTTTGATCTCTTGAACTTGCGAAACTAAACCTATCTTGGGCTGATGACCCGATTCGCGAGGATAATCCGATGGCGAATCGCAAGAGTTTTTACGGGCACAAGTACTCGTACTTGCCGGTTCCAAAAGTCTCCGGGAACCTTGACATTTCCCAGGCCTAGATCGTGCCAAGGCTTCCGGACACCAAGAGTCGGCATTTGTTTTAACAAGCTCGCGCATTGGGGGAGAATCTCTTTCCTTTTTGGGCTAGATCGGGTATACCTGACTAAAGCTCGAGTCTATTGCCGCATTCGGTGCAGTGGCCAAGATAGGGCTTGATACAGAGATTCGTTTATCTCAACATTTAGGGGAAATGGGGATATTTCGGGGATATTTCAGGAATCTTACTCAACATGGCGTTTAACGTTACTGGCTGATTTTTTTTTTGATTTTTTTGATTTTTTTTATAACAGAAGTCCCCAGAACGTCTTGGGCTAAGGGGACCAACCGCTGTACTAGTCCTAATAGTTTCTTAGCAAAAGTGGATACATTACCCTCATGCATTGAATGAAAGTTGCTATTGGAGAGTAGAGAGGTAAGATTACTATGGAGGAAACTAATAAAGAAGGAGGTAAACTTCCAAGTGCTATGACCTGATGTATCAACCAATATAGAGAGGAAGGAGGCAGTTATGATGGCAAATGCGACACTAAGCATAAAGGATAATACATGAGGAAGTGAGGAGTTGAAATTACTTTAGCTATGATTCACATCAAGTAAACTTTTAGAAAATGGCAAAATATGAGAAGGCAGGCATTCTAGGAAAAATCAGAAGAAGGGAAGAAATATGAAAAAGACAGGATATGAATGTTTGAATCACCATCCATCCAATCCGGCCCCAGCGTGCCTGGCAACGATTTTTTTCCGTTTTAGAAGCCCCAAGGGATATCATATGATACTCCTAATTATCAAGGCCCAAACCTCGTTCCTAATTTGGATCAGCAAACCGATGAATTGCTGACTTTTTTTTTTGCCAATCCATGGAGAGTCCAAGGAATCCGAACGGAACGTTCAAACTAATAGTCTACCAACTCCCGACAATAGAGGAGACCCAATGGACCTAGATGCTACAAGGCGCAGAGGAAGATTCCCTCCCTCGAGCCAAGAATATTGGAGAGGGAGGAATAGTAGCCTATGTCTGAGACCTGCAAACCGATGAATTGCTGATTTTTTTTTTGCCAAGAAAGGGCCCCATCTAGGGAGTCTCGCACCGGAAAGGTGTCGGATTGAGAAGGGGGGGGGGGGGTAGGAGGAGGTTTGATGTGCTGGTTTGGCAGCGATTTTGTCAGTTAACGTCGTGGGGTTGTTGTTCTGGGGTTTTGCATTTGAATCGCCAAGGGTTTGTGGGGGGGGGTTGCTTCCCGTGAGACAATAACCTGGAGCAAAAGAGTTTATTTCATGTTTCGCGAGCGAGATTAAATGCAAACGCTGTGGAATCATTTCTTTGTTTCGCGCCCGAGACATTGACAAACTGCGCCTAAACCATACACCCCTTGGACGGATATCATATATTTTCCCCGGGGTGTATTAGAATGGTTCTCGGCATCCTGAGCATACATTCGCCTTTCCAGAGGCCCAATTTCTCATTTTACGAGTGACAGAGGGTGGATTCAACCAACGTTTAAACAATATTATTTGTTTGTTTCCCACCCCCCTCAGATCTGACGCACACCGTACTGTACGAGTACCAGCCCTGGTGTGAGCAACCCCCTCAATTACCCTCCCCGAACCTGTCGAGCCAGAATTTCCCCACTTCCCCCATCAAGGCGAAGGAGGAAAAAAAAATAATCTCGATCTGAGCAGTTAGAACTTAAGTTAGTTCCACCTTTCCCCCCCTCCGTTTCACCAACCCCCTCCCCCCCCCCTTTTGCCTGGATGTGGTGACTTGCAGAAGGTGGTCACAGGCAGTTCCATAATGTACCCCGTATACAGGGGGGCCACAGCACGGGGGAGGGGTGATGGACGTGGCGAGTGCCGTGTATGTATACCATTTTAAGCGCTGGCACAGTTTGAAAGAGGGCGGATGTGATGACACCGATGATGGGGGGGTTGATATGGGCGGGGTGAATGAGGCTGATAATAATAATATGCTACGGTATTGTATAACAAATTTGTTCCTGAGATCTCACACACAAAACAGTGGGGATTATATATATATAAGCTAAAGTGCGACTGCCAGTGCCAGTCGGGGGTGGGACGGCACGGAATCTTCTATTTGCACGTTGAGCAGGTTGGGTCATGGAGGAGAAATCGACAAGTATTCTTATTTCTGCACTTGACTCTCATGCTAAGGCTGTGCCGGGGGGGGGGTGAGAGTGAGGCTGTAGAAGTGGATAGACACAGTACGGTACCGGTACAAGTACTCGTACAATATGGTATACCGGTAGTACTGTGCCAGCAGGGTAAGTTAGATGGGTGACTTGTTTTCATCATTCAGAGAAAGAACCCCGGATCCTCAGATTGCCGCTCCAGTATTTGGCCCGTGCAGTATTCATGTTCATCTTGGGGTTTTTAAGCATTTCTTTTGGTTGCCGAGTGAGATGCAGGTTCGGTCAAAATTCATATACCAGATTATTATACCGTGCAGAGTATTTTCCATTACCGGTATCATGTACTCGAGTACAAGTGCGGTACTCGAGTATCCGCCCATGCACTCGCCCACTCCTCCACTTGCTCTCCTGTGCTGAAAGGCAAAAAGGCTGTCTCATTTTGCCTAGCCCACGGTAACAGGCCAGGAGCCTGCGAGTGGCCAGCCCAGCCAGCGAATCAACCGGCAGCCCATTCAGATCCAGTCAGAACGAAGAGCCCACTCAGCCAACCAAGACTGAAAAAAATAAATGAGATCAGGAAAATCGGATCCCTCCTACTGGAGATCCGACCTGACCAGGGAAACAGCGAAGCAAGTCTTCTCCATTTCTCTTCTCACTACCTGTGTCATCTGTTTCTACGACAACACCAGGCAAAACATCGTCAGAAGTGTCTGCAACCGTCCACTATCCATCAATTTTTATTCCCGAGCTACAGAGGGGTCGCGCTAGCCTAATCAACTAACCAATCCCCGCTCAACGGCCGTTATGGCGAGCCGGTAAATTAGCCTTCCACAACATTTGTCTCTGGATGCACAATCCACAGCATTTGTCCTTTCTCGCTGGGAAGGGGTTAGACGACGACGGCGACGACGACAACGGCGACGACGAAGATCACCCACCACAAACACAAAACACAACCGTTACCCCAACAAAAAAAAAAAAACACGAGTTAATCACCCAGTACGGTAGTCTGCCATCAACATCAACGACGGCAACTTCCCACATCACGAACAAACCACGCGGAGATAGGCAACTGCCGTTAGTCGGTCACCGGGTAGGGGTAGTGGTGGGATATTGAACTGGTATTCTCGGGATTTCAACTGTTTCTTTCATCGGTAGCTATCCGCTCTTCCCGACTGTTCCGGCTGTCGACTCCTCTCTCTTCAAAACGGTCGGGAGCTGAGGGCAGGGCAAACACAATAGAAGGTGGTATTATACCCCTCATCCTTTGGAAACAGGGTCCGATATATTTTTTAAAAAAGGGAAAGTTTATATATAATTTTCTCCCAATTTTGTCGAGGTGTTGAAGCGAGCCGCAAACTAAGGACACTTTGACTTGGGGGGAGGGGGTTGGGGCAAGTCATTTACTGTATAGATTGGTAGGAGAAAATAAGAGGGAGGAAGGGGGGAGGGGGAAAAAAAAAAAAAGAGAGAGAAAGAGAAGAGTGGAGTCTCAGCCAGTCAGTCATCAGCGGGGCTCATCTTCGTCCACTAGGTCCGTATGTGTCATGGTTCCAATTCTCCCTTCACTTTCTCGTTATTTTTGAACAATTCCTGCCCTTGGATCTCTATCCTCGATTTTATATTGGTGTTTTCGAGAATTTCCTTTCTTTTTTCGTCATTGATTGCGATGCGCAGCCTCATTTCACTTTGAATTTGGCACCCCTGTCTCAAGATCTCTCTTCCCCGACCAGCCCCTTCCCTGAGCCATTTCTAGAAGACGAATCCACGCCTGCTTGCCCGACTGACTTTGTTGCGCACTTTCTGCACTATTCGTGGGAGGCGCTTGAAACCTTCCGATCTTCCCTCCCCAAGCAATGACAGTTCGCCTGGAAAGGATTGCTTGTACCTCCAACTTCATTCATCTCCTGTACTTTGTCATCTCAACTTTTTTTTCACTCTTTCCCTCTGCCTCGGATCACCTTCACCATTCCCTACTCAACAAGAGCGCCGGAGAACTGACTGACATGTCAAAGGACCGGAGGGGTAGTAGATCGCTGCAAACTTTAATTCAGCCAGTGATCAGCCATTTCGTCCAATAATTCCCTCAACACGCACTGCAGCACTGTGAGGGCTTTCTGGATGCGCTTCGTTGACGGACCCTTTCACGATGTGCTTGCCTGCTCCCCGCCGTCATCCACCTCCAGCGCGGAAAGGTAAATCTCCTCCATCCTCCTTTTCTTCATTAGGCTCGTCCGCGGGTTCGGACCCACCCCCATCCCCTCGAAAACACCGACGAAAGGGTTCCATTACTACATCGACTTCCAGTGATTTGCCCATCCGCGTAGCAAAAGTTCCGCCTGGCCAGCCACTGCCAACACGCGCGCCGCTGCCTGTGCGGAGGTCGTCGACTAGGAAAAGTTCAAGGGGTGGGTCTGTTAATGGGAGCACAAATGGGAGTACAGTGGGGGGTCCAATATCGTCGCTTCCGCCGAGTCGGCGGTCGTCGACTAGGGGACGGGACTCATCGAGGTTAGCCCCGGTGAGTCCAATGGTAGGGCCTGGGGGAAGGTCACCGGCAATGTCTACTCGGTCAGCGATGAACACCCCTACCCCAAGCCCGACAAAACGATCATTGTCACAACACAGATCTTCCTCGCGAAGCAAGTATTTAGGAACGCCCGGTTCGCAGCAGTCGAGCTCAACCTCTACACCCCTTCCATCACCACGGATTCCCCGGGAAAAAAAAGGCAAGGATAAGAGCAAAGGAGATATGGAAATAAAGCCTGGGGACCGAGTTATTGCAGCAAGGGTCCCAATGGAGGGTGGTGGGTCTGTTTCGGGGTTGATGGTGGTTCGGCCCGGGAGCAGCCGACGGGGAAGCGACAACGGGAGTCACAAGAGTAAGAGTTCGAAGGGCAGTGAAGCTGGAGACGTTCAACCGAAAAAACCGGCAAAGATTATGGCTGCTCCTCCTTCTCCAATTGGGCTCGGCATCACGATGGATAGTCTGATGCCTCCTCCCTCAAAGCTGGTAGAGAGAAGGTCGCGAGAGTCGAAGGTTCAGGCTCGCCCTGCAATACTGTCAGTTCCTCGCATATCTGTGGAAGCGCCTCCTGCCCCGGCAGTTGCTCAGCCGGTAAAGAAGGCCCAGGTTGTGTCCGCTCAACAACCCCCAACTATAAGCTCTGTTCCGCCGGCTTCTAAAACCTCGGCGCCGGCGGCAGCTCCAGCATCTCCCAAGAAATACCCAATAATTGCAACAATGTCATATCCTACCCCAGATCAACTAGCATATAAACCGGTTGACCGGTCTCAAATCCCTACAACAAACTTCCCTGGGAAGGTTACGGTTGCTTCAGTCCTTACTCCCGTTATGGCATCTGCGCCGGTGAAGGCCCCGCAGAAGACCCGTGCCCCAGTCGTTGCGGTCGCCCCGCCTATCAAACCGCCGCTAGCAAGCAAGGTACCCCCTAGTCAGCCCCCTGTGGCTAGAGCACCTGTGGACCTCCCGTTACCAGCTGCGAAACCTCAACCCCCACCAGCTCCAATTGAACGCCCAGCATCCATTGCATCATCAATATCCTCGCGTACGACCGCAACCTCCTCATCATTATCAGCGTCATCAACAGCGTCCGAGAGACCAACCCCTCGGCAGATCACCTACTCCCCGCATCCAGTTTCATCTCCTAGTTCTTCTAGTTCCTCATTAGCAAGTATTTCTTCATCTGGCTCATCCTCGACGACAACCTCCTCTGCGCACCCGCGGCGTATCCCCTCGTCAGAACCTATAGTCCCAGAAATGTCAAGTAGAAAACCAGCATACTACAGGTATGCACCAAAGAAGGACACATCACAAAAGCGAATAATGGATTCCCCAGCCTTCCCCCAGGGCGAGGAAGCAGTTAAACCGGGGAAGCCCGCGGGGCCTTGGGACGGAAGGCCTGGCGCAGACCCAAACCTCGGAGCATACTACCGTACCGCCGAAGCTGAGAAGCTAAGACAGTCGAAATCGCATTTAAACTCGGAAGAGACATGGGTGGACGAAGCCAATTTGGCAAACTACTACAAGCAGGCCGATGCGCAAAAGCGTAGAATGGCACTAGAAAAGATGAAGAAGGAGCAGGAATTTTCAGACAGCGAATCTATAGTTTCTTCGTCTGCTGTCTCATCTACCCCTTCTTCGGACGCATGGGTAGACCCGAACGTGGCAGCGTACTACCGCCATGCTGAATCCGAGAAAGAGAGGAAGAAACAGTTGGACCCCCAAACACCAAAGAAGCAACAACCAACACCGAGACCAGGGGACGAAAAGGCCCTGAGAATCTACTCTTCCCCACATACCCCGGCTATTAGCAGCCACCACCCATCACCAAACATCCGCCTCCGGCATGTCCGCGGAGGCCTATCCTCCCATCCCGTCCCCCCACCAGCACCCACGCCCCCACCTCCTGACACCACGGATACCGAAACGCTCGGCGAGACACCTACTGAAAAGAAACCTGGACCTCCTGAGGGTGCGGCAGAAGCATGGTTTCAGGCTTCGATGGCGGCGAAGGGTGAGAGTGCGAGCGATTATTGGAATGCCTCGAGGTCGACTATTGAGAGTCCTGAAGAGGAAGTTGGAGGAGAGAAGGTGGAGTTTCCGGAGGGATTACCGCCGGCGCCGACGCCGCCGTTGAGCCGGGAGGATACTCCTGCAGGGGCGGCGGCGGGAGACGCCTCTTATTATTCGACGACGGGGGGGCATAAGAAGGAGAGAAAGAAGGGTTATCGGAGATGATTTCCTTGAAAATTGTCGAGATTGAGTGGACGTCGGATGGTGATTGCAACAATTTGGTTCTCTTCTTATCTTTTGGGGCTTGCATGAAATGCCAGAAGGAAGATGTATTTCCTTCGCCATCCCATTCTTAATTCTTCCCCTTTCCCGCCCCCTCTTTCCTTTATGGCTTGCGTTTATCTCTGGATTATGCGGTTTTATTTGGATATATAGCGCTGTGGGTATTATTATTCCTTAACATTTCCTGTTTTTTCTTCTTCCTGCTTCCTTCAGTGGTGGTGTGCGAAAGCAAAGATTTCTTTCTTGCTTTTCTTGTCTTATTTTGTGCTGCTGTTTGAATTTTTTACGATTGACGAAGGATACCATTGTGGGATTGATTATTAGCTAGTTCGGAGGGTATCAGCATATAAAGGTTTGGTTAGTACGATGTTGGTGTTAAGTCTGTTTTTATTATTTCCTTGCTGTTTCCATCCATCTTATCATCTCATAATTTCCTCATTTTACCTCATCTCATCTCATGCACACACCCCGTTCCACAAAAAAGCCAAATGCCAAAATATCATCGGAAACAACGAGACTGTATGTCAGACTGGTTTCCTCTTTTCTTTTCACCGACAGAATTTGGCGTCAAACTGGCACAGTTGTGGACTTTGGAGGGGGGTTTTCTTTTGTTTTACTCAAGGGTTCCGGGCTGTGGCGGAAATTGAGGCTCTGCCGCTCTTGGGAAATTTCTGTCGAGAACGATTCGGGGGGTGTTTGGCGATGTGTAGTATATGTTATGTACTGTAGTATAGCCTGGGTTATGAATTGAGGGGGTTGTATATGTCACTTTTGGTATCGGGTGCTAGGGGAAGGGGGGGGTGGAGTTGGAAGTGTAATCTACCTACTGTTCTGATGGTAGTGGTTATTCGATACTATGATAGCCTATAAAGACGACGGTTTGTGATACGATAGCTCGGCCCGTGTGAGGGAAAATACCAGCAGGAGATAAACCAGAGTGTCCCGAATTTTGGACCGGCTTCAAGTCTATTTATCTATCCCTACTCAATTACTTGTAACGGGCCGTAATGTAATATACAGAACTTTCCATAAGGGGAGAAGAAGTAAGTATTAGATGAGAAAGCAGGGCTTGTATAAAAGTACTCTTTTATGTATCATAATGGTAGAGGCAAAATTCTTTGTCATTTCTGCACCATGATTAGAGGCAATGAAGCTAGAGAAATTAAACTAGTCATAAAATTGAACGATATTGTCATTGTTGCATCTGCTTTTTGAAGCCTGTGTCTTATAGTTTGGGTCAATAGAACCTTATTAGTCATAATAGATAATTTTGCTCTGGCCCATGGGCCTGGTGGGCCGGCCCATGGCAAGCACTGGTATCACACCAGGAAAGAAGCGGGAGAAACCCTAACCAATTCTAACCATACTCCAACGGAACACCGGAAGAAAAAAAAAAATCAAAATGTAGATAGATAGTGAATAGTGAGAAGAAATTATCGTAGAAAGTTGCCCCTGCCAATGCCTACTTACTTTACTTACTATACATCCGAACCTGACCCCCACTATCTCACCAGTATCAATGAAATCAGTATATATCTAGTAACGAGGAAGGGAGGATGCGGAGAAGAGGGTGAGGAGAGACGAGGGAGGGGGCGACAGAACACGGGTCGAGCGTAGGCGGGAGGATTGATTGATTAGGGATTTGTGAGGGAGGCCATGGTTTTCCTTCGGCGGTGGAAAGGATTTAGGAGTCGGATGCAGAGAACTCGGGACCACCAGGGCGCTTGGGTTGGGGGGCCCTGATCAGCGGGCTCGGGAATAGAGTCCTGGAGGTCCGGTACCGGTAGCCTCGCCTGCTCATGGTTCGCCGCCGGTGGGGGCTGGGGTTGACCGTTAAGATCTGGGGTGCCGGGATCAGGGCTCTGGGATCTGGGCTGCGTCTCGACCGCAAACTCGTCGGTAGGTGTAGCGGGTGGTGGTGGGAGGGGGAGGGGGGGAGCCTGGCCACAAGTATTAGGGTTGTCGGAATCGAGACGGTCCTGCTGTGGTAGGATTCTCTCGGCTTCGCGGTGCTCCGAAAGTATCTTTATGACCCCTTCATGTCCCTTCTCAGTTGCCCACGAGAGCGGTGTCCGGCCATATTTGGTGTCTGGTTGTTCGGGATTGACGTCCTTTCGTTCCAAAAGCATCTTTACAGCTCCCTCATGTCCCATCATAACCGCCAACGTGAGTGGTGTCTGACCATCTTGAGTACTGGGTTGGTTGGGATCGACGTCCTCTCGTTGCAAAAGAATCTTTACCACCCCTTCATGTCCGATCATAGCCGCGAACGTGAGCGGTGTCTGACCATGTTGAGTACTGGGTTGGGTGGGATTGACGTCTTCTCGTTGCAAAAGAATCTTTACGACCCCCTCATGCCCGTTCTGAGCCGCCCACGAGAGCGGTGTCATGTCATTTTTGGTGTCAGTTCGGCTGGGATTGACGCCCTCTCGCTCTAAAAGCATCTTTACCACGCCCTCCCTCCCATTTATAACCGCCCACAAGAGCGGTGTCAAGCTATCCTGGGTGTCTGGTCGGTCGGGATCGACATCCTCTCGTCCTAAAAGCATCTTTACGACCTCTTCACAGCCGAGTTCTGCAGCCACTGAGAGTGGTGTCCTGCCAGATTCGGTGTCTGGTTTGTCGGGATCGATCTCCTCTCGCTCCAGAAGCATCCTTACTATCGCCTCACGCCCAGCCATAGCAGCCGCCATGAGTGGCGTCATGCCATCTTCATCTTCGTCGTTAGGATTGACGTCCTCTCGATCCAAAAGCGTCTTTACTACCGGCTCTAGTCCCACCATAATCGCACCGATGAGATCCGAACTCCCCATTCTGTGAACTACATCAACGCCCGTTGTCTTCCCTTCGAATAAAGTAGCAGCTACATCTGCGACCCCCAAAGCTAGTGGTTGGCCGGGTCCTATAAATCTTGTAAGCCTTCCACTCCTGTCAACCCAAGTGCGGTAACCTCTACCTTCTTTAGGCCTCAATTCCATTAGCCGGTAGGATATATGCTCATCATATATATTGAAAAGACCGTGTGCAAGTATTCTGACTTTTTCTGTCATCCCCCTTTTTGCATGCTCCGCCCAGTAAAAAGAGGCATATTCCAGAAGGGGCATTGTTGGGGGAGGCGATTCCAGAGTTGGCGAAAATTCCCTCACCGAGCCAAAAAGGAGATATGTCAAGCAAACCTCAGCAATTATGGAGTGGGAACTAGGGAATAGGGTAGGATCACTTGCGAGATGTTCCCGCAGAGTGAAATGCACTAGTCGGACTGGACGAAGGCGCGTCAACAGTGAGCAGACCCAGACAAGATGTTAGGATTGCCCGCAACGCGGGAATGTTCTTCTGATCCAGTTCCGCGGACCCTGTCTCCACTCCTAAGGCATGGCAGAGCTCCTCCGCCCGTAATGGCCTTACCGAAAACAACACCCACATCAGTGCTTGCTGCCCGAATCTTGCCCGAGTTTTCCCCTGCGCTTTTAGCCGTGCTAGGGTTGCCGTGTAGGCATCGCTCAATCCGTTGCCTCGCGCCATCTCTCTAAGTTTTTTTCTCCTCTGACTAATTGTAATTACCCCCAGGATAGCCTCGATGTTTAGTGAAGCCAGGAGGAATCTACCCACGTGGTTGGTAAGTATAGACCGTTAATAGAGAGTAAATGCCAACACACATATCAGACATCTTGTCCTTTGACATGAGGTCTCCCGGTTAAGAATATCCTTGTAATAGGGGGCTCCCGAACAATAGCCCTTAGAGACTCAAGTAGCACTGGCAGATCCTTGGGTAGGCATTCGTCCAGCCCATCGATACAGATGAAGACCGGAGAGAGAGAAGAGATCGCGTTTCCCAACATTCGCACCAGATCCGGAAGTAGCGGCCTTCTCCCCCTTAAATGCTTCTCGTATATCCTTCGGCATCTCCTTCCTGCTTATCAGCTGCTTCAAAATCGCTCCCATTATATTGGTGACTGTCTGTTCTTCCTGAGAAAGGTAGTCGCAGTACAGCCATGCGACACCTAGGCCATCCCTCCTTGCTTGATCACATAGCTTGTCGATTACCAGAGAACTAGTATTTCTGGCCGTCAGTGATATTCTCTTCTCTAAGGAATCCAGCCACTTACCTCAGATATGTCTTGCCCACTCCCGGATTCCCGGAGCAGAACAAGACCGCCATATCGGTTCCGCCCTCACCTCCGCCCCACTCCCGGAACTCTCCTTTTCCCAAAAGCCAATCACCAATACCTGGAAATCGGTCGGCGGTGCGCACACTATCATGTCTGTTCCCTGGCTCTAGCGGAGAAAGCCAATGCATAATTTGTTCATCCCCGTTGGACTGATTGATGGTGGTGTTGAAGCTGCCTGTTATATTGCCGCTGTTGACATTGAGGTCGCCGAATTGGACCGAGTGTAATTGGACCGAGTGTGTATTTGCGATTGAGGCCATGATGCTGGGTCAAAATTTTTGGCTGTGCGTAAAATGATAGAGGAATAGGGAGCGTTAAGGTGAGTTTACAAAACTTTCCTGTGGGCAAGGCCGAAGAGTAGCGGCCTTATCTAGTTTCTTTCTTTCTGCGACAGCTGCGGCCTAACGATCGTGTTGCCAAGGAAATACCACCAAATTCGCATTTTCAATGAATTGCCCGGACCTAACTCCGCCTCACAGAATATTGTAAGATACAGTGCTGTGCTGTTCTGCCCTGTGCAAGCATGGGACATGAAATGTATGATAAGGCCACTCAAAAGTGTTGGTGATATTATGAAACCCGCACCCCATATATTGATAGTCGCCGAGTGGGAAGCAGAATAAACCAATGAATAGAATCAAGTTCCCGATCTCAATATATTCGAGTATCTGTGAGGTGCAGATGAGACATTTCGAGAGAAAGATTCTCCTAAACAGTCACGCCAGCGAACTCTGCATTATTGCCAATTAGATATTCTCTCGCCTATTTGATTGCCATGTTTGCCTGGTCTTGTGAAAATGCGTGCTCGAGTATAGTCTCTCATGGGGTCGTGACGAATATAAGGAGGTGAAGAACAGGGGTATTTGGCAACAAAAAATCGAATTCGTCAGAGTAGGGTAACAAAAAAAATACTAGCTACCGATCCCTGTTCGCCACCTCCTGATATGGCTTTTTAGCTGTTGACGCTGCCATTCGTATTCATAGACAGGTTTCTGGCATTGTTTGAGAGGCTCTTCACTGTCGTTGCCAGCTCGGTGACTCTATTTGTGAGGTCAAGTATCCGTTGTCATAGCCCTAGGACAGTGGAGAACATTTCGGGTTGAACTGTGATGTTAACAACCTCACCGTCCGAAAGTTCTGTCTCCTGTGGATTGAGTATTTCATCCGTAAGTGCAGAATCCTCTGCAAGGGATATTTTGAGCGCCGTGACCCTGATTCCACTGAGAAACTCATTGAACCGAGGGCTATTTTGGGTGTTTCTGAGGGTTGGGGACCCTTGGTTGTCGCCTTCAAGCTGGGAAGCCATTTCAGCTATGGGGGCACTGTGGGGAGGGTTCCTGTGTTGCAACCAGTCTTTTGTGGCCACCGGAGCTGTGATAAAACCTTTGGTGTTGAGTTCGGTTGCACTCTTCACTCTGATTGATTTATTTCTTTTGCGCGGAAAATAGAGGGGAAGGAGTTTGGCACAATGCTATGAGTATTTATAATCAATATATACTGCTTCATTTGAGAGATTGTATCCCTTCATGGAATGTCGGAAATATCACCTCAGTGTGATGGCAGATGCAGAAGTGTTCTGCAAGTTGCTTGGCCGCTTAGGACATAAGGATCTAGGAAATGACCTAGACTTATTGATGTAAATTCATGTTGCTCACTACTATAAGTCTGGCTGTCTTAGGCACGTCTATAGACGAACAAGCAAGAAAGCAACTATTCTTCTCCTTTCATTGGCCAGTCCCTTTACTTTGTACTTCGATTCCGGCCTCTATCGTGAGGCCTCCAAGATGGAACAAGGCGACAATACGAGTGATTTGGCATGATTTATTGTGAGAGTCGATTTCAATAGCGTCTATCACCCGTCAGGCTCTAGTGGATGTTTTCTAATATGAGGTAACCTTTTCCCAATTGTAAGACCAAGCCCGAAGAGAGCTCGAAAGGTTGCAGCCCGAAACTAAAACCTGAATTCCTGTTGGAAGGTATATGGAGTAGACAAGCCGAAGCAAGCGATATCACAAGTTCAACTGATGAGCGGTCTGCAAGCAGTCGAACAAATTATATTGCTGGCTGAATTGAGTTGAAGATTAAGAGAGAGAAAAGAGAAGTAGGAGAAAAGGAAAGGGAATGTGGTGCGAAGGTGAGAGGTGAGAGAGCTGACGCGAACGGTCATGCAGTATCACTCATGACCGTGGCAACAGCGAGTATGAGAACACTATGAGAACGACAATTTCCAACAATTACTAACAACATTTCCCCTCCGAGAGCAGGGGTCTTATGGCAAAAATCCGAATAGCAAAGTTTTCAAAGGTCTATCAAAAGTCTTCCTTGAAATTACAAGTCGCCTTAACTAGATCTCACCTGTACTAATGATCCTGGTATTTTTTTATAAAAAAACACTAAGTTCGCAAGATATCAATAATGAAAGAGGAGCCCAGAGTGAATAGCCACATGCCCTGATTAATCCCGACTTTCTTGTACTAGAGAGCTCGTGCAGAATTTAAGAATTGTTGCTCTTTCGAATCGAGTGAAAAGGAACTCCTTTTTATATTTCTCTTCTCCGACCCAGGAAATTGCTGAGCTTACCCACATGATTGGGGTATGGCCTATAGTCGGACTCTACCGCCTCGTGGTGGGTCTGATTTACCCTACGGGTTCCTTGATAGAAGGCTAGAGGTTTTCTGCTTCCCAGAGCCATAAGCCAGGGCCTCTTAGGCCTCCTGTCCTGTCCCGTATTATAATGGGTTTAATTGTGCCTTGTTGTGAAGGGGAATCAAACTCCTTTGCTTTTGCAGACCGTGCACAAGGGCTAATTGGTTCTCGAGGTCTCAATTTACCTGTCATAGACGCATTTTTCACAAAATATTACTATGGAAGACAACACATCCAGCCTAGTGACGGGTCTGGACTTTTCATCTAAAATTAAGGGCAATGGTTTATATTAACGTTCATTGATTTATTGAACGTATTATAGGGAACGAGATATATGACTACTACCATATCAAGATAAGTCGAGGTTAGTAGATGGGGGGCTAAGGGAGCATCTCTACTGAACAAAAGTCGGTCTCGGAATGGGTTTTCCAATCAGGGTTGCCGAAAGAGGCATGAATACGGGAAGAGGGATATACCAGAGATTACCAGAAAACTGCTAACAGAACCGGGGGAGAGAAACCACTTCTGCACCGCTGCATGGGGGATTTGCAATAAAATAGTGTTGGAATTGGACCTTCGGATATGCACTTTTCATATCCACAGTACGACACAGCTAGTCATTCACTCTTAGTGTCGGTTTACAGTTCTCCGTATTCCACCTGTTCGACTTCACCCTTTGCTCATATCACCTCTTGGTCCGTTGACCAGATATGGAATCATGTCTTCATTTGTTTCTTTCTTTTTCTTCTATATTGTTCGTTTTATTTCCTTCTCCGCTGCCAATGTATGGTGTTGCCTCACTGCATAAATAGTGGGTCTGCCTGACCATCTTAGACAGAATAAAGTTCATGCGCATCTCTTATTCTCATATGCTTCCGGTATACTTCTCAGCCTTTGGACAGATTTTCAACAAATAGAATCTTGACTGGTCCGAGTGATTACGCGTGATGCCGCAAAGGAATGGACTTGCTGCTTCCTCCAGTATTAGCAGTAGGTTGTTCGAACCTATTAATCTCCGAGCTACCTCAAGCCTAGGACCCAGCTCATCCCATCCTAAACACTTCTACTTATACATGATAGGCTACGCCGGCGCACCTCAAGCTGTCATAACAGAGATCGAGAACACAGCTGGACCCAGCTTAGCAAGTCAAAGAGGCATATCCTCCAGGCCTTCTCGTAGTATCTGTTGCTAAAGTAAATATATTGAGAGATTCAATTTTAATTTCAGCATTTTAATTATAACTCCCAGGGCTCATAATTGGCTTTTGAGTTCGATATGGCAGACGGTAGGGTAGATATTTTCTGGATCTGATTTCTTTTTGGAGGATTGCAGTCCGCAGCAAGAGTTTAATTTCCCTGAAAACCCATTTCTCCCCCCCTTTTTTTTAGCCAAACGCCCCCCCGAACATTTCAGAAGTTAGACGATCATTATACTATTTTCCTATGAATATGTGTTCACCACCGCTCACTCGATTGTGCTGATCGTTTGGGGTGCAGCCTCTATGCAATATGCTGCAAATCTCCACCAGCAACCCATGTCCACGGTCTCTAGTCGGACGGAGGGAGCGCATACATGAACACTGGTTGATCTAGGCACACTGCCCTTGAAACAAAGCATAGGCGTGCCCCGCAGCGGCCATTGGCCTAATTAGGGCAATAGAGTTTAAGAACGGAGTCAATCTAGGCACTCCTCGCTCACCGCGAAGGTAATTATTTTCAGGAGTCCCCGCTTTATTTTGGTTGTTGTCTAGCATTATGTAGTTAGAAATTGTCTCTAACTATGTGTGAAAGTGTAGTAGCGAGTTCTCTGGGATCGCTATCCCGGTATCATATTTGTAAACGGTTTTTCCGTAGTATAAGCGGGTATCCCTGGGACTCAAGTGGTTAATACCGGAGGAATTTGATACGAGCTCCATTTTTTCATAAGCGGTTTTGCTTATAATTAATTGTAGACTATGTTATATGTGAATGGTTGTCTTTTGAGCAAATGTAGTCAAAGGAAATCCTGGATTTTCGGACATATCTCCCACAGCAAAAGAGCTCTCTCATCGCCAGTCACAGTTTTAATAACTAAGTTCTCTATTGTCTATCCTGTGGAAGCTGGGCTCCCATAAGTTGGTCCAAGCTTGTATGCATGTAATTGTGCTCCAATTTCATTTGTCAGGAATTCATAATAGCTGCATCAGCCACCAAAGCAGAGAGGCGATATATGAGGTATTTCTGTGTGGTGTGGTTGAAGTATTTGAAGGGGTTGGGGGAAGCGGAATGGTGAGTTTGGCGGCATTACGTGGACAAATTGGAAACCTCATGCGTTGGCCCAGCTATTGCATAGCATGAAATACGAGGTTACTGGCTCTGCAAGATAGAGCCAGATTTATGTTCTGTTGCATGGAATACTGTCTATAGTGGTTCATACGCTCTCATCGGACAGTCCGGTTGCCAGTTGAGAAGAGGCAAGCTTGCATTCTCGATTTACAGCACACCAATCCCACTGATAGGATCCACTTGTTCACATGTTAGTGTATTTATAGATATAGCCGGAAGTTTCTAATATGCCAGATGATGCACTGTAAGGCCAAAGTTAAGCTCGCATAACCAGGGGGAGCGCCGGAATATAGCGGGAAACAACCCTACACAGTCCAGGCTTTGTATGGTAACTTGATTGTGGCCCCAGAAAGCTTGTAAATTCTTCCCTGAGAGCCTGCAAAACAAGCCTGCTCGACCCGAGCAACAAGAGTTGGGGGGGCGGGGGATTGACACCAATCGCTTTTTACCGGACCAGAAACGCCAGAGGCAGCTCCGCACATGGTCGGAGAGGCCTAAAGAGAGATCGCAGGAGCTCTCCCTGTGCACCGCCCAAGGGTACTAGGCCATCGAGTCCCCGCAACACCCCAGATCGAGAAGGGAACAAACACAGCACTGATATCCCCCATATCCCAAATACATCAAACCAAGGAATGCACTATTATACTCCTAAAAGTACTGGAGACACTAACCCCCTTTTAGTATTGGCGCTCCCATCTTTATCACCTTCCAGCAGTAGAGGCAGTCTCGTCGCACCGAATTGTTGATATTAATTGCTTGTGAACCTTCGTGGAATTTTGAAACGTATACGCGACCCCCTGGTCGGTGAGGGGTTGGAGAGCCACGCATTAGTTGCCGCTGCAGGTCCGAGCTACTTATTCTGATTTGTGACAAATCCCACTCAACTCAGGTTTTCTATCCGTACATATCCTGAAATGTGCTGTCAAGGATCGTTTCCATTATTTCTATAGAAGAGGCATAATTTGGTCCCCCGAGGATATGTGAGAATTTCTCGAGGCGGGATCTATTTTTTTAGTGGTAGATAGCAAGCTAGAACTTAATTTTTACTAGCCATCCTCTGGCAGCTTTTTCAAACAAGCTCCTTATCTATGCCCCATTTCTCCATAGTTCGGTTCCCTACATGGACCGGTGAACACTTTCTATAGGGCCAGGGTCGCGTTTCTCGAATGATGATGGCACACAAGATCCGGCATTCTCCTCCTTCTAAGTTGTCTTAATAATTGCTAAGATCCTTCCAAATGATACCCAGTCGATTCTGCCTTATAGGTACTCGCTGCAGTCACCTGCAAGGACCACGGATGACCATCCAACAATGGCGCCATTGCCGCTCTTAGCTAGGCCAAAGACTCGTTGAAGTTGGGTGCGATCCCCAACTTTATTTAGGGAGGATTATGGTCATGCTTTCTCACTCGACTTCACTCAGTGGAGAAGGTCAAAGGACTCTCAAGCCTCCATTACGCCACCCTGCGATGGGATTCCCAGGAAGGACGAACATCACTATTCCCAGTGAACCCCAACGCCGGAGAAAAACCCGACACCGCGGCCGACGGTAAGCATTAGTTTCTATCGGATAAGCTTTTCGAACCTTGGGATCATAGGATGTCACTGCAGAAAAGTGTTGAGCTTGAGTGGCACAAGATTTCAACGGGGTGTTTATGATTGTAGCCAATTGTGATTCCCCTGCAGCTTGCCTCTTCACATTGCCATTTTTACACTACCCGCTTATCTTTTCTCCTTTCTCCGCCACCGCACCCCCGCCCAAGCCCCCAAGCCAATGCGAATGGTTTGATTGCGGGTAAGAAAATACCGGTATACGATATGATGAAACGGCGCCTCTGACTTAGGACCCTACCCTATATCTCTAAGCCGGGATTTGGTAAGGCTGGAGATGCAACCTGCTCAGTCCAGATAAACAGCGCTTCCCTTGCCGGGATCCTCTCGGAGGTATGTCTAGAATCACACAAGGACACACCCACGCCGCTAAATCAGAATAAGTAACATGTATCGCTCAGCGCGACTAAGAACAGAAGTCCAAGCAACGGGCAATGAGCGGGTTGATTAGGCAAATGTACCTACTATTCACTTCAGGCTTTGTAATGGAACATCGGCCGAGAGCAGCTCGGATCAACTCTTAAAATTCGATCTACTCTGGTGTAAGTACAGATAATACTCCTGACTAGGTTATTGCTAGATTCTTGTGCCTTGAACGGTGGAAGAAAAAAAGACTGGGATATGGCAAACCCCGGAGTTATTGGTGTGTGTGTAGGAACACGATACAGATCACTAGGCAGGCGCAAATAGAGCTTAGCAGAAACCCCTCCAAAATGTGAAATTCAAACCCCGAAGACCTAATTAGAATGGTCAAAGCTCACAAGCAGCTCAAAGGTTACACCAATCTTAAGACTCTTCTTGTTGTCCAAGTCTATGGGTTGAATGGCAAAACTCTAGAGGAGCACGGAGTGCACACGCTAAATACCAGTCAGAGGAAGGCAATACATAGGGGAAACAATTTAAATATGATAGGCAATTAAGAAATCTTGCATAGGCATCCAGCGCATATAGAATATGCCAAAAAAATCTAACAAAGGCGAAGGATATCTTAGCTTCGATCCAGTTAGAAAAGCACTAATAAGATCATCTCTTAAGACAATACAACCTACGATAGTCCAATTAAAAACAGAGAATAAAGTATCATACTTATATAAGATCTAGCAATATTTTTTTTGTTAAATCATAGAATTTATCTGTTTAAGGTACAGACCTTGTATTCGGGAAAAATCCCATTGTGTCAAAAACCTCCCTCTCTAGCCAAGGGGAAAAACAAACCGCCCCAGGTCTCTCTGGTATGAAACCAACTGCATATCCCACATAAAGAAAGGCACAAAGTTCCATCTTACTAGCCAAGAAACAATTCCTGGTCTCAACAAGCCAGTACAATAAACCTGACAACCCAACCCAACAAGCATGGGCAGAAGGCAGGAAGAAAACCCTTCCCAGTTCTCTCTTGACATAAGAAATTAAACAAAAGAAACAAATTGATCATGCTACTCGCGCTCTGTCTTCATCATCCTGGTTGTAAGGCTAGGGGCAGGCCCTTCCCTTGTTTTGGGAACGATGACCCTGTAGTGGAAGCAACAGCTGTAACGGGGGCACCCTATAGAGAGGTGAACTCTAAGGTTGCGACCGCACCAAAACTCAAAGCAGAAGATAAAGATAGAGAAAATAATTCACGAAGAATCAAAACGGTAAAACTTAATATAGTTAAGCTTGAAGCTTCACTCAATTAGTTCTCTCAAGGAAAAGTTGGTTGTCGAAGTAGAATGCCAAATGCTTAAACTTAAGTAGATATCAGATTTAAGCCTTTGACATTCACCACTACTCCGACCTTGTGCGAGCACCCTGCCCTGCTCAGGGCTTGTCTGAGGTCTACCCTACATCAGGAATTATCCTGCCGGAAGTGTCAGACCAACTCGGGTATACTTAACTCCGTCAATAGGATATGAGTTTCTGCAATACATCTCCAATACAATTGCAGGTGGAAAAACTCTTCCTATCAAACTCATACCAGTGGCTAACTGTTATGACAACAACCGGAGTCAATACCTAGGTGGTGGACTCACTGGCCCAGTGGTAGTTTCGTCTATACAAGCTATGGAGTGCATCATTTAATCTACGCGACTATCCAGTGTGATAATTTGACATGCAAGCTCCACCGGTAGGATGTATCCGATGGTTGGCTAAATGGGCGCTACCCATAGCCAGCCTCTCGGGTCATACTCTACCGTGATAAGACTCATACCTCTAGAGTCCATTGACAACCCATAGTAATGCAACAAATCAAAGGGAGAAGGTCCCGGCTGGTTACTGAGGTATTTGTTCCAAAAGCACCATGGTCTTCTTGAACTACCTAAGTACCACTAGGAAGACTACCCTACTACCCGTAGGCTAAGATAGACTTCTAGATGCCGGAGGGACCATTTATGGGTGACCCCCCTTTTGGCGGTTACCCATACTCCCCTTATATATCCTGCAAACGACATTTAGTCGGACGGACGGTGACGACGTATACAGTGTGTAACAATCCTACCCTGGGGGGTTAGTTGTGCAACAGGTAACAATTACTTACTTGAATATATTGAACTATCTTTATAGTTCTAGTTATTTCAAGTATCTGAGAGTGTTCTTCTTTCCGAGATTAATTTATAATCTCGTCTTTGTCTTGGACTATCTTATAGTCTTCTTATCTCACTCCAATCGGCTATTGGGGAGAGATGGTGAGGGAACTTCTTGTATCGTGATCTCTTCTCACGTGAGAGAGATGTGTGACTGTCCTTATCTTAATAAGGTTGTAATCGCTCTTGACGCTTAAGAGCTAGGTTGCTTGCATACAAGCGAGAGGTAAAGGTAAAGGTAAAGGTAAAATTATATTGTAAGAAAGTACTTAGATGGTAGCGTGAAGATCCTATATCTACGGCCCGTCGTGATCCTTTATATAGGCCTCTTCCCGCAATAACCCTGACCCTGGTGACTCATACCTATGAGTCACACGATCATGACTCATAATGAGTCATACCCGAAATCCATCAGATGACCCATATGAGTCACTGCGCAACATACCGTAAATCAAACATAAACCAATCATAAAACATAAAACAAGTCATGTGTGCCAAATGCGTCACATGCGTGAAACTCGTGACTCATAATGTGAGTCATGCGCGAAAGTCATTACATCATTATGACTTACAATCGTGAGTCATAGAAACATCAACCAATCATAACATAACGATGACACGCAAGTGCGAGTCATGTGAGAACTATGAGTCAACTGACTGCATATCATAAAACATAAACATATATGACTCACGATCGTGAGTCATAGAAAACATAAAACATACCTTATGACTAATAACTATTAGTCATGTGAAATCTGCCTTGCTTAGTCACGATTTGTGACACAGTGTTACTGCAGCTGCTCCAATGACCTGATTTTACTAGCAAATGAGCAACTCTGCAACTGTCTGCCTATGACGCGCCGTCCCAACACTGGGGCCAGAGGGGGGTGTTAGCTAAACCCACCCTAGTTCAATAGCATGTTCGGACCACCCTTACTCAGGCGTGGGACCTCCCCGCGCTGATGCGTGTGGGCCTATAAACATCTAAGAGCCCGTAGAATGTGAGGTAATTGACCTCTAAGTTCTAGGATGACTTTGCCTGTGAAGGTAGGGTAACTTGGACTCCTCAGTAGGGTAACTGGGGTCCATGGGCATAATAGTCAAATTCCCAAGGTAGGGTAACTTTGCCCTCTTATGCCTTTAACCGCTTTGGAAGTCCTCCTGTCAACACCTAGTGTTGTCTCAGAGGCCTGTGTCACGTTCCCATAAATTCCTTGTCTTTATGCGAACTTATTCCCGAAAGGTTACCCTACCTTGTAGAGTACCCAAGGCTACTCAACTATTCCCTAGGCCTTGTCCTAGGTTTACCAGCTATTTGTATCCTAAGTATACGAGACCATACCACCTCTGGTTACCACTTGGTATACCATTTGGGCTAAGGTGATAGTTATTGTAGCTACCCATCGTATGGTCATTACAACAGCATACTAGCCCAAGAGTGCTAGCACTGGGAGTGTGTGTGATAGACAGCTAGGGGCAGGGGTATAGCCAGAGGTAGTGCAATACTAGCTACACAGTGCTGGGATGGTCCAACTGAGTTAATGTTGTATTGAGATAAACCCTTAGCGAGACCTGATATGAGGGGCGACCAGGAGCCACCAGGGGTCTTGATATGATGTGGTAGTAGGGTACCAGCTGTCATGTGTTTATCTCTCAATAAGGCTATTCCAGTACACTTATCAAGCTCCAAGTTCAGTGCATGAGTAAAATCATGAGATTTTGTTGTAATGTTTTACCCTGCTAACAGCTAGCGAGATAGAAAGGTGAAAAGCACGGTCCAGATTGTAATGGAGGTGGAGCTTGATATAAGATCTAGCAAAGCTTAAATATATATATACATTAGTTAGAGTTAGAGGTGAGAAGTTAAGTTAGGCCTATAAATAAAGACAATAATAGTCAAAACTTAGGATAGTAGATAATTGCAGGAAGTAGTAGTTGCAAGTTGACATCTCTGATTAAATAGTTATGATACTCTTTATTCTTATTCTTTAAAGCTACTTTTCTGACAATAGATGATACTGAGCACTCCTATCATACCCTTCAGGGGCTTCAATAGTGTGATTGTATAATAATATAATTTACAACTGATAATTTATCCCTATTATACTTTCCTATTCTGTACTAATACTTAATATTCATCTCACAAGATATCTCTTCAATATAAAATAAAGATTTGGAACTATTTACTATCAAAGTAGAATCAACACTAAGGAAAAATAACAAGAAAATGTGAAAATTGAATAACAAGCCTCTTTATCCCATTATATAGTATATGATGGATTTTTCAGTACAGTTGAAGATTCTCTCTTATAATATCCAATCCACATTTTTAATTTATTTTTACTTTTTAATTTAGTTCTCACTTAATAAATTTGATATAATACTTTATTTATTTTGAATTAGGATATTTGAAATTCCCCCTATTATTGGAGTTATTTATTTTTCCTTCCTACTTTAAGGTGTTGCTTTCTATCCTAAGATCATAACTCTACAAATTTAACAAATAATAATAATGATAATGCCCACAGAAGACCCAATAGGGGCGTCTCCCAGGACCACCACTCTTTCTGGGAAGTTCCTTTTATGCAATGTGAAGGTGAGCGCAGGTGGGAGGTAAGTTAAGGGTTCAAGATGGTCATCGGTTTTCGCTCACTTGCTATCTTATCAGTCGATTTTTCGTATTTTCCCTCTCTTTCTCTTTTTTCCATATTCTTCTATCCTAGTTTACCCACTTCTTTTACTTTTAGTCCGAGCTCTCCTATGGTGATTCCTTGCTCCGGCGACGGTAGTCTATTGCTTATCCCCTGAGCCGAGATAGCTTTGTAATCTCCACGGGACTCCCCGTATCCATGGAATGTATGATATACCGGCACAAGGGATAGCTGGCGCGAGCATGAGGAGTGGGAAAATCACAGCTGATTTTTTGGTCTCTCGTCAGTCGCGGTCACCGCAGGGCCGAGATACCGCGTCCGAGGGCTCGAATCGCCTGCACAGTAAAGCACAAATCTCACCTGACAAGTATGGGACTTAAAGCTTGAGTCAGTCTTCCTCTATCCGATTGGTTTGTCCCCGAGCCGCTGCCTCGCTCCCGCCCAAGAGCGGTGAGGATAACCGTTGTGATGCATGAGCTCGGTACCCGACCTCCACCGTTGTTGGGCTGCTCTTGCCGGGAAAGGGCTTAAATAACACCGATTGCAGGGGGTACGTTCAGTACCGTACCGTAAAATCTCCTATAATCCACTATCTCGGCCAGGCTTCTAACCTGCGTACCCAGAGACAAAAGCCCAGAAGAGTGATTAGTGTTTTCCATACACAGTAAAGCCTGACCATGTTAAATGTGTTGGATCTCATTAACTAGCATTCCCGATCCTACTTGTAGCAACTTGCCAAATTAACCTTATGGTGGGTCAAAGCCTCAATTCCCCTACCAGACCTTGCCCCATCTCATACGACCGATCGCAATCCCCGGGCTCACACAATGACATAATCACCATAGAAAGAACATCATTTTATTTTATTCTCAATAAGCTTTACACAGTCTCAATTCAATAAACAAAAGCCGTAAAAACAGAAAACCTTTGGAAAATAAGCTTGAGCGAGGCAGCCTTTTTTTCCCTGGTAGAGTTTACATACTCATGAGCAGTGTCAACATGAGTGCAAATATTAGTAGCTTAAGATATAATTTGGGTGAGACAGAAATTTTGATAAACTTGGGTGCTCTGCTTCGTTCCCTTGCACCAAACACCCTCAAAACTCTTGCGTGGGGCGTTAAAATTCCTGACTGCGTCCCATGTAGAAAACACACCTAAATACGCACATTAACGTCAAAAAGAATCCGCAATCCCTGCTGCACAAGTACAAAATTGGACTTAAAAAAAGGGGGGGGATCGAAACTACTCCCGGCACTTGAAAATCCCGAATCCATTTCTAAACTATGGCTGTTTTCTTCACTGATAACAGCTTGTTCTGATGGCGCAAAGTCAATGTCTTAGTGCGGGCAAGGTCAAAGGTTACAATCATGGCATGCGATGGTTTATTAAACAATGCCCCTGCAGTCAATGGTGTTGATGGTGTTTTAAATCTCTTCTCGCCCCTGCCAGCTTTGCGAATAACCGGCTCACCAGGCACCCAGCCGTGAAGACCTGTGCCGCTCTACTCAAAGACTTCACTTCATCCCCTAACCGGAAAAACGCTGAAAATTTCGCGCCGCCCCTGTCGCTCCCTGAGACATAGATGGCCAAGGAGGGTTTGACCCTCTAACTCAGTAGTCGTCATTGCAGGTGTGTTCATAACTAATATTAGTTATGGTCTGAATTCTACACATCTGCAAAATTTTGGTAAAAGGTTGGTTGACAGCCTCTGTCTCAAACCCTGAAAAGGACGGCACGAAACCTCCAATGTCCTGCCGCTCCAGGAGGTAGCCGCAGGCATATTGGTGTACTAGTACAGTATACTCGAGTAGCAGAGGTACTGTACATGGAATACCACCCATATACCGGGGTCTCCTGGTGGGAGATCGCTGTAGACTACCTAACCGATACCTAATAGAGTGATTGAAATCAGGAATAGTTATCATTCACGAACGCGTGGCGAATGAAGTCCGAGCCCGAATGACCAGTCCGAAAGAATAGCAGCCGCTATTACTTCAACTTATCAACAGCGTGCACTGCAACGTACTTGTAATATCGTGGCGTTCGTAAAACACACTGCTATTGCATACCACGTACAGAAATAGCTATAGTTAGTTGGATTATTTAGAGGAATGAAATTGGGATTCTTGCATACTACTGAAATTCTGAGGCCGGCCAATTTTTGGTTGTACACGGGTACAAGGGTAAGTCTGGCGCGGTGCCACGGGTTTTCTTGGTTTATTTCCTATTCTGGGGGTGCGCCCGACTTTTGCTCACATACAAAAAAAAGCCACAAAAAGCCGTTTGTATGGTAGAAAACCATAGTTACTGTATATGGGGTGCGCCCGACTTTTGCCTACCCCCTAGTACGCAATACCGTAAGGATTCGAATAAACGGGCCTTGGCCTAGGACGTTGGAATTGCCTCTCTTGGTAAGGCCTGGTGTTTTTTTCTTTTTGTTTGTTTCGGGGGCAGATTTTTTGATGCTTCTTTCGCCCCTTTTCCCGGGAGGAAATTTTCTGACTACCGAGCAGTAACAGCTGTCTTGAAAACGTCACGCCATTACGAGTACTCGAGTACTTGCGCGGTGCAGAAGTTTCCGGAAATGTGGACTTTGGCTTGGCGCTAACTTAGCTGTTGCCGCCTCCAGAGTCCCATGCCAAGTCTCCTCCACATTTCCGGAAACTTATGAACCGCGCAAGTACAGTAATGTACCAATACTGCCCCACTTGGAAATCCCTAACCCTGATCCCCACCTCGGGCACACTAACCTCCCCTCCAAACTCCAAGGCACTGTTCTGATACGGGGTACAAGCTACAGGCATATAGAACTCGAACACAAGGACAAAAAAATTGTATGGCAAATTGTATTGTCTGTGCGTATCTGACTGCCCATACAAAATTCGGACTCAAGTGTCCGGGTTCTATATGCCTATAATCGTACTCGAGTACAGAAACTGACCACACTAGGGGTGAAACGACACCGATTCTGGGTTATGGAGCCCCCCACCCACAAGGAACACGTCCTAGTACTCGAGTACCATCCCATCTCTCGAAGATGAGGCTATTTCTATTTCCTGGGGAACGCTCGGGCCTACCACGTGCCGGGCAATTTGAATCGGCAGGCTCTATCATAGGACCAGTCATGCACAAGTCTGACAGTCCAATTAGACTTGCGGCCCCACCCGGCATTCCTAGAAGGGTGGACAGAAAAGGTGCAACATGATACAGTAGGTTAGCGCCGTGTGATAAGTGAAAAGGCTGAACCATGGAGAGAACACCGGACTACCATGGCAATGGAAGCAGGACTCGGCGCATCTTACCCAATACTGGCGAAAGGCCGGGGACAATCGGCTAGTGGTGGCGGAACATTGGGTGATGTGCGGCTATCGCCACAACTATGGTGTATCTGCTCTTGGCTCTTTTTGGTGGAGGAGTGCGGGGGTGTGTACACGTGTGTGTACACGTGTGTGTACCCGGCAACTTAATTTCTCAAGAATCAGTGAAATGACAAGATGGGTGTGCACCAGGTAGGGAAGTGAAGGCGGAATGTCCACCGCAGCTCTCCTGATACAGATCAAAGGTTTTGCACTCGTACGGTATCCAATTAATCCCGGCCCGATGCCCCTCCTCATTCTCTGTCGAAAATCCTATTGGAGATCTGGGGCTCCGTATATCTAACGTAAGCAAGCCCGGTCATCACGATATACCCAGGGTTACCAAGAACCGTAAATCAAAAGTATTGGTATTATACCCGTAGCAGGCGAAGAGTACGGGTGACAAGCATGAAGTATCCTAATATTTGAGTACTAATGTAGTGTAGCACGCAGGTGCCGACAAATAATTAGCCATGTATTTTCTAATTCCTGTGGTCGGATGCTTCCTGCCTGCTACTGTGCCCAAAAGCAGGGGTTATGAGTTTGTGTGGGCGTTTAGATACGCGCGGATATTTCCACCATTGATTTCGCAAATCCTCTTTTTCCGGTACTTATTGCATGCTGCGACTCGAGTACTCTAGTTGTGCCCAGCTTTTGATATCTATAACGAGATCTACAGATTATATTAAAGATCTAGTGCTCTTCTGTAGCACAGGACTGGGACGCAACCGTATAAACGAGATCTTAACTATGCGCCTCTATCCCGGGGCCGGAGGGACCCTTGCGAAAGCAATTAGGCATTCGAACGATCTAAACTTCCGAGAGGTTAAAAGTACCGGCTCCCGGTGCTTGCCGGGGGCCAAGATCCTATATCTGCGGCAAGACGGGGTCTACCGCGCTAAACCCCGGCAGGCCTCAGTGTAGATATCGGGTCGCTGGTACAGCAATGTTCTATCATATCGGAGCACTCCAATATTGAAATATCCCTACCCGAGCAAGAGGGTCCCACCTAGGCACTTGTACAGAGTCCGCTAAAGGAGGTTTCCTACAATATGCAAAGTATCATAGCCCATCCAATCGAGTGAGGGGGGTATACCCAGTGACTCCTCACGATACCATCAGCTGCGGACTGAAACAACTATTGTCATGTAGCCACCTTTCACTGAAATTACATACAGTAAGCTATATGCCGAGCAGAGAGGAGATTGGGAATGGGACCTAGCACGTTTCGTTTTTGCCCCTACGCAACCCTCTCCAGAGCTCTGGTGAGGGTATGGGGAAGGCGAAGAGATCTTATCTGCAGCCACGACACCCACACTGTATCATGGCTACCGGTAGGCTCCTTGTCCAGTCTTACCCCAATAGCCTTGTTCAGTCACTGAGCCTTGTAATCCCAGCTATTGGAACCATTTGGTAATCGGATCCATGCGGAGAAGCTTGCAACCTGCACTCCTGACAAATATGGACTTAGGCAGATACGTGACGTCAAAGCGGCAGGTTTCCAGCAGATATCACAACCCTCCTCCACCCAATCAAATAAGAAGTAACGGTTAAATTCATGACATATATTTCCACCATTTATCAAAGAAAAGAAAAAACATAACCGATAGATGCCTCTTGTGGCTTGCCCTCGACCACTAATATCCCATCAGCTTAGCACCAGGAATATTTAGAGTGAGTAAGAAGAATACAGCACCTCAAATTAGAATTGATCCACGACAGGGATCACGAAGAGAGGAAGGCAAAGGCATACGAGTACTTTGCCTTCACATGTCATGTCGTTCATGTTGAAGTGGCATGATAATCAGCGATCCCTGCGCCTTTTCCGAAGAGACCCGTATAATCCAGTTAGAAAAGAGAGGAGAATCCCTAGCCCATACATCGTGGGAGCTTTTTATTTTATATTAATGAACCCTCTTTTCTTCGAGATCTTCCCTGCTGGCTCACGCATAGAGGTACAGGACAAGCGTTTCCGTTCTCGATCCAGTGACCGGTCCATGATACCTAGCTTTGTATCCCCAATAGCCTACGATCAGGGCGAAGGGATATTCCGTGAGGTTCAGACTTGGCAGCTCAACTTCGATGGCAACCTGGTCGTCCAAAAAGGCTCCTTATTTAATAGCGAGTGATAGAATATGACGGGTCTTAAGCCAATCCGAGGAAGGCATTGAAAATTCCGTATCACACTAGAATAATCTTTTGTATGTCTTCCTTTCGCCCTCCTTCCTTTCTCCGCTACCGCATACGGTGGTAATCTCCGTGGGCTTCAATAAATTTTATCGGTGGTTCCCTGGAGTGGGTGGATCTGCTGACACCATCCCGATGAGTTCAGAGTTACAGTTCATAACTCCACGCCAGTTAAGGCAAGAGTATCAAATATAATGGCTAGGGATAAGAATACAGCGATAGAACGAGCGGTGCCCGCACTGACCATCTCCGCTGGCCCGCGATACCAGGATCTATAGAAGGTATCATACAGTAAGGATCATACAGATACAGCAGGCATCGTACAGCGCAGCGCTCGCTGAAGATAAACTTTTTTTTCCTTTACCCAACCGGCGTAGCGTGTTTAACCCTTTGTGCCTGCTGCGATCAGAGCCTTCTTTTTTCCCTAGAACCCAGTCAAATCCTATATTCATATATATGTGTGTGTACTCATGCTTATATGCAAGGCACAACCACAATGGCAGGAGACCGCGGGATTGACTTACTAAGCTAGTGTAAAAAAATAGAAAAAAATAGAAAAGGTAAAGTGGTGATTCAAGTCATTCTTCAGACTATGCTAAGTGTTATACAGAGTTTGCTGCCTTTATCTCGATTTCGATCTCTCCCAAGTCAAGCAAAGTTTTCCATCCAGTATTTCAGATAAAGACGAAAGCTATAGCAAACAAAAAGGAAACACAACAAAAAATAAAAATGATAAAACAAAAAAATTATAATAACTAAAACGTAGTTCGAGGGATAGGTGAGAGTGAGCTCAAATTTTTCAATAAAAAGATGACAACAACGAATAACATACGGGTGGTACAGTACAGCCTAGAGTTACCTGAGCATCTAGACTTACAAGTAATTTGCCTAATCATACCGGAGAATTGCCCGCTCATGGCGACTTTCAAGCTCCTATGACCGTGGCTTTCCACGTTAATGGAGGTTTTTCCGGTCCGCTGCTTCGCTGATCCGTGCGCATGCGACCTGGGGGGCGGGGCAATCAAGATGAGTATGATCGGGGAGCCTCGTCAGCCAGAGAGTCGTTGTAGCAATTCCGCGGCGATGCGATTCTAGCCCTAATCTCCGAAATATTTTGCCCACTGTAGCCTATCGCATTCGTGTCGGGCTCAACAAAGAACTAGAAGGAAAAAGAGATATTGGATATGATTCAGGGACAGGGTTTTAGATTAAAGCCTTGGCATATTGCACAAATGCCGGAATATCTAGCCACCGTGATGACCATTTTCGATAATCCTCGTGTGTACGGTACTCATGGAGAATCGACCGAATCATTCAACCTGCTGGCAACACAGAGTTACCATCATTTAAAAATAAACAGAAAACCGGAAAAATAATAAAAAATGAGCGAAGATAAGGATGTGGAAAGACTTTAAGGTGTTAGCGAATTGAGAGATGAATGGTCAGCCCTCAACGTCACTAAGGTGGGATTCTATGCAGGGTCAGCAACAGGTTAGTCTTCTGGTGGTGAATTCTCTGTGGGAATACTCGTAAAAGCATCAGAAGTGGAGAATAGTAGTCATCTGACAGACTCCGTCTTCCCTTCAAATAGACCCAACTATAATTAATCTCATCCATGAATCGGAGCATTTCTCGTATCTCCATGCACCCCCTCCCGTACCTTACCATCCACCCATTTTTCACCCTTCTCCCCATCCCCATTCTTGTCCCTTCTCTCCCTTCCTTTATGCCATACGAGAGTTTTAGTTGTGTGCGGGATTTTGCTGGATTCGGGCTGTCACACGGAAATAAAATGGTCCGCAAACCTTACCCATACATTCTTCTGCCTCGCAATTAGCCGCCATCTCACTCGATTCCAGATGAAGGTGTGATACTGTGGGGATTGTAATCGAGATGAGAAATAAGGGACCTGATTACTATTGATGCAGAGACAGAAGGTGTATTAGTCACGAAAGGTCTCGGGATAGGCTGCATACCCGGGGGGAGGGGAGCTCCGCGGTCACAGGTATGGTATCATACTGCAAGAGAAGTACTGTGGTGGTGGGTTGCTGATAACTGCCCTGCCGAGCCGTACCGTACCGAAGCAAGTGACAGAGCAGGGTAGGATGGGTATTGAAACTTTGAAACTTTCCTCCAGAGAATTTCGCAAGCGCGCGCTTGCTTATCAGAGTCCCCCAAGCCGGATTTTCCCACAAGGAACAACATGGCATTTGCTTCGCACCACGCTGAATATCTCATACCAGTCCCCGCCGCGCTATGCCCTGTGCGGCTATATCTCGAGTACTCGAGTACTTTTTTGCACCCATTATCAAATTCCTGTACAGAGCACCAAAGCAGCCAGATAAACCTCAATAGGCAGTCTCCAGCTCAAACTGTGAGCTTGGTCAAGGGCCAGCAGTTAATGGGTAACCAAGGCCTCGATTTCCTTGGAGGGCGGGTTATGGCACTAGACCGGATTCGGTGTGTCCAAGCAGAAGTGTAAACTCCATGAGGCGCGTGCATCTTCACGTTGTCACCCCTTGCCCTAAAAAAAAAATCAGCCATGTTCCACCGAATAATCCTCCCCTCTCGCTGACGTAGTGCGGGGTTGTATTAATCACAAAAGATCACTCGTGCCCCTCGGATCGCATGCTGGGTGAAATGCACTTGGTCACGGGGGCTGCCTCTCTAGCCCTCTTCCGCTTCTTTGAAGGGACCGATGTGCGTCTTCCTGACCAGCTTAACCCAGGCGGTTTTTCATAAGAGGGGTGAGGAGGATGTACGGCAGTGAAGACTCGCTTTCTTGCTGGGGAGGCTTTTCATAATTTATATACATTTCTTCGCAAAGGACATGCCGCTATCGGCACCAGCAAGAATGTGACTAACCAGAATCCAAAAAAAGGATCGGGGATTTGTGAGCTATGAAACCAAAGTCATATTCGTAACATAATCCTCCGCTATCATACTGGCAGTTTGAACAAGACCCGACCCGACCGCGCGGATCTGGGTTCGATAAAACAAAATCGGACCCTCTCTCGTGGCAACTCGATGCTAGAACATCGCGTACTTTTCCAATAACAAGCTAAAGCTTGGGCCATTTCTTGGCCCTCACAGCCCGACCTGAACTGAAGTCCCTAGCCCCGGGGAATAGCTCGTGTATGATGTACGTCTGTACACCACGAGATATTAAACCTCCCAAGTCCAGGCGGAGAGCCTGGAGTTGCAGAGCCTACTAGTGTTTACCCATTTTATTTGCCGCTCAGCGAACGCTTCACATCGAGTATCATAAATACTCGAGTACTGTATATTGCAGAATTATAATGTCATTCAACCATTTGGCTTCCGGGCAGGAGCCCCGGAAGTGCATAGGGGGGCGGGGGCGGGCCCTGCATATAGGATGATGGCTGCCTTTCCAATTGGCTCGGAAAACGCGCTCGAATTGTATTCGCCTCCCTCAAGTAGATATCAACCCGCCTCGCATTGAGAAAAAAACTAGCACTCTTCTATATCGATCGCGGCTAGCGTGAGAAGAAAGGGAGGAAAATTCGCATGATCCGCCCCCAACTTATCTATTGGAGTAGCGTTGTTGAAAGGTGCCGCCGGATCCCAGTTTTCTATCATTTTCCTTCATTCGAGATTCAAAATATTACCCGTAATCCTGATAACAAGAAGTAAGGGTTCAGATTGGTGCACAGAGCCAGTATCATAACGAGGTATTTTTATGGTAAACTCCTCAGCAAAATCAATAGAACTCTTAAACGAGAGGAAGATCTCTCCGATTCATGTCACAAATGCCCGTACAATCCCCTATTCAACGCAGAACTCCACGGAGTCTACCTCCTGTGGGAAAGTGGGCGATTCAAGTCATTCCAACAATAAGGTGTCAGGTGCATAGTTTCCCACCACGTATCCCAGACGCTGAGGGCCCTGGGTTTTTTATGGCCTTGTGTTACCTCAAGAGCACACAGCTTTAGGACATCCACTCTAAAGCCTGGATGGAGAGTATAGTTGTAAAACTCAGGGGACCCAGGAACTGCTATTCTATATCGGAGCTCGCTTACCCCCCGACCAGAGGTTCATTAATGGCTCCTCAAGTGGGATCAACATCATTTTGACAAACACTTAGCTTTTAGTACCATCTGTGAGGGACTTTTTCCCGGCATATCAATAGCATCCATGAACTTGAAGCGAAATGCGTCCCGTTTGGACGGAGCATGTGCCTGCGCCCCCCCCCCCCCAAATGCTGGCCTGCTGGTTATAGTTGGCCCTCTTCCCTTGTTAGTTCTGGCATCCGTTACCCCGACTAGTAAAATTTTAATGCAAGGATAGAGGAGTACAACACGTTCTGGACTACCGGTTGCCAACAGACACACCTGGCCCCTCTCCGTGGGTGCTAATACTCGAGTACTCGTACATGCACAACTCGCAAATCTCCCCATGCTAGGACGAAAATCGCAATCCTTCCTCCTACCGTGAAGACCCATGGCCCTACGGCCCCTACTCTTCACTGGCCACAAAGTCCGAGGATCAAAACTGCCCAATGCCAATCACGGCCCGCTCCGCCACGTTCTCTCTTTCTCTTCCTCCTATCAGGGAACCAGTAGTGCATAACATAATGTTCCTACAAGTAGCACTGATACTCTAGATGTCTATTGCAGTATCTTCGTAGTAAACTACCGAAACTGAAAATATCAATTAAATTTTAACTGGTTTATCATAGAAGAGAAAAAAATTACCGTCGCTACTGTATTCCTTTCGTTTACCTCGTCTCCCCTGTTCAAAGCCATAGCCCGTGCTTCTCTGATTTGTTCCGTGTTGTTGAAGGCATTTTCATCAGCATGCGCTCCCCATCAAATCACCCCACTGATTATGTCATCCAGGTGGGCATAGCATCGACCTCTTTTTTTTCCCTCCTTCTCCTCTCTACTCGAGTACCTGGGTCTCGGGCCATATCAAAAAAAAAAAAAAAAACTCCCCCGTGATGCTAACTCTAAAAACCAAAGGGAAATTCACGGCCAATTTACCGTAGCGTCTATTGTTTCTATCATCGAAAGATCGCCTCCCAGCACGGAAAGATAAGCGCAAATCTACCCCCCACCGCATTCGCTCCTCTCAACAACCCTCGCCAACCCACTTCGAACTACTCGAGTAGCCTGATCCTTGTACTCGAGTACCGTAATGCTTCAATCTCACGTTTTCCAAAAAGGGATCCGCTACCCATTAAACCCCCCCCTAGATTCTTTATAAAGTACGAGTACAGTAAGTACGAGTACAGTCCTGTACTCAAGTACCGTACTCGGCCGTTGCAATTTTGCCATACCTTGCCTTGCGCAACTTCGGGACAAATAAGGCTCAAACACCAAGCCACCAGACGGATAATTCCTTCAAGCCTTCCCCTCCCCCCCACCATACTCGAGTACAGTGCCCTCAACAACCTCTCCGCTACACAAGATAACTGCCCGTCTCGCGGCCCCAAGCCAATTAAGAAGGAGGGATGTTTGAATCGAGTTGAAACAAAGACTGAAAGACGGCAGGACCACGAATGCTCTCCTCCAACGCATAACACAGTGGTCATACAAACTCACACGATGTAGCCAGAAAGAGCAAAACCCACCCTGCAACGGGGCATTGCACGCGAATTCACTCAATCCACGAACAAAAAGAAAAAAAGAAAAAAGAGCCACAAGTCTCCCAATTCGTCGAGATCCTGTCAGTAATCCCCCAATTCATCCCCATTTCGAGGATTACTGGAAACATTCGTACTAGTACATCTATCCCTTCAGGAGGCTGAACTGAACGTCGTGGCGACCCGAAATCTCATACCATAGGCAACAATCTAGAGGGGAACGTGATGGTACCTGGTGCGCCAAACCTTATCGGACTCTCCTTGCACTCCACTCGCGGAGCCCGCAGTATCGCACATATCACCACCCATTCAACACATCTGACTCTACCTCTACTCGTACGATGGGCTCTTAGTGTCCTGTGTTCGCACAGCACTCGTACACACTATTTTGACCTAATTCCCGTGCATTTCCATCTAGTCCATTTAATTTCATCACCCCTTGTAACCTTTCTCCAGATCCCCCACACACTCGATCTGGAATGGGTACGACTTGGATGTGCTTCTCACACTACCGCTACAGCACAACATCCGCTAAATATACATATATTTAAGATTAAAAAAATTGAAGCGATTAAAAACGTGGTTGCCAAACAATCCGTTTCGCTGGGCTCCCGCACGCCCCGAAAAATCCGGCTAAAGCGATGGGGCATCATCACACGTGGTCACTCGATTTCTCCCGTATCCCGTACCTCTGTAACTACTATGCACGATGGCCTCGCCTAGGGTTAGGCTCGGGCCCCAGCGATCTGGGAGGATTTTGAATTTGTCGTAAACGAAAGGAAAAAGAGTTCCACGGTAGGCTTCTGCACGAACGGATAAGAGTGATTGCACAGAGTGAAAGCAAGGACATTCACGGAGCCTTTTAGGCCAAAGTATCAAGGTACTGTATCTAGGGAGGGGGGAGCAGAGCTGCGGACCTATAACTATACCGGCAATGACTTCGGTCAACGTCACACAAGAGTTCTTTACTATTACTTCATTATAATTTCCCCGTCTCGACATTCCGATACTTCGCCTTTGTGTAGCCCCCCCCCCGTAACCTTCTGTGGTGTGAATAAAACCCCTACAATAACCCAGCCCCAACGACCAAATTTACAATCCCTATTTCATTTTTTGATAACACACCTCCGGTACGTAACAATCACCATCCAGGCCGCCTCCCAAGCCAGCCTATGGCGGTTAATAGGCGAAATTTGTGGCTAAACCGCAACGAGAAAAGTTACTACAAAGCCAAGCGAGGCTGGAGCTTATACTATCTATCCTACGGTAGCTTACTTCTACGACCGACCCGACCCGGAGGGGTTAAGTTACCGCTCGAAGCAAAAAAGTAAAGAAAAAAAGGGAAGGAAAAAGAAAAGGAGAAATTTTGAAGACTGACCGACCCGTCGCACTTCTTGCTGTACTTGTACCTTGCCATAATTGTTTCCAAGCTACGGTATGCACGAAAGAATAAAAACACCCCCCCCTTGGCTTTTTTTTTTCCTCATGTATGTTGCCGAATACCTTTCCTCTGCGGGCACGAGGGGGAAAAGGCACATCGGGTCGTTGCGCTTGGCTACCTCCATTCAGACAAAAGTTCTCATCATCTGATAGCACTCGGCGGCAATCGAGTCGGATTGGTCAACGCCACAAACCGCTGTGTCACTGTTTAGAGATCATGGTTGCAGACACACACCAGCACCTGCCAGACAGCCGGCCAGAGGGCAAGTTGATCGCTCCGTGGTCTCACCGCACACTTCGTGCCTCCGCAACCTGAGACATCTACACCTGAGTTTTGATTTTGATTTTTTCCTTTTTCTTTCTTCCACTTTTTCCCCTTCAGATCGTTGTTTTACCGGCACCTCTTTTATCCGTGTGAACATCGTATCGCAGGCTCGTTCATACTGCGATAGTGCTTGAGGATACTATCAGTTTTTTTCCTTCTAGTTTCTTGGTCCCTTTCCCCCTTCCGCTCCCTTCCCTTCCCTCCCCCCTTCTAACCTCATTGGCTGGCCACTAGCCTCTCATCTCGATACTGTGTACCATTAACCGATTGGACAGAGCACTGAGTAGTGCCGGCGTTGACCTGGTCTGACAGCTGTCAGAACCTGGATCAGGGACTACGGTAGCTGGGGGAGGAGACAGGAGAAGTTCTACAGCAGCACAAGTTTGAGTCTTCACTAACCATATGATATAGGCTGAAAGAGGTAAAAGGTTCCTAGTATAACTGTGGCATTCGCCCAGTCCAGGGCTTCAAGTTTACTGAACAGCGGGTACTAGGCACGACATGGTTAACAATAGCTACAACCACAATCTGGTACTACAGTACCGGTGCTCCAAAAAAAAAGTGGAACATTCACAGCACAAGCTATTGGTCCCTCATATATAATGCAATGCAGAAAATACCCTGTACCGCCGGTATTCCGCGAACGAACTATGAGCACGGCGTAAGAATCTTCGGGAAAACTTCCGGTGTTCCCCGTTTTATGGCCGCTCGGAATGTGAGATATGGATACACGTTAGGGGGGGGGGAAGCAGGGGGTGGGAGGAAGGGGGTGGGAGGAAGGGAGGGAGGAAGGGAGGGAGGAGGGCTGACACCCGCCGGCAATGGCAATCATATGGTAAGCGCAAAGCTGAACGTTCGGTGGCCTAGCCTGGCCGCGACTAGTTCGTGCACCAAAGCGCCCCATGCCCTCTACCGACACTCGAGTACCGGTAGGTGAGCAATCGGTAACACCCAACAATCCGATACAAAAACCTCAGAGATAGTGCTAAGGATACAAGTACCAGTAGAAGTAAAATTCAACCTCCGACCTCACAAAATGAATACAAAAAAACCGCTTTCCCGCTCTGCCCTTCCTCCCTCTCCCTTCTTCCATTTCTTTCCATTTCTTTTTTTTTTTTTCAAAAGTACTATTACAATTGCACTCCCTTTCCTTCCCTTACTTTTCCTCCCGCTCTAAACCTGAGTCCTTTTTTCCTCCCTTTATTCGCAGTGGTATGATAGAAGTAATGATAATGAAAAAGTAAAAACGAGTTTTTTTTTTGAGGAAAAAAAAGAGCGGGCGTTGATTTATATGCAAGGCATGCTCCATAAGCTTTTTTCTAACAAATCGATACAAATGCCCGCCCGTGTCGCTGAAAAGGAAAGGAGAAAATAGCTCTCCCTCGAAGGGCAAGAGATGTACAGTACAGTATGCATACCGCACCAAATGTACTGGTACCGGTGACCTTCTGTTCCAAATACCATGAAACAGAGGGAAGGTTGGGTTATTTTTTTTTTGGGGGGGGGAGGTAATGCATTCAAGGTACTGCACAGCACACAACATATAATAGGCTCGAGGCACAGCACAAGGAGAGCCCTACCAGCATTCGCAATGTTGAAGTGTTTTTTAAAAAGAGGACTGCTTAATACCACCAAAGGTTGACTCTTTTCCTCAGATAGAGATAATATGCAATGGCAGTTCTTTTTTAAAAACGCTTCAATGCAACGAGTAGCGAATAAGTGCTCCAGTTACGACTATCTCTGAGCCCAGAAGTGAAAGGGAGGGGGCGAGGATGCACGATGACGCTCACCTGCCTTGATCCTGCAGCTGCCGCGTAACCAACCAGCCACTCAACAAAGGCTACCCTTTCGCAATACCCTAGTTGTTCTGCGCCAAATGGAAAGAAATAAATGTCATACAGCATTCTGAAGCGGAAAGAACAGGGAGTTGAAGGGAAGAAGGAAAAAGGAAAGAGAAAAAAAGAGAATGAAAGAAAAAAAGAAAAGGAAAAGGAAGGAAAAAGGAAAAAGGAAAGAAAAGAAAAAAAGAAGGGCACGAATTAACCAATTCTTCAAAACGTTAAAACACCTCGTTGTATCATTCCCTTCGAATCAAAGATACAGGTTGTAATTACAATCAATTCCATCTTCCTGCGGACACCATGATATATTATACCAGAGATGCCAAATTGCATGAAGCACAGTATGAGGAAAGGAGCGTGAGAGGCAGAGAGAAGGGGAGTGGGAAAACGAACATATCTGGCAAACCACTTTTCCCTCTCCCAACTCCTGAATTTGATAGGCGCAGGCCAATTAGCCCGGTTCGGCGCACTTTCTGTTTCCCCTCCCCCTTTTCCTCCCAATCAATCGAGAGAGGAGAAAAGGCATTACATATCTGTACTTTCCTCACCAGATTCCAGTCCCGCAGAAAGCATTGCCAAGAGCGCCAACTGCTGCATCAGCCCTCTGCATCTGTTTTCAGAGACATTATGTCCATGACACCCTTTTTTTCTCTCCTTCTTTCCTTCACATTATTATTTCTTTTTCTATCGTAAACTCATCTTCTCGACCGCAAGAACGAGAACAATCGAATCTCACGCTGAGACGTCCAAAATTCCCTCTCTTGGATAAGGGGGGGGGTTGAAGCACTGCGAAAACTGACCGCCTCAGCCTCAGCTTAAGACAGAAAGAAAAACAAAAAAGTGCCAGACCTTACCAGCATAGGCAACTCCAACGCCTCAGGGCGAGCTTTAATTATTCGAGTTCTTAGGGTAGCTGTTTCCGCTTGCTACCATGCATGTCTATCATCGGGACAGATTCACGAATCATTTGTTCCAAAATGGAGCGTTCAGAGATAGAGCTGTGGGGAGGGTGATACTGCGAAAAGATTTGAGGTCAAACAGATAGCTTTCCCCCCTTTTGGGTGCCCAGTTGGGAATAAGTAAATGAACAAATGGCTTGAGGGACGGCGGAGATGGGTGGGGAAGACGGGGAGGGGGAAGGTTGGTGGTGGTGGTGGGGATGGGAGCACAAGTACGGTAACCGTACCGTAAACAGTAAGGCAATGGCCAACGTGACATGAGGGTCAAGTGAGTCAAGTTGTAACGGTACAGTCCTGTGCGAGTGGTGTTTTCTTCGTCGATCGGAATTCAGCAAGACAGTCCTTTGGGAGTACAAGTACAGCACCCGCAAATCCAGCAGGTTCCCTAACATAGCCCAAGCGTACAGCATCCCGTGTGCACTCGGCACAGTGCAGTAGTAATATCGAGGTTACTTGTAAACATCAGCGTGCGTTCTTAAGCGAAACATTAAAGCAGGATAAATCGCCATTGGTAATAAATCACCTAGTGCCCGTTCCGAGCAAACAAACCCAAGCCCGTAATGGCAAAAACTCCTTGTTCTAGAAATAAAACGACGGAACCACATTCTAAGCACTGAATGGGGGTGTTCCGTTGGCCATTATCCAACGAGCTCCTGCTGTGCTTTCCTAAATTGATTTAAACCGGTCTAGTATGATCATTGCCATTGTGATGGACTGGCTGTGCTCGAGTACTGTACTAGTAGATCTAGATAGCACAACTCCTAAAAATGGCTATTGCGAAATTTTGCGCATCCCTCATTGCTTCCCCTACTGGCAAAAGTTTCGGGATGCTTGTTCACCCAAGCACCGTTTCATTTAGGAACGCACGTGGGCGCTTGACCTCCATGGTGGTCAGGGATCGGGGGAAAAAGTAAAGGGAAGCAAAGTGGCTCTCTGGATCACGGGCATTCCGTCTTCATCACCTAGCCCCCGTCCCATGTTCCAGGTGAATAAGCCTCGTGGCGTTCCGTTAGGCCCTGGAATGAAGCCCGGGGACCCTTCCACAGGACTCACCTGCCTATGGGAACCCCGTACGGTAGGGATGGCATACAAGAGAGTGTGTGAAAAAGAAAGAGCTCACTATTTTCCTTCCCTTCTCCTGCTTCTCCCTCTTCTCCTTCTTTCCACATATTTTCGCCTGTTAAACCTGTGGCCCGATCCTGTCTGCCGTACTTGCATCGCAACGTATCCCGTATCCCGTACCCCGTATCTTGAACCATACCATCGTGGCGAAAGAGAAGAAAAAACAAAAGAACACAAGGCCTCAGCTTTTGCCTACGCAAGCCCAGCCCAACAATATGTTTCAGTAGATGGCCCGCTGAGTAGTCAATGTAACGGTTGAAATCTACAGTGCTACATCATATCAGTGCAGCGCTCGAGGACAAGTTTACACGCCGCCGGGAAAAAATTCTACAACATGTTTTATCGATGCATCTAATCCCGGACCCAACCAACCAACCAACCAACCAACTTGTTCTCCCACCCACACCCCTGGTAGCAGCAGAAGAAGAAAATAAACAGCTTCCACCCCTCCCGCACCCAGGTCATACTTGTACCGCAACCTTTTCAAGCCGTAGTCTATCTGCAAAAAAAACATCTTGGGCAAGCGAATCCTAGAAACTCAATTCAATTCACACAACCCTCCAGTGACACAATGCAGATAGTACACCCTTCAACGGGGACGCGACGAAAACAGGCGGGTGACGAGCAGATGCATTGAATCCATCAAAGCAGGGTAACAAATATACCTATTTCTGACCCCCTGTCCCTGTTCGTTACCCGCAAGTTTTCGTCCTCCTCCCGTTGTTGGGTGTGCCGGTACGAAGTATTCCTCTACCCGTCAAATCACGTGAAATACGTTATCTCCGTCAGCACTGTAATCTCCGGACTCGAGACGCGTCGGATCTCATTAACCAGTACCGTACCGTAGACTATTCGCAATCCAATTAACTTGTCAACCCGAACCTATCCTAGGTGACGGGCTGATTCCCGCTGATAATCTGATTGTCGATTCCACAAGATTTACGGTTAATCTCGCCCCTTGAACCCCCACCCCTCGGATCATCTAGCGCAACAACCAGGACTCGTCATGTCTGGGCGTTTTCCAAAAGGACTGTTGCATACCGCCAAAATCTGGCCCGTTTCCTCGACCCTGGGTGGTAACTTATGCCATAGCAGTTTTTTTGTTTTGGGCTCTATTTGACAGGCACAATAAAGATAGATTACGATACCCAAACTAGGCTAACTCCAAAGGAAAGGTCAATACCGTAGCTAGATAGTAGATGCTCCTTAACTGATTCTGTGGGAATGAAACAGCAAGAGGCTTGCATGCTGTGGGGTAAGGAGAATTGTGGTATTGAGAATTACCCCACCTGCTGTCCTGCAATATTTTGCAACGTCGCTCTCTTTCTCTCCTCAACCCGTGGGCCTTGTTTCCCTCTGCCCTCCACACAGAATGAGTGCAGGAGCATCTACTATCTGGCTGTCGGATTAACTTTTTCTTTGGGGTTAGCCTACTTTGGGTACCGTATAGCAAGGCTTCAATATTGCGAGTATCTAGCCGCAGGCAGGAGGTGCCCGGAAACAAGGGGCATATTTTGTATGGGTGTCCAGATACATACAGATATTTTGCCACCTACCCGAGTATTTCTTTAAGCCCTGTTTCCGGGCGCTTCTTGCCTGGGAGGAGTAGTGGTAAAAGGAGTACAATATCATAGAGCAAAATTGTCCTACGACACTCATGCCCCGACATGCATACTGTATACACAGATACATGCACACTGTGAAAACTCAAAGAATTAAGGCCAGCGTGCTAGCACGCCGTAGTTTCCTCTCCTAGTAAGGCGCCGATTATATTCCTTTTGCTTTGTCTCAACTGAGCGCTGAGTTCGCAGCGCTCCCTCCTTTTCCGTGTCGCGGAGAATGGGAATTCTAACGTCCTGGAACATTCGTCCTCTATTCGAGCTCCTGCAGCACCCACTTCCCCAACCCTTCCCCCCCTTCCCCCTTCCGCGTCTCCCCATCTGTCCTTGGCCTTGCAAGAGCTAGAGGAGATGTTTTTTCGCACAGTTAATTCAGGTTAACCAGCAAAATAATCCCTGTCTTGTACAAAAACAACTGCCCCCCCCGGTGCCTTGCACCAGTACTCGCACAGTACTAGTACAGGTTCTCGGGGGAATGTTTTCGCAAAATAATCCCGGTTTTTTATGAAAACACCCGCCCCCTGTTCCTTGCACAACCCTCCAGCCCCCGTTCCCAATACCGGTAGCCCCGTTACCCTATTAAACACACCGCTACCAGAACCATACCATACCATACCCAATCCTGTCCTGCCCTTGCTACAACTGGCACACGCAGCAGTTGGTGGAAAACGAGTAACATAGCCGAGCACTCGAGGCTACTGTACAGTACAGTACCTAATATCCATAGTGCCCGACCTCCCGTTTTGGGCGAGATTTTAAGTTGAGTGTTGTGGGGAAGCTGGCATCATTCAAGAACCGTACCGTACAGCATAGTGGGTGTATACAAGGGTGGAACCATCAATCGGAACTGGCTGGGATGTGTTTTGACTGGTTAACCTCAAGCAACCTTTCCATAACTTCTTGCTAGGCTATGATATGTTGTCAGTGACTAGGTTTAAGTACTAGTAGAGCGCTGTGCGTCCGGGGTGGTACAAGGTGTCGGAGAGATATGTTTTCGCACATACTCGAGTACAAATTAAGAGATTATTTGCAGGTTAACTTAAGTTAACTGTTCACAAACTTTATTTGGGGTGCCTATATAGTACGAGAGCGACAAGGAAAGCAAGCAAGCGTATTATACACATGCAAAGTACCACAAGCATGAATATATGAAGGGAGGGGAGAGTGAAAGATGGATTGATAGAGGGAGCGAGGGTCATGGATGAGATTCAAATAACCACGATTGGGTGGTCCCGTAATAGTGTTCGTGCATGTGGGGAGAGAAATCATGTGGGGGGGCGGTGGTAGTGATTTATGCATTGGTTAATGGACTGTGAGGTCAGAGGGGGGGGGAGGGGGGAGGGGGGTGATCGTGGTGGGAGATATGTATGTAATGTACTAGGGGCAGGTATAAAGTCCTCGCACACACCAAATGCTACGCGAGATCAAGCGAGAAAAATATCAATTTCATTGAACACTCTCAAGTCACGTTAAAAAAACAGAAAAGTAAGAATAGTATACG
>Ga0307509_10000247_pt1 | contig 87227 bp, 119 predicted proteins | sample 10_EM_MG_FD_202245 | JGI IMG/M metagenome (GOLD analysis project Ga0307509, IMG submission 202245) | Populus trichocarpa ectomycorrhiza microbial communities from riparian zone in the Pacific Northwest, United States - 10_EM | ecosystem: Host-associated > Plants > Roots > Unclassified | place...
ATCACTTTATCAACCCTATCACAGATCGTGAAGGTGCTGAATTACTTATATGGTCTGATGTCAAGGTACATCCGTTGCAACGCCTGCTACCTGGCCCCGGTCACATAATTATGACCCCGGTGGATACTGTACCGTCGTACAACAACTCAAGAGCGCAGTGCAGCACAATACCAGTACCGTACTGTACAGTAACGAATTGTCGGAGTATGATACCTTTCTCTTTCTTCTTCTTCTTCTTCTTTCCCTTGGTGGATGAGAGTGCGCGCAAGGAGGAGATGTGTGAATCGGAGTATGTACCATATCATAAATCAAGTCGTGCTCACGTTAAAGATTTCACGGGGTAAAAGTTTGCTTCGGAGGATGTCTAAATAGGTTCTAAATACTTCTTTAAACCCGGTTATTATAATAATATTATATTAGTATCATAGTGGGGTTGGAGTGGTAAATTCAGATGTATAGCTTAGTGCTGGAAGCACCAATTAGTACAAGTAGCATAGTGATCCAAAGGCAGACAAAGAAGTGATCTGTCCAGTCCAGTCCAGTCTACTCGGGGCCTCCCAGTACTTACTGTCATGCTCAAGCTGGAGGGCTATCATGATATTACATGCTCAATAGGTGGGATTACCCAGGGGCGGAGAGAAGCATAGAGCATTCCAGCAACCCCTCTAGCACTCTATGCAACCTCAGCATATAAAAATTAAAAATAAAATTAACTTCTTATCGCACTTCCACTTTAGCAGTGCAGGTATAACTAGTCACTCGTAGGATTTACATCCAAAGTGAAAATTAGAGCTATGATAATAATATTATGATAGCGCTATTATACGGTACGGTATGATAGCTCGATTCCCTCCCAGCCCTCATCACCAAATCTCACTCATACATGATCCCCAGTGACCACCCTAATGCCATGGAGGGTTCCGAGTGGGGGAGGATGCTTCGAGGCCTTCTGTATATACGTAAGGACACCCGCCTCGTACGGGGAAGGTAAGGGCTTTTGGGCGTTGACTTATCGATTACCTGTGGGATATCATGATACTTGGGGAACCCGCCGGGGGGGGAGGGAGGAAGATGTGAGAGTGAGAGTGAGGGAAGCTGCTGTCCGCCCGCCTCTAAAAATTCACAGGTATTCGTACTGCAGTAAATTGTGAACTAGATAGACACGAGCTAGCCACGGTACAGGGACAAAAGGGGCCCCAACCCCGCCTCCGGAACGTGCGGGTATCTACCGTATCGTATGATACTACGTGCACATTTTCAACCACATTACATGTTACCTCTGAGGTAATGGTTGGACGCAGAAGTGATGTGTATCGTGCTTGAGGGAGGAGGAAGTGGAATATTTCCGAGGAGATACCATGCCCTTTTTTTTTTTTTGGGGGGGGGGGGGGGGCGCTACTACTCTGGACTCTTATCCGGGTGTTGGGGATGAATTAAACCCCCCTCCAATCGCCAATCACATATCCCATCACCAGCCCTCACTCAATCTTTCCCCCCATCACTATTTCCCAAACAGCGTGTAAATGCAAACTAGACAGAGCGTGAACATCTATGATATGTGCTATGTTCTTACCGGCTAGTAATTTACCTAGGGACCCCCCACTCCCCCCTCCACCTGCCATTCGAACCAACAACACCACATGTGATCTCAAAAATCCTCGACTTCTAAATCCCAACGGCGGCGAATGTGAGGAGTCCAGATGGCCGTCGACCGAACACCGGCGGCTTGGCTTCACAACCACACACTCTCTCTCCGAAATACGCAGTGACTTACAAGTGGCGGCAGAGCATATGGCGGGGGACTATGACGCGGAGGATCGGTACTTATACCGCCTCGCCGCATCCGGGAGCTAATTTCTTACCACCCGTTGTTGTTATTCCCAACTCTCTACTAATGGAGCCCCTCAGCTTCGCATGCTCATCGCCATAAGCGCAAGCTCCCCCGGAAGAGCAATCGGAGAGGAGGAGATCCCTGTGCGTGGGTAGGTAGTGATTGTGGGGAATGAGGTCGATGTTGTGATTGGTGCTTCGTGGACAGATGGTGTGGAGGGGGAGGCAATACATTTGATGGGAGGATTGCAGGTGAAGGGATGGTTCTTTGGAGCCGGTTTCAGTTGGGGTGAGATGGACAGGTGAACCCGCTGCTTGTTGAGGGGATTATGGAGAGAGCGGTGTAGCCGTGTCCCGAGCTTGTGAAGGAGAGAGGGGTGGAGGGGTTAAGTTGGGGCCGTATCGAGCCGGTGGGGCGAGAGGTTGCGCGCAATTATGGGGCCTGTGGGCTTAGACTTGGTGAACTGCCTTGTTTTTGATGGGATACCGTAAGAACTCGAATAAACGAACCTGACGCTAAGACGTTGGAGTTGCCTTTGCCGGTAAGGTCTGGCTCTTTTTTCTTTTTTTCCTGTCTTGAGCTCGGGCTGAGGGGGGTAGTTTTCGCTGTGCGCTCGTCCCCCTATCCAGGAGAGGGAATTTCGGACGTCTTAGCGTGAGGTTCGTTTATTCGAGTTCTTACGGTAGCTAATGTGTTGTTAGATGGGCGAGATATAGAATGGCGGAGGAGTCAGTCCGACTTGTAGATACGGGTCATTTAGCGGAGGGCTGGAGAAGCCATAATACCTCGTGCTTGAGCACTGGTATCACACCTTAGATACATCAAGAACAAAGAAAACTGGAAGCTATAATGCAGTTAATGACATATATTTCCGCAAACATTGTATATGGTGGGTACAAAATAAGTCAGTACAAACGCCGTGAGGAGACCGAGAATATTCACACAGTTAAAAGGAAAAATTCATTATCATCCGGTGGCCCCTTCCTGTCCAGCCCCTTCAGCCAGCAGTCTATTCAACCTATTTGTCCCACACTTTTACTGCTCGCCAGGCTTCTTCGAATTACACGAGACAATCTTAACCTTGTCCGCAGTGACACTCGAACCTTGCCCTTGCCCCGCCTGGAACTTGAAGGTAACATCCTTAATCAGGAAGGTCCAGACCTCGTCGCAGAAACGATAGGTATCCAAGTGACCCTAAAAACATATATACAAACACAGACGAACCGGAAGCGATTAGCCCATCACCTCTCTTTTGTCTTTTGGTCCTGTGGCAGTGGGCCGGGTAGGTAGGTAAGCAGAAAGAAAGGAAGCAAAAACCGAACCTTGAAAGTCAAGTTGGCCTTAACCTTTTCAGCGAGGATCTCAGTAATGCCGCGATCGAAGTTTGACAAAATCTTCATGGCGAGCTGCGGAGCGATACGCCCCTCGCTGATCAAATCGTCAAGCGCATCCGTGAGCGCCGTTCCAATACTAAGACCCAGGCCTCGTTAGCTGGGAGTGGCAGCGGCGGTGGGAGTAAACAGCGATGGCGACGATAAGGAATTATAGAGTACCTGGAACGACGATAGAGCTCGTAATAGGTTTGATTGTTCATTTTGTAAGGGTTCTAGTGATCGGACGGAGGTTAGATGAGTTAGATAAGGGGATGGCGGATTAAAGAAGTTTGATTGAGGTTGTGTTTGTGATGGTTGCCTTTGGTGTCAGAGAAAGCTTTGAGTAATTCTCTTGCCTTGGTAATTGGCTGAGAACTTGTAGGGCTTAGGGCTGTTTTTCCCCCCTTCGTGAGGCTTGATGGTCCCTTGCATTCTTGGCGGGGGTACTGTGCACAAGTTATTATTTGTTTTTCCTTGTGTGTTTGAAAGCACTAACTTAGTGACGTGGCTGGCAGGGTTAGCTGGGTTGTAGCTGCCGAGTTACTGTTTTGTCTGTTGCTCCTCACCCCTCCATATCTCTAGCTCTGGCCATGTGAAAACGGGAACGGAGTGATCCGTGACTAATGGAGTGATCTAAATGGTGGAATTGAGATGCTGTTGAATGGAGTGGGTGAGTTTTGGTGGAGGAATGAAGGAAGCGTGAGTTGGGAAGGGCCGCCTTCTCGGTCCAAGATTAGATCTCGGTGAGGCTCATTGCCGCGATCAAATTATGGTACTTTTCTGGACAATCAAATAGCCCTGCTAACTAAAGAACCGAGTTGCATCGCGTCTTCCACCCCACCATGTAAGGCCTGCCCCTCTAAGGTTCCAACATCTACCCCGCCTCGTCTTGCAGAGGATAGTTCCCCTCTCCAACCCTCATTCCCCAGCTTCATTATCCACATCCGTCCTCCTTGGTTACTCCCCGTCCTCCCAAATATTTATCCTTCACCTTCATACCCTCTTCCACTCCTCACGAAATCAACCCCCCCAAAGAACAAAACAAAAAAAACGAGATGTTTTCGGGAACTAAAGGACCCGGCGAAGCGGAGGCTATGGACGGTAACTCCCCAGCATCGACCCAACATCTTCCCTAAAGAAACTACAGTCCCTAGAATTAATCAAAAACAAAATACAAAATGTAGGCACCAACCTTCGCGTCCTCATAGTTCACGCCCGTTGGAATACCAGCCTCATCACACCACTCGTTGAAGGAGCGCGTAAAAAGCTCCAGGAACGTGGTGTGAAAACATCCAACATCATCACTCAGAGTGTCCCGGGCAGCTGGGAGCTTCCTATCGCTGTCCAACGGTTCATACACACTCCTTTTTGTTCACTGCCACCCCTCACCACCCCCATATCTAACACAAGACTTGAATACATAGTTTGTACTCCGCCAGTCAAGTCCAAGCCTCGTCTGCCCCCTCAGGAGACCTCCTCGGTGGGCTCGGTCGTAGCTCGACTCCAGTTCCCGGCGCGAGTTCTAGCAGTAAGGGGACGTTTGACGCGATAATTGCCATCGGCGTGCTCATCAAGGGTGATACCGCGCATTTTGAACACATCGCGGAGTCTGTCTCTCGTGGACTCATGAGGGTTCAACTAGATTTTGGCGTTCCGGTTATTTTCGGTTTACTTGTATGTTTTGCGATTTCCCTATACTTCCCGAGGCGGGGTACGGTAGGCAGAGGGAGAACAAAGCGCTGACGATGAATGAATTCGATGTGGGGGTACAGACCGTCTTGAACGAGGAACAGGCGAGGAAACGTGCTGGATTGACTTCCGATGGGCATAACCACGGTGAAGACTGGGGGGATGCAGGTGTGACAGATTTTTTACCCCCTTTAGTGAGATTGATTGGTTAGGCTGACGTGGGTTTTACAGCTGTTGAGATGGGAGCCAAGAGGAAGCTTTGGGCCGATGGCGTTATCGGATAGGCTTGGGGGTTGTTATAAAAATAAATTAAAGAGATTCTGGAACGGGGTTCACAGATTAATAAATTCTCGGGGGGCTCATTGTAAAGACTGGGACTCGGACTTGACACCAGATGCAGGATTGTTCAAACAAGCGAGTGACAAGCCGTGACCTTCAACTAGTTTTTATCTATAGTATCGCGGGCGGGCCCATGAGCACATTGACGCATGACAAACCCCTTATTAAAAACCAAATCTCCCTTGAGCGCTAGATCTATCTACCCGTTCGTCGCCATATTCGCGAGCTCATCCGCTAGTCTCTCCATATAAAACCTTCTCGCAGCACCCGGTAACCTCTCAAACTCCTTGCTAATCCTGCCAATCATTGTTCTCCCTTTCTCATATGCAGCCAAGTCCTTATTCCCGTAAACGTCCTTACCCGAACTGTACCCATGCTCAAGACTCTTGAAAAATACATTCACAGCCACGCACGGCTCCAGAGGGTATGCTGCATGTGGCCACAACTCAGGAATAAACAAAACATCACCTGGTTTCAAAACAGTCTCCATAGGGCGAACGCCTTCCGGTTCCAATTCCGGGTCGAAGGGATTCTCAATTGTTGAGGACGACGCACTGGGCAGGAAGCTCAACTTGGTGATGTCTGTTGGTGGGTATACTTTGAATCGCTTGGTTCCACGAATGTGGCAGAGGATGTTGGCCATCACGTCGAAGTGTAGCCACATTCCGACCCCCTTGGCGGATATGCGGAGTGGCGAGCTGTGTTCGTGGTCCTTTGCGAATTGGAGCTCTGGAGGGATGGTGAAGTCTTCGGCGAGTGATGGGAAGTCTTGGGCGAGTTTGGCTGGGTCGGTTTTGGGATTTGAGGAGGCGAGAGAGCGGAGGTAGAGGTTTTCCGGCGCCGACTCACTTGTTATGGCATCCATGAAGTCGCCGAAGGCCATGCTTTTGTAGCTAAAGTTTTTTGCGTGGAAGCTCATGCTTTTAGCTTGCGAGGTGTGGGCGATGACCTATATCTCATACGTTAGCCCTATCTCTAGAGTGAGCAAAATAGGAGGAATATGTACCCATCTTTTCGGGCCAATCGCAGCTTTGAGGTAGCTAGGAGTCCACTTCTCGACGCATTCACCGATACACAACCCTTCAATCACAACAGGCTCTCCAGCATCTCGAATCTTCCAAAAGTCCTCCTGACTCTTTACAATGACCCTCCTAATCTCAACCACCAATGGTTCTCCCTCTCCCGTAGATCCAGCTTTGTTGTCTAAATCTGTGGGAGGTATCATTTTAGGTTTCTTCTGCAAGACCTCCCCCTCTTCCAAGACCTTCCACTCCCGGGTTAGCGGCTCCACGTCCGGTGGGATAAGGGTCCATATTCCTTCGTTAAAGCGTCCTCCAAAGCTGAAGCATACACCACCACCCCCAATAACACAGAAAATCCCCTCGCTAGCTGGCAACACCTGGTGTCCTATGAGAAAAGGTAGTTTTTCTTTAGGCTCATGGTAGGCAATATCGATCCCTTTTACGGTAAGCTTTTCACAGTGTATCTCCACCACCTCATCTTCGGTCCTTATTAATGCCCCACCGGAAACACCGCCGATGATCAACAGTCTTCCCTCTTCCAGGTAGATCGCTTTTGCACCGAACCGTCTGAGTAAGCTCCTTGTGGAGAGCAGGTTGACAAAGCTCCATTTCACAACGAGCTTACTATCGTCTACAATCTCAAGCCTCCACACATCCCCAAGGACCTGGCCCTTATCATCCATACCACCGCTCAATACTCCGTATCCCTTGTCGGTCCAACATAAGCTGGCCCCAAATCTCGGAGATGGTTTTCGTTCTGCGTCAACAGTCAACTGTTTCCAGCCTTTATCCCCATTCCACAAAAACCATTCGTCCAAAACTACGTTTCTATCTCCCTTTCCCCCACAGATCAGTACCTTCTCTCGCCCAACCTCAGTGGCGCAGTGCCTATATCTACCCCGTGGAAGACTCTCGACCTTCTTCCAATGTCCGGATTCAGCGATCCAGACGTCACTCATGGGCACATCCGGCGAAGCTCTTCCACCAACTAATAGCAGCTTTCCCGGTGCAAGCTGGGTGAGCGTATGGCACATTCTTGCGTTTGGGCCTCGCCTATTTAGCGCTGGGTGCTCTATAGGACATTTACGGGGGCCCTTATGCTCGTCTTCAGTAATAAGTAGCGATGTCCCTAGCCTTGTTGATGGGCCTAGCCCTCCATGATAAACCCATTGATTATCCCCCCATTCCGCCGCAGCACCCATCCACCGTCTCAACAGCGGGAAGGCTGTAAACTCGCCAATATATCCACTCTCGATCCTAGATTCTTCCGAGCCGCGAGCTCGTATTAGAGATGGCCGTAGATCTGGATGAGAACAGTAGTCTCCACCACTCCATTTTATCCCCTCTGCCCGGAATGGCCCTGGATCCTGCTGGTGAACTCCTCCGGTCCGTGCATGGGTAATAAAATAGTGCTGGCAAAATACGAAGAGTTCTTCCCACTCATCAAAAGGCTCTACTGATTCCAGATGCTTTCTTTGGGAATCCGTCACCAAACTACTCCAGAAGGCTAGGAGATCTAGAGTGTCTACTGTTTCCCAACCTCCACTTGCAAACCGGGCAGCTTGGTCAGTGAGAGTAGGGTATGCCTCAATTGATTTTAGAGGGGTAGAGAGGTTGTTAAAGTGTTTTAGCATGGTTCTGGCAAACGGATGAGATGGCCCTGAGGGCAAACACTGTTCCAGTGTCGAAAAGCGGGCTATGGTTCATAAGCAACTAGGTTCGCTAATACATCCAAATGCCTTCGAAACGAGGGGGGATAGTTTTACCATCCGGAAGAGTAGCTGTCCATGCAATGAGTGCGTCAACTGCGTCCTGGTCCATGTAGGCAAGTGATACCTCGGCAGTGAACAATAGGGCAGCATTATTGATCAATCCACCGTCCATAAGCATATGCTTAAGCTTGTCAAGTTCGCGAAGATCGCATCCAGCGGCCAGATACTGCGAGCTCCGGTAGTGGACGTTGTCTACGGGTGGGTCGTGAAGCTCCGGGTTCTTGAGCAGGTTGTAGAGTCCTGGGGTGTTAGATATGACACGTGACTTGGCAGCAATCAGGTCAGGATAATCAAGGTCAATGTATAGTACGTTGTGGAGGTCCCGCATGCTTGAAATGAATTGGAAGGGGAGAGGATCACTAAAAAGTGATGTGTGTTAGCGTGTCAAGATCATAGACTCTCACTGAATAGGCCAAGACTATTAGAGAGATAGTAGCGCATACTATCCACAGCCAAGATTGATCACGACTTTCTTTCGTTTGGGATCTGGAAGTTCTTCGAATAGAAATGAGCGAACGACATGCTCTACAGCCTGCATCCGGAGCCAATAACCGCGGTTTATCAAAGGAGAACGTCTCTGGGGCTTTTTAACAAAGTAACGCAGAAACTGTGGTTCTTCCGTATTGGAGTAGAGTCTTTCGACACTTCTCTTGCTCACAATGGAACTATTGTTTGTCTGTTTGTAAGTCAGTCAGGAAATGACAGAATCTGGGAATTTGGGTGGCATGTACACCCATTATTGCTGAATCTCGTCTTTCCTTTTCATTGGTGGGGCCACTCTTTTTGACTGCCCGAACCGCGTCAGTGTCCATCATGGTGGTGAAATTTGGTAAAATACTGGAGGCCCGAATAATATAATGTTGGGATGCAAAGCCAAATTGCTCTCCAGGAAGGTTTGTCGAGGTGGAAGAGACTTGAAAGGATTTTTCTCCCCCATAATTTCCTTTCAGTGGGGGACACTGCAATGGTTTGTGCGTTGGTATCAGCGAGCTGGAGGGGCTAAGCCAAGACTGCCAAGACATATATTTGGCAACGGCTACCCCCGTCTGCTGCCAAGGCGGGTGGTCTCAACCTCTCCCCGCGTGCTGATGGCTTTTACTTGCCCTCCTCTCCTCCCCCGTTATCCATCTGCCATACCTTTCTCTGATTGACTGACCCGGCGCTTGCAAAAACTCAACACCCTCAGTAACTCTCCATAATACTATCATCCCGGGGCCCGGGCGATCTAAATCATTCTACGACCGGGTTCCTTTATACGGTGTGCATCATCATCACTTCAGGCAGGTCCCAGCCTTCACGATAAAAAAACTCCGCTCCGACTTGCCACCCCCGACACTTACCTCCTACCTATACTCCACCACCAAAACTCAGTACCATTAACTACAGAAAGCTAACATTCACTCATCAAAGCTATGAACTTTGTCACCTTCAACCAGGACTTCTCTTGCTTGGCCGTTGGCACCCGCAATGGCTATCGAATATATAACTGTGATCCGTTTGGCAAGGTCTATGAACAAAAGGAGGGCGGGGATGTTTCCATAATCGAAATGCTCTTCAGTACCTCACTCGTCGCTCTCATTCTTTCCCCTCGCCGACTAGTCATAACAAACACAAAGGTTGGTACCCGGGGTAACAAAGCTATTATTCCTTGAGCATAATATCTTAGTTTCGAATCTGGCGCTTTTGATTGAATTTAGGCTAACTTGAAATGTTGCCCTGCCGGAAGCGGCAATCCACGATATGCGAGCTCACATTTCCAACATCTATATTGGCCGTCAAATTGAACCGAAAGCGTTTGATAGTAGTACTAGAGGAGCAAATATATGTATATGACATCAGCAACATGAAGTTACTACACACAATTGAGACCTCACCTAATCCTACTGGTAGGGCATTATATCCACACTGAGACCCGCAACTTCTTTACTGATATATACTTTTCATCAGCTATCTGTGCACTTTCCCCTTCCTCGGAAAAGTGTTACATTGCTTATCCAAGGCCAACAAACTCGAGTACTTCACCGTTTTCACCTCCTTCCCATGCTCCCCCAAGCGTTAACGCGCCTCCCGCAGCATCGGGTGATGTGCTTCTTTTCGACGCAATAAAGCTTGAAGCTGTGAATGTGATCGAGGCCCACAAGGCCCCGCTAGCTAATGTTGCTCTCAATAGTGAGGGGTCTCTTTTAGCTACTGCCTCAGACAAGGGCACGATAATCAGAGTTTTTTCTATTCCCGGTGCCCAAAAACTTTACCAGTTTCGCCGAGGAACGTACCCTTCGCGCATCTTCTCAATTGCTTTTAACCTTATGTCTACCCTGCTTTGTGTTTCATCTGCGACGGAAACTGTCCATATATTCCGCCTCGGTGGACTGAATCCCCAAGAGTCCTCATCTGGATCTTTCCGGGCTACTGATTCGGACGCTGGGGGTTCGCCGACGGGATCTATCGCATCATCTCCATCCAACCACGCTGGAGCTGCGGGAGGCGGTTTTGATCATTATGTAGAGTCCAAACGTCGCAGTGGCTCTGGAACGTTTGGCTCTATAATTAGACGCTCTTCGCAACAGATTGGGCGAACAATCGCTGGCGCTGCTGGAGGGTATCTGCCGCACGCCGTGACTGAGATGTGGGAGCCGGCGAGAGACTTTGCCTTTGTAAAGCTTCCGAATGCTGGATTGAAGAGTGTTGTGGCACTGAGTAGTACAAGTCCACAAATAATGGTTGTAACTAGTGATGGTTACTTCTTTGTGCACAATGTGGACATGGAGAGAGGTGGAGAATGCGTGCTCACAAAACAGTACTCGTTAGTTTCCCTTCCTTCCTTCACTCAACCTTCTAGACATTAATTAGGCTAACCACTTCTCTTACCGAAATTAGTTTGCTAGATTCAAGCGAGAAGATGGGGCAGAGCTTGATGTATGATTAACGATCTCGCTCGGCAAAACCGAGTGATTGTATGAATGAGGGCGTCTAGAATTCGCCAGCTGTTATTTCTCGCCTGCCTTAAGCGATTGTCTGACAGCCCTTTTGCAAATACTTACGTTTTATAGGCATGGAAATTTGTAATCTACTCTTATCATATCTTTTCTTCCTGCACTCTCCTTCAATCCTTTTTACCCATTCTTTTCTCAAGTTCAGGCAAATGGCGTTGGTTACTGTACCCTCAAGCATCGTTTTACGGTAGCGAGTGGCAAGGGTTTTTTTCTTCTTCCCCTTCGAATTGTTTTTTTTCTATCTTAAGTTTCTCTCCCGAACTCCTACTCTTGCTTTTTTTTTCTTCTTTTTCTCACTTGTTCCTCCCTCTTCCTACAAAGACTCTTTTTTACATATTTACCTGCTTATACGCAATAAAAGCATGGATTCGGGCAAGTTATAGAAAGTACAGTACTTGTTTATTTGTTTATTTGTTTATCGCGCTGGTTATCAGTTCGATACCTAGTTAATATGCTGTTGCGCCCTGCACATAAGCCAAGGTGACCTATCTCCTAGACCAGCAAGACATTGAAACTTCGTGCCATCCCTGTTAGTGTTGGAGACATATATAGGTGACTAAGGGGCCGTAAACAATTCCAATCTCAATATTCCCCAGTGATCACAGCGTAAGCGTTGTCATGTGGCTAATATTAGCTGTGTTCCTATGTCCACACATCTGCAAAACCCGAGTCATTAACAAAAGATTTGCTTATTAACCGCTGTCTCGAAACCAACAGGGGTGGCAAGGGATTTTAAATGTCTTGCCGGTCTAGGAGATGCTACAATAAGAAATTCATATCCATACAAAAGCAACGGGAAATTTGCCCGGGGGGGGCTCGCCTTCCCTGGCGGACCAAATCCAGTGCCGGTAATTCCCAAATACCCCCCACAACCTACGCAAGAAAAGGAGAGAAAGGAAAAGGAAAAAAAAGAAAAAGTGAACCGGCAGCAGTAACATTTATACGAGTATTAGCATTAGTATCTTGAATATTGGATCCTAGGATGGATGGTTCATGAGGTCTCACTCGGTAAAAAAAAACCAAGTGACGCCTGTGAGCACTATTGCCACCACCACCACACATCACCGAAACCTATGATAGACCCTTTTGCCAAGACATGAGTTTATCATGCGATTAGCAGTCGTACCCGCAAAACCCCCTTTCGATTAAGAGCCCAGTATATATGATACGCACGCACGCACGCATAAAGCATAGTGAACCGTGCCATAAGCCGGAAGGAAGGAATCGATCGTGGTACGAGGCTGGCGACAAAAATCACCGGTAGATGAAGGTTTTCCACTGAAAACAGCCATATCCACGACCTTCCAACCACTGATCTAGTAAAGCAAAAACCAAATCATCCACATGTGATATAATTCCCTAGATTCTACTCTCTAGCCCTTTTGAACACTGTATCTAAACTGGCTGAGGAACTATCAAGGGAGTAATGGTTGGTACCTTGGTCTTGGCGCAATTTTTGACTATTTTGTATAGGAAATAGCAAGGCTTGGCGCTGTTTTCAACTTCAATTTTACAATGTTGCGTGTCAAAGCGGCCAGTGACTCTTTGTAAAGCTCTGTGAGCACTTGAGGAGATATTTGAAGGAATTTTGGACCATAATCCGAATTTTTCATTCCCCCCCAGCCCCAGGATGCATTAAATGAAGAGTGCGAAGTAGACCAGTTTGGGCGGTACATGCCATTCTACCGGTGATTTTTGTTGCCAGCCTCGTACATGTGATACTACGGAGGCGTCGAGTGCCGCATGGTAGTAGTAGTCGTCGTGGAAACATGGGTATAATAATTAATAAATGCGAGTGGTGATCATGGCACTGGCCTACGGATGCGTTCTCCTTTTTTTCTTTTCTTTTCAAGTGGTGGGATCTGGGTGTGTGTAATTGTCCCGGATGGGAGTGAGGGAGGGGATATATTTTGTATGATATTGTGTTATAATAGAGTTCAGGTTCTAGTATATAATATTATGTATAGATTTATTTTATTTTTATTTATCCTGCGGAGTGTTGCCATGATGGCATTGATATTGTTATTATTATATTATCATATATCACTGTTTTGGTTTTTGGGTAAGGTACTCTTTGGCCGGACTGGGGCGATTTTACTCTCACGATATGATACTCGAGTAGAGTTCCGGATATCGAGAGGTTTTGTGATCAGCTTAGATTGCTCACGGGTATGTTATGGCTAGCGTTACCATAAGATACCCGGGGTGTGTGTTAGGGCGCGGTCACGGGTAGAGCCTACAAGTATATACCTTATGCTAAGGCCGTTAGGCACTACTCGTATAATATAGCAGGCGAGAGGTATTCAGTATCAGAGGCCAAGTGCCGGTATCATCCCACGCAAGAAGCACTCGATAACAGGGATTCGCAAAATATGTAGTAGAAAAATCCGTGCGTATCTGAGCGTCCATACAAATTCACCACCCCTGATATCGAATAATACTTTTTGACTGGGACGAGTATAAGGGGTGTTGTGCGTGTGTGTGTGTGTGGAATATAGGGAAAATCTGTACTCGTAAGGGGTAAGCTAAGTTAAAGCGCAGCGAGTGATCCCGGGGGGGCCTTTTTCTTTCTCACACCATCCATGAAGCGGAGGAAGTCCTATGAAGTACTGGTATCGTACTCGTAAAAAGGCGAGGAGTACTAGTACAGGTATCCCGGATCGCGTTGAACCGGATACCGAGCTGAGCCGGACAAAACCTCTGACACCTCCGGAGAGTCACATAATTTCACTCGTTGAACCGGAAAGGGGCAGGTTTCGGATTCGTATGATCTGGGAAATGCCCACCCCACCTCCCCTAGTTCCTATAAGTTGGTCTACTGCTGAGCTGGATTCCCCCATAACCGACAGAAAAGCTATGCCAAAAAGGGAGGACAATCCGGAGCCAGAAAAATCCGGGTTGTGAAAAAAAGAAGTGAAATAAGGAGAGACTGTGCCAACACATCGGAAGGGTGGTAGAGAGAGGAAGAAGTCTGGTTTGTATGTGTGGTGGACCGCTGTATATAATTCTGGTTGTTAGTAAGAGGTTACCTTTTTGTCCAACTCCAACAATGCCTACAGCAAATCCGGAGGGTCCCCAATTTTCCTTCTTTACTCTCCGAGTCTCTCTGTTATTTAGGATACTCTGTTGTTCCGGATGCCCTGTTGTCCGGATGAGGTCCGTGAAATTCGGCTATCCGGGTCGCGAGTAGCAACTGTGCTAGTACTAGTACCACTATCCGAAGTCGAGGATCCGCAAAGCATGTGGCAGAAGAATCCGTGCGTATCTGAGCGCCCATGTAAACTCATGAGCCCGGCCTCCGGATACAGACTACCCTTCATCCGCCTGTTGTGAGTGCCGTGCCGTGCTCACGACATTATTGCGAAAATTTGTGTAGATCGGCGGATACCGCCCCCTGTCTGTGTCCCCGTCTTACCGTTCGGTGGAAGGGTATATACTAGGGCATTGAGGGGATTGCATAACTTCTTAGAGATATGGGTATAAGGCAGGCGTGGATATGATTTTTTCTAAATAAGACCCCTTCAGGAGGAATCGTTCCCCACCCACTCTTTGGTCTATAGAAGCCACGCATATGAAGAAAGTTCTCCGGAAATACAATCTCCGGGTCGAGTACTCGAGTAGAGTCAATAGTCCTCCCCCGGCTTAGCACTTGTGATACCATAAGAGCCCGAATAACTTAACCTCACATTAAGACGCCCAAAATTCCCCTTCTTGGATCGGGGGGGGGCGGATGCACTGCCAAACCCACTGCCTCAGCCCCAACTTGAGACAGAAAAAAACTAAAAACGTGCCATACCTTACCAGCAAAGGCAACCCCAACGTCCTAGCACGAGGTTCAATTATTCAAATCCTTCCGGAATCGTAGACTACCCCTCAGACAAACCTTTCTCCCCTCTCTCCTAACCAAAGCGCAGCCTCAAAGGCCCATAACCCGACCACCCACAGCAATACAAATCCCCCCTCCCAAGCCCCACCTTCCAACAACCCGACGGGGTTAGGGTTACCACTCCAAACTCCAAACCGCCCGAAAAAATCATTTCCCCCTTCCCTTCCCACCTCTAGCGAAACGTCCCCCTTTTGCTATCGTACGCCCCCCCGACCGGTTGCTCTAAGAGAGTTACCCGCAGCAACCACCACCACCCACCCCGGAAGCCGAAACGTCACATGAGAGCCCTGAAACCTAACCCGCGACAAAAGGGCCAAACCCGAAACGCTGGCGCGGTTGACGTTGGTTTTGGACGCGACATGGGCACGGGTGGCGCTGGGATTAGCCGAGATTGATTAGATAACTCTAATTGTGAGTGCCTATACGAGCAGTACCGGTAGGGTCGTCGGAATGGGGGCCGAGAATTGGGGAGGCCGTAGGCGTGAAACGCTGTTTGCCGAGGGTTATGATATCGTACCGGTAGATTCGTAGGAGTATTGCGTGGTCTCATAGCTCGGCGTTTCTAAGAGTCTCCGGAATGGAGGGGGGGGGGGAGGGGGTGGGGTTAGGAGAGGGAAAAATTTTTAAAGGTCATCCACTTAAGGTGTGGTAAATTTGATAGCTTCGGGAGATGCGGTAATAGCTTGGGCCAACGACAGACACATAATTCACGTTCCGGAGACTTTTTAGAGAAACGTCGAGCAGTCCCACCAGTTACTGTTAGGGATAGATTGTGGAAGCACGGTGCTAAGGTACGGTGCTGGTAGTCTGGTACAAACGCCCTACGCCAACATGCAAGGTGAGACGCCGCCGCCGTCGTCGTCTCGGGGGGATTGTGTGTGCGTACGTGCGTGGGGTCTGTAGGGAATGGCATGTTCCAACGGGTAAGTCTGGTGTATTGCATCTTATCGTAGCATTCAGTGCGATGGGTTCTGCTTCAACTTACGGTAGGCTTCCGTTACGCAGCTTCAGGTCACCTCACCCGACCCCGTCTCGACTTGGCCTGTGATGAAACAAAATCCCAAAGAAATTGAGGAAAAAAGCAATTATACAATTCAGAAGCTTCCCAGTGTCGTACAATCGCAATGGCATGATTGTAGCACGGTAATCTTTCGTTCCGGACTAACCTGGGGTGGGGTACGGAAAGTGGCTACTAATACAAAATAATGTCATGAAATGGGTAGGATACACACCGAGGCTCCCCCCTCTCCTCTCACCCCAAAGACCACTTGTGAAATCTCAACCTCTAATAAAAGGGAGGGAGAGGGGGGAGATATAAATATGGTACGTAGTCATGGGTCACCATACCGTAGCGTACAGCACAAACAAATGTAAAGTACAGAAGAAGAATCGAGAAATAAAAATAAATAAAAACATGCGCGCCCAACCCTACTGTAGTTTATCGTACCTTCCTATCATACCTTACTGACCGACCATCTTCCCATTCATCTCATTGTACAAGCAAGATAGGATTTTCCTTTCTTGCCAAATTCCGAAGCAATGAAAGGATGCATAAGTGGGCGAATAAAACCCCAGGACAAAAAATGAGACGAACCGAAAAATACCCTGTACTGTACATAGTAATCACGAAGGAAATGGAACAGAATGAAAAAATATGAAAATGACTGAAGCCAACCCAAAGTGATGTCTAATAGCTTCTGAGCGTGCCAGAAGACTCCTTTTTGTTTTCAACTCAAACCCTCCCATGCAACAAGCGCCTTAGAAATACCTATAAAAAAGGAAAGAGAAGAACCCCAGGGAGAACAAAGGAACATATAATGTAGTACAGAATAGGACTAGGAAAAAGTCAAAGATCCCAGGAAAGGAAAATTGATGATCAAAGACGCCACAAAGCCAACCCTATCTACAGATCCCGAATGCAAAAAGTAATTGACTAAAAAAAAGAAAAACCCCCACATGAAACATTACAAAAAACGTACCGTAGTCCCTAGGAAAGAGAAAAGGAAGAGAAGAAAAGAATAAATTAAGCGTTGCTTTTTTAGAGCAAAAGAAAGACAAAATGGTGCGGCGACGAATAAGCATAAAGCCATCTAAAAACCGAAAGGAAATATCATTCATCACCATCGCCCAAGCCCTGGTCATATATAGTGATGACGCTCAACTTGAGGAGGAGCAGATACATAGTGAGGGTGATAAGGATGAGAATTGGACGTGTAATCTGAGACGGCCATCAACGGATTGACCAACTGTGGGAGTCGACGTACTTGAGGTTGCTGCTGCTGAGGTTGCTGCTGCTGGTGATGCTGCTGCTGCTGCTGTTGCTGTTGCTGTTGCTGCTGCTGATGCTGTTGCTGCTGCTGCTGCTGCTGGTGTTGTTGCTGCTGGTGTTGCCGCTGATATTGGGCATACTGATTCGACGGAGTTGGGCTTTGATGCATCATAGCCGACGATTGCAAAAGTGACGATGGCTGAGGTGGGGGATCAGGCGCCTCCCATCCCCACTTTTCTTTAAGTTCTTTATACACGAAATTGACTCTCCATCCAGTTTCCTTCTTAATTTTAGTGAAAATTTCGAGAACCTCTTCTTGCTCCCGACGAACAATGAGACACTCGGCTGCGATTGCAAGCGATCTCAAGGCAACACTCGCAACCCCTCTATCTTTAACATGGGCTGCAATTCCGCAGATTAGGTGAGAATTAGTCATCTCCATCTCGTGCATCTCACCTGACTCTCTGGGCAGGAAGGGATTCATCTGAGCTAACAAAACCATGGCGGTATGGTAGAACAAGCGAGCCACAATGGCACACCTCTTGACAAGCCAAACCTCAGGAAAGGCCGACTTTGTTGTTGTCTGGTAAGGGAGTAAGTATGCCATAGGGTGCATACTGCGAGGTATGTGGTCATTCCAAGCCATACAAAGATCCCGAAGACGCTTCCACTCCTCATAGCGTTTTTGCGTCTCGTTGTTGAGGTACATCTGCTCAGTAACAGTTTTGGCTTCTTGCTGCTGCCTAGGGAGGGCAGCCCTAAAATTGGCAATCTTTGCTAGGACGTAAATAATCCTATAGGCCCACAATTCTTCCCTTCCTGGTTCAGAGTACCGGCTAAAGTCCATGTCAACTCCCCATTCATCTGGCTCCCAAGCAACCGCCCAATTGAAGTGCAGGCAACTAAGCAATTCCATGCTCACGTTCAACCAAAAACAAGCACCTCCTACGCCTCCTGTCCTTGCGCTCCACCTACACTCCTTTAAAAGTGCCCGGGCACCTGCGATGTGGTTCATGCGCTGAAGGGCTCGTTCAGACATAATCTCATAAACATTAAGGATAACCGCTGTGGTTGCACACATCTCGGTATCACGATTAGGATTTTGCAAAGAAGCCAAAAGGAGTCGCGTAGCTGTGTCGTAATAATTCAGCGCCTTGTCTTCATGATAAGCGGGGTTGACAAGCGTCAGGTGACGGGCCCCGCAGGCCAGGAAGGCATTGAGAAGCATTGGCTCATTCAAAGAAGAAAATGGCAATAAGCGCGAAAACTAGGTTAGAAACAACATTAGTACGAAACCTTCATTTTTCAGATTTTGAAAAGAGCAGTCACATGTTTGTATGGATCCATGCTATCCATCCATATTCCAACTTCTTCCACAAACACCTGCATGAACAGAGTTTCCTCAGTGCTGTTCAGGTAATTCCGCACCTCTTTCGGTGGTGGAGACATTGTGTCCGAATTCATAGTAGATGATGGGGGAGGTGGTGGTGGTGGTAGGGGAGGAGCGTATGCATGATATCCCTGCCTGTGATGCGGCTTCACCTCTTCAAAATTATTGATGGGTTCCCCCGTGTGCATTGGGGTTGGTAGAAGCGGGAGGATGGGTGGGAGAGTGGGATGAGAAACGGGGGTCGATGTAACGGTTGTAACAGTTGCCGTTTGTCGTGGGGTAGGGGGCGAGTTTCTTGTAGGTTTTGGCGGCGTCACACGAGCGAAGGCTGCATACCGACTAATACCGCCGGCGTACTCAGAGGCAATGTCCCTTGACTCGTCCTGAAAATGCACTGTAGATACGGCAATGTCAGCGTACCGGTTATATTTCGGTGAAGGGGCTTTGAGGTTACCCTTCCATTCGTGTGATATCGGAACCACAGGAGGTTGCTCTGTCTGGATGTCAATAAAATTAAGGCGTACACCACGCTTACATATCCTACTAGATTTCCGACAATTCTGGACCGGTGTTAGTCAAAACTGTCCTTTGTTTCAAAACGGTCGAATCACGGGCAAAACGAACCTGACAATCTGGTGTTCCTTCATCGCCTATGTAACAATGTTAGTAAATAATACCCCAGAAAACTAGAAACAATGTGAAAGAAGACAGACATTTCAGGTGACGTTCCCTGTGAAGATATATTAGCAAGGTTACAAACGGTAATTGGTGGGGGCTCAGTAAGCATACCTGCAAGTAAGGCTAGATGAATAAGGAAAAAAAACTGCATTAGCTGGGAAGTTCATGGATTAATAGAAAAGGTGCAGATCTTACCATCCTACGAATTGAAGACGGTCGGTCAGTAAATTATTAAAAGATTGACCAACAAAAAATCATGCAAAAAAGAGGTGGGTTACCTGTCCGCACTCGTTTTGGCCGGTTAACGACGGCGTTCTCATCCGCAGCCATTGATCCTGCCCCTCTCTTCACCCCGGCGCGCAGTTCAGCCAGGCGATTCGTCTTCTTCGTGCTGGGTCGGCGCGAGGAATCGGCGCCGAATGGCTTCGACAGAAGATTCTGTCTGGGTTGTGAAAGCGTAGCGACCGACGTGGTGACGGATTCCAGTGCTGGTAATGAAAATACCAGCTATTTGGGAGGGAGTTCGTTTCTATGGCGCGGGGGATGGGGGAGCTTTTAGAGACAAAGGCGCCGCGCGTGCCCTTTCCTTTTTTTTCCTTATTCAATGATGATGATGATGATGATATTGATGATGATGGTGGTGATGATGCAGGTAAGTACTCGTACTACCTTGTTCAGATGCGATAGACCCGATTCCTGAGCGCACTGCAAGCTGATTTGCTTTGTTTCTTATTGCCCTACTCTCGCTTGGGACTTTTATCGATCTTCTTTTCTCTTCCTTCTCCCTGTTAGGGCCCTGTGCCCTCTGTTCCTAAGCTCTCTTCACGATCTGTCACAATGATTTTCAGATATTTCCTCTCTAATCCTCTTTCTCCAGTATGAATGATACAATAGCAGTGAACCGTTAATAACGTGGCGTCATATGGTCGCGTCCGCTAGGTCAAGCCGTCAAGTGAGCTGTCGTTCAAGCCTCCTTTCCTCTCGTTCTCACGCACTTCCGTAGTCTCTCTAATCTCAATCGTCCAACTGTCGCCTCCAGGTGTCAACCCCACAAAGCACAGACCTCAGAATGCAAAATTGTTCTTGCTACGAATCTTATTGTGGGGAGCCAACGACAATTTGTGGGTGAAAGAAATGAAATGTGAATTGAAAAATATGTTGCAATAGAGCTTGGGCGGTTTGCTAAATATTATAAAATTGAGGTTGGACAGAATAGAAATATAACGAGAAAATAGGCGTTGGAAGAAGACGATAGTTGCTCTGGAGGATCACGCGAGGAAACTTGAGAGGGTAGCAGGTAGGTTTTTCGTCTCGGGACCTCGACGAGGGTGAAGAGGTAGGGACGAATGAGGGAAGGAGGGGGAATTCTCTAATAGAAGCGAGAAAGAAAAAAATTGAGGAGCAGGAAGGAGTAAGGGGACAAGCTGGGTAGATATGGGTTAATGGTTCCAGCTGAGTGACAGAATCCACCGGGAGGTTTCTGATCTAATTCCTTTGCTCGCTCTTCCACCCACCCCACCACCCCCCCCCCCCTTCCCCGGTCACCTTTTTTCTCGCAGTTGCTCTATTTGCGGGAGCCCTTGTAATGGGCTGGCTACTGTAGGTACTGATAGGGAAATCCACTGGATTATTTTGGAAATAGAAGATGAAAGAGGTAATAGAACGGTGCTGTGCTGTGCTTGAACGTCAGTCCCTTCAAACTGCGGATTTCATGGCTTTGTGCAGCCTCCTTGTGAAGATCGCCAAACAAGAGAGAAGGAACATGAACACACTGTTCGTTTGGTATCCCCTCTCCACCAAATGCAAGATTCTAGATTGAGGGGTCGCGCGTCTATGCAGAGAACATCTCTAACGAACGCCTTGTCAATTGTAAGCGCTCTCGGGGCTGGTATGGTTGGCTTTACTCCCCTCCACAGGGACACCCCTCCACCACCAGCAGCACCGCTACCCCTTCCTCCCCCCTCTCTATAATGCTGACAGCGTGGTGGACTAAAAAAACAATCCATACACTATCGAGCAAAGGCACGAATGTGTATCGCGTTTGTCCATGTATCTGATACTGCACAATATAATTGCTTATTATGAGAGTTACCAGCTATCTAACTATAGTCTGGGGTGTCTTCTACCAAACATCCCCATCCCCGACCCTTAGTCTTTCGATTACCGGCACGCACTTACCTCCCTGCCACCTTCTGGCCTCCCCCCAACTTAATCTTTTGGAGACTTCCGGTGCTCGGTAACAGCTGCGTATATAGAAATGCGGCGCCATGTGTGTCATAAAGTGTTGTTCCTGGCTCTCCTTTGCTTAGAATTCCAATGCCAGATGCTCATGTTCGGAGACACGGCCAACGCCAGTGGCGAAAGTGTTTATTTGAGGCTTGAACGGAAAGCCATTAAGTTGGGATCGGGCAATTACCATGTCTCCCGTCATTTGAGAGGCTGTGTGGGAGATGCTTTTGGTAGTTATTAATGCTGTGGGGGGTTGGTGAGGCGGTGCAAGCAGGACGCCCCAAAATCCATAATTCTTACGGGATGACAGAAATAGCGTGGCTCACCAAGATAGAAACACCTGCATGTTCACCTTGGCGAACGAGAGGGCGAGTGAAGTGATTCAACGGCTGCGAAGAGGCTGAAGATGGGAAGCTTAGGTGAGTTTTTGCCACGAACATTCGTCCACAGTAAGGTAGAGCCTAACATCTGATTGGCTATCGTACGAGTGCCGGTACACTTTTCCGCATCTAAAGCTGATTTATTCTAACAATGACGACGGACACAATAATTTTGCAAATGTGAGCGTAGGTACTCTGTGGGGTGGTACTGTACTCTGCAGTATAGTACTGTGGATATGCTGTCCATAAAAGAAGACTCCAGTACTTGTACGCTTTATTCTCTAGTCTGCTCCTTAGCACGGTACAAGTACTCCTGATCCCAAGCATCGAGCTCGGCTGCCTGTATAGCACCTGTGCTCTACCGTACTACCGTATACTCGTGCACTTCGGTGATGGATTGTGATACAGCACACTACCGTCCGTACCATGCTCGAAGACTTTGTTCATCCCAGCAAATACTCGTACTTAGAACACCCCCAATTCATGCCGTCATCTATCGTCCACCTACCATACACCCTTTTATAGCCCCCTTTTTTTCTCGTGGAGGTTGGCTTTCTTGTTCGGCATTTTAGGTGATATTCTATTCTACTCGTACCGGTAATATGATAGCCGTAATCGCTGGTCATTGATGCTCGATTACTGGCTTCCCGGGTGCTCCCGACTCTACCACAGATTTCAAGGTGTTGATCTAATCAACATCATCCTTGACTTTGGCTGCAGCCTACCCTTCCGATTGCTTCCCACTACCGTACCACACGACCCTTCTCTCTCTTCCCCCCCATCACCCTAATACCCCTGTCCGGCCGCTGTCATTATCTGCAAATATCCGCTCTTGGCGACGGAGAGCCTCACTACCGTACGGCCCGTGGATGGGGGAACCCTCTCTCTGCTCAAGTGATATGATACTGGTATATCATAATTTACATACGAACCCAAAGCCCCAACACATAGGCGATGGAGTGATGGACGGCACATACGAGGGGCGCGAAAATTTGTTTCAAAATACGGTGCCCATCTCGAGGCGATTTTCCCTGATATCACTTATTTCTCGCAGTTACAATAGAAATCTCCGGAACCGTTATTAGGGGAGACACTGAGAATGAAGCGGAGGCTCTTAATTTCTACACCAGGAGTAAGCTACCGCTACTGCCGGAATGTGTGTTGGACAAGACATCGGCCATCCATGTACAACAGTTTGGCGATTAAGATTCGGGGTTCCGGGCGGGATGGGTGCAACTTTCCATTCGAGACCTGCATTAGAAATTTTTGCTTGGGGCGGGAACGCTACTCGTACCGGTAGTGGCCTGACGTTTGTAAAACGATCAGCTACTCGGGTATTGCATAAGTTAGCCAGAGCCCCAGAATTTTGATGGTATGCAATTGCAGTCTGCTTACAAACATCGAGCGATTATATGCCGGTGTTCAAATATTTTCATACAGGCAATATTAAAGCTGACAGAACACAGGCACGATCGATTGCTAGCATGCTCTTTTGTAGCATACCGGCGATCCATTTTCGAGATGATGCCTGCATGAACCAGTGGGGTGGGGTGGGGTGGCATCTGGCGCGAGCCATCTTCTGGGTACAGCGCGGAGGGATGTTGTCGCCCACCCAGCGTCCCCCATGTTCCGAAATTATTGGACGATAACTGGAGCCAGAGTCGAAGAATGAAGCAAGTTAGATTGGATGTTAAGTATATCCTGAATTTCCTAATTGTGCCAAGATTGCTTATGATGACTGCAGGGAGGCTTGAGCGACATGTGCGTTTTTTTTTGGCCTTTTGATCCCCGGAGGAAGGAGGACTGCAGGGGCATCCGATTTGAGCCCATCCAACCCCCGTCCTTGTCTCGCCGAGCCACGGCAACGAGCCGTTATTTTCGCTGAAAACAGAGCAACTCCTACCGTCCAAAAGAAAAAATAAAAAGGCGAAGATGTATGAACTCAGTTCATGCAGAAACTCCCAGCAGATCTTTCCCCTGTCCGCTGCGAGTATAATCCAGAGAGGTGGTTCCACTGCTTCGTTTATTAAAGTACTGTACCGTACCGGTACCCTCCTTCTACCTCCCCCACACGTAAGTTTTACACCTGCGTTATGAGGCTGAGTAGAGCAGACGTTCCGAAGCGATCTGCCCCTGGGACCTTGGGAACCCTTGTGAAAAAGGAGTGTTCACTGACACAAGAGACTGGCAAACTTCTCAGATCTTCCGGGTGCTCGACGGGTAATTCCGAGTTGGGCTGGACGGGTAATGATGATCCGCGTCACTTGGCTACCGAAAGTCCTGCGGCGTCAGCATGCTATTGGTCACTCATCCATAAATAGGGTCTAAACCCAAGCAGTGGCCTACCGTACTCGAGTGGCCATTTTACTGAGCGCCTGCAGAAAAAACAATCTAAAGGTCAATCATAGATATGGTGAAAGCAACTTCTGCTTCTAAAGTACGGTATCTTTGACGCCAGGTTTTCGCAGATTCCCACCCTCCGCTACTGATCTAGCTTTCTAGCCAGCCTTGTTTCATACCCAACCTATCATATTCCTTTAGAATTCAAATCGAAGGCCCCCGCCAACTGCCGTCTGCGGGACTTAGCCTCGGTTCGGGGCCAACCTACAGCATTGAGATGGCGGACTTAGTTTTGCACCAGTACTCGAGTACAGTACAGCAACTGTACCTCAAGCGTGGGGCGTCAATATAATGCAAATAAACGGTACTACCACAGCAGTTCTAACCCTTCCTCCCAGCGGCAGTCTCGAAAACGGCTCTGATACATCGAAATTTCCCAGCATTGCAATATGGAATTTACGGAAGCGACGTTCGCACACACTTTTTGATTGTGATTTGCGAAAATCCTTATTAAAAGTCGACCTTGAGAAGAAAAAAGAAAATAAGAGCCCCCTTTGGGTAATGCCAGGACTATCAAGACCGCTCCAGATCTGGCATTGCAAAGAAAGCCATCGGGTTGGTACCGGTATTCCTGTACCGTTTGGGAGTATTCAAGACATGGTATTTTTTTCTCTTAAGGTTGACTTTAATAAAGATTTTCGCAGGTCGCGATATGAAGTGGTCACCTTTTTCTTTTCTTTTCTTTTCTTTTCCTCTGCTTTCCTCTTTCCGTTGGAACAGCCAAAATGCTGTGTTATGCTTTGATGGTGATGACGATGATTCGGTTACGGTAGGAACTGACAATCTCGCTAGGACGTTGGAGTTGGCTCTCCTACTAAGGTTTGTTGGGTTTTCTTTCTCTTCAGTTGTTTCAACCGAGGGCTGAAAGATAATCTTTTCGCTGTGTTTTCTCCCATGATCCAAAGGAGGAAATTCCGGACGTTCTAGCGCTATTATCACTTATGGTATCTGGGTGGCGATAAGGTATAAAGGCTCAACTCTACGAGTACTGTACGTGTACTCGTACTTCCAGCTTCAAACCCACTTACTACCATCCCGGCGTAAGTCGCAACAGCTATACATCCATGGCTTTGTTTACACTTCATCTCTTCCAAATAATGACACCCCGGGCGACGCGTCACAGCCCATGGTTCTTATGATGTATCTGGTGATACGTGAATATAATATCCCCTTGGAGGGCACATAAGAAAGGTCGGTCATAATACTCCTTGGAGTAACGGCCCCCCGGGTCCGGTAATACCTTACTAGACGCGTACGAGCGCCTGCTGGGTTGGATGTTTGAAGATTTCTCCAACATTAGGGTCATAGATTCCTCCTGCTTGCTTATCTGCTTCTCAATCCGGGGGTAGAGTTCCTATTACCTAAAGGGAAACCGGGGCAATTGATCTAGGGTTGGTTCATCGTTCAAGGCTGAAGGCTTGGTTTGAAGAAATTATCGTTAGATCAGGGTTTCAAACCTCTTACGCCAAATTCCCTGACTTAGGTTTGGAAAAGGGATCGTTGAATGGAGTTTCGGCATTGGCAAATTTGCCCAAAAAACTCTCGAAGTATCATACATTACCTACCAGCGCTGTGAATCCACCAGACTGGGTTGCTGTACTAATGCTCCAAGGTATACTGATGAGGATCGAATGGAATATCTTCGCTTATGGGCATGTGCATTAGTGAAGTCCCTCCCCCCCGCCCGAGAGAGAACGCGCCGGCGGATCATGTCTTGACTATCGCGGGGCGTTGGGGTATCTGTGCTAAACTTTAGCTGGGATACATGTTGATCTCCTTGGGCCCCGCATACTGTAGTCTGGCGGGTCGATAGGGACTAGGGACCCATCATTTAGAGAGTGGGAATTCGGGTTACCTTTTTAGACTCTTTACTCGCCAGAGGTCAGGCATCTATACAAATACAGACAGAAGAGGCTTTAGGTTACGAACGCAGCCTGTTCGATTCCCCAATCAACTTCTTGGCCTTTCGAATCCAGAGACTTGGAGGAGAAAGACCTTGTCTTTTGGGATTAGCAATAATCCATGCTCGTATATGCTAGTCCCCAGATTAGCCTTTATTACCAGGAACCAGGATTTTGGGTGAGAAAGGGTACAGACAGGTATGATATGTAGGTATCTTTGCAGTACGGCCTACTCCGCCGACATGGGCAACGCCAAACATCCCTCCCTCCCTCAGGCTATGCGCAAAACCCCACGCACACACAAACGAGCACTCACATAGCGGTAAAGAAAAATCCGACAAACTGTTTATTTTGTGCACTCCCCACGTTTTTTTCCCACAACGAAGCTTTACGGAAGGGATTGGGGCACCTGTGGCGTCCATAGAGCATCACGGTGGTTGTCACAAGACCCAATGAGATGCTCGGCTCCATCCCGTTATTCCAAGTATTATCAAAATATGAGTGGCAGAAAGAGGAAAAATGACCGAAAGCTAGAGAACTTTCTTCGGGATAAATCTTTTCAATAACCAGGCATCAGGGGACAGACCACCCGCCACCGGAGTCCCACATAGCAAGGAAAAAATATTCCAAGGTATGTATCAACGAAAAACAAAAAAACATACAACCGGTATACGATACGATAGTGGTGGCTCATCGCCGGCCCGTCTGTCAAAAGGGAAGGTTGTGCCTAATACTGTTCCTTTGATCTTTCCCTTCCCTTACGGCACTGAATGAAAGCTAGCTACCAACTTCCGTAGCCCTCCGAGCCTAATATAAGCACCCGCCCGCCAGCGGGTTTGGAATTTGGCTCGAGCAATTTCCACCCCCACTTATTCACTTACTTGGAGTAAAGCCGAGGATGAGAGAAAAGCAAAAGGAAGTAAGGAAGAATGAAAAATGAGAAGCGAGCCTATTCTCTCTCTTGTTTAGTTTTTTTGTTTTCTTAAAAGCAATCTTGGTTCGGACATGTGAACTATCAAAAATTTTGCACAATAACTTCGTGCAACACTCTTCCCCCCTCCCCCCCCTCCCTTCCTTATCATAAGGAAGCTCCCCTTAGTCTATAGTCCCGACGAGCTATTGCAGCAAGGAATGATCCCGGGAATGAATGCGACGCACGCGCATCGCACCCGGAATTACCATAAACCATGTTGTTACCATCCTTGCTGTAACGTTTCAGGGCGTGAGGGGTCAATGGGGGAGGATAGGTGACGCCTAGGCTCTGCAATTATCCTCCCTCTTGCTCCTTGGGTGTGACCACTTAAGGTACCTCATTGACTGACTCACTGGCTGACCCCTCATACCGCGCTTCCCCATTTCTTCCTCTTGCGGTTGGAGGGGGCGAAGGCGGGATACTATAGAAATTTGGGGGTGGTTGGGTTGGAGTAGGTAGGGAAATGGGTGGTATTTGTACTGGTATTAGGCTGGTATCATGCTCAGAAAAGTATGTATGGCAGGCCGGCTAACTGTGCTGAAGAGGAAGGAAATCATATCATTGCCTGTTTCCTTCCATCAGGGGTTCAGCAATGAGCGAGTGCTTCTGCGATACTGTGTAAGTATGAGTCGGCGGGCCGGTGCCAAATTGACCAGATGTGTCCAGAAAAAAACCAACCCCCCCCCACCCCTGATTCGCATATAACTATAGCCGAGTGATGGGGAAAAAGAAAAAAACTTTTCCGAACAATAACGAAAACCTAGAATACAACGGGAATGCGAAAACGTGCAAAAAAGAAAGAAGAGAGGGGATAGAGCCCCGGCAATACTTTACTTTGTCATTACTCCTCCCTATCCCTACCAAAACCCTTTCTTAACAACCCCGTCGTGTACAACAGCCCCTCATTGAGGATTTTTACATCCCCCACATAACAAATCTTGGAAATGTCTTCCGAGACCGCACGGGCGGTCTGGTTGTCCTTTGTGGTGTTTTCCCACTCGTTGGTTGAAGTGAGTGTTATGTGTTGTAGTAGCGGACAGTCGGAGGTAGAGGAGGCGGAAGGGGGGGCGAGGGAGACCCAGAACGAGCTTGAGGTAGGGTCGACGGCTAGGTCTAGGGGGTTTCCAGGTAGTGGGATTGTGGTGTGGTGGGTTAAGGCATGGTCTGATGCAGTGGGAGAAGAGAAGAGAAGGAGGGCTGGGATTCTGTTTTTTGGGGGGAGAGTGGGTGCGGGAGGTTAGCATGTGCAGTGGATCGCTGATATGGTACAATACGGGTTGTCTGAGGCATAGGGTGGCGGGGATGATGCGGGATTGGATATGATAGTGTAGGAAGCAAGGAAAGATTGGTATACTTTTCAAACGCCACGATAATGATCCTCCTCTCGAGCACTTCCCAAATCCCCACGACTGCCGGCCTAACCACCTCCTCTTTGTCCTTACCTTCTCCCTCCCGCCCTTCCTCCCCTTCCCTGCTGCTACCGCCCCCTTCCCTCCCGCCCACAACCTTCCGCCCAAGAACCCCCTCCAACACCCCCGCAACCTCAATCCTCTGTAAACACTTCCCATCCGCCCATCTCCACCTCCCAAGCCAGCCATCCCCTCCACCAGAAAGCACCTCCTGCGGTGCCCACCCCGGCACCAGAATCTTCGACACAAACGCTGTATGCCCCAGGCAGAACCCCTCGATCACCCAACTCTGCGGGTACCTCGAGACCCGTATGTGTTCGTCCCTATCCGCCGTTATTATGTACTTCCTCTTCTTCTGCCCCTCCTGCATGGTAGTAGTGGTGACGGACAGCAGGTCCGTCAGCATGGATACGTGTCCCAAGAGGAGTTTATGCGCGAATGGTAGGTCGTGGGTGATTTCCGTGCGGTGGCGTTTCGATTCCGAATCATCTTTGAGCGCGGCCGTGGGGGGTAATGCGGGGGCGGCGGCGGAGGTGGTGGTTTCTGGAAGGAGGAGGAGTGGAAGGGAGTAGACGTCGCCGAATTTATCGGCGACAAGGATTGTCTCGTCGGAGTCTGTGAGCGCGAGGGCGCAGGGTCTTTTGGGCATGGTTCTGTTCAGTTTTGCGAATTAGCCATTGTAGAACTTGTAGAAAGGAGTATATATATATATATAGATGGCAGTCGGCCAGGGGTGGTGGTGGTGGTGGTGGTAAACATACCTAGAGCTCAACTCCCGCAACCCACCACCATCCAAGACCCTCACCGTCTTATCCTCATTCGTAACGGTGAGGATGTACTTCCCGGCCTGGGCGGAAATGATTTTGCTAATGTTATTATTATTATTATTATCGCTCGCCTCCCCCTCTATTTCCCCCTCTCCCTCCTCTTCCTCCTCCCCTACGTCTTGCATTCCCTCCCTCTCCCCCTCCCCACCTTCATCTCCACTCTTCCGCTTCTTCCCAGCAACATTACCACCCTTCCCCTTCCCCTTCTTCTTCTTCACTTGCCGCACAGCCACAGGTGCGGTCCATTTCGCCAAAGACTCGCCAGTGCGCGCGTTGAAAGAGTGGATGTGTGGCCCCGTGCAGGTGTATAATGTGCCGGTTTCGGGGACGTAGAGGAGACGCTGGATTGGATGCTGCATTTTTTTTTTAATATTTTTTTTTGTAAATATATATTCCTGTTCCAAGCAGTTGGTGAGGTATGATACCGGTATTATAGGAAGTGGTGGTTGGGTTGAATTGAGCCGAGCTGAGGGCTGAGGAAGATCTTGGAGGAGGCTCTATCATACGTGGGGCACTTTTTTTTTTCTTTTTTTCTTTTTTTTCTTCTTCGGGGTGCCAAGAGGGTAGGGCTTCACATCCGGGCCTGTAAGCCGAGTGTGGATGCATAGGGTATCACTCGGGGGTTGGAGGGCCGGCGGTTTTTGTTTTTGAACTAGTGGGGAGCGATGGGAGTTGGGCTTGATGCCCTATTATAGAAGAGATTCTCTCGTAAGGTCTACCGGTAGGCACCACTTGTGTGGTACTCCTGTTCTGCTTATCAGCTTACAGGTGCTCTTCTGTCCACGTGCAGTCGAACCAACTCGGGGTTCTTTTTTTTCATCCATTGTTAAGTCCTTGTTCCTATCACTTGTGTAACTATTCCTCCCCCGGAATACTACCGCAAAAACTGAAACGATGGAACAACATGCTACGTGGTTCAGAATTCTCCCACTTTAGAAAAGTGAGCGAAAATCACTGCGAAAGAAAGGGAACTGCTCAGCCCCTCTTCTCCGGAAAACATGCAAGAGTAATAATCCATGCCCAAAGGGGAGGGGGGGGTGGGAATGCCTTCACTATCTTGGTCCCCTCTTCTAAGTTATGATATGGTCTTCCCTGGGTATAGGATCTGATAGGCCTTCCTTTGACCTACCGCAACACCTACACTAACTAAAGTGGTTCGCCGGGCATTTCTTTTAATGCCCGACTACATACACTCTGCCGCGATTAGAACTCGAGATGGTCCCTATTTCAAATTAATACCAGCCAGTTCCCCAACCAGCAGACCATCGGGACTGGCCAATCATAGATCCTCTTCGAATTTTAAGTTGCGATCTTCCTTAGCCAGGAAATATTTTTGTTAAAAAAAAAAAAGTCTGATAGTGATGTATCAAGCGCTAGAGCTCTTATGTTGTGGTATCGCGGTTTTGATACCTTTTTTGAGTCACTTCATCAGCGTGGCGTTACTCAATTAGAGAAGGCAGCTTCACTCCGCCCTCAAGTCTGCTTCAGCATCCTCAATCACCTCGGGGCTAGATACTGTTGGTGGCTAACGGCTGCTATAAAAGTGCTATTGTAGCGATGTGGGAAGATGCTTGCTTGCGGGACTCGACGTCGAATATCAGTGGAGAACAAAGCGTAAGCTGGAGGTAGAGTCTGGGTCAACTCCCCCTCGGCTGCATCCTTCCCTCGTGGATATTGGATACCCCTGAGTATGATACTACTGATATAGGGCTTCCCCGCCCTGTAAGCATATAGTATACACCCTATGTTTACTTTTTAGCAGAGCTAACCATGGTGTCGCCACCACGCAGGCTTATTGAAATAGGTAATGGTAGCAAGTACTGCACTGTACTGTGCTCGAGTGCGCATTGTTTAGAATGTGAGAAGGAAAGCCGACACCACCACCCTCTTCAGCTAGCATAATTTATTCCACAGGGATGATTCCAAAACCGCCGGTATATCACGAACGCTCCGATCAACCAGCTGTACAGTTCTCCCACCTGGCCCTGGCAGCTACAGCCCTATCGAGAAAAACTAATACCAACCTCCACACAGTCCACGGGGGATAAGCTTTTTCAATTCTCCTACCCATTCTATAGGGAATCTAATAATGACTCATGATGGCAAGGTTTAAATTAGACTCCTGGACCTGCTAGTTGTACAGGGGTTAACTAGTTCTCGACACTTTAACCACCACCCCAGCCAGGCATTTCCCGCACTAACTTTACCACCTTGGTAACAACTACTCACCCTGCTGCCAGCTAGTCTTACCTAAGTCCAAATACCATATCATCCTTAAACATTCAATATGTTATTGCGGGATCAGAGCAGATACATGCTCAAAGGAAGAAAGATTATAAATATTTCCATCGGCATATAAAAAGCGAATCCCTTCCCCCTGCAGAAGAGTAATCACAGTCGGGATATTAATGAAGGGGAAAAGGTGGGCTTTGCTGTGAGCAGACATGGCAGTATTTGGAAGGGGGGGGCTAGGGGCTACAGGTGGTAATATCGTTTGGGGAAGTGCGTCCTGCTTTCAAGCCGGAAGTCACGAGTTATCAAATGAAGAGAAATTCGGTGCTATCACTCCCTCGGGGGACACAATAGTGGAGGTAGAAGCATCTGTCTTTAGCAACAAAAATGGGCAAGCTCTACGCGAAATGCTCGCGATCCTAGATATCATGATAAGAGGGCGTGGATCCTAACAGGATTGGATAAACCAGGGAGGATTACCGTATCACAACATATCACTCGCAGTTAAATCCACCAGCCACCCTTAGTTGTCTCTAGTGAGTGGGGAACCCCACCCCACCGGCTCAGCTTTCCTTTATGTAAATAACGCAACTCTAAGGATCGCTCAATTGCCATCTTAGAATCATATACCCTATCTCTAATCTAAATCATCGTGCCCAAACCGCCGCGGAAAAAAAGGCCGAGAATAATTAAGTCGCTTATATACTTTGCGGTATTCATTTCGCCCCCAGAAGCCCCGCGCTCTCCCCTTCCTCTTCCTCTTCGCTTTCCTCCTCTTCACTCTCCTCTTCACTTTCCTCCTCCTCGTCATCATCATCACCATCATCACCATCCTCATCGCTTTCCTCCTCTTCATCCTCGCTTGCTAAGAAGTCCTCCAAGCTCTCCGGTACCCCATTTGCCTTTGCGGTTGGTCGTAACGCTGGGCTCCCAACCCTAGGACTTCCTATATGTGGACTTCCAATTCGTGGACTGGCACTCCGGACTCCAGCACCTCTTGCAGCAGCAGACATAGACATGGCGCCTCCCCCTCTGTATGTATCTGTGCCCGAAGTTGCCGAGGGGGGAGGTTCGCGCAGACTAGGGCTCGGAGCCCTACTCGGGGTGGTCCACTCTGGTAACGCCTCATAGCCGCGAATGTCCTCGTCTTTGCCTATGACCATTGCTGCGGAACCTAGCGTGAATGACTCTCTTCCCGAGGAAGGGCTTGGCGCTTGGGGGGTTGGCTTGGGGGCTAGGAGAAGGAGAGTTGCAAGCTGTGTGGATGAAGGGACGGAGAGTATGGATTTGTAAAGCCTTGCTCGGTCACGGAGGTCGTAGGATAGATCGTATCTAGCTAGGAGGAGGATGTATGAGAACAAGAGCGATATGGGGTGTCTGTCCTCGTCGCGTTGGTTTTCTTCTGTGGGGACAGCGGGTGGAGCGTAGTTTAGGTGATGGGCGTAAACTTTTGCAGCTAGTAGTACGATCTGTAACTTCGCTTGTTCGGACTCGGAGTGGAAGTCTTTTGCTAGTATCCGGAGTGTGTCGGCAGCGACGTTATTCCCGTCGTTGATTCCGGCGAACTCTCCTACAAGCCACACTATACTTGCTCTGGCACTTGGATTAGTTGCTGTATCTAGAGCCTTTGCCAGTCGAACTACTGTTTTCGCGTGGTTTTGGGGGTCTTGTTGGATGATATGACGTATCACAGTTAACGACTCTGCCACTAGAGTTCCATCAGAGGACTCAACTTGGCGAAGCAGCAATCGCAGACATCTCGCCGCATTCTTTGTCTGACTCTGTGCACATCGGCCAATTGCCCTGACAGCTTCTTTTACCAACTCTTTATCGTAGCCTTTAGCAAAGTACTCCAGCTCAGAGAGTATTAGGTTCTTTGTATGGGTATTTGTATGCGGAAATATGAGTGTAAGGGCTTCGAGCTTTAAGCGCCAGATATGAGCTGGATCTGAGGCGTGTACAAGGAAATGTGTGGCGAATTGGGTGAATGGCTGAGGATGCTCCAGAGCGATGGAAACTATGTTTACGAGAGCCATGTGCTGTACGTCAGCTGGAGCCCTTAGAAGACTGACCAAGGGACCAGCAACAGTCGGCAAGCAATCTGGTGGTGCCAGATGCCGATACACCCTAGCCACAGCCACGATAACCTGCGTTTCATCAGCTTAGATATAAAGGAGAAGACATGAGATGACCATACAGCACTATTCCTGCTCTGTGTTAAAGGCACACAAGCCTTCAACAACAGCTCCAAATCCGGATCCATCGCGGTAACCACTTCAACCTCCTTCCCACCAGCATCCCCCTCCACCTCCTCATCGGAATAGAAACCCCCTCCACCTCCTACATTCCTACTCTTGACCTTCTTCTTCGTCCTCCTCGCAGGAAAATGCTTCCTGGAGTACTCGGTTAGAAGCCGTAGCAACGCTAACTGGCCCCACTCATCCATATCGATCAACATCTTCACCAAGGACCTGTAATGCGGATGCACCAATCCCCACTTATCTGGACACACCTCCAAATGCGCCATCACGGCCGCACCAACAACGTAGAAGCTCCGGTCTCCCAATAGCGTGCCCAGATACTCCGTCAATTGCGGTAAAGTAGTAGGATCCAACCGGTAGCATTTCGGAATCGCCATCGCTGCGGATTTGCGTACGTAGGCCGACATATCCGCCACGCAGCGTTTTATGCCTAACGCTACGATCTGGGAAATCACGGGGACGCGGATTCCGGACATGACGCGAATGGCCATAGCTCTCACCAACTGATTCTGATCGTTGAGGGCTTTCTGGATAGTGTTTATCGACAGCAGAGCTAAATCCGGCTCGGACTCGGCGTACCGGAGTAGGTATATGTACACTAGTTTCTTGATTTCCAGAGTCGGGGAAGCGACGTTCTTGACTACGTCCGCGAAGAATTCGGAGCAGTCAGTCCCTCTGGACATCATCTGTCAATGAACCCCCGTTAACAAAAAAATGAAAATTTCACCGGTTGCTGAGTAAGTTCAGAGGCCCTACACCTATAACCATCCGTAGCCCATCCAAAACTTCTTTGTCCATTCTGCTATTCAGAAGCTTCTTCGTCTCTGCCGACGTTCCATGTTTCCCATCTTTACGGATGGTCCGGCCGGAGGCTGATGCAGCTTGCGCTGCCTCGAGGGTTAGGTCCCGCGCCGTCTCGAGGATCGAGGAAATTCGGGAGAGCGACTCCATTTTTTGGTGGTGGAGCCGGGGGGTGGACTGTGGGAGGCGTGGGCGATGCGGGGTGGATCTGATGTCGCGATAAGAAGCTTGAGTTTGCTGGCTTTGAGATTGAGGCTGAAAATTAGAAAGTGGCTTGGGCTTGGTTGGGGCTTACGTTATCATCCATGAGACATCATGGAATACAGCTTTGGTTAAGTCTCGTAAGGTTTACAATGATAGCCCTAGTACTGCGATTCTTGGTCTTATCGCCATCTATCTGCCGTAGCTTTTGAGAGAGCACCGCTGGCACGGAGAGCACATTTCTATGTATTACCACTGTTCTATCACCATCATTGATTGATCCCACACGAGTGATAATACGGTACAAGTACATGTAATCAGATAGAGATCGACACACAACCAGACTGCCGGTAAACATGCCACCGGTATAAAACCACCGCAACTCCAAATACCCCCTCCCATTCCAGCTCTACGATATACTGTACACCAAAATAATCACCTGCTAATTAAACAGTCTCCAGCATCAGATACAGTGCGGGCACAGACCAAGCAACATACCCACCCAAGCCTTCCTTCCGAGAGCGACGAGCCCCAGGACAGCATGTGCCCAGTCAGAGGGAAACGCCCGGTTTTACATAAATAGTAAATGGTACTATAGGAATATATATACGCCCCCAACATTCTCTCACCCCCAAGAACCAATGAACACCTCTTTTCTTAGATTCCTTTTTTTCTTTCTTTCTCTTCTTTCCCCTGAGTCGTGATTGTATACCCGTATCTCGCCACGCCGGTCATATCCTTTCCCCCCTTCCTTCCTTCCTTCTTTCACCCCCTTCAATGTAAGCTGGCGTATGAGGCAAACTACTAAAGTTCCGGATAGGTGTTATAATTTTTAGTATAGTGATTGGGGGGGGATAATATGTATCGTAGTGTCGACACGCACGAAACTAGCGTAGTATGTCCTCCCTTGCACTACATAAGATCCATCGAGAGATGGATTCGGAGGTAGTAAGCAAGACTTAGTAGTAGGTAGCTTATGGCCAACGGAAACCCAAAGCTCCGAGTGAGAATCTATGCCACTTATCCAGAAAGCACCCACCCACCCACTCACTCACTCACTCACTCACTCCCGTACTCTTCATGCATCTAATACGAGAAACTCTCTCTCTCATTACCATTACAATAGAGTCATTTTTCTCTATCCCTGGAGTCCAAGAAGAAAAAGAAAAGGAAAAAGGCTGAGACCCTACGTTTTGCCAGTCTGTTTTGTACTCGAGTACGAGTACAGTAGGATCTACAAAAAAAACAAAAAAACACGTTACACAGAGAGCTGTTTTTTTTATAGCTCCCATACCCATACTGTAGAGTTTCCATAAACCAGGACTAATTAGCTGCGCCTGTTTTCTTTCCTTCTATCATAATATTACCATCCTTTCTAATTCAAGATACAGCGCAGTAATTATTGTTATGATAAAGTACCTACCGTACTAGTGGGCAGCCCTACCGCTACAACTTACCCACCTCGGGAGATTCCGTTGTTCAGTAATTAACTTACGGTAGTCAGCGCCAACATGTGAAAAAATTAACAAACAACCCCGCCAAACCTCCTACTAACCCCTACCGTAACTAACTCAAAACACCAACAACCCATCACCAAAACCGGAATGCCCCGCCGCCGCTGCCATCGCCCCCCGTCCACCCTGCTAACCACCCTCGACGCCCTAACCACAACTCCGCCTCCAGTCCCACTCCCGGAAACACAGTTCATAGCGCGCGTCCTCGAAAACACCGGCAAGCACTTGTATCGCGTCGAGTCCCCGGACGGGCAGGAGCTACTCGTAGAGTTGCCCAAGATGTATCGCAGCGTAGTGTGGGTTCGCAAGAACCGCTTCGTCTTGGTCGATACGGAGGGGTTCGATGGCGGAGAGGGGGGGAAGGTTGGGGGGGAGATTAAGGTTGTGGTTAGGGGGGAGAAGGGGTGGATGAGAATGGGGTATTGGCAAGTTTTTCATCTTCTCCTAGGGGAGGGGGAGGGGCTAATGTGGGGATAACTGAATAGGCCAAAGCATTTTACTATCGGGTATGAAGGCGAGGACGAGACATATGAGGGGCAGGAGGAATCGGTTATCGGGAAGATGCCACCAAGTTCAGATGATGATGGGGAGTCAGAGTGATACTTACATACCAATATCCTTTCTTTCTCTTCTTTTCCTTGCTTCTCAAAAGTTTGTGTTTAGTTCAATGTCATTTATCATCACCCTCATGCACAGCACTAATATAATGCATTACAAGTACCCACTATGTTTAAAGCCTGAAAATCAAAAAGGTATTACAATACATTCAGGCGGCCTTCTTCTGGCTCCTCTTCTTCTCCTCGCCCTTCTTTCCCCCTCGGGGTTCACCCACAAATAATTCCTCTTCATCCTTATACCTACTCCCCCACCAAACCCCCAATATCATCGTCGCGAGAACACCTACCACCGTGCCCGAACTGAAGTTTGTGCTAGGGTATACGTTCCACGCCCACTCCTGCGCAGCCCAGAGCCCCGTAACCCACCCGGGTCCAAACCCGCTGCGCCAGAGAAGGTAGGGGGTACCCCAGGCTAGCCATGAGTAGAACTGGTAGTGCAGGCTGCGAGCACAGAGCATCCCGATTGCGTTCGCACCAAGGATAGTAGTGAGGACAAACCTGGGGGTTACGCGCTGGTTCATCTGGTACTCTGAGAGACCCTCCTGGGGGGTTATTAGGAGGTTCAGGAAACTAGGGAAGGAGCGGTCCGAGGGTCTAGTTGTGTCAGCCGTAATTTAGCCGGAGTGAGGGGAATGGAGACAAACTTTGACCACCGAGTGGCTAGAAAGAATAACAAGAGGCAGGCGTGCAATCCCAGGAGCCCCAAGGAGAACCCCTTCGAGAGAAATACCTCCTCGCCAACAAATCTCCAGTTTACAGTCCATTGGAAAAAGAATTGTCGGGTGAATTCGAATGCCCGGAAAAGATAACTCTTTGGAAACTCTGTAAGGAACGGTGTAGCGAGTAGAAGCTTTCTGGCGATCAGCACTATCCCCCCCAACACCTCCGAATGAAGAGGCAGACACACCTGAACCTGAAGCATAATCCCCGCCTGTCGGAGAGCCTTATCCCTTCCAAGGGCCAACAAATATAAAGTCCCGATAGCTGGCGATGCTAGCAGAGTATTCATCTTAACCCCCACGCTCAAAGAATATGCCAAACTACCTAACGTCCACATCTTCTTTTGCCATGCGAACACTGCCAAAAACAGAAACAATATCGAAAACGGATCATTGAAAAGCCGGAGCATGTAAATGCTATGCAACCGTTTGGAAAGTATCAAGAAGGGTAGTAAATACGGAGGAGCCTACCCACTCCCGCTAACCCATCAACATCAACACACCTTTAAAACCATATCCAAGGGAGGAAGACACAATACCCTAGCCTCCCGATAACACAACCCCACAACCCCCACCGTCACCAAATAGACCCCCATAAACACCCACTGCCCCAAACCCACATCCACTCCACCCCGTGTGATCTCGTATAGGTAATTGTATATGTAAACGTGTCCAGCAGGATACACCAACGGCCCCGTCCCACCCTTAATCATGGCGTAATCTCGTTCCCCAGCCCGGTATAGCGAGACTTGTTCCATGTAGGCATTCCAGTCGATTTCGGTATCTACCCCCTCAATTTGTCAGCTTGCCGGCCCTGCCCTGTCAGAGAAGAGGCCACATATAGGTCAACAACAGTTGATACTTACAGGGGACTTTTAAAATAATTATTGCGCAGAAGACGGCGTCTATTAGCAGGAGGGGCGGGAGAAGCCATAATGGAAAGCGGGATTTTGAGTTGAAGGTCGAGTGGATTGTGGTACGGAGTAGGTCCATTTTTTGTGTTTCTGCCGCGGTGGTGACGGACTGGCTTGTGGGTGTATGTTACCGGTAGGGGGCAATATGTAGCGGTAGCGTAAGGCACGGTTTGTTTGGGGTAGATGGACGTTCAGGCAGGTACGTGCCCGGGTGTCCGGGTAAAAGACCGGGGATTGTCGGCTTGGCTGGGTGGAGGATGACAGATGCGCGATAACGTTTCCCCGGAACGGGGGTTTGTGCTTCTACTCGAGTAGTCATAGTTAATGGTCGTTTGAAAGGGAAGCTTTTTTAAATAACAAGAGGTCAGAACATACGCAATATATTCGGACGTAAATACTGAAACTAAAAACACGATAAATGACAGAGCCAGCCTCCGGGGGAAAGGGAAAAAAAAAATTCAATCCAAAAATCCTAGAACAAAACAAATTCCATAAAACACAAAAACTCCCCAAACCCCAAAGGAAAACCTTCTCTTCCCAAATATCAGAGATAAGGTCATCAAGTCTTCAACCCCCCCATCGCTCCGACAGCCCCCTCAACCTCCTTCTCCCTAACAGTCTTAATCCTGTCGGGCAACCACCTAATCTTCTCCTTAACCGCCTCCAGCTCGCCCTTCCCCACCCCTTCCACGACCCCATCCACCGCATCCTCCAGAACCTGTACATAGTCATCGTAAGCCCCCACTAGCCCAGCCCACCCTCCCATCCCCTCCCTCGCCTTTGCCCGCCTATAGAGCGCTTTCCCCCACCCAGGGCGGAGGTCCAGAGCTTTACTTGCGGCTTTAACGGCCTCGTCGTAGCTTCTCAATTTCATCTGCGTAGCGGCAATGTTATGGTATATGGTTGCCCGCTCGAATTTTAGAGTTGGTGGACAGCGGGAGAGTGCGAGGAGGTATGCGTCCAGCGCTGCGAGGTAGTGTGATGTGTTAAAGAGGCGGTTCCCGTTGAGACGGTAGGAGGCGGACTCAAAGAGGAGACGCTGGTTGCGGAATTGTTAGGGGAAACGTTAGTGAATGGAACGGAGGGGAAAGCGTACCTGTTCCTCCTCCTTAGATAGCACCTTCGCTTTGTTCCCCTTCTTATTCTGCCCCCCATTCCCCACGCCAGCTACAGCCGACTCGCGTGGTGGAGGAGCAGATACCAGTGATGGCATCGCCATCGCTGCTGTCTTTGCAGGCCCACTATTATTGGGTTTCTCGTGAACTTCGTTCGCGAATAGCATTATGTCCCTGTTCTCCTCGTTGTGCTTCGCCATGTAGAACTTTTGATCGACAATGTGCTTGTCCTCGAACTTGGTTTTGAAGAAGGGGAGCGGAAGAGACATTCTTATATTACCAGTATGTTAATTTGCTCACCGTGTGCTGAATCAAGTCCGTCGGTCCCGAGAAGAGGCGGGAAGGGGGGGGCTTTAAAAATAATATGATGGCAGTTCAAGTTGCTGGTGAGCTCGGTAGAAGTGTACTATGCCTAACATGAGCCGTTTAACAAGAGTTCTCGAGTATTGTACTTGTGTGGAACTGGTACAGTAGAGCTGATGCTGGCTGGCTGGATGCTACAATAGTCGCTGGTTCAGCGAAGCTAAGGAAGCGATGGCGCTGGGTTTTTATTGCCAAAATATAGTGTGGTAAACAGTGCCTGTACGAGTACGGTACTGTTCTCGAGCACATAATATGATTATAGGAATGCGCCCCCGTTGCCATTCCTCCTCCTCCTCCTCCTGACAAGGCACACCCACGGAGTACCGGTACTATACATCAATGATTGATGATTGAGTGACAGTAAACGCACGGTGCCGTTGACGCAGGTGGTGAATCCCGTATAATAACAATAAAAATAGAAAATGTTTCTCACAGAGAAGCACTACCGGGTATGGCCTCCTCTTCCCCGAATATCGGCGTCACTCTCATCATCATCACCATCATCATCACCAAGCCTCGAGTCACATCCGACTCTCCTCGTCGAATCAAAAGTCATTCCATAAAGTCAAAAGCGACACATGGTGGTACGTAAGGGCAGATTCACCAGGTAAGCAAACCCAGGCCCCAACATCATCAACCCGAGGACGATCCATCAGCAATCCGACCCATGCTCACTTCTCACGTAAGAACACTATTTTCCCCCGAGATCTGATGATTGATTTCTCCGAGTGGGGAGGGACGGGCCTTGGCTTCTGTTTCACAATAATAACTGAGAAGCAAGTATGCGTGGGGTGTGGTCACGCTTTGTCACTTTCCTGGGCCGTGCTGTGAGTTCCTTCCTGGTTTACATGATGGCAAGGGAGTCAGTCGCCGGGGTAGCAATCTCCACATATCGACTACCATACCATACCCAAGTGTCCGAGCACCGGACCCGGATGCAAAGTAAGGGAGAAGGCCAGACGGGGTAAGCAGACCGTACGGAGTACTCGAACCCGTGTTTCGGGTTACTGAGATACCGGTACCGTGATGTAATTACGGTTGTACTAGTATTAAACGGTAACGTTAGTACCGATACCGGAACTTGCGCACTCGCCTGATGAAGTTAGGTTCGATACGATGATCACGCTCGAATGCTTCTGGTCGACTTGTCACGCTCGACAAAGCATGACAAGGCAAAACTCCCGGAAAACGTTGGAGTGGATATCGGAAACCCCGGTACCCGTATCGCCAAGGGATTATACCTTTATAGACTACCGGCACTAACAATCCGACAAGTTCGATTTATGTGATCAGAATTGATTTGGGAGGCCGGAGAGGCACCCCCCTCATTTCCTGTAACCATGATACTTTCCGGGACACTGGACACTTGACCTCGACGCACTATAATCAATATACAATATCTTGAACACCATCACGGCCCCCATGCTCCCGTTCTTACCTCCACACCAACCCCCATTTTCCCTCATTTCCGATCTTGTTTCCTTTGTTTGACCACTCTGCCTTGCCAAGGAGGATACCTTTCCATCATCTGCTGTGGGACAACTGAGCTTCCAGTCTATATCAAGTGCAGCAGTCCCCTGGAATAGGGGGGCGAGTCCCGAAAGATCTGAATTACAAAAATCCATCCCGATATCCAGAGAAACCACTCAGTGAGCCGAGAGCCTCACCGGCTACTGGTACCTCACGATATTCGATCATGATACGTCATACCTGAGCACAAACATCATTGCCCGCACAGCACAGAACGGCTTTACCACCAGCAAACCTATTAAAACCCATCACCACAAATGCCCTAAATCGAAACGAGCCCCACCCGCGGCTCAAGCACTGCGTCAAATGAAACAACCCTTCATTTATAGATCAGATCCATGGTCTATCTAAAGTGCGGCATCCCGTTTAGGGCTGGACAACTAAACCCATCCGCCGATCCTCAAACGCTGGAGCGTCTCGTCTAATTCTGAGCACAGGGCCCGAACGGTGGGGCTTCGGTTCGCTGGCATACTCCTTGGCAGGGACCCAGCGCTATCGATAATTGGACCGCACGGTGAAAGCCACGTCAGAAGTGCTCCAATATGCTGTTCTTCCTCCTTTGGAAGACCATTCCTGGAGGCAGAGGAGAGGAGGAAACATCGGACCGATGGGCTAAACTGCGGGAACAACAATTGCTTTCCTCCTTGATCTATTTGTGTTCGCAGTTACCGTACTTCATTCATGCTATCAGAATTGGGACGCCACGGAGACTAGCTACTGTACCTGCAGCCCTGGCATTTGTTTTTTTCCCATTTGCTAGGTTATGTACTCGAGTACTCAAGTACCATCATAGTACGTTCACAAGGGTACATAAATCAATTGTTTTTTCCCCTCCTTTTTTCTCGAGCCTCATTCTATCTCTCAAGGTTTTCCCACGCAAAACCCGTTAGTTAGCTGAACCCGGCCGAAAACCCACTCATCAACCGCATCTACCCATTCATCCATCCATCGCAGCAATTCTCCTCCACCTACTGTGCGCTCCTTGCCCCTCTGTATCGTTCGAATTCACCCCCACCATTAAACCCGAAAAGATAAACAATAAAATCAAACAGGAGAACAAGCGAGCGAACGATGTCCGTCCCCAGACCCGCAGTCTCCTCAAAGCGACCCCGCTCCTCCTCGAGCGTCAGGTCGGAAGATGTATTTTCCCCGCGCAAGAAAGCGCGCAGTTCCTCAGTCCAGGCCTCTCCCGGCCGATCCCCTCTGATCCGATCCCGACGCTTGAGCTCTGAGATCCCAGACTTGAGCAGTAATAGTTTGGTCACTGGAAGACTCACACCTGCGCCTTCGGTTACCCCTGCGCCTACTTCTGCTCTCGGGAGAGCTGCTACCGCTGCTAATGACAAGGATACCAAGCCCGAGGCATCCCCACCAACTATCAGCCTACCCGTCGCAAAAAGACGCCCACGATTATCGCTACCAGCGCCAGAGCCCGACCGCCCCCATCGCGAGGGGACAGGTGATTCCGGTAGGTCGGCCGAGGATGCAGAAGACTTTGCAGAGCTGCTGCGCGATGGGTTCAGCCTTCAGGAGGCGGCGCTATTCCAACGTATACAGAAGCGCGGGTTGGAGCCTTTGATGCCAGCGCACTGGCAAGTGGACTTCTCCACAATGCCAGATCACCTATTCACCGCTGCAGATGACCCAGCATACATCGAATCGGTCACGCTAGACGGGACGTTCAATGCCACAACGGCATTCCAGACACTGGTTAATTTAGGCGGCTTTGTCCGCGGGAAATTGGAGGGGAAGCACGATGCTGAAGCAAAGATCGTTTCTAGCCTGAGGAAATATATTCAGTGGTCTGTTGATGACGCTAAAATGGGTTAGTTTCCCGGATCCCCACCGCTCTAGTATCAATCCTAACAAATATAAAAGCCGGCTTCGAAATCCACCCCTTAATAGCAATATCTTCTTCCCAGGGTAAAGACCCTGCCCACTGCGAGAATCGCATGGACAAGGTATACCTTCCCCCTCTCTATCATTCCCCCAATACCTACTAACTGAGTCAGAAACTCCGCGAAATAGCCAAAGCCCTCCGATCCCAAGACTCCCACCTCCTCTCAACTGGCCAACCCCGACCAGAAACCTCCTCATCCACAGTCTACGGCCTCGCAGTCGCCGGCTGCGTCGCGGCACTAATCACCCTAAATGCCCGTGATGAGAAGGCGCCTACAAGGACTATGCTGGTAGTAGACTTTTCAGAGGCGAACACAGATTTCTGGAATGCCATTTCTGTATGCACCCTCCCCTTTTCCCTCTCCTGTGTTATGCGTAGTTGGGTAAGACTAACTGTAGTTTTGGCGGCGGGGTTTCTAGATCGCACTGCTAGTAATTGCAGCTAGAGATGACGAACTAGAACGGGTGGACTTTTATAGAGATCGTGGAGTAGAGAGGGGCTGGAAGGCTGGGCAAGTAGAGCCTTGGCAGGCAAAGGGGAGGAGGAGGAGCGGGGCCGAGAATGATGACGAGGATGCGTAGTTCTACCTACTCTTTAGCCTGCCCGGTATTAGTATCATCAGCAGGTGGCTGTGCCCCCCCCCTTTTTTTTGTTAGCGTATCTCTTTCGTTTTGTTGCTTTGCTTTGCTCCGGTGGGGGAGGAGAATCAAGGAGGGAGGCTTTGATGGTGTTGGCGTTTGGATTTGGAATTTGGAATCCGCGGGGGCTGGAAATCAATGGAAAGCACTGCTACTGTACATGACACCGCAGTGGGGTGGTGGCGGTGACGCCGTTGTAGTGCTACGGCGCTGGGAGGCACGATACCCGCAGTATCAAAGTTTACGTTTTCTTGCTTTGCTTTTGGATATATCATTATTACTGGCACAGCGCATTGCACCGTACCATATTGGCGCTTATGCTACTGTCATCCCCCTTCTCCCTTCCCCTTCCTTCCCCTTCCTTCCCTCCTTTCTGTTTGAGTACTGTATGCCCGGCGCAAAAAGGAAGGAAGGAAGGAGACAGACAGACAGACAGACAAATAGAGAGAAGGGGAATGTCCGCTTACTTACTGGTTACTCGCTCACTTACACCTTGGCTACTAACCACTGTCTTTCTTTCTTTCTTTCTTTCTTTCTTTCCTTTCCTTCCTTTCCTTCCTTTCCTTCCTTCCTTCCTTCATCTATCTATCTATCTATCCATCTATCTATCTCTACAAGTATAATATTATCGCGACAGATATCTCTCTCTCTCACCCTCACTTAATTCGGCCTATGGTAGTTTTTAGTTTTGGCTGTCTATCTATCTATCTATCTAGTCTAGTCTAGTCTACCTATTATATATCATGTCAGGTCTATCCCGGTGAGCCATGGATGGGGGGGGGGGCAGGTGGATTGATTCCGTAAATCAATGTGAAAGCCCTCGTGTAGGTAATTTAGATATCACTCGCTCACCGGCGCCAAGTATCGCATCGTCAACTTTTTTTTCACAACATGGTATCATACTTTGGGTATAATATATAAGAAAACATTCATATCACACCACACTTATCCATCCAATATGAATATGCGCAATGAGTGAGATTGCTACAGTAGTAATGAGAAGAGAGGGTGAAAGAAACTCTACCCCCCCCACCCCCCATACAAGCTATGAAAACGAGATACAGTAGGATTTAATATAAAGAGAACAAGAGAAAGCATCCCTCGCACCATTTCCCATTCACTCACAAAGCGCGCCCCCCGCTTCCTTACAATTCATTTCAATTTCAATTTCGATTTCACCCCCACTAGCTACATGGCAAACGTTTCTAGCTCCCCCAACAAAATTTGTCATAACAGTTCTCCCCAGGAGAGGGGGGGAAGTTCAGGAACTTTCCCAATACACAAAAAAATAACGCCCGGCAGAAGAAGAAAAAGAAAGGAAGGGGGGAGGCGCGAGCAAGAATAACATAATGGACTTTTGTCTTTGTAGAAAAATGGGGGGTCCGGGTCGGGTTTCCTTATGAGAACGAATGCTCTTAGGGAAACCACAATTAAGAGAAATCTTGCACATAGGAGAAGCCACGGAATTCCTCTTGCATGGCTTGGGTGAGCACTATATAAGCGGTTAGCACATGGTCTGTTTCGGGGCGTGAGGAGATACATTGCTTACCTGACTGCACGGGAGTGAGCACCGGGGTGACACTGGTAAACTCCTGGTCAAAATTGGAAGTATCCGTGGCAGATTGAATCGACGGTTTAAAGGGGGGTGGGATGCGCTTGTGATAGATGTCCTCCCAGTTGATATTGGCAAAAAATGGGTGAGACATAATCTCTTGCGCGTCCGTAGGCCCAGATCCAAGACGCAACTCGGGCTCCTTCGTCAGAAGCTAATTTACATATAAGCACACCGTTTAGCCAAGGCCAGGACAGCAACAAACCTTCTGCAAAATAGACACCGAATCACGAGGCATGTGAATAGGGTATAGGGCCTCGTCCGCAAGAATAGCATCATAAATTTCATCTTCGTCTTCTCCGCGGAAGGGAGATTGTTGAAGAAGCATCTGGTAAATCAACACACCAAACGCCCACCAATCGACAGCACGGCCATATCGTTTATCCATAAGGATCTAGCCCTAAAAGTCAGCAAACAAGACATTGTCAAGACGGAAGATAGTGATATCACCTCCGGGGCCATAAACTCAGGAGTACCACAGAAGGTGCTTGTGGTAGATCCATACCACATCTCTTCCTTGCAAAGACCATAATCGGCGATCTTAATGTGCCCATCAAGTGTGAGTAGAATGTTATCGAGCTTCAAGTCACGATAGATCACTCCGTTCTCATGGAAGTACTTCAATGCCAAGCAAACCTCTGCAGCATAATACCTTCTGCATGTCAGCATTGACCCTATTAAGTTTCGAGGCGTAACCTACTGCGCTCTCCTAGATCCGAAAGGGCCCCTCTGAATGTGCAACATCAAATCCCCTCCGCTAATATACTCCATAACAAAGTAAACACGAGTCTCCGTTTGGAAACAAGCGTGAAGGTTCAGTAAGAAGGGATGACGTTCCTTATTGGCAATCAAGAACACCCTCTTTTCCGACCTCGTACTCTCAACTTCATCATTCTCAATAATGAACTCCTTCTTCAGAACCTTGATAGCATACAGCTTCTTCGAGGCTTTTGTCTCTGCCAACATGACTTTCCCAAAATTACCTTTTCCAAGAACCGCGAGGAAATTGAAATGATCCAATCCAATCTTCGTAGGCCTGCTAACTGCGTGTTGTGGCTCAGGGGCAGGCGGCGGCGGCGGGTGTTTTTCAACAGCAGTGTGGGCAGGAGGTGCGACCTTTACCAGAGTCGGAGGGGGTTGGCCATACGACTGCCTCTGATCGTACTGAGGAGCCTGTGGCTGTCCATAGCCGGAGGGAGCAGGCGGCACTTTCAATGGCGCCGCAGGGGGCTGCTGCGGTATGGAAGTACGACGCTGTTGGTAGGGATTTTCGTAGCCCTGGCCTTGTTGGTATGGAGAAGGAGAACTTGGCAATTCACTGGCATGATGTTTGGGTTGGGTTGGCGACGTTGGGGCTCCCTGGTAAAAATCAGCAGACTGTCTTGGAGGATAGCCGGTTTGGCTCTGGACCGTGGAAGGGGGGCGCTGGCCAGCATGGGCTGCTGCTGCTACCGCAGTTGGGTCCGGAACACGATTTGGTCGCTGTTCAGGGGAGTAAGATGCGGGCTGCTGTGGGCGGGCTGGCGACGGCGCCGTTCCATACGCAGCGCTAGCGGCATTTACGGCAGTCGGAGATGAAGGAGTATAAGAATGGGTTCGCTGTGACAGTTGAGCTGGCTCCCCCTGTACGGAGTTCCGGGGGTCTAGAGGAGATACATGAGGGTCGCTAGTGGGCCGTCCCGCCGACAAAGGCGATGAAGGGACCGGCGGGACGTTAGTTCTCAGATTACGATCTGCCATACCTGGTCTCTGTCTTTTGGTCTTCTTTATCTCCCCCAGAATCTGATTGGCAACCTCCATAGACATTCCGCAGAAGTCAGGGACCAAATGAGCACACTGCGAGTGACAAGTAAGACCACATTCTGTCTAATATTAGCTAGGGCGGTCCCCCAAACCTCCAAAGTGGATATTACCTGTACACTTCCTCGCATTCTTCTTGCCAACCGGCAGCATGTAACCGCAGTGGCAGCACCAGTTTGCCCCCATATTGGTCATTGGCTCGAACCTATGCGGGATACGATGATTGAGCTTCTCTTCCTCGGGATCTGTTTCGGCGTTTGACTTTGAAATACACTTCGTGACCACCTTTGGGTAGCACTTCTTATGACAAGTATACTTGCAGTCTGAGCACTGCATCCCGGCGGAATACTTGAGAAAGTCGCTACAAAGGGCACAGCGCATGATGTTGTAGAACTGTTGCTGCACGAACTTATGGCCATACATTTCAACCACCTCTTCCTTGCGAGCACGAACAGCTCCCTTACGGCCCAGTCCAAGATCGAGCGGTCGCTTATTCCTGTTATATTTGACTAGACAGAGTTAGCGACGGAATCGCCTTAGACAATATAAGAAGCTTACCAAAGTTGAGGTTAAGGTGGATTTGCCCAACTGGCTCCAGAGCGAACCATGCATCGATACCCGCAGATCCACCCTGTGCCTGTGCCTGTCCGCTATTATTGACGTACATCCCAGTATTACCTCCCCCAGCGGCGGCCGGCCCACCGAATCCTTGACTGTAGTTGTAGGCACCCTCTCCAGGTCGGCCAGTCCCACTGTTAGCCATTTTGTCCGCACTGACCCAGCCAGAGCTCGAGATCTCCTGCTCAATCTTCTTCTTTCTTAGCTCTTCAGCAATGTCAGAAATCCTTATCCACAATAAACCTATTGGCATATGATTATCCCCAGGTTTATCGTAGACGGTCATTTCAATTTCGTTGGCTTTATCAACGTCGATATCGTGAGCTTCATCTAACCACTTGTCGTTCCGGGTAGACTTGGTGCGAACCCGGGCAACATCCTCAACCTTGATCACGACAAACGTTTCCGGGCCTCGAGCGAAGCGTGATGTGGTGGCATGGTCTACATCTTTTACCGCCAAAACACGAATAGCGAGGCGGCCGGTTAACGGGCGTCGAATATTAGGAGAGTTTATGCTGTCATCTATTAAAGTTAGGTCCCGCTCATTCCAATCCGAAAAAGAAAAAGAAAAAACAGCTTAAAGCCTACCGTCCGCCTCATCCCCAAAGTCCATATCGACGTGAAGATCCTCATATCTCTTCAGGGCCTGTTTCAGCAACTGGATTTTTTGCCCACTGTCTGTATGTTTGCTCTCTGCATCTTGTCTACTCTTGCGATCCCCTTCCATTTGGTACAGTTTAATCATCTTCTCGATACCCTCCTTATACTGTTTTTCAACACTGAGCTTAAACTCGAGCTGCGACAGCATCAACTGAATTCTCGGACCAAGATGTGGGGTATCATATTTGATTAAATCTAAAATAAACCATCAATAAACCAAAGCGCCCCATGGGCCAAAATGAGTAGCATACCAAGTTTAGAGTAATTCGGTTTCGTTTTTGGCTGCGCAGATCCCCCTGGGCCCTGGGCAAACGGCTTATTGGGAGGCAGCATCTGGGGGTTTTGGTATCCCCCTCCATACCCACCTTCATCTATTGATAAGCATTACTCCCTAAACTCTAAAGGAAAGCTTGCGCACCTCCGTCGTTAACGTGCATATCACCCACCCCACTAGTGATCACCATATTTTGTAATTCACCGTACCGTCCCTCCAGATAACTCAAGTTTCGCTGCGATTCCCGTATCTGATTGTCCAGCCTCTGTTGGACAGCAGCGTTGTCGGTGGATTGACGCATAGCCCGAGCACCGTTTATGAGGACCTTCTCCCTCTCTATCTTACGATAGACATCTTGAAGAAGTTTATCGGCCATATCTGTGAAAAACAAGGGATTGGCGATTCTGAAGTTCCCGAGTTAGTTGTGATCAAGCTCGAGTGGGTCGACCAGGGATGTTCCGACGTCGAGCAGAGGGGCGTCAAAGCGTCACAGAGTGTATTTTGTGAAAAAGGGTGCCAGCCTAACGACGAATTCCGCTCCCCGCTCAACTACAGGAGTTCGTTGTTGCGACTCTGCCTCTTGCTCAAACAAAGAAAGGTGAAAAGGAAAAGGTCCTGAGAACAGAAGGGAGAAAGAAGGGGAAAAAAAGGAACAGTTGGCGAAAAAAAGGACCCCACCAAAATAAACGTAACCACGAAGAAAGCTTCCGTCGATAAAGACGAGAGACGCAGGGTACAGGCGTCGCCGTTGAGGAGGAAAAAGAGGAGGGGTATCAGCTGTAAAAGTGACTTCTAGTGGGGGTGTTGACGACGGGAGGCGGAGTTGGGGTCAAGTTGTTGCTCGGATCCCTTGGGCTCTCATAAACAACCAATCTACATCCGATAAGTAACTTGTGTACCGTATACCTTCCCCTATTTCCTGCCCTCCATCACTTAGCAACAACACATTCTCCACAGACATCAGGAACGCATATCCAATCCTATTGGTGGGAAAACAATTTCATGTAGGAGCCAACTTTCCAAGACTAAAAATACCATAACTCGGTACAGAATATTCTATAATTTTGCCCAAACAGGTCATTCGGGATTCCTCCCGTGACCAATTTTTCTATGACAAAAAACAAAACCCCTTTCACAGCCACCATAGGATAGCTTATACCCTAATATACCATACCATTCTCAAAATTTTCTATGTATCCCCCATTTATTGTCGGTTGTGATATCAGATATATGCCAATTTTGTTGGGCCCACCTGCAGCGCCCATCCGCCAGTACCGTGGAAGAGATCGTCAGTTACCCGGCTATGTGGCTCATTATCAAATAATATGAAAATTATCTTGATGGTTTGAAGTCATCAGCGTTCCGTTCAAGGCCCAACTGGGCTTGATGGAGCCATTTTGCCCTTAGCGATCTTTAGCGAGTTGGTAATTAGGGTTAACATGATATGGCAGTAATCCGAAACTAAACTCAAACGGAACCGGTATCAGCAGCAGTCGGATCATACAAGCTGTAACTGAGCCAGAGGCATTCCTTCTCGAAAGTATAGTACAGTCCTTCCAGCAGTGGATGGTAGGTTAATGCAGTTGAGTACAAAAAACTCCTACAGTTCGTGTTTCATTCCCGGCTCTTCTTCCATCAAACACAGCTTCAAGTAAATCACCAGAAGTCACTCGAGGACCAAAACCCGATAAGAAATAAGAGATATGGGGAAATGTCCCATTGTGGTTTGTGTCGGAAATCGCCCAGGAACTTTGAGATGGGAATAGGGCCCGAAAGAAAATTGCCAAAGAAGCGGGGGCAAGGTGGGTAAGGAATGCAGTATATAATGCATCGTAAGAACTGGGATAATTGGGCCATGCACTAGGACCTTGGGGTTGCCGGTCTTAGTAAGGTCTCGTCTTCTTTCTTCCCTATTCGCCCCAGAGAGCATGCCTTCAGGCACACCCCGTGGACCCTCCAGAGGAGGAAACTTCCCGCTATCCAGTGCATGGTCCAATTATTCAGGCTCTTATGGTATTGCGGGATCGTGGGCTGGGTGTACTCGCATAAGTATGCCCCACCAAGTCCTGTCAAGTTATCGGTAGGATCGCCACCAAAATCCCCAAACCACACATCACACTTTTACTTAGTGCCAGGATTTTCACAAAGCTGACCCACCTCCTGTGGATGCTGTGCATACATAACTGCCTCAAAACAAACCCTACCCTATGCACAGTAACCCACATGAGAGACACGCCCAACCTATAGGCTTGCATCGCCCCAAAATTCCCAAGCCCATTTTCATACCTGGATTACTTTTATCACGAGAGGTATTCAACCATGGGTGGTTGCTCCAGGGGCTATACACACAGCGATTAAGCAGTAATCTTCACACTGTAAGTATGGCCGCATAAGCAAGCGCAGGCACCAAACATGACCTAAAGCTAAGGCTAAAGGAAGCATACGAGTGACGATCTATGATCAACATATGCCCTCCCAGAGCATACCATTTCCAAGACCAGTCGACCCACTAAACACTGCTGAAACCCGGAATCCAACAGTAATGGCATTGCTTTGTTAATATTTCCCTTAACCAAGCTAACCCGTAGAGTATCACAAATACCTGTGCACCCTCATCGTTGACACGATTGGAAGCACTTTCTTGAAACCAAATTGTACGCAACGTTATAGTCTACTGGTAAGTAATTATAGAAGTTCACTCGTAAAACATCAAGAGCGACACCAACAAACTAATCATATGCCATCACTCGGCAACTAATACTCAAGGCAAAGTATCACATTACGCCCAATGGGGCACAGAATCATAACACTCATTGCTCCCTGACAGAAAGCTAATTTGAGACAACCAGTCTTCAATTCCCAAAGCCCATCCCAATAAAAGAAAAAAATGAAATGAAATGAAACACCGCATGCACACCACCAAACCCCATAAAATGCAGAGCCCACGAAAGAAAGAAATACATGACGGCAGAGGGAGATACGGTGAAGAGAGCCCCAAACAGGAAACGGAGCTCTAAAGCTTCACCCTGTCATTTGATGATGGATCTGCTATTCCTTGTTATCTTTCAAGTCCCCTAGCGACTATATACGATAACTAAACTCACCAGTCATGCGCCTAATGTTAGGAAGGGCACCACCACCCAGGTTACCGCCCTGAGTAGATGAGTTTTGTGGGCCACTAGAGCTTGTTGAAGTCCCCCCAACAGGGCGCTGGTCAACTACCTGATGACGGGTGTTCATCAACCAGTGAATTTGCATGCGGATACCCCCAATCGCGGCCCTTAAACCAGCAACCTCTTCTTTCATCCTCAAGCTCTCATTCATCAGCAGCATTCCCTGTTGTATTTCCATATCTCCCAGCGACGCAGTCAACCGCTCAAGATCAGAGCGAAGATGCTCCTGTTCGGTAAGAAGCTGGATCGTATGTTCGTCAAAAGGTGGCGTAGGTACCTCTGTAGGTGGTCTTGGGGGAAGGAGGATATCGATTTTCCTGCGAAGCATTTTGTTCTCCAGCTCTAGCGCTGCGAGGCGATCCGCATGCGCATGAAGCACCGGTCGAAGAAGAGTAAATGCACAAACTCTCGTATGCTCTGATAGCTCCCTCCGAACCCCCTTCCATGGACATCCCACACCTGAAGAATCGCATAGTATGATTGCTTCATCACAGGTAGATTCATGAGCTCTGATGTTGGAGCGAGCAAAATCTCCCGAGCAGTGACTGCATACGGCGGTGATCCGCGGGCACTCGGCCTCGTGACTCTAGATAACAAACCGCGCCATGAGTCACAACCTATCTTCCCCAGCTACTAGCCCCCAATTGTAAGGAGATTTGGGGGAAGTAGGGAATGATAGCTAACCTCCATATCAAGCTTGCGACAGCTAGAAGAGCAAAACAAGCACTCCACTAATTGGTGTAAACACTCCGACCCAGCATCTTTCCTCATTGTCGTACCATCGCATCCCGAGCACTTTACTGCAACGAAAGCACAATCTTCCCTAAGATGCCCGCCTAGTAGGTGCCGCGCGCAGGTCATAGGACAACCAAGCTCCGAATTAGGGCATAAAACCACCAGGTCATTGACCAAATTGGCAATCATGATGGGAGCTGCAGAAACATCCTCTAGCTTCAGTGGTTTCCGGTCGACCGGACACGTCTTTGAAGTCTCAAGGGCCTCGGTGATACAGCTAGAGCAAAAGGTGTGGCGACATTTTGTGTGAACAGGGTCTATCAGCGGGGAATGACAGATAGGGCAGCAAAGGTTATCATCAACTTCTGTAAGGTATGAGAGGTTCCCCAGGTCCAGCGTATCTTCTAATGCCAAATCAAGGGGCATTGCGCCGTATTTTTTTCCACCCTAATCTCGGAGGGTGTGTGCGCCGCGGCGGGGGAAGAAGAACGCCAAAGGATGTTGAGGCAGTTGAATTCGAAAGAGTTTGTGTGATGATTTTTGTGGAGGTGCTTGTTGTGATGGTGATGGTGGCAGTGCTGGTATAGGTCAAGTTGCAAGTGCGAGCAGTGACGACAGAGGTTGTGGTCAGAACAGCGGGGCCGACAGGGAGTGGAGAAGGGTGTGGAGGATGGCGTGGAGGATGGTGAAGTCTCTCGGCGTGCTGTTACTGCAAGAAATGAAGTTTCTGCAGTCTCTTTTATCGACAACTTTTTACTGGTGGTGTCTGACACCCTGTTTTCCGTGGAGACCCTGGAACTCGGGAGAGAAAAAGTAAAGGGATTTACCTTTGACTGATAAATGGCAGTTTTCCATGTGTCCAGCCCATGAAATTCTCTACGTAGCTCCCTCTTTGCCTAAAACTGCTCAGTTCTGATGGTCTGTAGAGTATGATATATCATTCAAAACCAGTCCAACATCTGTATTGGAGAACAGCAAACGAGTCTGTGAAACATCGCTGAAATGCGGAGAGGAGTGCACCTACGAACAATAAATATTTTGAGGAAAAAACCTGGTTACTCGAGCACCACAAGACCTATCACGTCAAGTTGGACACAGCGTCATTTATAACTGGCTTCAGAAATTACCTCCATACATCCTCCTACGATTCCAGTGATGCTTTCTAAAGCCCGAGTGAAACAACGATAGCTCGATACTTTTGTATCGATTGAGACTGCCGGTATGCCAGTAAAGTTTTCGCCGTCGCGGCTCTTACTCGCTCACGTTCACGCAGGGCCTTCGCTGCAACGGCGGCAGGCGTCTAATCCCCGTCCCGCACTGGTATTCCCTCACAGAAAAACATCTCATCCTGTCCCCTCCACCTCCCGCCCTTGACAGAATATCGGTATCCTACCAAATAGCTTCCGCTCGAGCTCCAGACCAAACAGCAGCCAAAAAAAGAGTATCGACTCCCCCCCTCTTGTTTACCCCCGCACACACATTTCAGTAGCCTATCCCCTCATCGCCCCTATTCGTCCAGTCTCGACTCCCCTTTCTCTCAGCTTGCATCTCTCATGACGAGCACCACGGCCGATCGTCTCCAGCTCCTCCAAGAACATATCCGACTCTCTCTCATAGAACGCAAACGAGCTCTCTCCCTCAGGGCAGAGCCAGATACCCGAAATACACATGAAATATCACGTAGTCTCGATACTCTGCATCAAGGTATCGAACAGTTAGAGAAGGAACAACAACAGCTTGAAGTTGCCGGGGATTTGTTCGTCCGACCTTATTCCACCATAGCCTTCCCCCCCTTTTCACATTCCTTACTCTTGTACCACCGAAGCACCATGATCGCTAATATTAAAAATACCTTTTCGCCTTCAGATCATCCCAAGGCTTGAGGGAAAGGGAAGATGTTCTTATCAGACTCCGTTCGCAATACGATGATCTACACGCTCAATTCACATCGACAGACACTGCACCCTCAGGCCCTTTAGACCTATCCTTCCGATCCTCCTCGTCAATGATAGCCCCTGGACGACGCAGCGAGAACCCTATAGATGAACATGAAGCTCGGGAGGCCCTTATGGGGAGCCGCGAAACACCTAGTGCCCTGCGAAAGGGTAATAAAACGGTTCGGTTTTCCGATACACTAGTGGACACGGATGAGTTAGACAATCACCAAGTGTTGCAGCTGCACAGAAGGGTTCTAGACGAACAGGATGAGAGCTTGGACCGATTGTCAGAGAGCATACGAAACCAGCGGGAGCTCAGCATTCAGATAGGCGATGAACTTGACAGTCACGTGCAATTGTTGGACGAGGTGGATGTATTGGTTGATAGACACCAGGATAGATTAAATGGAGCGAAGAAGAGGCTCAACAGTGTGGCCCGGACGGCAAAGGACCATGGTACGTGTTCTATATACACCCTTGCTCGGGCCGAAACAAGCTTCAGCCTAGCCCTAGATCTTGCTGCTAAAAATGAGTACAGGAAGTCTGGTCGTCATTGCTATCCTCATTATTACCCTGATCCTACTCATTGTTGCTATCAAATAGTTTGATATCCCCTCCTCCATCAAAGTCCAGAAGCTAATCCCGTCACCAGATATAACCCCATAATCAAGTTTTATATATTTTTCCTATTCACTGGAGTTTTGGGTGGGTGGTCTATCATGGGAATTACGGGAATCAACTCGAAAAGAGCAAAAGAAATTCGAGGATGTCCAATCACTTTATTCGCTCGTCAGCGGTGTTTTCATAATTTGTAACTTTTTTCCCTTCTCGTCGCCTTCTTCCACTTACCCCCACTTATTTCTACTCTTCTCCGCCTCTTTTTTTTCTTTTCTTCCCCTTCTCCTTCCAGCCTACTGCCAGTATAAACCTTTCCTTCGTCTTCCTCCATAGTCTGTAGATTCCGGTAAAACTTGAAGCTCAAACACGTCATGCGTGTCAAACAAAGAAGTCATTCCTCAGAAACGCAAACCTTACTCAATGTGACCCTCTCCAAATAAACAAAAAAAAAAGACTCGGCACGGTAATGATTCACGATACGACACATCCGTCGGTCTCCAGCAAGGTATCATACTGAGCTACGCAAGCAGGTAGGCAGGCAGCAGACTAACCAGTGGTGCTGCACGGCAATCTGCTCTGCTCCGCCCAACTGCGCGGTAGAGTACCGGTAACCGAGCCTTATTTTATTTTTTATTTGCTTCTTATTCCTCACCAAACCTCTCTCTCCTGGCCACAGCAAAGCATCAAATCATATCATCATCCCGCGTTGCGTTGCTTCGCATACCATACGGTACTACTCCCGCTCGAGTAAACAATACAGCACTGGTATTCATACAGCACGCACGCACACTCCCGGCCCCAACCTCGTCCTCTCTGCGCAGTGCAGTATTTACCGTAGTCCACGTACAGTACCGTACCTGACTCACGATCATTGACGCGCACAAGGCCACTTGTATCATGCCCAGTAGCACCACAGGCAAACCTCCCGACCTCCCCGACCTCCCCCTCCTCTGCAGGCAAACATCTCCTCCTCCCCTGCTTCATCCCGGAAAGAGGAGAGGAGAAGAGGAAGGAAAGAGAAAAAAAAAGAACCTTAAACATGGTGTAACCACTCACTATTTATTTATTTATTTATTAGCGTATATTTTGTTTCTGTCTGTTTCTATTTTGTTTACCGGCACCGGTACTCTGACTGTGGCTGTGAGCTGAAAAGAAAAAAGGAAAGAAAAAAAAAAGTATTCGCAGGCGTAATCTGCATTTGTATTGCAGTTGAAGCCTGTGTGTGGGTGTGTGTGGGTGCGGGTGTGGCAGGTGGCAGGTGGCAGGCTAGTGACATTTCGAGTGATTCTCTGTGGTTCCGGGTTTGGATTGATTACGGCACCGTACCGTAGCGAGGTAATTTAGGTCGGTCGGTCGGTCGGAAAACTGGGGTGTGGGTGGATGGGTGGTCAGATGTGCCTGTGGTGAGAAGGCACTGGTTGCTATTATGGTATACCGTATTTACTCGAATACAAGAGAATTACGCTAGACTTGAGGTGAGGTTGTCCGGTGGAAAAACGGAATAGCCTTAGCCTTCTTATAGCCTTAGTGTGGTCTTGGTGGGGAAAGATCACATCCTAGCGCCATTCTCTTATATTCGAGTAAATACGGTAGTGTTGTGTTGCGCGAATGGCGAACGAAGGGGGCTGGAGTTTGATTTCTTTGTATCGTAGTGGTTTGTGTTAGACTATGGATCACAGGATTTAGTTTTGTTTTTTGTTTTGGGGAGGGGGTGGGGTAGGGTGACGATAAGGTTGAGGTTGAGTTACTTTAATATTCAAAGAGGTGAGTGAGAATTTGTGTATTGTATCCAATTGCGTTGTTGGGATTATAGTGCTCGTAGATCTACTCGAGCCTGGGGGTGAGGCAGATTTTATGCGTTTATTCGAACGATTGGATTATGCTTTGTGGGGTCTTCTCTTATGCATGCTACGAGGTGTATGGGCGAACACTTTAATGCGACGTTTTCTAAATACAGGCTACCGTGCTGTTAGGTGAACTTAGGGTACGTTTTCGATTGGTTTATTACCCTCCTTCCTCAGCCAGAAGCCAAAGCGAGTAAGCAAGCCTCCCGGACACCGGATAGTTATTTCCTGGGTAATTGATTTCATTTTAATTTATCGCAGGACTCGCACTCGTCTGATAAGTGCAATAATAATAGCGTTGGTGCATCCTAGCCAATAGCCGTATGATGCATTTTTCCATCCAATCCTGCACTACGCGTACCGGATATCTCACCACCACCACCGCATCCTTCCTTCTTTCCTCCCTTCCTTCATCCTCAATCCCCAAGGAGGAAAATGTAAGAAACCGGTTCCCACTCACTCACTCGTTTCCTTCGCCTTAACATTGGCCTTTGTATCAAGTACCTTCTTCGTCGCGTCCTGAATCTTCGCTATCTCGCCATCTGAAGCGTCGATTTCTCCACGGTATGATTTGACCTGTGGTTGGGATATACCCCATCGTTGTCAATTACCTCATTACCGTCTTCCTGCATGATGATAATAGCGATAGGGGCATACAAAAGCCTCAGCATCAGAGGCAAGTTCCTCACGCCAGTGCGGGTATTCGGTTGAGCCCTTTGCGTGTTTTCGTAGGATGCTCTGTTTGTTCTTTTCGAGGACCTGATGTCACAATTAACATTTATGGAGGATAGAGAGAGGAGGAAGGAATTGGGAGGAGAATAAAGGAAGGGGGGAGGTGACAAACATCTGGGTCGTTATCGTGTCTCGTTGCTGTCCCCATGAACCTTCCATTGCTACCACTGCCACTGCGACTACCAGCCACAGCTGCGGCCGATCGTGCAGAAACAATCGCCCGTCCTAGGATTCCTGATTGCCGGAAGAGAGCGGACATGTCGTGATATGGCGAGGATGGGGCTGAGTAAGGAATGGTATACCGGTACGATATTTATCTTTTTCAAGTTCGGTCTGGTGTATAAAAAAATAGATCGTGAACGATAGGACAGATTGGTTTGAAGGAGAAGGAGAAGGAGAAGAAGGACAACTTTTCATTCCTCCACGAGCAATTTGAATAAAGATCCAAAAATTTCCTTTAAAAGACAAAAGATCAAGTTGACCAACGACGTCATACCTCACACCATTTTGTGCGGGCATCATTATGTCATAGTCTAAAGTCCCCGCCAGGCCTTCGATTCCTTCCTTCCTTCCTTCCATGATACCAGGTCAATTTCCCGACAGAAGGTCCGGCAGGAAGGTTATGGAACGGTTATCTGAGGCTACCCGGCCAAATGTGTCTCCTGTCTGTTCCTGTTAATCGATCCTTACCCTTTGTATGATGCATCGCGCGGTGCAGTGCTTCTTCATGTGCATGCATTTATCCAGCTAACTTCGAATAACTTAACCCCTTCCATAACCTCTTCTCCATCTTGCGGGACCCATCCTTTTGTCTGCCTGAAACGCACAACAGCAGTCAGACCCCGCTAACCCCTTCCTGGAACACCTCGAGCCTTACGAAGAATACCCAATCCAAAAAGTTCTTTCTTTTCTTTTCTTTTTCTTTTTTCCTTTTTTTCTTCCTTCCCAACCGAGTTCAGCCAAATATTGCCAAACCCGACACTAGCTTAAATTACTCGTACCTAGCTTATGATATGAATTCGAATGGGTTTCAGGCAGACAAAGAGAAATTCAAAACCGGCCCAAGGAAACGAAAGAGAGAAGAGGAAAAAAGTGAAAAGAGAGAAGAAAGAGAGGAAGTATCATAGAAGAAGAAGAAGAAGAAGAATGCAGCAAGTCAAGTTAAATTTGGATGGGAGATTCTTTATTATTTTATTATTATTATTATTATTATTATTATTTTTATTTTTGGGATGCGGATTGGCGCTTTTGCTTTATCATTGTCTGCAAGTAACGGCAGGCGCTTGTCTTGGTTTTGCAGTTGTGCGAAAGGGGAGGGGGTTTTTATTTTTTTTCCTTTTTTTTTGATTTGTTGTTGATGGATGGATGGATGGATCAGGATTGGGATTGGGATTGGTCGAGACAAGCATGAATTAATTATGGTGGGTTAGACCAGACCAGACCAGACCAGACCAGACCAGCGCACGGTAGCGATCGAATCTGTATGGAGGAGGGAGGGAGGAAGGAAGGGAGGGAATGATGATTACTATTTTGCTTTTTCTTACATTTTTTTTTGCAGGATTGGTACCGGGCTCTGTCTTCTGTGGACAGATGGTGAGTAACTGTAGATGTAAGGGTTTACTGTAATGTACGAGTAGTTCATGATACTTACGGTACCATATTCATACATGACATTGCAGTTGGACCATGCTTTCCTCCATCCCCGCAAACCAGCTGTTGTAGTGTGACCGGTGGGGTTGGTTCCTGCAATTTTCTTTCTTTCCTTCCTTTCTGTGCTTGTGTATGTAGGAGTAAAGTACGATACTTCACCGCACGCCCGCCTGTTGCTTCCAACGGGCCCATCCCCATCCACTCATCATCCATCGCAAGCCAGGCGTCAAAGAAAGGTGCAACAACAAAAAAAAAACACCTTCCTGAATGTAACTTACACGTACTGTGACATAACCGATAAGATTAAAACCTAAAAGCTTCACTTCACTTCACTTCAGCTTCTATCATACTCCCACACTATTAAGCAGAATATCACATAGAAAAGAAAAGAAAAAACAAAAACATTGTGAGATCCCTTCCCATACACACTTCCTGTACTTGATCGGATCGCGAAAGGAGAATATATCATACCGTACATAGATTACCATATCATGCATGAACAATTTCTTTTCAGCGGACATGGTCTCATAAAAAAACTGCCCACACACAACCCTCACCCATCCCATCATACCGGAGGAGCGGTAAAAAATAAAATAAAATAAAAATAAAAAAAAGAAGTAAAAAAGTCTCGATGAATGAAAGGATATATATGATAGGTAGACTAGATGGATAAATAAACATGACCGGTACAGTACCGGTACCATAGCATGTCCCCTTCGCTTCCCTTCCCCTCCCTTCCCTCCCCTTCCCCTCCCATGCCAAAGAAACGCGAACGGTAGAGGCGTGAACGGGCATTGGGTGGATGGCTGAGTGACTAACTAACTACAGTAGCTCATCCTAAAATAAAATAAAAAGATAGTACGGTGGAAAGTACGAGTAGTAAGCTTCAAGATGTCATACCATATACATCGATTTAGTCTAAATGGGATATATATATCTAAGATGTGGAAAAATATATATAAAAAATATAGTATCGTATCATACTTGGAGAGATTGGTTTCCGAAAAAAAAAATTAGCAGAAAGCAGAAAATATAATAACGAGGCAGGGCAAACAAAGTTATTATGATACTCCAACTGCGCTGCCGAGGAGAGAAACCATCCCGATCCCAACCAAACCATAGAAACAAACAAGAAAAGGAAAAACCCTTCTCCGCACTTTTTCCCATCTTCCATGATATTGTAAAACATCACATCCCTCCCTCCATCGATCTATGATATGATAGACTAGGTTACCGTAGGTTTCCTTCCTTCCTTCAGGCTATGCTTTCCCTAACTAGCACATAACCTGTATGATACCGGTAACCCCTCCCAACCATCCCATCTCAAAGCAGAAAAAAGAAACAAGAAGTGCACGGTCGTTGTTTTTTCATCCTTGCTTACTGTAGACTATCATAACTTTGTTGTTTGTTGCGCGGTAAAATAAATGGGGAGTTTCAGCCTTTCCATCCATCCATCCTTCCTTCGCCTCGGCCGTTCGCCGTTCTTAGCGAATGGAGTGGGGGGAGGGGGGTAAGCGGTACTGCTGTAATACCTTAGTTCTACCCCCCGTCTGATCTGTGATACCATAGCGGTATGATAACTCGCTCGTATTGTACTGTGTAGCACGGTGGAATATAATACTGTACAATGCTATGAAGGGGGGTGGATTGTGTGCACTCGAGTACCAGAGCCCTCGGTGGGATGGGGGGAAAGGAGGAAAAGGTACGTGCTGAATCAACTTGAGCTGGTATGGTACTTTGTATGATACTTCTACCGGTGTAGTTGTAGTATGATAGTAGTTATCTTTCAAGTAAAAACACCGAAGAATAAAAAAATAAAAAAATAAAAAAATAACAAATTGCCCTCTTTTTTTTTTTTGCTTTGTTTCGCTTTGGTTTGCCTGGTATGTATCATACCCAGGGGTTGGAAGAAGAAAAAAATGGTTCGGTCAGCCGAGTGGGGGGGGGAATGAATCGATCAATGGATGGATGGATGTAACCTACCGTATTACCGGTATACCGTCTCGTACCTTTTCCTTTTTCCTTTTTTTTGTCTTTGGGACGCCTTCGCGTGCTGGAAGTTGCTACTTTGTCGGAAGTGATATGATGAATACCGGTACTGGTATGGCGGGTTTCGGTTGGTTGGGCTTTTGGGTTTCTGCTTGGGTTGTGGAGATTTAGCTGTGGATAACTGGTTGCATTGCAGGCACGGTTGTTGCTGGACAATGCGAATCAGAAAACACCCACCCTTCTCTCTCTCTCTCTCTCTAAAACCAGCCCCCAAATATATGCTGACTTGGGAATGCTTTCCAGCTCAGCAACCGCAGCCTTTTTAAGCTGGAAGAAAGAAAGAAAGAAAGAAAGAAAGCTGGTGTAAAAGTGTTTACTTTATGATTGTCCGGAGACTTATGGAAGGGGGCTATCGTAATGGAGTTTCTGCTTGCCATGATGCCAGGGTGATACAGCCCAAACTAACTGTACTCGAGTATTTGATAATATCTTGGCACAACTACACCAAATGAGGTAATCGATTTGACAATTTGCGCTCGTAAATTAACCAATCAGTCGAAAGATGAAAGAGGTTACCTGCTTAATAAGTAAATTCGAATCAACACACACAGGCGCAGATCTTCAGTGCCTACGGTATGGTAGCACATTACCTTACCTCTATGGATACTCAACTCCTGGTATGGTTGCCATTTTTCTTCTAAGCATCATAAATACTACTTTTGTACAGGAGGAAAGGGGCAAAAGGTGAGAGGAATCGAATAATACACTTATTCTGCTTTGGGGTGGTTTCAGAATAAAGCACCACTGGTGAAGAGGAGGGGGGATATCGAAAACGCAGAAGGGAGGCAAGTGAGAAAGAAAAAAGAAAGCGATGAACGAATGCCGAAGAAAAAGCTTCCTGAGCCACCCAAAAAAGCATTACTCCATTTTCCGTGAGTTAATACAAGATCGAGGTATCAAGGTAAACAGGTTGTGTGCAAATAAAGACACAAAAAACAGAAGACAAGAGAAGAAAAGAAAAACTAGTTAAGTTAGTAATGGATAACAGAGATCCTAAAATAATTTTAAAACATCTTTTTGAACAAGAAGGGAAGATGAAGAAAGTTTCCCAAAATTCACACGAGAATGAGAAAAATAAAAAACCATAAAAACACAAAAACACTCCCGCCCCAAGAATCAAAGATACACGCCGCTATTACCGCAGCAAGTAAAAAAATTTTGCACCATTGAAAAACCCAAGACAGCAACCCCCGAAAGAGCTCCCAAGATCGTTAAAACAACCCAATAACCCACCGCCCCCAAGTCCGCCAAATCCGTTGACAAGAACTCCCAAGACTAAGAGATGATAAGGAACACCCAAAAAGAAAAAAGAGGATTAAGGAAAATAAAGAAACACAGAAGCCGAAAACTATGTATAGAGATATTTATAAGGCCGTCCAATATTTTTCGTTTTTCCCCACTCTTTTTAAACAATCCCGATGCGAAAACAAAAGACAAAACCGACCGAACCCATAAAAGCACACGTTGAAGCGAACACAATAACACCATCCCATGGTTAATTTGACACACACCCCGAAAAAAGTACAGGTAAACACCAACATTCTATAGACATAGCGAGAATGTAATCGCTAATAAGTGAAAAAGGCGGGTGAAGGTAAAGAGTTTTTTTTTGAAGGCTGCTTTCAGTAGGATGGGTGATATCAACATCACTTCTAGGACACTTTGATCGAAAAGGTTGGTTTGTCAAGGACGTGAGTGATCTCACCACCTCCTGGCTAGGCCGGAGCTGGGGTATGGATTCCTATTTGGTGATGCTAGTGGGGGAGAAGCAACGCGCAGTCCGGTATTAGGATTCACGATGGGGATAGCGAAACGTTGTTTTGGAGGCAGAGCAGGAGGCTGTTGATATTTAACATGCATGTTGTTGAACATGTTTGCATAGGTAGCAGCGTGAGGATACGCTGTCGAGGGTTGAACCTGATGCTGTAGTGGTGACGACTGAGGAGAACCGCTTGAGGTTGAAGAACGATCTGAAGACGACGAGTAGTCCATCATCTGGCGCTGCGGACAGGTGAAATGTAAGCACACTGTCGAAGCATCATTCGGGTAAACAGATCATTGGTGTAGAAGGCAGCTCATACTTCTTCCTCCGTACACAGTTCCGGGATGAAAGCGAAGTCATCCTCCATCTCAAAAGACCTTCCTGCCTCAAACTTTTCAATGAAAGTAGGGACTGCTGGTGTGTCTGTCAGCTCCTCCTTCGGCCTCATCATGAGAAAGGACGGAGTGGAAGAAGGACGGTGAGGGTTCCTACGAGAGCGGTTGCCCGAGGAAGTTTGTGCGGGATGTGGTAGGTAGGAGGGATAACTGAAAGACATTGTGTGGTAGCAGTGGTATTTGATATGTTGTTATGGGGGATTTGATGCTATCGCCAGGAGAAGCTGTCCGAGGAGCAAGTTGAAAGATAGATGTGTTGTTTGTGGGGGGATTTGCTTTCTTTTTGCCGGTGTCGGAATTTGTGGACTCAAGGGCGGCACGATGCAAGGCAAGGAGAGATGATGATGAAGGGTGGGAAAGATGGGTGTAGGAGGGTGGCGACGATTAGATTATAACAAACGGGCAAACAGACAACAATACAACACCGGACCGTATCGATAATGGAAACTTTGCTTGGATGGCTCGTGTGCTTTTTGAATATGAATGAAGAGGGGTGCGGGAGGGGGTAGAAGAAATAAGAGGAGGAGAAGGCTGTGGCGGACTGGAGTTTGAGAAAGTGGTGAGAAGGGAAGGGGGGGGGGGGGGGAAGAGGAGGATAAGCAAAGCAGGATCAGAAGAGTGAAAGTGTACCGGCCGGTATGGGAGCACAGGTCGAGAAAGCGAGGGAGGGAACAGAGAGCATTGCGGACTTGGGGTGTGTGGGAGCGAGAAAGGTGTGTGTGCGTCTGCTGTCTTAGTGGTGGAAAAATATGATGGAGAGTGCAGGGGGGGAGGGGGGGTGGTGGTCAGGGGTGGAAGGAATAAAAAAGGGGTGGCGACATGGCGAGAGGAGTGGGTCGGATACTGTTCTGGGAATAGGTCTGCAAGCGCTTGTCGTACTGGGCACTCATACAAAACAGCTAAAAGGAAAGAAGAAGAAAAAGAAGGAAAAAACAATAAAAAAAGGCATCCAGGCTATCAATATCCCGCCACTGATATCCCCCAGAGAGAAACACACAGAGGGAGTCCAACACCAGGAACAAGGGTTTGTCCATGTCAGTTCGAGGCCTGGTTGGCTCGTCGATTCTGCTGCTGCGCCCAAGGCAAGCCCCACCCTTCCTTCTCTGGCCTCTCTAAATTCAGTGCCACCCACCCACCCTCACCCTCGAAGCAGGAAAAAAAAAAACGGTTGGGAGGGAGGGACAGAAGCGGTGTGTGGTGAACCTTCGAAATGGCCGAGGTGGGATTTGATGGGTGATGGGGCAGGTTTTGGTACAAAATTCTGATGTTTGAGGAGGGTCAGCAGGGGAATGTTGATCCCACCCAACCAGCCTGAGCGCTGGCAACTGGAGACGGGTCTCGCCATCGTTGCTCTCTGCAGCCAGTTGCCGTGCGCATTGTCGCATGCATCATTTTTTAATTTCGGTCTTCGCGCTTCCCAGTCCACTTGCTCTGTTCGGGTAGACGAGAATGGCGGAAAGCGGTTAGACCACCATTGTCTCCCCCGGTCAGGCCTGGAAAAGGGTGGGTGACCATCTATTCAGCCTCGACGGATTATGCACGAACCGATCGGATACCAAGGTTTTCTCCTTCTCTCACTGGCTGCCAATCGGTCTGGGTTTATCGTTTGGTCCAGTTTGACGTGTTCGTGTCTCCAGGAACAAAGAAAAAGGGTAAATCTAACTCTAAAGGATTGCTGCACCGCTTCCCATCGCCAGCATGTACCAGTGGGAGAGAATGAGGCTAGGAAAGCCTGCGGATAGAGCTCCGAACAACACCAACAACGTCACAAGGGCCCTCTTCTTCATACAAGTAGGATAGAGCTGTCCTCTTTCTTCTGAACCTTGTTTGGTTTAGGGTTTTTGTCCATTTTAGAGATGGGAGATCTTTTCCTGGTTCTTGAAGGCATGCCCCTCATTTCTCTCCGGCTGCTGCCGGATTCCCGATCAAGGTCACGAAACATCTAGAAAAATGCCCCAACATCCGCCTGGTTCACAGGAACGTGTCTGCCTGCCCTAAACCTAACTCTCATTCCAACCAAGAGGGGTGTGCGTTAAGAGGAAGGAAATACCGATATGAAAGGAAGAAAAAATAAAATAAGAAAAAGATCACAGAAAATGACAGAAAATAAAAATTTATAGAAAAAGATTATCCGAGACCCCCCCCGTGCTGTACGACTACGACCACGCTATACAATACCTCTCGCTTTTATCATTCGGCATAGTTGATCTTTGCAATTCTTTTCCGCGGATGGCGTAAACGATTCCCACGCCTCATAAAGCGATATGATTTCCTGGGTACAATCGATAACGGCTTCCATATCGACTTTCGACTCAGCATACCATTCAATCAATTTTCCGATCCGAACTTGAGGCCCTTGACCACTCGCTCCATAAACACCACCACCACCGCCTCCTCCACCTCCTCCTCCACCTCCTGCGTTACCAGAGTTCGCCGCCACAACTGCGGCGGCTGCGGCTGCGGCTGATGATGCTGCAGCGTGTATGTTTGCTTGTGGTAGCGACGTCTTCAGTACAACCGAAAGAAAGATCGCGGTCAACGCGATTATATGTGGAGGATATAGTAATGGAAGGTCGGTGAGGCAGGAGTCGTTGATAACTTGCCAGGCCGTGTTGTTCTCTTCAGGCGTCAACGATAGACCATCTTTAAGCTCCTGAAGGGTCCGGTATGGGTGATGAACTATCAGATACGAATTCATTTCAGATATGAGGTAAAACTCGCATTCGGCGAGCTTCGCTGTATCAGAGGGCATTACATCTGTTGGGTACGCGGGGTACAAGGTTTAGAAAGAGGGGGACCACTACCGATCAGAGGACTCGTGGGGTGAAGCTTACCGGGCCAGCAAGTTCGCGCCTCACTGACAACGATCCTGATGTGCTGGGGACACTCCTCCATCTTCAACGCGAGATACAAGCATGTTGCCATCACTAGGTAAGGGTTCGTATCACGTATAGGGACCTTTGTGTAAAATCGTCGAATATACAATTGGGCGGTTGCCAGTGCCTGTTGTCTCGTCTGCATGCGCCGACCAAGACGAGCTATCTCTGTTTCGTGCAAAGCATGATACATTTTTTTTTTTTTTTCAGTGAGCAAGCAAAAGAAGCAAGAACAAGCATTTCACTTTATTTTTCTTTCTTTTGGAAGAGGGAACGAACGAGAATTGAAGTATATGCTCAGGTGCCTCAATTCAGGCAAAGTATATTGTTGAACCGTCTTCGGGTCTTGAGCATCGAGAGCACTCCTGGTCTCAGCCAGTCTTTGTCGAGACATTTGCCAATGCAGACGCTGCGATGAAGCCCAGTAGTTTGCCGCCATGGGGTGCACGCAAGAATAACCAGCGCAAGATGTGTAGATTGTAAATATGTACTGCGACGATGATTTCTTCGGGGCAATTGCGGTCGCTCTGCTTCTCTGCGTTGCCTGTTGCTACTGTAAGAAAATAATGATGGGTCTGGTTTTAGTTGTTTTTTTTTTTCTCCCTTCGACTTTTTCCTCGGTAAGTAGACAAGTGGTGATTGAGCAGGTTAGGTTGAGCTGAGGGCTGGGAAAGGCGGGTCAAAGGCGGTGAAGCTGCGCAGAAAGGCTCATCGGGCCAGCTAAGGATTCTTCTTCCCTTCAGGAAGGGTAGTGATCGAGGTACTGTACTTGTAAGGCAAGGGCAGAGCTGAAGTGCTGATTGCGAAATGGCTCAAGCGAGCAAGCGAGGAAGGCTATGAAGGAGATTTTTGGACTACGGGAGGGGCGGAGGTGTGACATAAAGATTTTTTGGTCCCGATTCTCGAAGGTCCGGACGAAGGTGATCAGAGAAATCACTGGTTCTCGCTGCTTTTGAGGGCAGATCTTGGAACGAATTGCCGCCGGTTTTGGCTTGTCCACGGATGGGGCAGATGAGAGCCATCTTGTCCATCTTGGTCCCAACGGGGCTTGGCGAGTCCCAATCAAACAGTTAATTTACCACTTTTGCCAAGCCTAAAAGGAACCAATAGAACTCAAATCACGGTGGGCTGTGACCTCACTTCTGATCGACATTCATCCGATTCATCCACCAATAAACAAGTGGAGATCGGGACCTCCATCAGAGGAAAAAAAAAATGAATGAGAACACGAAAATCTTGTATTTTTTCCTGTTTGTTTGCTTGCTTGGCCTTCCCAACCTCTGAGCAGAGAACAATCCGCGATAACTTACGGACCCTAATTAGATCGGATAAAAGGAAAAGAAGGAAGCAAGGATAAGAACAAGAGAAGAAGGAGGGAAGAAGGGAAAAAAGAAGGAAAAGAAGAAGGTTCCATACATGAACGAGCGTGAGAGCCAAAAGGCTCGCGATGAGCGCTTACTGAAGCTCTTCCAGAATCTGGATACACGCAGCGAGGGCCATTTAGACCTAGAGGGATTGAGGCGGGGTCTCAAGAGGATTAACCATCGTGAGTTCAATCACCCAGTTCCTTTAGCCATTCCGCCTAAGTACCTTTGAGCGAGAGCTTCCATGCTATAAGCGATCAATTTTCTGAATCGTTATCGGTCTGTGACAGCTCTAAAAGACGCGGAGCATCTATTGCACGATATCCTGGAAGCCGTCGATACATCTAAGGACGGCCTCATTCAGTATTCAGAATTCAAGTATTTCTTTGAGAGTGCTGACCGGGAACTATGGCGCATCTTCACTTCCGTCGACCTGGACAAGAATGGAAAGATCGATAAAACGGAACTACGGACCGCGCTTAGCCGTGCCGGACTTGTGGTGGATGCAAAACGGCTGCAAGAATTCTTTGATTCAATGGACAGGAATAATGATGGTGTGATATGTTATGAGGAATGGAGGTATAGTTGTGGGAATCCAGCAACATTACATACTCTTCCATAGCAATCAGTACGTCTAGAGTGATGCTGACGAGTTCAAGAGATTTCCTCATGTTCATGCCACATGAGGCCTCCTTAAAAACAATTTACTCCTATTACCTTTCCACCGTTAGTGTTAACCCAGAAGGCGATGTGAGTCTTAGTGATGAGATAAATCACTTAGGACTAGGTAAATCCGGTTTCAATTCTTCCAACCTTACCCTCCTCAATATCTCAGGTTACCCCATCACAGCCCCCGCATGCTGGCCCAGTTTGTAGGTGCCTTCGGGAGGAATGTACTGATGTCAATGATTGGCTAGGCTACTTTCTTGCAGGCGGCATTGCAGGCGCAATTTCGAGGACTGCCACGGCACCACTTGATCGTATAAAAGTTTACTTGATTGCACAGACCAGCAATTCAGTGGCGAGGAAAGCAGTTGAGGCTGTGACGCAAGGTGAAGCTGTCCAGGCCGCAAAAAAAGCTGCAGGACCCCTCAAGGATTCCATCCGGGCGTTATGGAGAGCGGGCGGGGTTAGGTCCTTCTTTGCAGGTAGGGACAGCACAGCCCTCAAATTCGGGTGGATTTTCTAACACGGACAGGTAATGGATTGAATATTGTAAAGATTTTACCCGAGTCTGCGATTAGGTTCGGTTCATTTGAGGTAGGCTTTGCCTTCTTCAAAATCAACCAGGCGTCTCCCTAACATGAGCAAGGCTGCGAAACGAGCACTTAGTAGACTTGAGGGAACCGATGATGCATCAAATATATCACCAATTTCCAGGTTCTTGGCCGGAGGTATCGGTGGTGTCGTCTCTCAGTATGCCAGTATTATCTCGAAGCTGAAATATCAACTCTAATTAATTATCTAGATTTGCCATATACCCTATTGACACTCTGAAATTCCGAATGCAGTGTGAATTGGTTGAAAAAGGGTCTACCGGGAATAAGCTTATTCTTGAGACGTTTCGAAAGACCTGGACTAACGGGGGGACTCAAGCATTTTACAAAGGCCTTCCACTAGCTTTAATAGGGGTATTCCCTTACTCGGCCATTGATCTAGGCGCATTCGAGTATATGAAGAGTTCATACGCGGCACGGAAAGCTAAAAAGTTAAAATGCGACGGGAAAGACGTGGAAGTGCCGAATTGGATAGTTCTTGGAATCGGTGCCACCAGCGGTAGTGTGGGGGCTACCGTGGTGTATCCCATCAACGTGTTAAGGACGAGACTGCAGGCACAGGGGACAGCACAACACCCGCAGACATACACCAGTATGTGGGACGTTACAGTAAGGACATACAGTGCGGAGGGCTTCCGGGGGATGTTCAGGGGTCTCACCCCGAATTTGCTGAAAGTCGTACCTGCGGTCTCAATTGTGAGATTCCCATTCCCCTTATCCATACATTTGATACTGCCATTTCACTAACACGTTTTCAGTCGTACCTTGTGTACGAAAAGTCTAAAAAGATCATGGGTTTGGGATAGAGATTTGCGATACGCAGGTGTTTGCGGCCTCCTTTAATCTCAAGCTCAGTAGACACATTATGGGAGTTACAGCCGGACCTCTTTTTTGTTTTTCCTCCATTCCACAACTCTTCTCTTCATTTTCCTCAATTGGCCCAGGGCTCTCCAGGATAAAAAGTCTTTTTTTCGATGCAGATGATTTCTTTTTTCCTTCTTTTTTACGATTTCCACGTCCAATTTCATTGAATTCTGCTACTACTACTGCCCAAATACCATCTTCGTTTTGGTAGTTGTTTCTTCTATTGATAATTCAAGGCAAATCGAGCCCGCTTCCACCGTCCTAATAGCAGTGGATCTGGTCCCACCGCCACGCCTAATACCAGTCCCATCACTGCCCTGCCCTTCGGCGGGAACCCAGACTTCTGCGTACTTTTCGGGTGTTAGCAGAAAAGAAAAAGAAAAAATATCAAAAACAAAAGCTTACCACCGACGGTGGGAGGAGAGGGAGAGGGGAATCCCACGTTTATCGGCGCTCCCGGCTCCTTCATCTCCACCGCCACAGTGTACGTGCAGTCTTCAGGTAGCCTACCCAGATCTGGAGCAGCGGCTGAAAGCTTCATCAGGCAAGCCCTAAACTGTGCCTCCAACCCCGCAATCGTGATTTCGTCCAACCGGCTCTTCCCGTCCCCTCCAACCTCTGCCAGCTGCTGCAAAAGTAAATCCCCATACCCGCCTTCAAACGGAACATTCGGGAACGTGCTAAGGTCAAAAACGTATCTCTCCAACGGAATATTTCTCGGAGAAATTAGAATTAGGCTGACTTTCGACACATTGCCCTAATCCCCCCCCCCCTCCACTAATAAGCTTACTTACTGGGAACCCGAGTAAAACCAAATCCAACCATACCTTCGCAATCTCCCCAGCAACAGCCCCAACCGCGTCTGCAATCCACTTGCAAACGCGCTCGTGACGGGACTGGTACACGGGGAAGCTATACTTGCGCGCTTTGATGTAGAGTTCGGGTGGGTAGATGTTGCGGTGGTAGAGGATCGTGTGGATGCAGACCGTCAGGAAGTCTGTCAGGGTCGAGAGGAGATCTGGATATGAAGAAATTACGGACCTGCCTTCGGTTAGTTTCGGGAGGTGTTCCATTGTGTGTGTGTGTATGCTTTTCGTGTGTGGGATATGAGGACGGATGCGGGGGAGGGGGGGAGGGGAGGGGAGTAGAAAGGAAGGAAATGAGGGGCGGAGAGTGGCTTTGGCTTCGGTGCCTTCTTTCTTTTCTTTCTTGCAGGTCGGGAAGACGCGACGTGTTTCGCGTTGCGTGATTACTCTCATTGATTTGCCAAGTGGTCAAGCTTGTTTTTTTTTGTTTTTTTTTGCACGAGCGTTACTTGTATGATATGCAGCGGAATAAAGAAAAGGGAATCAAATTATAATAGCTCGTCTTCAGCAAACATTTTTCATCCGATTCTCATTCCCATATAACCGTACCGTATCCTACCCTTCCAAAACAAATACCAACCTTCCAAAGAATTCCAGAAAGAAAAAAAAAAACCTATTTTCTCCCCGAGCAACAAATTTAACTTGTCGGCTAAAGACGTTGCTCATGCCGGCATTATTTGAAATGATAAATTTTTTTCCCCCCCATCGCGTCCCATTCCATACTTGTACATTCCCCCTACATTCCCCGTGACATTGCGCACGGCAGGAGAGTATCATATACCGTACCCCCCCACACACACACCTCATCACTCGAGTTTCCTTCCGACTCCGTTAATTCTTCCTTCCTTCCTTCCTTCTAACAACGGGTGTCTCGTCTCCGGTACATTTTTTTATTTCCTCCTTTCCTCACCACATCCATCCATAAATAAGTAATCCTGCAGCAGGGCAATACCCCCGTTTTCCTCTGCAGGATTTGTATCATGCTACACGCTCGCCAAAAAAAAAAAAAAAACCTCCCCGATCGGAAGAGGAGTATCATGCTAAAGGCCTCAATTTGAAACCCTGGTGATTTCTTTTCTAGTTGAGGAAGGAGATTTTCCGGATCTCGTTGTTTTTTTGGCTTGTAGTTGGATTTTCTCTCTTGGGTGTATGGTACAGTAGGACTCGATGGGCTAAGGGATGAGAGAATACGTCTCCTTTGATTTTTGATTTTTGATTTTTAAATTCTTAACTCTTTGCTCTCCGCTGTTGGGTATAAAAATAAGTCGCGGCATCCTACTATGATACTATATAGAAGTATCATAGTTAGGACACACCGCATTCGCTCCCCGACTCTGCGCTTATGTATTATAATAATATTATTATTACCCATCTTTCGTTTATAAACTTATCACCATTGTCACTATCATTATCATCATCCGGCATATTTTGTAGCATTGCACGTTTGGCAGCCGTTTGTGTGTGTGTGTGCGCGCGCGGGTGTCTATGGGTGGATGGGGGAATGGCGGTCCTGGTGACAAGATTTTTTACCCGTTGAGTGAGATAATCATACATACGTGCATGATGGATGGATGGGGTAGGACAGTCTGTTGGTAGGTACCGTAGTGGTCAATGAGCTCATGCCATGCTAGTATGATCGGTTTCAAGTAGAGCACTGGCCTGGGCTGGGCTGGATTATGTATGGTGTCTAGATATAGAATGTACCTTAAGTAGAAGTGGGGGGATACCGGTGGGTTGCCCGCGGGTTTGTGGTCGTCGGTACGGTACGGTAGTTGCAGTTGATTGATCCGCAAGTTTAGCTTGGGCTGGTGGCATTGGCGGTAGGTGGGGCAGGGCAGGGCAGGAGGAGGCGGGTTGGTCAGACAAGTTTTGCCGGCGGAGAAACGTATACCCGGTGTTAGATTGAAGGGGGTCTTTGGAGGAGGTGGGTGTACGGTAGGAGGGGAAGCGGGACCGGGAGTGGGAGTGGGAGTGGGCTGGGTTGGTGTTTGGTAGGCTGTGGTGTGGTGTGGCATTGTCTTTCCTGGGACTTCGATACACTGTGCCGAAGATTCGTGCAGCAGTTGAGCTTTTATGTAGAGGTATGCGGGTCTCGCTGCTGCGGGCGGGAGGTGATTCAGTATCGTATATTTCTCCTAGTTGTGCCTATCCAGGGTTTACCAGAAAGTAAGGTTTATATCGCTGGGAAGAGGTATGATATCGTTCTGGGTTCTGTGTCAGTGGTCGATATGCGGGTACCATCATGGGGGATCACTCGGTAAGATGGATTTTATCACTGCCCTCCTCCTCCCTCCTAATGCAATATGAGTCGGACCCGGGAATCTTACTTGATAATAGTCTAATAGGCTCGCGATTGATTACAATGTTACCCATAAAGTTGGAATGCACGGGCCAACTTCACCGGCGGCGAGGCTAGGTTAATGTCACTTGGCCTGCGGGGCCGTTCCGTATTTGATAGCAGCAACCCAACAACCAAGAATCAACACCGAACAATCGTGAAAAGAGAAGTTCCCTTCCTTTAAAATGTGTTTATCCCCCCGTGCAGCTAAGCGGTTATTGTACCACTGCCCCGCCCGCACTGGCCCGCAGCCATTTTAGAGGGCTTCTCGTCCGTTGTCTTGGCATCTCCGAGGAGGAGGGGCCTCGTTGTCGCGTCGTTTTCTTTTCTTTTTTGGCTGCCCCCGCACCGCATGCGGGCAAGCGTGTCTGGTTCTTTACCTCATTCACTTAACCCTGTTGTCTTGTTAGTGATAATTTTTATCAGCCCGCAAGAGCATTCTGTTGTGCCCTGATAACAGAGATACCGGTATCACTTCTTCCCTCTCTTCCCTTCTTCTTCTTCCTCCTCAATCAACCTCTACAACCTTTCGTCCTTCGTTTTTCATTTCGTTTTTCCTTATCAATTCCTCCTTACTATACCTCAGTTCGCTTGATCTCGGCAGTAAAGGGACGATCCTCCCACCACATATACTTCTATCAACCTTTATATCATGGAGCAAGAGTATCATAAGCTTTCATTTTGTTTATGATTGTTTGGTTATCGCGGTCAAGGCGGGCTAACACGTGATTGCAGGATCCTCCGTTTGTTGGGTGAGACTTTGTCTTCACAGGAAGGACCTAGAAGGAACGCAGAAGCTCAGATAACGAATTTATATGGGAATGATGGTTTGTCTTTTTCTTCTCCCGTGAATTAGAATGTGGGGGCCTTGTTTTTTTTTACATGCGACTGATGAGCTACTTTTCGAATGTCTAGCGCTTCCCCTGTCTCTGATCCAGATTGCCTCCACCGCTCACCTTAATATATCTGTCCGTCAATCAGCCTTGTTGGTCCTGAAGAGATATGTTCAGCATTGTTGGAGCGATGGGTTCGAAGAGTTTACGGGCCCATTAGCAAGTGATGGGATTAAAGACCGATTGAGAGATCCCCTTCTTGGCTTAGTTACAGACGAGCAGAGGAAGATTAGACTCGCCGCCTCGTCGATTGTTAGCAAGATTGCTGGTGCAGGTCGGTTTACCTTGGGTTTGTATTTAAGAGTGGAGGTCAATTGACTGAGTTGTGGTAGATTTCCCCGAACGCTGGCCGACGCTCCTACAAGGTCTACTGAATGTTATCAATACGAAGACCAGTGCCGAGTACCAGGTACATGGCGCCTTGCGCGTGCTTGCTGGTAAGCCTGGAGGCTTGGTACTGGTTATGTCAGGGCTAACAATTTTTGTTAGACTTGGTCGATGATGGGTTTAGCGATGAGCAATTTTTCGCGGTAGCAGTGCAGATAGTTGCTGTTGCCTATGGTGTGGCTGATAGTCAGGATGTAAGCTTTGTAGAGCTCTCAATTGCATTGGATGAAGCTAACCACCCCCCAGAGGGATTATACCATCCGGGCGCTTTCAGTACTCATCTTTTATTCGTGCATGGAAACCCTCGAGATGGTGAAGGATGATCACTCGGTAGAAGTCAATGCATTTGCCATGGATAGATTGAATGAGTGGTTTCCGTTTTTCATCCGTGTAATGAGCAGGCCACTTCCGGATAGCACTGATCCTACCTATGAAGGGTGTGTGACACTACATATCCAAGTGATTCGGGTGAGGTAGCCTGCTTTCTTATGCGTGATTGAATTCTTTATTAACGACAATATATCTAGACTGTTATGCAAGTCCGAAAGGTATTCCCATCATTATTCGCTCCATATCTTCGGGAAGTTTTCCGAGTGACATGGAGTGGCTTGAATATGGTCAAAGACCGATATGTTCGTGATTTCGTCACCAAAGATTCCCAGGGAAAGCTTATCAACAGCGACGGCCTACCCCGTACCCTCGACCTGCTTGTTCTGGAGCAGCTGGATTTCATTCAAACTTGCCTGAAGAGTAAGCCATTGAGAGATGAGCTACTACAGGCAAGCAGGGGCGCTGGGGTTGATGCCCCCTTAACACAGATGGTCATAGCTACTATAGCTTTAGGCCAAGTTGCAAAGGAGGACGAAGGTTTGTGGGAAGTAGATTTGAATATCTTTTTGTGCGAAGAAAGTGCTATTTCTGCCAACTATACACCTAGGACTGCCTCAGGGGACTTGATTCTGGTAAGAGTCCTATAGTAGGCTTTATCCATATTTGCTAACTTTAGCAGAAACTTGGAGAATGGTTCCAGACCGAGACGGAAGAAGCTTTGTGGGCCCACACGGAGCAGATTTTTGACTCAGGAGTAGGAAGGTTGGCTAGCTTCGTGTCTCGGTAATTTGTCTGTGTACTGATATTTAGATAGCCGCCAGATGAAAGAAGCCGCTTTGTTTGCTTGGGATCAGTTGTTGACTGAATTCGCTGAGATTGGTCTTAAGATCAACTCTGGTACTGCCGCAAAGCTGCTGAATTATGTAGCTGCCGCGATTAGTACCGAGGGCGAAGGTAGTATTAATTTATATTTCTTATTGAAGGGATTGGCGCTAACGCTAAACAGAAAATCAACTCCTCCGAGCAAGAGGCTACTTCCTAGCAGGCACACTTACAAAGTCGAACCTCGAAACTGTGGGCTTACAAGTCGCAGAACTTATTGCGCAAACATTGCGTGGTGCAGCGAATGACCCCTCGAGTATTGTCAAAATATCTTGTATCAAAGTCTTCCAAAAGTGGGTCGAGTGCTTGCTGTCTCTGGGTTACTTGGCTGACATTATACAGGTATTGCGAGGCTGCTCCTTCGGAGATAGTGAAGCCGTGTCAACCTGAAATCATATCGACCATTCGTTCCTTCCTTGCAACTAAGGAGAAGGATGATGCCGAGGATAGCCAAGATGTTCTAGGAGAGCTGCTTGAGACCATGCGTGGTGCTATTGGACTGGACTACTCGGCGGTGCTGAACCCGAATATCCAGATCATAGACTTGGTTTTTGCTATCGCACAGAATGGTCCTCGTAGTCATCATCTCGGCAGCTTGATTCACGAGATAATCGCTGATATGACCGAGGAATTGTTTAGCTCTTTTGTGCGGTTATGCAGCCAAATCCTGCCTTTTATATCAACGTCTTTGGCCGTACAACCGGATGGGAAGGAACACCCTCTTATGAATGTAAATTCACTTGTTTGGAAATTGGCTTTCGCTTTGGAGATTTTGTCTAACCTTTCCATATTATAGCTCGCTGCCGATATTCTCGCTGTTTTGGTTCATAATGGTTCGGAACCTCTCCCCAATGGGTTTGTTGTAGCAACTGTACCACACCTCGCAAGAATTCTCCTCCGTAGTGAGGACACCGAAGTGCTGCAAGCTGGATGTGAAGCCTTCAAGGAGATCGTCAAGCATGACATCAAGCAATTCCTCGAGTGGCATGACGGGAATGGGAAATCTGCGCTCGAGGTTTCACTCATTATAATCGACAGATTGCTGAGGCCGGAAATTGCTGAGAGTTCTGCTCTTGAAGTTGGAGGATTGGCAGCGGAGATCGTAGAAAAGGTATTTTATGTCTCACCACCTATTCTCACCCGGATGTCAAACTGACTTTTAGGCCGGCGATCATCTTGGTCCATATCTCCCTGAGCTCCTTGGCGCAGTTGCACGCCGTTTGGCTACTGCGCAAACCCCATCTTTCATCCAGGTTTGTTCAGGTCTCGTGGGTTATCTAGAATGGTTAATTAACGGGCATTTAGAGCTTGATTTTAGTATTTGCACGTCTCGTTCTTAAGCAAGCAAAAGATGTGGTGGAATTTCTTGCAGGGCTCTCCATTGGGGACAGCAACGGGCTGCAGGTCGTCATCAACGCATGGCTTGCCAATTCTAGTATCTTTAGTGGATATGAGGAGATTCGCCAAAAGTAAGTTCAGTGCACGTAACTTTGGCCATGTGGGAAGCTGACGAGGATAGCGTTTTCGCATTGTGCCAACTTTACCGATTGGAGGACCCAAGGCTCTCACAAATTGTGGTTCAGGGTGATTTGATCGTACCGGAGAGCAATCGTATTATGACCAGATCAAAGGCCAAACAAAGTCGGGATTTGGATCTCCAGTCTCGATCTGTTTTTTTTTTGGTGGATGAACTTTGGCTGACTTGTTGCGTTTTCAATTTCCAGCACCCGATCAATACACTAGCGTCCCGGTTCCCGTCAAAATTATCAAACTCTTGATACTAGAATTAGGATCGGGAGGAGGTGATCCTGCTACTTCTTTTAGTGGGGGCACCCTTGACGATGAGGAAGTTAGCGATGATGGCGAGTGGGAGGATGAGCCGTCGGCGCTAGGGATGGCCGGGATGACGAGGGAGGGTTAGTATAAGCTCGAACTTTCGACTGATCCTTGAAGTTTACTAACATCGTTAAAGAGTTGCTCGCTCTGGGTGGCTCTGGACGCCAGTCAAGGCAAGCGGATGATATCACTTATGTAAGGCCACTACCTACTGATCTGGGAGCATCCTTTGTTTACTAATTTGTTTAGACATACTTGACCGGTTTCTTCCATGAGATCTCCTCTCAAAACATCGGGGGCTTCCAGAATGTGTTTTCTGCATTGAAGCCCGAAGAGCAGAAGCAATTGTCTCAGTTGAGTTCCCAAAGACAGTGATTCCCCCGGCGTTAGTTTCTAGGCGGGTGCCTTTATTCTGTACATTAGGCGCATACGCCTATAGAATGGTTAAATAAATTGGAATTAATCCATGGACCTTTCCTTCTTTCTCGTGACGACTCGCTGTGTATCATTGTCGCAACTTGCTGCAGAGCACCCTACAGCGCCGCAGTAAAAGAAATGTTGCTTGCTCTGGAATGGCCTGATCTCTTCTTCCACACCTTGCCAAAATTTCTGCCTTTCCGCAGTAATACTTGTACGTTATGATAATATGAGTGTGGTTTTATTAAAATCAGCATATGGGCTGTTGGTTGTCGCCTGGAAAACGAGTTTGAAGGCTGGCAACCAAGGAAAAAATTGGATATTTTTGTAGATAAAACATGCTACAGAGGTCGTTAGAGTTTTTAAAATATTGTTTGAGCCATTAGAAGCATTCTCTATCTAGGTAGCTATGCCAAAATAAAAATTTGGGAGTTGAAGGCCCATGTACAGATTCTAGCAAAACCACACTCACATTATCGTTGGAAGAATTTCCGTCAGTTGAGTTCAATTCGGTGAGTAGAGAGAGCGGCTAGTTTCAAGCCACCAAAAAGAGCACATTTTATGTCATTGGGGCTTCCAAAAGCAAGAAAATGACGGTTGTGGAGCTCTGAGACCACTGGAAATTCCTATTCTGGCCTTGTTGGTATCTCGAAACTGGCCCCCACGCTCTCTCTCTTACCGGTATGGTACCGTACACTACTTTGAGCTGAACTCAACCGACAGAACTTTTTCTAGCGATAATATATCTGGTTGAATGAAGGGTATTCTATCCCCGATCACCTGGGCGCATGCGTTGCAGCTATCGTACGGCACCGTATGAGAGTAAGCACGCACTCGAGCTCATGAGTTTAGGCCATCAGTAATTATGTAATAAGCTACGTGAGGGGGGTTCTAGAGGACTAGACAATCGTACAGCTATTACGAACCGCCCTTCGGGAATTGGATTGTTTTTCCCGATCCATTTTCCACCCCGTCAACAACAATCCAATCCGACATACTCGTGTAATAAATAGTGATAATAAAACATCCATAAGGCTCTCTTTTCCTGCGACCTTGTGATCCATTTATTCATTCATTCATTCAGCTGTGATGGCAGAGTACGAATCAACGTTCCCGGGGGGGGGGGGGTGTCGCTTGCGCGATACTAGTACGGATAATAACTAGTCTAACAAATGTCTTTGAGGGAAAACCTCACTTCGTACCATACCATAAAGTGCCCGGAGTATCATACGATGCCGTTCCCAACCCAGGATACCCGTACCCAAGCCGCACAGTACCTACCCTACTGGGCTCGTGCATTGCTATGACAATACGCTGGGCCAAAGAAGAAAAAAAAGCATAACGATTCTTTTATACTCTCGTATTGAGAGTAGACAATGTCATGATAATTATTATTCTATTATACTTGTAGATAATAATATGAGATGATTTTCACCACCCTCGGTATCATCACAAATCACTCGCTGTGGCACATCACCTCTTTTTTTTCTTCTCTTCCAACCTTGGAGGAGCTCTGTGGCGGAGGGGGGTAGTGCGTGATGTTTAGGTAAGTGAGACATTATTTTCACTCCCATTTTTCTTTCTTTCTTTCCTTTTTACCCTTACGATACTGCGCAGCTTATTGTATTGGAGGAGGAGGACAGGAGAGTGAGGTTGGTTAAAGGAATGATCGTTTGGTGGGGTTGTATGCGGTTTTGTGTTGCGCATGACTTTTTTGAATATTTTTTTTGTATGATATGCACTCCACTGTAATACCGATGACTTTGTTTGTGAGACCCTTGTGCGGTTTATATTTGTCTTGCGGGTATGATGGTTTTTATATGTGGGGAGGGTGCTCCCGGTATTTGGGTCTTTGGTTCTGGATTTTTGATTTTTGATTTTGATTTTCTTTTTTATATGGGGGGGATGTGTGAGACTTCTATGTACGAATGCATCATAGGTACGGGTATACGATGGGTGCGGTATCGTGAGAAGGTTTCTGTGCTTCGCGGCACAGGGCAAGGTTGCAGGGTAGAGTGGGTAGTGGCAATGAAACCTACGATGACGGATGACGGATGGCGAAGGGTTGGGGCTTTCATTATTATTATTTTGGTTCTATTTATTTATTTATTTGGTACTTAATCCCCCTTCAATCATCCCCTCTTCGTCCCTTTGGTCCTTGCTTGCGTATATATATATATATATTGTGCCTACGGCAGACTGCACAAACTACCAACCTATACTTATATACCTACCTTCTAGCTGAGGTCCCACTCACGCGTACGGGTCTCCTCTATCGACAATTCCATTTTGATATCAAACACACCTCAACCCGCCCCTTCCCTCTCCCGCTTCCCGCCCACCACTTCCTACTTCCGACGCAGTCTAGCTCGACCCTCTCAAGACGAACAAAAGCGGGGACCGGAAATGGAACCCCTCCTAACACCCTACCCCATAATTTCCCTCCTCTCAACACACATAACTCAAGACGACCTGGTAAACCTCTCCCTGACCTCGCAAAGCGCGCAGCAAAGCCTATTCGCGGCATCCAGAGCGCATTGGCAAAACCTCTACTCGAAGACGGTTCCGGTGTCCTGTAGCTTCATAGCCTCACAAACGGGCTACCACCGCTTCTCGGTAGCGCTGAAGGAATTGCAAGTGGGAAGGTGCATTAAGTGTTTTACTGCTGTTTGTAAAGTATACTTCCTAACCACCCTCTCACCCTCTTTCCCTTCTCACCAGCAATAGCTAATTGAATCAATGATGGTAATAGGGATGCGTCTACGGCACAAGCCTACACAAGCGCCTATCGAATTGGATGCGCGCTTGTACGCTCGGGAAGAGGCTTCGTAAGATCTGCACCGCCTGCGAGAGCAGGAGGGCCGTGCGAAGGGCGAAGGTTTGTAGGTGCGAACGTGCCGGCGTGTGGATTTGTGAGGGGTGCAGTGTCGGGGTGGAAGTCAGTGATGATTTGTTCCGTAGGGAGCAGCAGCAGGTGATTAGACCTGGGGGTGCAGACGATATGGAGATGTGCTGGGGCGCAAATCATCCTTATGGCAATAAGGGAGAGGAGGTGGGGGCACAACGCCAGCAGCAGCAACGAGGAGAGAACATGGTTGTGGTGTGTAGTTGGTGTGAAGGATTGGTGGATGGTGAATCCCCACCATCCTGATCCCACATTCATCGACTTCTGCGAAAGCAGGGACAGTGGGCCTTTTCCTCGATTTTGGCGTAAATCTGGCTGGGGGAAAAAAATAGTGCATTTGATTATTCCCCCTTTTTTTTCCTTTACTCTTGGGTTTCCTTTTTCCTTGCTTTATTAGTGCTCTCACCTTTTTTCCCTTCTTCACGAAAAGCAAGCATTGGGCGGCGCATTTTCTTTTCTACCTTGTCCGTTTATTCCGAGCCATTTTTTTTGTCGGAATAACGAAATCTCCCCTCCTGTACACTGCTATAATTCTGTACTATACCATGCATATCTAGATTCTAATCAAGCTCCATTATTCTCTGTTCCTGGATGATGGTGGTATCATGGGATATCACTCGGTTGTCATTTCTGGAAAAGTGCGAAGCTAGTTTTTTTAGTTCGCATTTTAGCGTGATGTAGGAAAGTGCACTATTACGGGGGATAATTTGGGTACTTTTCATCAAGCTAGAGACCCCCCTCAAAAACGTATTATACAAAGAGATATAATAGTCTTTTCCACAATTAAATTTTTATTATGACGGAATATTTTCCATCAAGCCAGAAGATATCCCCCCCTTGCAAAAGCGGAGATGATTTATATTGAGAGCGTATTATATTTCACCAAGTCAGATAGTAGCCCGGTGAAACCTGAGAGGTTATATGATAGTTTGCACACTTTGTTTTATTTTTTATTTCACATATCTCCAAATGTTTGCCGCGTGTTTTTTAAAATCAATGAAGCCGACATAGGTTAGGGTTTGGAATAGATCCAAATCTTTCCCTACGAGCACGTTGCTAGCATCCGGCAGAGCGAGCAGGGGGGTAAGTTACGCCCGATACTCTGCCAGTATTATGGTTTAGCAATGTGAGCTATGATATCATAATAATATTATCATAGAAATGAATAGAACTCCCCCGTCCATGAAAGAGAATAGAGTTTAGTTTAAGGAAGCAAGGAATAGGAAAAAGGGATAAGTTAGTTAGGGGGGGTGTTTGGCACAGCAACGTTTGTTTAGTATGATAAAACCAACCCAAACTGCGGTTCCGGAGCACTCAAACTCAAACTGCCAGTTTGAGCGGGTTGGTGGTGTGTTTGGCTGCAACCGGTTTTCCAAACAAGAACAGTTTCTGAAGTTTAGAAAAAAAACTACAGTTTAAGAACAATGTTTTTCGTTGGTTAATATTCAGTTAATAAATTAGATTTTGATAACAAATTTTTGCACACTAAAATTATATTAAGTCCACTTTGTTGGAAATTAACCTCTTCCGATGATTACCAATTTCCCCCAAACTTTCACAACTTACCCAAGGTGTTTGGCAACACACAGACTACCACTCAACCGTCGCTGTGTCAAACAGCCCCTAAATTATGGTTGACCGAGACGTTCGCAATGCAGGGAAAGATTGTATATGCCCTTTCCAGGCCACCTAGATAGAGCACGATTTCGTCGTGGTGGGCTTTGTGTGGGAAAGCAAGAGGCGATCCGTGAAACCTGATCATGAGTCTTTGGTTACCTAAAGCTATATAAGTTACCCCCCCCTCCCTGAAAGCGTAAGGCCTACCGGTGTATAATCAGGGCCTGTTTGGATCCAACTGTTCCCTCATACAGATGGTTCGTTTCCCCTTCCGTTTCAAAAATGGAGAGAGAATGGTATTTTCACAGCAGAGACACTCACCCAACGGAACGGTCCCATTTTTGCCAAACGGGGGCCTAAAGGAAAATAAATCTATATAATCAGCTTGACAAAGAAACGAAAAGAAAAAGAAAGAAGCTCACCGACCTTAAAAAACGGACATCATACCTCCGCCAGTTGCTCTCAAATTCTCTTTTGCATTTTATGAATCTTCCAACGGAGATGGTGTTTGACGGTCCAAGTGGGGAGGTGGTGGAGGAGGAGGTGGAGGTGGATTTCGAAAGTCTGAAGTGGAGGATGGAAGCTTCTATGGCTCAGAGTTCTCTGGTAATGCCTCATGCTGGTGCAAATGTGCCGCCCACCTTTGTTCAGCCTGGGTAAGTTTTTGCGACTTCTTCACCTTGCGAAGTTACTATTATAAGTATCATACAAAGTGGTTACAGGTTTTTGATCTTTTTTTTTTTTGATAGAATCCTAAAGGGTACCGGTATCATGAATGCCACCGCCACTGTTCAAGCAGCATTGCCGCCGCCGCTCGAGGTCTCGTTTGGTCACTATTATGTATTACATGATGGCAAAGTTCACCATCCCTTAGGGGGAGGGTCCTACATCTACAAAAAGGAATACATATCTTCCCATATCCGCTACCTAGGTCTTCCTCTGTCCACTACTACCACTACTACCACTACTACCGGGACCGACAAAACCCCCCATCGGTTCCTACCACCTTCAACACTCATCATCCATATCGGCGCGCAGCCAAATAATTCACCTCACATTGGTACTATTGTTGTATTTACTCTAGCATTCTTAATTGCACGGGATGTGAAAAAATACTACGCAGATCTCCACCGAAAGTGTCCAGACACTTCCACTGAATTCGCTGCATGGATTAACAATTTCGAGGTACTGGTACAGCTGGACATTGTCGATACCGCCCCCCATAACGAAGAGAGCTGTGTACATGATGGTATCAGCTACCAAAGAAGCCAACGTTTTACAAAAGCTTACCATCGTCTTCTCCCGGATTACGAGGAGATCATGGAGTCAGCAGCGGCATTCGTTGGAGGGGGTATCCCATATAAGCTCACGAACCAAGAAACAGTCGCCAGTTTCCCCAGTGTTCCCCGTATAATCGAAGCCATAGTCAGAGACCGAGAAAGGCTTGGACCGGAGCTAGCACCGGAGACGGGAGCTCTGGCAATGCGTTCTGCATGTCCTCATGAGAGATGCGGGCTCGCTGAAAAACATGGCCGCAAGAACAAGTACTCCATTACCTCTTCAGGATCTGCGATCATTGAGTTCTATTGCCCCAACCATGGGTACCATTCGGTCGACTCCTCCAACCCAAAGCAAGTGGCGAGGCTTGAGTTTAATACGCCGCTGAGAAACCTCGTCAGAACACTCGCATATGGCGTTCAAACAGCGGAGAGCCGAGAAGCAGCTTGTAAGGCAGTAGCACACGGAAGTACCACACCAACTCGCGAATTGGTCCACATGCGAGTTACAGGCTCGGACTACGCGGGGTTGTATACGGAACAGCTGCTCTGGCGGCAGCTGATATTGTTGAAACCTGAGACTTCCGGACTTGCTATCCAGCCGCCAGTAACCGCGTACGCGCCATTGATTCAAGATTGGTCAGGGTCGAAGCTGTCCAAGTCATTGTATGTGGACAAGGGGGCATACGAGTACTTGAAGGTGGCGGGAATGGGGTATATGTTGTCCTTTGATGAAATGAAAAGGCAGGGAAAAGACCACACGATTCTCTTTCGTGAGGTGGAAAAGTGGTTGAATGATCCAAGAAAGTTATTTCGGCCCTACTCCATCGACTATCTGCATAGGATTTTCGAGCAAGAAGGTGCCAAAGAAAAAACTATCAACAAGATGCGGGAACAGAAAGAGGTTGTTCAGTAATGTGCGGCATGGGGGACAATGCTATTCCGAGCCCAACGAAAGCCCGGCAAAAATACCACAACCGTTTGAATGGTGGGAGAAGGTGGGGAGAAATTAGGTGGGGTTGGTTTCAGGATCGTTATCCCGCTGTATGCAAAGTGAGCGGGAGAAGGTGGCCTAACGCAGTTCTGAACAGAATTATGGTTCAATGAGAGGAATAAAACCCGTATAAAATATACAATGACCGCAGAGAAGCACTAATGTACGCACTTCCTCATCGAATTAGAGTACTAGAGTAGACTACTTGCGCATTGCAAAAGTTTCCGGAAATGTGGGGGCTAGGCTCAACTTGGCACTTTTTATTAGGCCACCACACCCAAACTACCGGTACAAGTAGTGCCACGCCAAGTCCACGTTTCCGGAAACCTTTGCAATGCGCAAGTACAGTAGACTGGTATAGGAGCTGAGATTTGATAGCTGGTATGTAACCATGATTTCAAGTTCAATTGCAATAAAATAGATACTTAGGCCATCCATTTCGCATCCCCGCACTATGGTACAATATCATCATCATCACTCAAACTGAATACTTTCTCCATATCCTCCAGTGGTAACTCATCAACCATCTTTTTTGGCGCATACACAGGCCCCTGTGGTGTAGAAATACCATATATCCTCATCTCCTCTGCTTTCAGTGGCGTCTTCAGTTTATACAGACCCAGTACCGGGTAACCAAACTTCGACTCCTTCTTCCCATTATCGAAATCGTCATTCCCAATGCCATTAGGATCGCATACTTGTCCAGGTGTTTTCGGCTTGCTTGTAACCATCACGTGCCTAAAAGCTGCAGGTTTAGTATATAAGTGATGAAGTTTTTTTTTTGAGTAGGGTTTGAATCATACGTGATGGCGGATGTTGGAGCTGTTATGTAAAACCAAACTCGGATCACGGTTTCCCTCATTTCGTATTTCCGATACTCGTAATTTTTCTCCTTCTTCTCAATGAGCCCTATAAACTGGGGTTTGAGAGAGAGAATGGCATCGGTATAGGCGCGTTCGATGGTTGATTTTAAGCGTGATTTGGCTGACGACGATGACGATGGAGGAACACTCGCCAGTTCCCCAGTCAGAGTCAGTTGGCGTGTCGCCCCCTTGGACTTCGCTTCAGTTCGAGTGGGAGGCATTGAAAAAGAGAGTGGTGGTGGTGTGTATATATTATATATATACGGAAGGAACGTGTTAGATCTCCGAGTCGCTGTTGTGGGTTGTGGTTTTGAGCTTTACGGAGGCACAGGGCATAAGTTTTGTAGGTTACACAGAGGGTGAGGGCAGCAAACCTGGCGTGTGGAACCTACAAAACTTATGCCCTGTACCGCCGCAAGAGAAAAAGCCTATCCCTTCGGCCGCTGAGACATTCAGTCCAGTTTTAAATGTTGAATTCTAGTCTAGTTAAGGAAATTAGTTTGCCGATCGGTCAACCTCATCTAAGCTCTCATCTTGCTTTCCGAGCAGTAGCTATTCACCATCCACCAGCCCCCCGGAGTCCTACCAGAACGATTTCTGAAATCCAATAAAATGCCTGCAAAGCGAAACGCATTAGAAGCTCTCAACACCAATAGCACATATGTTGGCTTTCACCAAGCGAAGAAAGTGAAGATAGCAGCCAAAGATACTCAGTTAGCCACAGTCGAATCGGCGGTGGACCTCCTACCAGCACCCTTGGCCTCGGCGGGAAGCTCGGCAAAACCAGCCGGGAAGAAACCAAAAGCCAAAAACCAGATACAGGCTTCCAGTTTGCCCGGCCTCCCAGATTTTGAGCTGTTGACAGTACCATTTCAACCACATCAAGGAGAGGTTTCAAGCCAATATATATCTAAGTTAGTACTGTAAAATCTCAGGAATAACGAACTCGCCAGGGCTAGCTGTGCAGTTAGTTCGGGTAAGTTCGTGTTATTTGAGATTTTATGATTCTTGTTATCTAAGAGCTAACGTAAATCACGTAGTAGTGACACAATACCGGGATGTGACATTGTCTCAAATTACGCAATTGCGGAAGGGCCTATGCTGAATTCCGAGAAGAAAAAAATGAAATCATGAACTACAAGACTCAAGTAAAATACTAAGAGAGAGTGGAAGGAAAACAATTAATACTATAATAAGAAACCTGATATCAGATTAG
>Ga0307509_10000248_pt1 | contig 87123 bp, 58 predicted proteins | sample 10_EM_MG_FD_202245 | JGI IMG/M metagenome (GOLD analysis project Ga0307509, IMG submission 202245) | Populus trichocarpa ectomycorrhiza microbial communities from riparian zone in the Pacific Northwest, United States - 10_EM | ecosystem: Host-associated > Plants > Roots > Unclassified | place...
GCACGCCCACCGAGGTCCGCCACGCCATCCACTACGTCCTCGAGAATGCGCGCAAGCATGCCGCCGAGCGCGGCGAGACCTACTCGCCCGGCTACGTCGATCCGTACTCGTCCGCGGGCGCGCCCGACCTGGCGTTGCCGCCGGCCCAGACCTGGCTGTTGCGCACAGGCTGGAAGCGCGCGGGGCCGTGAGCCGGAAGCGGCCGGCGCCCCGCACGGGGGCAGCGACCAATCCGAGTTGTGGCCGAGTTGTGGCCGAGTTGTGGCCGAGTTGTGGCCGAGTTGTGGGCCGGTGCCACCGACGAGCCCGCCGTGGCGGCCGGGCCGAATGGTCCGGTGCAGCCGGAGCGCGACGTGCGAGTTCAGCGGCGCAGCGCAGCCAGATCAGTTGGGGGCGGGTCGACCTCGACGCCGAGGTGCCCGCCGATCACGAGTGCGTGCGATCGCCGCCGTCGTCGACAAGCTCATCTGCGCGGGCTCTACGCCGACGTCCGCGCCCGCGGCGAGATCGCCAGCGCACCCGCCACCGCCCCCAAGATCCTCCTGGGGCTCTAGGTCTATGCCACCAGTGACGGCGTTGGCTCGGGTCGCGAGGTGGCGCAACTCGTCGAGCTCCACGCCGCCTACCGCTGGCAGTGCGGCGGCGTCGCAGTCGCCTATCACCGCCTCAACGACTTCCGCAGCGATCACGGTGACGTCTTCAGCGAGCTCGTGACCCAGCTCCCGGCGCGGTTCATGAAACATGAGCTCATCGATCTCCATCGCGTCGCCCAGGACGGCACCCGCGTCCGCGCCTCCGCCGGCGCTGCGTCGTTTCGCAGCGGTGAGACCCTCGAGCGGCTCATGCTCTCCGCTCGCGCCCACCTCGTCGAGGTCACCCGCGCAGCGACCGACCCCGCGCTCACGGCCCGCTACGCCGCGACGATGGCGCGCAGCGCAGGATCGGCTCGCGCGACTCGAGCACGCGGTCGCCGAGTTCCCCGACGTCGCCGCGATCAAGAACAAGAGCGGCGCCAAGGACGCGACGCCGCGCGTGTCCACCACCGATCCCGACGCCCGCGTCATGAAGATGCCCGACGGTGGCTTCCGCCCGGCGGGAAACGTCCAGCTCGCCACCACCACGGACGCCGCTCGCGCCATCGTCGGCGTCACCAACCGCGGCTCTGACCAAGGCCAAGCCACCCCCATGCTCGAACAGATCGAGGCCCGCACGCGTGCGCCCCACCGAGCTGCTCGTCGATGGTGACTACCCAAGTCACGACGCCATCGATCAGGCCACCGCCGCCGGCGTGACCCTCTACGGCCCAGTGCCCACGCCGCGCAGCAAGACGTCCGAGACGCCAGATCAACCACCGATCGACCTTCATCTGCCCAAGCCTGGCGACAGCGACGCCGTCGCCGCCTGGCGCGTCCGCATGGGCACCGACTCTGCCAAGCAGATCTACAAGGAGCGCGGCGCGACCGCCGAGACGGTGAACGCCGACGCAAAGGCCCATCGCGGCATGGCCGCTAGCGCGTTGCGCGGCCTCGCCAAGGTCACCGGGAACGCCTGTCTCTCGCTCTCACGAATATCCTGCGCTTCATCACCGTGAGCGCGTAGCGACCTCATGCTCACCGTGAGCGCGTAGCGACCCTCACGCTCACCGTCGAGTGACGTCATTCGTGGGGTGCGCTCGCTGCCGACCCGTGCCGGCCTACACCACGGAATCCCGGCGGTCGCCAGCGACGGAGCTCTGCCCGGCGCTCGCGCAGCGACCGCGGTCGCCGCCCTCGTCCACGTCGCAGTCACCGCCGGCTTGCGGTCCCGTCCAGCGCGCCGAACCGTGCCCACGCTCTGAGCACAGGCGCCACGCTTGATAGTCACCGCTCTGTCGCAGCGCGAGCGCGGCTTCGGGTGGAACCGGACGGCCGCAGATCGCCAGTATGCAGGCCACGCCGTGGGCCGTCGGCGGTTTCTCGCCCGCGGCTGGCACGTGTGCCTGGCACCGTGCCGACCCTGTGCCGAGGTCGTCGCGTCACGCCGCGCGGCGGCGCCAGCGCACGAGCCGGATCGCCAGGCCCACCGCCGCGTGGATCAACGCCGCCACGACGACGAGCCCGACCGCGGTGACGGCCTGGGCCGGCCCGACGGAGAACTGCTCCCGGTACGCGAGCAGGTAGCCGCCGACGCCCGCCGCCGCGCCGATCAGCGAGGCGACCGCGAACGTGGCCCACAGCGGTCCGCGCACCAGGAGCAGCGCGGCCATCCCAGGGAGCGTCGACATCGCGAACGCCGGCATCGCGCCCAGCGCCCGCGCCACCTCGCCCACGACCACGCCCACCGACAGCAGCAAGATCACATCGAGCAGCCGGACCGGCAGGCCCTGGACCCGCGCCGACACCGCATCGAAGCTGGCAAACGAGAACCCGCGGAACCACCAGAGCTGGAGGATCATCACGCCCACCGACGTCCACAGCAGATGGTGCATGTCGCCGGCGCTCACGACGACGGCGTTGCCGAACAGGATCGCCTGGATATCGCCGGTCTCCTGGGGAATGCGCGAGCCGATGAGGACCGCGGCGCCCGCCGTGAGCGCGAACGCGATGCCGAGCATCATCTCGCGCGACAGCCCCCACCGCCTGGGATCGCCGGCCAGGACCACCGCGGTGCCCAGCGCCATCGCGGTCGCGCCCCACGCCGGATCGAGCGCCACGCCGAGCTGCAGCGAGATCCAGAACGACGCGGCGACGCCGAGGCCGGCGGCCTGTGTTACCGCCGCGCTCACGAACACCATCCGCCGGAGCACGACGTAGACCGCCATGAACCCGAGGGTCAGCCCGGCGATCCCACCCGAGAACACCGCCTCGCGATACATCGCCCAGCCCTGGCGGAAGTCATGCCACGACGGCTGGGTGTCGAGCGTGTCGACGTGACCGGCGGCGCCGGGATGGACGAGCGCGCCCGTGTGCGCGGCCGATCCGCCAGGGTCGGCGCTGATCGCGGCCGCGACGTCCGACAGGTCGTCGTTGCCCGGGCCGGCGCCGGGCGTGGCCGCGTCGAGCACCGCGAGGACGTGGTGGATCATGCGCGCGCTCCCGTCGCGGTGCCGGCGTGCACCTTGCCGAAGAAGTCCTCGAACCGCGGATCGCGCGCGACCTCGGCCGCAGCGCCCGTGCGGACGCGGCCGCCCTCGATCGAGGGGTCGTCGGGGTCGAACAACGCGATGTGGTCGGCGAACGGCGCCGCCACGGCGACCGCGTGGGTGACGACCACCGCGGTCATGCGGCGCTCGGCCACCAGCTCGCGCAGGCGCCGGTAGGCCGCGCGCTCGCTGGTGCCGTCCATCGCCGCGGTCGGTTCGTCGAGCACCACCAGCTCCGCCCGGCTTGCGAGCATCTGGGCGAGTAGCACCCGCTGGCGCTGGCCACCCGACATCTCGCTGAACCGCGTGCGCTCGAGCGCGGCGGCGTCGATGTCGGCGAGCGCTGCGCGCTGCGCGTCGATGTCGGCGTTGCTCAGCCACGGCCGGAGGAAGCCCCAGCCGCGCAGCCGCCCCCACACCGCGACGTCGCCGCCGCGCACCGGCAGCGCGCCGTCGAGATCGCTGGCCTGCGGCACGTACGACATGCGCAGGCGCGGGCGCCGGATCACGCGCCCGGCGACCGGCGCGGTCAGCCCGAGCAAGGTCCGGACGAAGGTCGACTTGCCCGAGCCGTTGCGGCCGACCACGAGCCACACCGTGCCGCGCCGCAGCGCCAGATCGAACGCGGGCAGCAGCGGCTTGCCGCGGTAGCCGACGACGAGCCGGCGGGTCTCGGCCACGAGCTCGCCTGGCTCGTCTGGCTCGGGGCCGGGTTCACGATCGATCATGGCGACCCTCATTTCATCGCCGCGGCAAGCGCATCGACGACCTTGCCCAGGTGCTCGGTGTAGGTCTCGCCGGCGGCGACGTCGGCGCCTGCCGGCAGCTTGACCACGCTGCCGCCGAGCTTGGACGCGACCAGCGCGCCGGCCTTGTCGGGGTAGTAGGCCTCCTGGAGCACGATCTTGGCGCCCTGGGCGCGCGCCAGCCGCAGCACGTCGACGACGTGGCCCGGCGAGGGCGGGATCCCGGGCTTGGGCTCGAGGTTGGCGAGCTCGACCAGGCCGAGCCAGTCGAGCACATAGGTCCACGACCGGTGGTAGGTGATCACCGGGCGTCCGCGAAACGCCGCCATCTGCTGCTCCCAGCGCTTGCGGGCGGTGGTGAGCCGGTCGAGAAACGCGGCCAGGCTGGTCCGGTAGAAGCCGGCGTTGCCGCCGTCGATCTGTTCGAGCTTCGCGGCGATGCCGGTGGCGCACGCGGCCGCGGCGCGCGGATCGTAGAGGTAGTGGGGGTTGCCCTGCGGGTGGACATCTCCCATCGAGCGATCGACCGCGCCCTTGGGCGTCTCGAGGATGGTGACGAAGCTCGAGCAGTCGAGGAAGCCCGCGCCGCCGCTCAGCACCTTGTCGTTGCGCGCCCCGGTCTGCAGCGTGGGCAGCCAGCCGACCTCGAGCTCGAGCCCGACCTGGATCAGGAGGTCGGCCCGGTTGAGCGCGAGCAGCGCGCTCGGCTTGGCGTCCACGAAGTGTGGATCCTGGGTCGGCAGCGACAGCGCCGTGACCTCGACCTTGTCGCCGCCGACCTCCTTGGTGATCGCGGCGAGATCGGGGACCGTGGTGACGACGTGGACCGTGGCGTGCGCCTGCGCGGAGACCGCGAGGCCGGCGGCGGCCAGGACGATGGACAGCATGTGGATTCGCATGTGGCTCCTAGAACTTGTGGGCGCCGTGGACGCCGAGAGACAGCTCGAGTGACAGAAAGCCGGCGTAGATCGGGTGCGGCAACCAGCGGGCGTCATCGACCTGGAGCTGCGCGCGAAGCCGCGAGAACTCCGACGGCCAGAACGTGAGGTCGGCGGCGGCGCGATGGCGGGCGCGCGTCCATGTGGGGTCGAGCGGATCGACGACGACCACCGAGCCGACGCGCGCCGCGCTACCGTATTCGTAGCGCGCGGCGGTGCCCCAGCGCTGGGCGAATCGCCAGAACAGCTGGGCGTAGCCATCGACATCCCACAGCGTGCCGCCGCTCGCTTGCTCGCGGCGCCGGTACATCCACTCCGACTGCAGGGCGATGATCGTGTCACTGCCGCGCGTGATCGGCCGGAACTTGAGGTAGAGGTCGGTGCCGAACACGTCGCTCCGGGTGTCAGCGGCGAGCGAGCTCGGCCCACCGGCCCATGACAGGCCCCACAGCAGCGACAGATCGGGTGACAGCTCGAAGAACTGGCGCGCCGCGACCGTGGTCTCGACGTCCCACGCGTTGGTCAGCGCCGCGTCCGACGGCAGGAAGCTGCGCGCGGTGGTGTCGCCGCGGGGATCGGTGACCGAGCCGATGATCTCGACGTACCACGGCAACGGGGTCAACCACGACAGCTCGCCGCCGACGCCGCGGTTGCCCTCGGCCCCGAAGATCCGCGACAGCGCGAACGGCTGGTCGGTGAAATCCCAGGTATGCGGGTGGGTGGCGTTGAGCCGGCCGAACTGGGTCAGGAACTGCCCGGCCCGGGCCTGCAGGTTGTAGGGCAGATCGAGCGTGGTCGCGTAGGCCTCCTCGATCTCGACGCCGTCCTTGCTGAAGTTGAGGTTCGCGTTGAACTTGAAGTACGGGTCGACGGCCTTGGACGCGGCGAGCTCGAGCGCCTGCAGGTTGAAGCCGTCCTCGTGGGGATCGTGGTCCCCTGCTTCCAGGTTTGGCGCGGAGAACGACGCGAGCGCGAAGTCGGCGATGAAGGAGAGATCGGGGTTCATCGACTGGCCCGCGCCGGGACCGGTCCGGGCCTCGGCGGGCGGTGGTGCCGGCGGCTTCGCGGCAGCGTCGGCCGAGAGCGCGGCGTTGAGCGCGTCGAGATCATCGGTGGCGCTGGACCCGGAGCCGGAGCCCGCATCCGAACCCGCGGGCTGGGCCCATGCGGCGGGGCCGCGCGCAGCGATCGACCCGATCGCCATCAAGAGGATGCCGCGTTTCACGTGTCGACAGCGGCGATGTACATGCATCCGCGTCGGCGTGTGCATCATGTGCGCCGATCCGGAACCACGCCGCTCGGGCCGCGTCGTGCGCTCGGAGCTTCGCCACGGAACCCCGAGCGTGTCCCATCATGATGTCGACCATGGCCGCCGAGTCCGAACGACACGCCTGGACCGGACTCACGCGCGTGGCCGATCGGCGCCCCCGCAGTCTCGGCGGTCTGCACCTAGTGACTGCCGTACGGCGTGCACCGGATGTCGATCGCGGCCGGGGTGGTGGGCTCGTCGACGAACCGGGGGTTGGTGCAGCGCGCGAGATCGGCGGTTGCCATCGGGCCGACGATCTCGAGCTCGGTGTCGGCGCCGGGGCGGCGCTCGATGCCGACGACGCCGAGCTCGACACCGACGCAGCCGGTGGTGGAGGCGAGGATCAACGCCAGCGCCAGGTGCCAGCGGCGGGCTCGTGTTCGTCCGGACCCACGGTGACGATCTCGATCGACGGTCTGGCCGGTGATCATGATGTGCGCCTCCTGAGGGGCGTGGTTGCATCGGCCGCGCCACGCGAACACGGAGCCGCCCGCGTCTACGGCGTCCGGGCGATCGAGTCGAGGCGCCACGATGGGTCGTTTTGACTCGATGCACCCGGCTCGGATCTCGCGCCGTTGCCCAACCGGGCGCTGGTGCAGCGCGTGCACGACGCTGCGGCCATGACGAGAACTGGCGGTGCTGGCGACCGTCTGTCGGCAGCGATCGAGCGCAGCCCGCAGGAGCTGCCCGCGGCGCGCGCGGGGCTGGACCGTCTGCCCGCGCCCGTGCGTTCGCCGGAGCGGCCGCGCGAGGGCCGAGTGCTGCGGCTGGTCGAGCGCCTCTCGGTATTTCTCACGACCCGCTCGGTGGTCCCGATCGCGCTGGGATTGACGCTGGTCATCGGCCTGGGCGACCTCGAGACCGGCGTCGAGATCCCGTTCACGATGATGTACTTGCTGCCGATCGGGATCGGGACCTGGTACCGCGATCGGCTGTTCGGAACGCTGCTGTCGTGCCTCGCCACCCAGTGCGTCGTGGCCTCGCTGGTCCACGACTATGGGGTGCTCACCACCGCGCCCCTGGCGATCCTGTGGAACACCGGCGGCGCGCTGGTGCTGTTCCTCGCGGTGACGTGGCTCCTCGATCGCCTGCACGTCCACGTCGAGCGCGAGCAGGCCGAGCGCCGCCTGGCCGTCGACCAGCTCCGGCATGGCGAGCGGCTGAAGATGATCGGCACGCTCGCGGCGGGGGTGGCCCACGAGCTGGGCACGCCGCTGAACGTGATCGCGGGGTGCGCGGAGATCCTCGCCGAGGATCTCAAGGACCCCGCCGTGCATCGCCGGACCCACATGATCCTCGACCAGACCGCCAAGATCAGCACGATCATCCGCCAGCTCCTCGACTTCGGACACCGCGGCGGAATCGCCCGCGCAACCGTCGACGTCAACGCCCTGGTCAAGTCCACCAGCGAGATGCTTCAGTCGACCGCGCGCAAGCGCGGCCAGACCATCGTGCTCGAGACCGGCGCCGCCGCCCACGTGACCGCGTCCGGCTCCGAGCTCGAGCAGGTGCTCTCGAACCTGATCCTCAACGGCCTGCAGGCGATGGACGGCGCGGGCTGCATCCGGCTGCGCACGTCGATCGAGCAGCGCGTCGATCCTCGCGGCGTCCCCCATCCGGTGGCGTGCATCGCCGTCACCGACGAGGGCCGCGGGATCCCTGCCGACGACCTGGCGCGGATCTTCGATCCGTTCTTCACGACCAAGGGCGTCGGCGAGGGCACCGGCCTGGGACTCTCGGTCAGCTACGGGATCGTGCGCGACCATGGCGGCTCGATCGAGGTCACGAGCGAACCACGGCACGGCAGCCGGTTCACCGTCGTGCTTCCGCTGCGCGCCTGAGCGCCCGAGCGCGTGACGCGTGACGCGGGCTACGCCGCCGCGAGCATGATCGCGACCGCGTTGCGCAGCATGGCGATGCTCAGCGGCTTGTCGAGCAACACGGCGCCGAGCTCGGTGGCGCGGGCCCTCGTCCATGCGTCGCCGTACGCGGTCATGAAGATGAGCGGCGTCGCGTGGCCCAGGATCCGCAGCGTCTGTGCGGCTTCGAGCCCGCCCAGGGTCGGCATCCGTACGTCGGTGACGATCAGCCGCAGCGGCTCGCCCGCGCCGAGCAGGGTTTGGACCGTGGCGACCAGGCGCTCCCCGGTCGCTGCCTGCACGACGCGATATCCCACCGCTTCGAGCGCCGTCGCGAGCAGGCCGCGGAGCTCGGCGTTATCCTCCGCGAGCGCGATCAGAGGCCGGTGTTCGCCGCTCGCAGCCCGTCCATGTGCCTGGGTCATGACCGAGAGCTGTGCAACGCGTGCGCCGGTCGCGGTGCCGACAACGCGCCGAAACCGCTGGCGCGACATCATCGAGCGGGTGGGGACGTCGCGGGTCTTCGAGCTACGATGAGTCGAGTCGAGTCGAGTCGAAACGACACGCTGCGGTTGCCGGCCGGCGGGCGGCGTGTCGCGGCGACCCGGATCGCATGCGGGCGACACGCGAGCCCGCTGGCACCCGTGCTGCACGAAACGCCGGCGTGCATCGACTTTGGACCACCGGAATGATGGCGGTCGCGCTGGGCGCGATCTCACGGCCCGCGCGGGCCGAGCCGCCGATCGCGGTTCGCGCGCTATTCACCCACCCGACCGAGCTGGCGGCCTGGCTCGCGGGTCACGACGCGCCCACCGAGGCGGCGCGCGCACGCCACGACGCGGCGCTCGAGACCGCGCATCAGGCGTCGCTGCGTCCGAACCCGCAGCTGAGTGCATCGGCCGGCGGTCTGGTGCTCGGGGCGACCAACCCGAGCTCGCCGCGGCTCGGCCTCGGTCAGACGATGAGCTTCACCGGCGAGCTCAGCGAGATGTTCGAGCTCGGCAAGCGGGGGCCGCGCCAGCAGGCCGCGCGGCTACGCGCCCACGAGGCGGCGGAGACCTCGACCGCCGTGCTCGGCGCCCGGACTGGCGAGGCGACCACGACGCTCGGCAAGCTCGCCTACGTCGCGACGCGGCGCGCGGTGGTTGCGACCAACCTCGCGGCGGCCCGCGAGCTGCTCGGGCTCGAGCGCATTCGCCGCGACCACCAGGATCTCGCGGGCGTCGAGCTCGCGCGGATCGAGCTCGACACCCAGCAGCTGGAGCTCCAGCTCGGGCGGTCGGACGCCGACGTCGCCACGGCGGTCGCGCAGTGCGCGGCGCTGCTGCGCACCGCGTGCGCGGCAGACGACCTCGCCGGCGCCGGGACGCTCGACGCCGGCGCGCCGCTGCCCACCCGCTTGCCCGCACCCGGCGTCGCGATCCGGCAGCGGCCGGCCCGCGAGGCGTCCCGGCTCGAGGCCCGTGCGCTCGGCGCCGACGCGGCGCTCGCCGCCCATCGCTGGATCCCCGATCCGACCGTCGGTGTCGGGTACACCTACGACAACCTCACGATCGCGGGAAACCAGCCGCAGACCGCGATGCTGTCGCTGAGCTTCGCCCTGCCGGTGTTCGATCGCGGCGAGCACGACGCTGCCGCCGCCCGGGCGATGGCGCGCGCGGTCCTGTCCGAGGACGAGGCCGCGGCGCGCGAGGCCGGCGGCGAGGTCGAGGCGTTGCTCGCACAGCGCGAGGCGTTGCAGGCCACGCTCGGTGCGCTGGACGGCGAGGCGATCCCGAAATCCACGACGATCGTCCAGCAGACCCGGCGCGCGTTCGATCTCGGCCAGGCGAGCTTGTCGGATCTGCTGCTCGCCGAGCGCGCGCACCGCGAGCTGCTGCTCGAGGTCCTCGACACGCGCTTCGACCTGTTCAACGTCCGTGCGCAGCTGCGCCAGCAGCTCGGGCTCGACGACGAGGCGGCGCGAGGCGTTGCGCCGTGACCGCGCAGGACGAACATTGCTATGGTGACGGCAGACCGACAGACCCCCGATGACGCTCGTCACCAAGTACACGTTGGTCCTGGTCACCGCGCTGGCGTTCGCACTGTCGCTCTTGACGATCTATCGCATGGAGCGCGACCGCGACAACTTCGAGCGCGACATGACGGTCGACCACCGCCTCGTCGGTCGGGTGCTGCAGGCGAACGCGGCCGATCTCTGGCGTGACCTGCGCGGGGTGGTTCGTCCCACCAGCGAACGCTCGATCGAGCACCTCATCGCGCGCGCCAACGAGACCGCAGGCACCACCCGGTTCGAATGGCGCGACGGCCCGGCGCCGGCCGACGAGACCCACCGCGCCGAAGGTCGCGAGTTCGTGTCGCGGTTTCCGGTCCGGGTCGGCGGCGAGTCGATCGGCACGATCGTGGTGAGCGAGTCGCTCGATGACACCGAGCGGCTGATCCGCCACGGCGTGCTGTTCAGCGTCGTCAGCGTCGTGATCGTCGTGATGCTGTCGTTCGCGGCGTCGCTCGTGCTCGGGCGCTGGCTGGTGGGCAAACCGATCGGCAAGCTGGTCGACAAGGCGCGGCGGATCGGCCGGCGCGACTTCTCGGGCGTGGTCGAGCTGCATCGCGCCGACGAGCTCGGCGAGCTCGCGGCCGCGATGAACGCGATGAGCGGCGAGCTCGCGGCCGCGCTCGAGCAGATCACGAAGGAGACCGACGCGCGGGTTCGCGCGGTCGAGCAGATGCGACATGCCGATCGGCTCTCGACGGTCGGCAAGCTCGCCGCCGGGGTCGCGCACGAGCTCGGTACGCCGCTCAGCATCGTGGGGGGGCACGCGCAGATGATCGCGGGCCGCGAGGTCACCGGGGACGGCGTGTTCGAGAGCGCCACCGCCATCGATCGAGAAGCCACCCGGATGAGCCGCATCGTCCGCCAGCTGCTCGACTTCGCCCGCCGGCGCGGTCCCGAGGGCACCGCGAGCGATGTGGCCGCGGTGGCCGCGCGGTGCCTGGACCTGCTCGCGCCGATCGCCAAGCGGGCCGAGGTCACGACCCGGCTCGACGTCGCCGCGCCGCTGCGGGCGCTGATCGACGAGGACAGCCTGCAGCAGGTGCTGACCAACCTGATCGTCAACGCGGTGCAAGCGATGTCGCCGGGGGGCGAGCTCCAGATCGCGGCGGCGCGCGAGCGAGCGGCCGCGCCGGACGCGCCCGGGGACACGGCGACGCCCTGCATCCGCATCGAGGTGGCCGACACCGGCAGCGGGATCGCCGAGGATGTGGTCGCGCACGTCTTCGAGCCGTTCTTCACGACCAAGCAGCCGGGCGATGGCACCGGCCTCGGGCTCGCGGTCGTGTACGGGATCGTGGTCGACCACCGCGGCTGGATCACGGTCGACTCGAGCGGCCGTGGTACGACGTTCTCGGTGTTCCTGCAGGAGGCCGTCTCGTGACCAAGGCAAACGTTCTCGTGGTGGACGATGATCCCGGCATGTGCGCGATGCTCAGCACGCGGCTGGTCACCCGCGGCTACAAGGTGGCGACGGCGGCGGCGGCGACCGCGGCGATCGACATCGTGCAGCGCGACGATATCGACGTCGTGGTCAGCGACGTCAACATGAAGGGGATGAACGGCGTCGAGCTGTGTCAACGCCTGCTCGAGAGCCGCCCCCAGCTGCCGGTCATCCTGATCACTGCGTTCGGTTCGATGGAGCTCGCGATCCAGGCGATCCGGGTCGGCGCGTACGACTTCGTGCCCAAGCCGTTCGAGATCGACCAGCTCGTCCTGGCGATCGACCGCGGGGTTCAGCTCGCGCGGCTCACCGATGAGGTCCAGCGCCTGCGCCGCGCCGTCGCGCCGACCGGGTTCGGCGAGCTGATCGGCGAGAGCCCCCGGATGGCCGAGCTCTACACCTTGCTCGGCAAGATCGCGGCGTCGTCCGCCCCGGTGCTCATCACCGGCGAGAGCGGCACCGGCAAGGAGCTGGTCGCGCGCGCGATTGCCGCGTCGGGGGAGCGGGCCAGCGGCCCGTTCGTCGCCGTCAACTGCGCGGCGATGCCGGCCCAGCTGCTCGAGAGCGAGCTGTTCGGTCACGAGAAGGGCGCGTTCACCGACGCCCGGACGGCCAAGCCCGGGCTGTTCGTCGCCGCCAAGGGCGGCACGATCTTCCTCGATGAGATCGGCGAGCTGCCGATCGAGGTCCAGCCCAAGCTGCTACGTGCCCTGCAGGAGCACACCGTCCGGCCGGTCGGCGCCACGGTCGAGCTGGCGTTCGACGCGCGGCTGATCTGCGCGACCAACCGCAACCTCGAGACCATGGTCGAGGCGCACACGTTCCGCGAGGATCTATTCTTCCGGATCAACGTGCTGTCGGTCGAGCTGCCGCCGCTGCGCACGCGCGGCGGTGACGTCCTGGTGCTGGCGAGCCACTTCCTCGACCGCATCGCGGCCCGGGCCCGCAAGCGCATCCTGGGGTTCTCCCCCGAGGCTGCGCAGAAGCTGATCGCCTACGCGTGGCCGGGCAACGTCCGCGAGCTCGAGAACTGCATCGAGCGCGCCGTGGCGCTGGCGTCGTTCGATCAGATCGCGGTCAGCGATCTGCCGGAGAAGGTTCGGTCGTTCCAGTCGACCCAGATCGTGCTCAGCAGCGATGACCCGAGCACGTTCGTGACGCTCGAGGCGCTCGAGCGGCGCTACGTCGCGCGCGTGCTCGAGGGCGTGAACGGCAACAAGGCGGCCGCGTCCCGCATCCTGGGCATCGAGCGCAAGACGCTGTACCGCATGCTCGAACGCTGGGGCGAGCGGTCGCCCCCCGAAGACGCGTGATCGCCCGGTCGGGGCCGCCGCCCGCGGGTTGACCCGCCGAGTCGATTCGACACGCGCAGGGGGCGACCCGACACGCGATCGACGCAACCACCTCGAATCGCCGCAGCGGACTGCGGCACATCGCATGCAGCCGTGCGGCGTATGGCCCCCTGGGGACGTCGTCGATCGAGCGCTGTCCCGCGATCGGCATGCTGGCTCGCGGCGCTCGGGTGCATCGCCGCGTGCGGCCATCCGCCGAGCGTCGAACACCCCGGCGAGCCGTACGTGGTCGGGGTCGAGGTCCACGGCAATCATGCGATCGACGACGACACGCTGCTCGGGGGGCTGACCACGCGGCGCGCCGCCGAGCATGGGCTCGCGCTCGACCCCTACGAGCTCGACCAGGATCGCGAGCGGCTCCGCGGCCTGTATCAGCGCCGCGGCTACTTCGAGGCTGTGGTTCACCCGGAGGTCCGCCGCGCGGGCAACGCGACGACCGTGGTGTTCACCGTCGAGGAAGGCGTGCGCGCGCGGCTGGCGCGGCTCGAGCTCGTCGGACTGCCCGGCGATCCGGAGCTGACGCCGAGCGTTTTGCGCGCCAAGCTCGCGACCCGGGACGGCGAGCCATTCGACTACGACGCCTACGATGCCGCGAAGCCGGCGCTGCTGCTGGCGGTCCAGGACGCCGGCTACGCCCGCGCGAGCCTCGACGCGACCGCGATCGCCGACCCGCAGCGCCACGAGGCGGTGATCCGCATGGTGTTCGCGCTCGGCGCGCGGTGCACGTTCGGCGACGTCACCATCGTCGGCGTCACCGGAGAGCTCGCGGATGCCGCGCGGGTCCGGACCGCGGTTCGCCCGGGCGAGCGCTACGCAGCCACGGCGCTGCGCACCACGCAGAGCGCGCTGTACGAGCTCGGCCGGTTCGCGAGCGTCCGCGTCGAGCCCACGCTCGATCGCGACGACGCCGTCGTGCCGGTCCGGATCACGGTGGCGCTGGCGTCGCGCCACGAGCTTCGGTTCGGTGGCGGGTTCGGCCTCGACCAGCTGACCTGGCAGGCGCGGGGCCGCGCCGGCTACACGCAGGCCGGCGCGCTGGGCCCGCTGACGACGCTCAACCTCGAGCTCCGGCCCGCGGTCACGGTGCCGCAGGTTTCGTTCGTCCCCGATCTGGGCCACCCGGAGCCCCGGCTCGAGGGCGAAGCCTCGTTGCACCGGCTCGACCTGTTCCGGCCGCGGCTGACCGGCGAGCTCGCGTTGACCGCGCAGTACCTCGAGGTCGAGGCCTACACGGTCTACGGTCCGCGGCTGCGCGCGGGCCTGTCGACCTTGCTCGGCGGCCACCAGCTGCAGCTCGCCGCCGGCGCCCAGCTCTGGGTGCTCGGGTTCTCCGCACCCAGCGCGGCCCTCGATGCCGCGACGATCGCGCGGCTCGGGCTGGCGGGCGACGAGCACATCGTCGCGCTCGACCAGAGCGCCGTTCTCGACCTGCGCGACAATCTGCTGGATCCGACGCGCGGGCTCTACGCAGCGCTGCGCGTTGTCGAAGGCATCCCCGGGATCGTCGGCGCGGGCCGGTTTCTGCAGACCACGCCGGAGCTGCGCGGCTACCTGTCGCTGCGCGGATTCGTCGTCTCGGCGCGTGCCAAACTCGGCGTCATCACCGGCGACGTCCCGGTCACCGAGCGGTTCTACGGCGGTGGTGCGGCCAGCGATCGCGGGTTCGCCGAGCGCCAGCTCTCGCCCCACGCGACCGCGCTGGTCAACGGCAGCGTCGACTCGGTGGTGATCGGCGGAGCCGGTGAGATCGAGACCAGCCTCGAGCTGCGGCGGGCGATCGGGCACTGGCGCGGCGTGCCCTGGATCGGCGCGGTGTTCGTCGACGGCGGCGACGTGACCGACGCGGCGAGCGAGCTGTCGCCGGGCAACCTGTACTGGGCGGCAGGGGCCGGGCTGCGGGTCACCGTGGGGCCGCTCCCTGTGCGGGTCGACTTCGGCTACCGGTTGAACCGCACGGGGCCGAGCGATCCGCTGCCGGCGCCGACGGCGCTGGACCGCCTCGAGTTTCACCTGGGGATCGGAGAGGCGTTTTGAGCGTCGGGCGGCGCTGGTCGGTTCGCCGGATCGCGGGCCAGGTCGTGCGGCTCGCGGTGGTCGGGCTCGGGCTCGGCGTTGCGGCGATCGGCGCTGCGCTGGTCGTGCTCCACACCGATCCCGGGCGCGATTGGCTGCGCGCCGCCGTGGCGTCGCGGCTCGATGGCGTGCTCGGTGGCCAGGCGCGGATCGCGGCCCTCGAGGGCGGCGTGCTCGGCGAGCTGGAGGCGCACGGCGTCGAGCTCGATGGACCTGATCACCGGCCGATCCTGACGATCGGGACCTTGCGCTTCGGGGTCGCGCTGCGCCCGTTGCTCGGCCGGGTGGTGCGGCTGGACCACGTTCGCGCGGAGGACGTCGCGCTGAGCATCCCGGATGGCTGGCACCGGCCCGCGGTGGATCCCGCATCCTGGGCGCTCGATCTGCCCGACGTGGCGGTCGCACGCGCGCGGCTGCGGATCGAGCGGGAGTCCCCCCGATCCGCCATCGCGCTGACCGGGATCGACGCGTCGGGTGCGCTGCGACTTCCGGCGGGGAGCGCCGCTCCGAGCCTGCGTGGGACGGCCCGGGTGAGCTGGTGCCCCGGCGACGTACCGGGCCTGCGGCAGGGTGGCACGGCGACCGCGTCCGTTGTGCAGGCGTCGCCGGCGTGGACCGGGGCGTGGACCGGGGCGTGGATCGAGGCGACGATCGAGGGTGCGCCCGTGTATGCCGGCGCGGTCGGCGAGCTCGACGCCCGGAGCCTGTTCGGCGTGGTCGTCGCGCCGGCGATCGATCTCGTCGGCCTCCTCGGCACCGCGACCGGTGCGAGCGCCGCCGGGAACGGTCGCATGGCCATCGGCTTCCATGTGGTGGCGCCACCGGACCGCGGGATCGCAGCGTGGACCGGCCGCGCCATCGCGGTCGCGGACGGCACGATCGCGGGGGCGCCGCTGCTCGGCGCGCTCGCGTCGGTCCAGGTCGCGGCGGGCACCGCGCACGTCGACGCCTGGCTCGCCGGCTCCGGCGCGCGGGCCGCCGTCACCGCGGACGCCGCGTTCAGCGCCGCCGCCGCGACGCTGTCGCGCGGTCATGTGACGGTGGCCGCGGAGCCGGCGCGGCTGACCGCCGATCGGCTGACGACGGCCGCGGAGGTCACGGCCGAGCTTGACGTCACCGGCGCGCTGTTGCCGTCGCCGCACCTCGCGGTCCGCGGCGATCTGGATGCGCTGCGGCCCCACGCCGCTGGGTTCGGCGCTGCCAGGCTCCGGGCGGTGTTCGCCGCGCGCGATCTGCCCGGTAGCCTGGCGGCCACGGCGACGATCACCGCAACCGACGTTCGCCGCGGCGTCGATCGCCTGGGCGACGTGGTGCTCGACCTGGCGCCCGCGGGCGATCACCGCATCTCGGTCGCGGCGCGATCGACACCGGCCGCGTCCTCGGGCGGCTGGCGGATCGACGCCGCGGGGCTCGTGCACATCGGCGAGGTGATTCGCGTCGACCTCGGGCATCACCACATCGCGGGGGCGGGCCAGCGCTGGGACGGTCGCGGCGGGACGCTCGAGATCTCGGCGCAGCGCGTGGATGCGCGCAACCTGCGCACGTCCGGTCCCAGCGGCTCGATCGAGCTGGCCGCGGCGAGCGTTCCGCGCGCTGGCACCGGCGACGTCCGCCTCGTGGCGTCGGCTGCGGGCGTCGATCTGACGGCGGTCGAACGCATGCTCGGCGTCCCGGCGACCTGGCACGGCGCCGTCGATGCACGCGTCGCGGTGCAGCGCCGCGCGGGGCGCTGGACCGGCACCGCGCAGGCAACCGGTCACCAGATCGCGCAGCCTGGCCAGGGCCCGACCGTCGACGCGCACGCCGAGATCGCGCTGCGCGCGTCGCAGCTCTCCATTCGAGGCGAGGTCACCGGCGCCGCGCTCGGTCACGTGGCGCTCGATGTCGAAGCGATCCCGCCGGCACACGCGACCCGCGCGGCGTGGCGAACAAGCCCGCGATCCGCGATCGAATCGGCCCACCTGGTGATCGAGCGCCTCGACCTCGCGGCGCTCGGCCGACTCGCGCACGTCGGACTCGCGGCGGGATCCGTGGACGGCGAGCTCACGCTGGGCGCGGACACGCGCGGCTGGCTGCGCGTTCGCGGCGTCGGGCTGACGATCCGCGGCCGGCCGGCGCCGGTCGACGCCGACATCGCGCTCGCGTCGGACGGCAGCGGCCTGGTCGCGACGGCGAGCGCGTCGGTCCTCGGCCTGACCGCGCGTGCGCGCGCCGGCTTCACGCCGCCCGATCACCTGCTGGATCTGGCCGCGTGGCGAGCGCTCGGCGCGCGTCGCGTGCACGATGCGTCGCTGCGCGTCGCCGACCTGCCGCTCGAGACCGTGCTCGCGGCGTTCGCGATCCCGGCGCCGCTGACCGGCCGGCTCGCGGCCTCACTCGATGTCCCGGACCTGTCGTCCGGGCTGCGGTTCGCCGTCGACCTGCGCGGTGTGCGCGGCGGACCGCTGGTGCGCCCGATCGATGCGACGCTCGCCGGCGCGGTCGACGATCGCGGCGCGACCGCGGAGCTGACCGTCCGCGACGCGGTCCGTCAGCTGCTCGCGGGCCACGTGACCTCGCCGGTCGATCTCGCGGCCCTGGTGGCGCACGGGCCCGACGCGGCGCGCGGCCTGGCACTGGACGGCTGCGTGACCATCGACGCGGCGCGATCCGCCAGCGCTGCCGACTGCCGCGTGATCACGCCGGTTGCGCTCGAGGCGGTGCTCGGCGTGATCGGCCGCGACGATGCCTCGGGCATGGTCGAGGCGTCGTGGTCCCTGGGCGGAACGCTCGGCGCCCCGCGCGTCACCGGCAGGCTCGCCGCGCACGACGTGCGTGGCAGGACCGTCACCGGCGACCCGACCCCGGCGATCCACGATCTCGAGATCAGCGGGCAGTGGCAGCGCCACGCGTTCGACGTCGTCGCGCGCGCGTCCGAGGCGCCAGGCCACGAGCTCCGCGCGTCGGCCCGCGGCGACCTCGCGGCGCTCGATCGGCTGGAGCTCTCGGTCGCCGCGCGGCAGTTCGACCTCGCACCACTCGCGGTCTTCGTGCCGGGACCCGGCGCCGGCGCCGGCGGCGTGATCGACGGCAGCCTCGAGCAGCACGGCGTCGACCCCGAGCATGGGATGCACGGCAAGCTCCACATCGCGAACGGGCGTCTGCCGATCTCGTCGACGATCGGCACGCTGCAAGCGGGCACGCTCGACCTCACCGTCGAGCACGGCGCGGTGTCGGTCAAGGTCGACGCCCGGCTCGGCGCGGGCCGGGTCGAGGTCGCCGGAACGGCGAGCCTGTCGAGCGCGGACACGACGACCGCCGAGGCCACGATCGCGCTGCACCACGTGTCGCCGATCAGCGTGAGCCACCCGGTGGTCGATGCGCAGGTGACCGCCCAGCTCCGACGCGTCGCGGGGCAGTGGCGCGCCGCGATCGCCGTTCGCAACGCCTCGGTCACGGTGCCCGAACGGCCCGCCAAGGAGCTCCATCCGGTCGGCGCGCCGGCCGACCTGGTGTTCGGCGATTCGCGGGCACCGACGCCGGTCCGACCGCCGGCGCCGCTGGCGCATCGCGCCCGGGATCCCGTGCTGGTCGCGACCATCGACATCCGGCCAGCACACGTGAGCTCGCCGGAGTTTCGCGGCGACGTCGGCGGGACGTTGACGGTGGCGGTCGGTGACGGCCTGTCGCTCGACGGCTCGCTCGCCGCGACCAGCGCGGACGTCGATCTGTTGGGCCGCCGCTACGTGGTCGACCGCGCCGCGGTCGCGTTCGACGGATCGACCGATCCGGTGCTCAATATCGCGCTCAGCTTCGAGTTTCCCGAGGCCACCCTCTACGCGAAGATCGGCGGTCGGCAGAGCAAGCCGGACGTCGCCTTGAGCAGCAGCCCCGCGAGCTACACGCAGGATCAGCTGTTCGGATTCTTCCTCGGGGGCGCGCCGGGGATGGAGCTCTCCAAGGCGGCGACCGCGACCAGCGCCGCGGCGGGCGCCGCGTCGAGCGTGATCAACTCGGTCGTCAACCGGCTGCTGCCCTCGCAGATCAGCGGCGATGTTCAGCTCCGCTACGAGGCCGCGACCGCGACCAGCAGCGCCGCGGTGGTCGTCGGTCTGTGGCTGACCCGGCGGGTGTTCATCGCCGGCCGGTCGCGGAGCTCGCCGTTACCGGTGATCGAGAACGGCAGCGAAGGCGATCTGGAATGGTGGGTCCGCGGCAACTGGATGTTCCAGGGGACGTTTGGCAATCGCTCCGTCGGTGGTGCCGACCTGCTCTGGCGTCACCACTGGTGAGCCGTGGCGTGTCGCGCTGGGCCGCCGAGTCGTAATGATACAGCGCAGGTCGCTGTGAGGCCGTGCGCAGGTGCCTGGCGCTCGGCCCGGCGCCAGGCCGCGCTGGCACGAGGGATGCTGCCGTGGTCGACATGCTGACCATCGAGCGTGTCTCGGGGATCGCGGTCTGTGCGCTCGTCGCCTGGGCATCGCCTGGATGCCATCGCGGCGATGTGGTGCCGCCAGGTGCCGCCGCTGCCACCGCGGACCCACCGCCGGCCTCAGCGCGTTCCCGGGGCGCCGCGGTCCAGGTGGTGGCGGTCGCCGCGCGCACCGGCGATCAGCCGCAGTACCTCGACGGGCTGGGCACCGTCACCGCATACAACACGTCGACCATTCACGCGCGGGTCGATGGCCCGCTGACCGAGGTCGCGTTTCGCGAGGGCCAGGTGGTCCACGCCGGCGAGCTGCTCGCGGTCGTCGACAAGCGCACCTACGCAGCGCAGCTCGCGCAGGCCCAGGCGCAGCTGGCCAAGGACCAGGCACAGCTGGCGAGCGCGCGCGCCGACCTGGCGCACTACGAGGCGGCGCGCGAGGCGCTGCCGGTCCAGCAGATCGAGCACGGCCGGGCCGCGGTGGACGAGGCGATCGCGACGATCGGCGTCGATCGCGCGCAGGTCACGTCGCTCGCGCTCACGCTCGAGTTCTGCGACATCCGCTCGCCGATCGACGGCGTGATCGGGCTGCGCCTGGTCGACGTCGGCAACATCGTCCACGCCGCCGACACCGCCGGGATCGCAGTGGTCACCCAGGTCCAGCCGATCGCCGTGGTGTTCACGCTGCCGCAGGGCCAGCTGCCGATCGTGCAAGCGGCGAGTCGTGCCGGCCCCGTGGTCGCAGAGATCTACGATCGCAACCTCGAGCGCAAGCTCGCCACCGGGCGGCTGCTCGCGATCGACAACGAGATCGACGCGACCACCGGCACCGCCCGGTTCAAGGCCGCGGTCGACAATCGCGACGGCACCCTGTTCCCCAACCAGTTCGTCAACGTCCGGCTGCTCGCCTCGACCGCGCACGACGTCGTGCTGGTGCCGACCGCGGCGCTCCAGCCCGGCCCGGGCGGCAAGCTGGTCTACGTCGTCGGCGCCGATCAGACCGTGGCGGTACGCGCCGTCGAGGTCGGCGCCGCCGAGCATGACCTGACCGCGGTCACCAAGGGCGTGGCGGCGGGCGAGCTGGTGGTCACCAGCGGCGCCGACAAGCTCGAGCAGGGCAGCCACGTGGCCGTGGCGGCGGCGAGCACCGCCGGGGGCAAGCGCGCGACCGGTGGCGTCCCGTGAGCCCGTCGCGCCCGTTCATCCTGCGCCCGGTCGCCACCACGCTGGTGATGGTCGCGCTGGTGCTCACCGGCGTCGTCGCCTACACCCAGCTGCCGGTGTCGGCGCTGCCGCAGGTCGACTACCCGACGATCCAGGTCCAGACGTTCTATCCCGGGGCCGCCCCCGAGGTGATGGAGCAGACCGTGACCGCGCCGCTCGAGCGCCAGCTCGGGCAGGTGCCGGGCCTGACCCAGATGACGTCGACCAGCTCGTCGGGCAGCTCGGCGATCACGCTGCAGTTCGCGCTCGACCTCGATATCGACGTGGCCGAGCAGCAGGTCCAGGCCTCGATCAACGCCGCGACGACGTTCCTGCCCGCCGATCTGCCGACCCCGCCGATCTACAGCAAGTCGAACCCGGCCGACGCGCCGATCATGACCCTGGCGCTGACCTCGGACGAGGTCGAGCTGTCCAAGCTCGAGGACCTGGCCGATACCCGGCTCGCGCCCCGGATCGCCGAGCTCGGCGGCGTCGGCCTGGTCAGCATCAGCGGCGGGCAGAAACCCGCGGTCCGGATCCGCGTCAATCCGATCGCGCTGGCGGCTCGCGGTCTGACGATGGAGACCGTGCGCACGGCGGTCGCCGCGGCCAACGTCAACCAGGCCAACGGCAGCCTCGACGGCCCACGCCTCGCCTACACGATCGACTCCAACGATCAGCTGCTGGCTGGCAAGGACTACGCGCGGCTCGTGATCGCCCAGGTCAAGGGCGCGCCGGTCCGGCTGTCGGACGTCGCCGACGTGATCGACGGCGCCGAGAACGTCACGCTGGCGGCCTGGAAGGATCGCAAGCCGGCGGTGGTGCTGAACATCCGCCGTCAGCCCGGCGCCAACATCATCGCGGTGGTGGACCACATCAAGGCGCTGTTGCCCGCGCTGTCGGCGACGCTGCCGCCGAGCGCGCACGTCGAGATCGTCACCGATCGGACCGTGACGATCCGCGCGTCGGTGGCAGACGTCCGCGCAGATCTGATCCTGACGGTCGTGCTCGTCGTGCTCGTCATGTTCGTGTTCCTCCGCAAGGTGTCGGCGACCGCGATCCCCAGCGTGGCGGTCCCGGTGTCGTTGATCGGCGCGCTCGGCGCGATGTACTTGCTCGGGTTCTCGCTCAACAACCTCACGCTGATGGCGCTCACGATCTCGACCGGCTTCGTCGTCGACGACGCGATCGTGATGGTCGAGAACATCATCCGGCACCTCGACGCCGGCAAGCCGCCGCTCGAGGCCGCGCTGCGCGGCGCGGGCGAGATCGGGTTCACGATCGTGTCGCTCACGATCTCGATGATGGCGGCGCTGATCCCGCTGTTGTTCATGGGCGACATCGTGGGCCGGCTGTTTCGCGAGCTGTCGATCACGCTGGGCGTGACGATCGCGATCTCGGCCGTGGTGTCGCTGACGCTCACGCCGATGATGTGCCGGCTGCTGCTGCGCAACCCGTCGCCCAGCGCCACGCCGGGCCGGCTGTCGCGCGCCACCGAGCGCGGCTTCGAGGCCGTGATCGCCGCCTACGGCCGGGCGCTCCGCGTCGTGCTGCGCCACCGCCGCATCACGCTCGCCGTCGCGGGCGCCGCGCTGGTGGCCACGGTCGTGCTCTACCTCGAGATCCCCAAGGGGTTCTTCCCGGTGCAGGACACCGGCGAGCTGCTCGGGGTCTCGGAGGCGCCGGCCGACATCTCGTTCCCGGCGATGGCCGAGCGCCAGCAGGCGCTGGTCGATGTCATCCTCGCCGACCCTGCCGTCGCGGCCGCGACCTCGTTCATCGGGATCGACGGCACCAACGTCATGCTGAGCAGCGGCCGGATCCAGATCACGCTTGCGCCCCTGGCCGAGCGCGCGTCGGCCGGCGACGTGATCCGCCGCCTCCAACCCAGGCTCCGCGCGGTCGGTGGGATCGCGCTGTTCCTGCAGCCGGTGCAGGACCTCACCGTCGATGACCGGGTGAGCCGGACGCAATACCAGTACACGCTCGGGTCACCCGACGCGGCGGTGCTCGCCGAATGGGTGCCGCGGATGATGACGCGCATGCAGGCGCTCCCCGCGCTGGTCGACGTCGCGAGCGATCTCAAGGTTGGTGCGCGGCGGATCGATCTCGTGGTCGATCGCGACACCGCGTCCCGGCTCGGGATCACGCCGCTCGTGATCGACGACGCGCTCTACGACGCGTTCGGGCAGCGCCAGATCTCGACGATGTTCACCCAGCGCAACCAGTACCACGTGATCCTCGAGGCGGCGCCGGGGTTCAAGGAGACCGCGGCGGCGCTCGATCACGTGTACCTGCCGTCGGCGTCGGGTGGCATGGTCCCGCTCAGCGATGTCGCGCGCCCGGTGCCGTCGCTCGGGCCGGTGACGATCGCGCGTCAGGGCCAGTTTCCGGTCGCGACGATCTCGTTCAACCTCGCCAAGGGCACCTCGCTCGGCACCGCGATCGCCGCGGTCGACCGCGCGGCGCACGACCTGGCGATGCCCGGCAGCATCGAGCCCGCGTTCCAGGGCACTGCGCACGCGTTCTCCGCGGCGGTCGCGAACGAGCCGCTGTTGATCCTGGCGGCGCTGATCACCGTGTATCTCGTGCTCGGCGTCCTCTACGAGAGCTTCATCCATCCGCTGACGATCCTGTCGACCTTGCCGTCAGCGGGCGTCGGGGCCTTGCTCGCCCTGCGGATCGCCGGCGCCGACTTCGACGTCGTCGGGCTGATCGGCATCATCCTCTTGATCGGCATCGTCAAGAAGAACGGCATCATGATGGTGGACTTCGCGCTCGACGCGCAGCGCCGGGACGGCACGCCGGCGGTCGAGGCGATCTACCAGGCGTGCCTGCTGCGGTTCCGGCCGATCACGATGACCACGATGGCGGCGCTGCTGGCGGGGATCCCGCTCGCGTTCGGCCACGGGGTCGGCTTCGAGCTCCGCCGGCCGCTCGGCATCGCGATCGTCGGCGGCATGCTGTTCAGCCAGGCGATGACGCTGTTCACGACGCCGGTGATCTACCTGGCGTTCGAGGGCCTGAGCGAGCGGTTCCGCCGGCGTCGCGGCGCGGTGGCTCCCGAGGCGGTGGCGCTGTGAACCTCTCGGCGCCGTTCATCCGCCGCACCGTGGGCACGACGCTGCTCACCGCCGCGGTCGCCCTCGCGGGTGCGCTTGCCTACCAGCAGCTCCCGGTGTCGGCCTTGCCGCGGGTCGACTTTCCCACCATCCAGATCTCGGCGAGCCTGCCCGGCGCTGCGCCCGCGGTGATGGCGTCGTCGGTCGTGACGCCCCTCGAGCATCACCTCGGCCGGATCGCCGGGGTGTCCGAGATGACGTCATCGAGCTCGCTCGGCAGCGGCCAGATCGTCATGCAGTTCGACCTCGATCGCGACATCGACGCGGCCGGGCGAGACGTCCAGGCGGCGATCAACGCCTCGCTCGGCGATCTGCCGGCCAACCTGCCGGCACGGCCGAGCTACCGCAAGGTCAATCCCGCCGACGCGCCGATCCTCGCGCTATCGCTGACGTCGCCGACCCACGACCGCGCGGCGATGTACGACGCGGCGTCGTCGGTGATCGCGCAGCAGCTGTCGCAGGTCGCGGGCGTCGGCCAGGTCACGATCGGGGGCTCGTCGCTGCCGGCGGTCCGCGTCGAGGTCGATCCCGATCGGCTCGCGGCCACCGGGCTCGACATGGCGGATCTGCGCACCGCGATCGCCGCCGCCAACGCCAACCGGCCCAAGGGCGAGCTCGCGGGTCCCGCGCAGACCATCGCGCTGGGCGCCACCGACCAGCTGCGCCACGCCGCCGCGTACCAGGGCCTGGTCGTGGGCACGACCGCCAGCGGTGCGGCGATCCGGCTCGCTGACGTCGCCCACGTGGTGGACGCCGTCGAGGACCTCCGCGTCGACGGGCGCGCCAATGGCAAGCCGGCCGTGCTCCTGCTCGTGTTTCGCCAGCCGGGGGCCAACATCATCGCCACGGTCGATCGCGTGCAGGCGCTGTTGCCGCACCTCCGGGCGTCGATCGCGGCGGGGATCCACCTCGACGTGGTGCTCGATCGCACGACCAGCATCCGGGCCTCGGTGCGCGACGTCGAGCTCACGCTGGGCGGCGCGATCCTGCTCGTGGTGCTCGTGGTGTTTGCGTTCCTGCGGGAGTGGCGGTCCGCGGTGATCGCGAGCGTCGCCGTGCCGGTGTCTCTGGTCGGCACGTTCGGCGTCATGTACCTCCTCGGCTACAGCGTCGACAACCTGTCGTTGATGGCGCTGACCATCGCCACCGGGTTCGTCGTCGACGACGCGATCGTGGTGGTCGAGAACGTGCAGCGCCATCTCGAGGCGGGGATGGCGCCGCGCGAGGCCGCGTTGCTCGGCGCGAAGCAGATCGGGTTCACGGTGATGTCGATCAGCATCTCGCTGATCGCGGTGTTCGTGCCGATCCTCGGGATGGGCGGCCTCGTCGGCCGGCTGTTCCGCGAGTTCGCCGTCACGCTGTCGGTCGCGGTGCTGGTCTCGCTCGCGATCTCGCTCACCACGACGCCGATGCTATGCGCGTTGCTGCTCCGGCCGGCGCGCACCGGTCACGGCCAAGTGTATCGCGTGGGCGAGCGCGTGCTCGAGGCCGTCACGCACACGTACGAGCGCTGGCTCGGGTGGGTGCTCCGGCACAGCCGCTTCATGCTGATCGTCGCGCTCGCCACGGTGGCCGTGACCGTGGAGCTCTACCGCGTGGTCCCCAAGGGGTTCTTTCCGCAGCAGGACACCGGGCGTCTGAACGGCTCGATCGTCGCCGACCAGGACACCTCGGCGCAGGCGATGAAGGCGCTGGTCGGAAAGCTCGCAGACATCACGGCGGCCGACCCGGCGGTGCGCGGCCTCTTCGCGTTCACGACCGGCAACAGCGGCCGGATGTTCGTGACCCTGACGCCGTTCGGCGAGCGAACGCTGTCTGCCGATCAGGTGATCGCCCGGCTGCGCGCGGCGCTCGCGAAATTGCCCGGCGCGACGCTGTACCTCCAGCCCGTGCAGGATCTCCAGATCGGCGGTCGCAGCAGCGCGGCGCAGTATCAGTACACCCTGCAAAGCGCCGACTTCCAGGAGCTCGCGACCTGGGCTCCGCGCCTGCTCGCGAAGCTGCGGCACGTGCCGGGGATGGTCGACGTCAACAGCGACCTGCAGGACCACGGGCGCCAGGTCTATGCCGAGGTCGATCGCGACGATGCGGCGCGCCTCGGGCTGTCGTCGCGCGCGGTCGACGAGGTGCTCTACGACATGTTCGGGCAGCGCCAGGTGTCCACGACGTACACCGATCTCAACCAGTACCACGTGGTGCTCGAGATCGACCCCGCGCTCGCCACCGAGCCTTCGGCGCTGCAGGGCGTCCGGATCCGGCCCCCCGGCCAGCCCGCGGTCATGCTGCCGGCGCTGGCGACCGTGACCTCGGCGTGGTCGCCGCTGACGATCGCGCACCAGTCGGGCATGCCTTCTGTGACGCTGTCGTTCAACCTGCGCCCCGGGGTGTCGCTCGGCGACGCGGTCGCGCGCATCGACCAGGCCGAACGCGAGCTCGGGTTGCCGGCGGACGTGCGCACGCACTTCGCGGGCACGGCGCAGGCGTTCCAGCGCTCGCTGGCGAGCGAGCCGCTCCTTTTGCTCGCCGCGCTGGTCGCGGTGTACCTCGTGCTCGGCATCCTCTACGAGAGCCTGATCCATCCGATCACGATCCTGTCGACGCTGCCGTCGGCGGGCGTCGGGGCGTTGCTCGCGCTCCTGGTCCTGCACATCGATCTCAACGTGATCGCGCTGATCGGGATCATCCTCCTGATCGGTATCGTCAAGAAGAACGCGATCCTGATGATCGACTTCGCGATCGCCGCCCAGCGCGACGACGGCCTGTCGTCCCGTGACGCGATCTTCCGCGCGGCGCGGCTGCGATTTCGCCCGATCACCATGACCACGCTGGCGGCGATGCTCGGCGGTCTGCCGCTGGCGCTCGGGCTCGGCGCAGGTGGCGAGCTCCGCCAGCCGCTCGGCGTCGCCATCGTCGGCGGGCTGATCGTGAGCCAGGCCCTGACCCTGTTCACGACGCCGGTGATCTATCTCTACATGGAGCGCCTGCGAGTCCGGCTTCACCGCGTGCGGCCGGTCGCCGCCGTCTTATCGCCGGGGGCGCCCGGTGTCGGAGGTCCGTCATGAATGGCACGATTGCGTCTCGCGGACTCGCGCTCGGTTGCTGCGCGTTCGCCGCTTGCAGCGTCGGTCCCGACTATCGGCGTCCCACGCTGGCCGTGCCAAACGCCTACGCCGGAACGGGCGCCGGGGGCGGCCAGCTCGATCCGACCTGGTGGCAGCTGTTTCACGACGACGCGCTCGGCGCGCTCGAGCAGCGCGCGCTCGCCGGCAATCCCGGGCTATCGGCCGCGCTGGCCCGCGTCGCCCAGGCCCGCGCCGTCCGTGCCCAGGCAGCCGGGGGCCAGTATCCGACGGTGACCGCCGGGGCCACGCTCACGCGGTCGCGCGATCCACTCACCGGCGGCGAGCCGTCGACCTCGCTGGTCATGCCGTTCGACCTGTCGTACGAGCTCGACGCCTGGGGCCGGGTGCGCCGCACCGTGGAGGCGTCGCAAGCCCAGGCCGTGGCCGCCGCCGACAACTATGGCGTCGCGCGGCTGACCCTGACGGCGAACGTCGCGACCACCTACTTCACGCTGCGCTCGCTCGACAGCCAGGCAGCCGTGCTCGCGAGCTCGGTCGACTCGTTCCGCAAGCAACTCGCGCTGACCCGGGTCAAGCGCGACGCCGCGCTCGTCGGCCCCCCCGATGTGTTGCAGGCGCAGACCCAGCTCGATGCCACGCTGGCACAGCAGGCCGAGATCCAGCGCCAGCGGATCGACGCCGAGCACGCCCTCTCGATCTTGGTCGGCGAGCCACCCGCCACGCTCGCGCTGGCGCCGGCCCCGCTCGCCGGTGACCCGCCCAGCGTGCCGGCGGGCCTCCCATCGGAGCTGTTGCGCCGGCGCCCCGACGTGGTCGCCGGCGAGCAAGCGCTGGTCGCTGCCTCGGCGTCGATCGGCGCGGCCAAGGCCAGCCTGTATCCGACGTTCAGCCTGACCGCCAGCGCGGGGCTTGCCAGCGCGGCGCTCACCGGGCCGCTCGGCTGGGCCAGCCGTGCATGGTCGATCGGCGGCGGCGTGCTCGCCCCGATCTTCGACGGCGGCAAGCTGCGTGCGCAGGTCGAGCAATCCAAAGGTATCTACGACGAGGCGCTCGGGAACTATCGCACGGCGATGCTCCAGGCGCTGGCAGACGTCGAGAATGGCCTCACCGATATCGGTCACCTGCGGGACAGCGCGACGGCCTACCAGCGCGCCGCCGACGGGGCGCGCGAGAACCTCCGCCTCGTCCAGCTGCAGTACGATCAGGGCCTCATCGACTACCTCTCGGTGCTCGACGCCCAGCGCACCTGGCTCGGCGACGAGCTGCTCGCCGCCCAGACCCTCGGGCAGCGCTACGTCTCGACCGTGCTCCTGGTCAAGGCGCTCGGGGGCGGCTGGACCGTCGACGACGCCGGCCGCGTGCTCGACGCGGCCCGGGCCCGCGGACCGGTGTAGCCGTGACCGCAGCCGACGCGGCGGGACTCCGCACGTGTCGCTTCGACGCGGTGTCCGTGAGCGACGCGCATGACCTGCTGCGCACGCCTTCCGTAGCGGGCCGTTCGCCGCGCCACACGACGGACGCGGCGACCGCGACGCCGAGCGCCGTGGCCTGGTCGATGCACGAGTCGGAACAAGGAGGCAACTCATGCGTATCGAGAACATCGTGCGGATTGCGATACCGACCATCGTATTGGGAGCTTGTGCCACGGGCGGGGCGGGCGCAGACCGCGGAGCGGCGCCGCTGGTGTCGGCCGCCGATCCGGTGATCGCCAGCTCGGCTGGACACGTGCTCGCGGCCGTCGAGAACCCGCGGCTGCCCGACGCAGACCAGGCGTTCACCCAGATTCGAGACGAGGCAGGCGATGAGGCGTCCGCCACCATCGAGCTCTGCGTCGCGCCGGATGGGCACGTGGATCGTGTCGAGCTGAAGCGGCGCTCGGCCTCCAGCGCCTACGATCGAGCCGTGGTCAAGGACGTCGCCAACTGGCAATTCGGCGGTGAGAACTGGGCCCCGCCGAACCGGGACACCTGCGAGCTCGCGACGATCAAGTATGATCCACAGCTGTGATCGCACGTCCAAAGACGTGCGCGGGCTGCGCCACGGCGTGGCGGTCTGACGATTCATCGCAAGTCAGGCGCGTTGACGCGGACGGCGTAGACGTCGACCTTGACCCAAAACGTGGACGTTGACCGCAGCGAAGCGGAACGTAAACGTAGACACACATCGTTGACCTTGCACGTCGACTATCGTGACGTGTAGCGAAGCGATGGCTCACGTCGAGGTCAATGATGTGTGTCAACGTTTACGGCCACGTCGAGGTCAACGATTCACGTCAACGTCGACGCACGATCTGGTCGACGTCAACGATGATGACGGCGAGGATCGCAGCGCCATCACCAGGAGTGGTCACGAATCATCAGACGTTTGGGTCAAGGTCATTGATCGACACCTCGTCAGCGCCGACGCGCCGCCATGCGGGGGCCCTGCATCCGGCCCGCCGGGACCGGCCGGATCGCGTGCGCCTCGACCCGGAAGTGCGCATAGCCGCCCGGGTTGTGGATCCGCGCGACCGCCACGGGCACCTCCCGGACCCGGATGCGCTCACCGCCGAGTGCGCTGCTGCGGAACCACAGGCCGCCATCCCAGTACCAGAAGAAGTTGTCGGCGAAGAACACCGGTGCGTCCCAGTCCGCCACGACCTCGACACCGGGGGCGACATAGGCGAGCCCCGGCGGCGGCGGCACGTAGGCCGGCGCGCTGACCGCGATCGAGCCCGACGCTGCGGCGGGTGTGCACGCGCCGAGGATTCCCAGCGGGGCAATGAACAGGAGCTTGATGACCTTCATAAAGAACCTCCACTCCAGTCATGAGCAAGTCGCGGGCCCAGCGCAGGTGCGCCTACGCGCGAGTCTTCGGGGGGACTCGACTCGCGGTGGCCTGCCGGCACGCAAGGTTTCCGGTGTTCACGACGTGTGCCTGGTGCGTCGGTTCGACTCGACGTGTCGCTTGGCGTCACCCTCGCGAGCAACACCGCCGTGCGGTCGCACGTGGCGCAGAGCGTCCGCTCACCGGACCGCGTGGCCGATCGGCCGAGACGTGGGCCATGCAAAGCGTCGACCTGTGCTCGCGGTTGCTGCGGCCAGCCCTGGAAGCGTCGGTGCGCCGCGACTCGCGGTGCGGTGCTACCGCGGCTGGAGACGGCCGTCCACGAGGATCCAGGGCGAGCGCGCGGCCAGCTCGGCGGCGAGCACGCCGGGAGAGCGGGGCGCGTCGCCGAGCGCGAACACGGCGGCGAAGCCGTCGATTCCGGTGGTGAACAGGTGCTTGCTGTCCGCGCTCCACTCGGCGGTGTACGACGGACCGACAAACGTCCACGCCAGCTCGCCGGTCGTTGCGTCCCAGACCATCGCGGTGTTGTCGACCCCCGTGGTGGCGATCCAGGTACCGTCGGGGCTGAACGAGGCGCGCATGACGTTGTTCTTGTGCCCCGACAACGTCAGCTGCAGCGTGCCGGTGGCGGCGTCCCAGACCTTCACGGTGTGGTCCTGGCGACCGGCGGTGACCAGGCGCTTGCCGTCGGGGCTGTACGCGATGTCCTGGATCCACGTGGTGTGTGCGGAAAACCAGCGCTTCACCGTGCCGGTGGCGCGGTCGAGCATCCAGACCTTGCCGCTCTCGCCGGCGGCGACCGGGTTGCCCTCGGGGTCGAACGTCACCGCCGAGAGCCGACCTGGGTCGACGGCGATGCGCGCGGTCTCGGCGCCGGTGGCCGCGTCGATCACGCGCACCGAGCCGTCGTACAGGGCGAGGGCGAACGCGCGCCCGTCGCGCGAGCTGGCGACGCCGCTCACGAGCCGGGTGATGCCCGCGATCGTGGCGATCTGGGCACCGGTCGTCGCGTCGACGAGGACGGGTGGCTTGTCGCGTGTGTGGGTTGCGACGAGGGCGCGCCGGCCATCGAGGTCGACGGCGACGCGCTCGGCGTCCGGCACCGCGAGCTGGTGCAGGACCTGGCCCGTCGCGGCGTCCCACAGCCGGACGACGCCGTCGTCGCTCGCGGTCACCAGCCGTTGCTTGTCGCGCGACAGCTCGGAGAACGAGATCACGGCACGCTCCTCGACGGGGTGGGCGAGCACGCGCACGACCGTGCCGACGCCGAGGTCCCAGAGGGTGATCCTGCCGGCCACGCCGGTCGTCGCCAGGGTGTGCCCGTCGTACGACAGGGCGCTGGCCATCAGCTTGCCGAACGCGCGGCTGTCGAACTCGTCGAGCACGAACCCGCTGGCGAGGTGGATGCGGCGGACGCTTCCGTCCTGCGCGGTGACGATCATGGTCTGACCGTCGCGATCGAACCACAGCTGCGGCGAGTGCGCGGACGGCGGCAGGCGGATGAAGCGGAGCCGCTCTCCGGTGTCTCCGCGCCGCAGCTGGATCTCGCCCTCCATGTCGGCGGACGCGAGCCACTGGCCGTCCGCGCTCCACGCGACGCTGGTGACCTCGTGCTCGTGATCGGCGAGGCGATGGATGACCTTGACGGTCGCCGCGTCCCAGATGGTGACGACGCGGTCCCAGCCCGCCACGGCGAACCGGGCACCGTCCGGGGTGAAGGCGAGCGTGTGGAGGCGATCCTGGTGCTCCTTGGTGTCTGCGATCAGGGCGCCCGTCGCGGCGTCGAACACCACCAGCCGCCCGATCTGGGTGCCGGCGAGCACGCGGCGCCCGTCGGGGGCGTACCAGACCCGCCACACGTGGGGGACGTCGGCGCTCCAGAGCAGCGCGCCCGCGGCGGTGAACATGCGGACACGATCGCCGGCAGCGACGACGCGCTCGCCGTCGGGGCTGAACGTGGCCGCGTCGACGAGCTTGTCGCCGGCGGACAGCGTGGCGAGCAGGGCGCCGCTCTGGGTCTGCCAGATCCGGCTGGTGCCATCGGTGCTGGCCGTGACGAACCGGGCGCCGTCGGCGCTGAACGACACATACGGGATGTCGTGCGCGTGGCCGACATAGCTGCGAGACAGCCGCGCCAGCGGGCGAACGGCCTGGGTGGCCAGCGCGCCGAGCACGCGGCTGGTGGGGCGGCGGCGATAGGCCTCGACGAGATACGCCGCGGCTTGCAGCGGCCTGCCGGCGGCGAGCTCGGTCCGCCCTTGTTGCTCGAGCAGCGCCAGCGTGCTCTCGTCGGCGCGGACCAGGGCGTCCTCGGCGGCCTTGCGCAGGCCTTGCTCCCGGCGCACGAACGCCGTGACCCCGGCCAGCCCGATCACGACGAACAGGGTCACGGCGACCGCCAGCGCGCGGTTCCTCCGGATCCAGCGCGCGAGCTTCTGGCGCAGCGAATAGGCATGGGCGGCGACGAGGTTTCCGGCCTGGAACCGCTTGAGGTCGGCGGCAAGCTCGCGGGCGCTGGGATAGCGATCCGGCGGCGCCACGGCCATGGCCTTGGCGACGATGGCGGCCAGATCGGGTGGGACCCGCGGTTCGAGCGCGGCGAGCGGGGTGACCATGCCACCGCGCGCCCGCGCCAGGATATCGGAGACGTTCGCCCCGTCGTACGGCTTCTTGCCGCTGAGCACGAAGTAGAGCAGGGCGCCGATCGCGAAGACGTCGGTACGCTCGTCGACCGCGCCGCCCAGCGCTTGCTCGGGCGCCATGAACGCCGGCGTGCCGACCAACGTGCCGGTCTTCGTCGCCGGTGTGGCGCCATCGTCGGCGAGCGCGCCGGCGGCATCGGGCTCGGGCTCGGGCACGGGCTCGGCGGGCTCGGCGACATGATCGGGTGGCGTGGCGCCGGGCGCGATCGGCGCGAGCGCCTTGGCCAGGCCCCAGTCGATGACCACGGTCTCGCCGAACTCGCCGACGATGACGTTCGAGGGCTTGAGATCGCGGTGCACGACTCGCCGGGCGTGCGCATAGGCGACCGCGTCGGCGACGGCGATCACGTTCGGGAGCCGGGCGATTCGATCGTCGAGCGTGCGGTCACCGCGCGCGACGTCTGCGAGCGTGCGACCCGCGACCAGGCGCATGACGTAGAACGGTCGTCCGTCGGGCCAGCGTCCGGCCTCGTAGATCGGAACGATGCCGGGGTGCTCGAGCCGCGCGGTCGCGAGCACTTCACGCACGAATCGGGGGTGGGCGCTCTCGTCGCTGTCGATGAGCTCCTTCAGCGCGACGACGCGGCCGAGCTCGACGTCGCGCGCCCGCCACACCCGGCCCAGGCCACCGTGGCCGTGCTCGTTCATGAGCACGTAGCGCCCGCGCCCCCGCACGGGCAGGCCCTCGCGATCGTCCGCGGGCAACGTGGCGTCTCCGATCGACACCGAGCTGGTGAGCGTCGGGTCAAACGCCGAGGGGCGCGCGTCGGGCTTCACGACCACCTCCGAGGCTTCGCGACGGCTCCCATGGCACGACGATACGGCGCATGCCGTACAAGGTCACTTCAGGCGCTCGGCAACTTCGCGGATCTGCGCTTCGGTGGGGGCGCCCCGGGCGACGCCGCGCGGGTCGCGGGCGTTCTGAAACTCGACCATCCAGCCGGGGTACTCCAGCGGCAGGGCGCTCGCGTCATCGAGCATCCTCACGTGGTCGGCGGACAACCGAAGCTCGGCGGCGGCGAGGTTATCGACGAGCTGCTCGCGCTGCTTCGCGCCGACGATGATGCTGGTCACGAACGGCTTCGCGAGCTGCCACGCGAGCGCGACGCGCGCCACCGACGCGCCGGTCTGCTCCGCCACCGCGCGCAGCGCGGCGAGCACGCGCGGCAGGCGCTCCTGGTTGACCGGCGGGAAATCGAACGAAGCCCGCCGCGCCTCGGCCGGGCCTTTCTTGCCAGCATCGAACTTGCCCGACAACAGGCCACCGGCGAGCGGGCTCCACGGCAGGATCGCGACGCGCTCGGCCAGGCACATCGGCGCGATCTCGCGCTCGATATCGCGCCCGGCGATCGAGTAGTAGACCTGTGCGCTCTGAAACCGGGCGAGGCCATGCGCGGCAGCAAACGTGATTGCCTTCGATGCGACCCACGCCGGGAGGTTACTGTAGCCGACGTAGCGGGCCTTTCCGGACCGCACCACGTCGTCGAGCGCGCGCACCGTCTCCTCGATCGGTGTCGCGGGATCGAAGCCGTGGATCTGATAGAGGTCGACGTGATCGAGACCGAGCCGCCGCAGGCTGGCGTCGATGCTGGCCAGGATGTGGGCGCGCGACAGGCCGACCTCGTTGATCCCCGGGCCGACGCGGCCACGGACCTTGGTCGCGACCACGATCTGCTCGCGAGGGCGGGCGAGCGACTTCAAGGCCGCGCCGACGATCCGCTCGCTCTCACCCTCGGAGTAGACGTCCGCCGTGTCGATGAGGTTAACGCCGGCGTCGAGTGCGGTGGCGATGAGCGCCTCTGCATCCTTGCTGCCGAGCGCGCCGATCGCCTGCCACATGCCGCCGCCGCCGAACGTCATCGAACCGAGGCAAAGCTCCGAGACGAACACGCCGGTCTGGCCCAACGAGTTGTAGCGCATGGGATTGCCTTTCTGGAAAGCGCCCACATTCTACGACTTCGAGCGCGCTCCAAGTCAAGCGTTGCCGTCAGCTGTTCCGGGAGTGGTGGGCACGGACACATCAACGACACATGGAGTGTTCGCGCTGTCTGATCTCAGCGCTGGGGTGAGCGCGTGCCGGCGGTCCTGGCAACACCGTTCTCAGATCAGATATCGCACTCGGCGGTTCCGATCTTACCGGCGGAGACCTTCATCTGCCAGTGCCCAGTCAGCTGGTTGACGCTGATGATCACGCCATCGTTCCAGTCGTTGGTCCGGAACGCTCCACCCACCGCGGTGAGAAAGCAGAACTTGCCGGCGCCGGCGGGCCCGAGATCGACGGTTCCGGCGCCGCTCCAGGTTACCTGACCGAGCACGGTCGTGACGTCCGCACAGCCCGCGGCGGCGAGCACATTCCCGGTGGCCTTGATCACCCAGCTCGATCCGCTGGGTATGGTTTGCACGAGATCGGTGCTGGACCGAAAGGCTTCGTGCGTAGGGTCGTTCCACACGCCGGTCAAGAAGCAGCGGCGATGCGCGGTGGTGGGACCCAGGATCTCTGACGATGATCCACTCGTGCCGTGGTCGATCGACGTCGGCAGGATCCGGTTTGCCACCGAGCTCACGGACGCCCCTCCACCGCCGAGCTGGTTGCCGGGCGACGGCCAGACGTAGAGCGTGTTCTTGTGGGTGCTGGTATCCTCCCGCGTGACGACGCCAGCCATCCCGGAGGGCGATGACGCCGACACGACGAGGCTCCCCGCTACCGAATTGAGAAACGGGGTCACCGTACTCGACGCTCCCAGGTCAGCCTGCGCCGGCTGGGTCACAAAGAGCCACTGCAACAAGCCTCCCGTGAAGTGCTGCGCCACGGAGCCGGTCTCGACCGAATCTGCAATATCCCCGTCTGCAGCCTCTGGGTCGATGCACCCGCTGGCGGTGCTGGTCAACGCAGTCGCCATCATGGTAATGGCCATCATCGCTTTTGAATTGAATAACGCATGGGTGGTGCCGACGACGCTGGGCAGTTTCGTGAATGACGGGGTCGGAATGAACGTTGTCATGACGCAGGTCCCTTTCGTGGATGGTCCCCACGACCGCCGAGCAGCGGCGATCGCGTAGCAACTCGTCGAGCACGGGACGTGCCATCGGCAACATCGGGAATGCACGTGCGGTCGGTCGGCCGCGGGCTCCGTCTCGGCGCCAGCTGGTGTCAAAACGGAGCCAGCCGCGCTCGGCCGCCGTGCTGGCTCGGTTCGCGAAGGCGCTTCGCCGCTCCCATGACGGGAGCGCGAGGGCAACCCAGGGGAGGCGATCACGTAGGCCCCAGGGGTGGGCGGCAGCGATCTATCGAATCGTCGGGGTCACGTACGAATTCCGCGATGAAAAGCCGGCGACCGGCAACCGAGCTTCCAACGACGACGCTCCGTTCTGCCGCGAGTGCGGCTGCCATCGCCCATGCCTCCACGCCGATCGATCTCATTGTTGGTGGTCACGTTCTGCTCGGTGTCTCCGCGCGCGGTTCGCGCGGATGGCCTGGCAGATGATGATCTATGGCGCTATCGCTCCAGCCGCGTCGCGCTCGACGCCGGCTTCGTGGCGGCGCATCCGGTCGCTCTGGAGACCGGCCTGGCCACCGGCGTCGGTGCCGGTATCACGTTCGGCCACGGCTGGACCTGGGGCGTGCGTGCGTCGTGGGCACGGGCCACCGAGGATGCGATCGGCTGGACCGTGACCCACGATGATATGCGCGCGGCGGTCGTCGGCGGCGGCCAGGTCTCCGCCGGGCGGGGTGATCTCGGCGTGCGGCTGGGGCTGGGCGCAGCCGGGGTTCATGAGGTGCGGGAGCGGATCCACGGCGATGTGGCGGGATCGCAGGGTAGCGCGCGCTCGGATCGAAGAACGGCGTGGGCTCCGACGGCCGATCTCGATGCGGTCGTCGCGCTGCATATCTCCGGTGCATGGATAATGGTCCTCGCTGGCGGGCCATCGCTCGCCGTCATCGATGGCGACCTTCACGTGGGCTGGATGTCTCAGCTGGGTGCCGCGTGGCAACTCTGAGTCGGCGAGTTGGCGGGCCGGCGATGTGTTCCGTACCAGGCGCAGCCGGCGTCCTGGCCGGCGAGCCGGTCCTGCGTCGATGGCACCGCAGCAGCTTCGCCGCGCGCGCCGCGGTCGCGGTCGCAGGGCTCGCGAGCTGCGACGAGCTCGCCGGGCTCGGTGCCTCGTTCGAGACGCCGCTGGCCGAAATTCATGTCCGCGTCACCGGCGACCTCGCTGCGGTCCGGGACGCGGACTCGCCACCGGCGCAGCTACGGGTCGCGCTGCAATGGGCAACGCAGCCGCAGCCCGACCCGACCTGCCTGCCACCGGCGGAGAACCCCGAGCACGCGGCCGTGATCGCGGTGGGGTGCTACGACCCGCTGGCGTTCGCGCGCGAGTCCAGCGGCCTCGACGGGGTCGCGGTCAACCCCGATGGCACGGCGACCATCAATGTGCTCACGCTGCCGACCTATCTGTTCGGCGATAGGTACTCGCAGATCGCGTATGCCAGCGTGTTCGCCTACGACGCCCAGAACGGCGACCCCCGCGAGGGAATCCCGCCCGCGACCGTGATCTACGGCGCCAGCTTCTCGTCGATGGCGAAGCCGGATACGCGGCTCGCGTTCCGCCACGGCGGCTACGACGACCAGCTGGCGTTTTACCCGCGGCGCGGATGCGAAGCACCTCCCGAAGGGTATTCGCTCGTATCCGCTGGCGGCTTCACGGTCGAGCAGGCCGTCGACGCGCAAGCGCGAGGCGAGCTGCCGTTGCAGGACCCCGCCGGCTGTCGCGTCGATCCACTGGATCACGAGGTCGAGGTTGCGCTTCAGCCTCACGAGGAGGTGCAAGATCTCGGTTGTTCTTCATCGGCCCCGTTCTACGGCCCACCCGGTGGGGTTGCGCCGGATAGCTTCGACCCCTCGACCGTACGAATGGCGTGTACGTCGATGCCAGACTTTGGCACCGGGCAAAGCGGCAAGCGGCAAGCAGTGGTGGCACCGATCGAGCTGCCCCCGGATGGATGCAAGTACGTCCAGCACTTCATCCTGCGCGGCTGTTATCTAGATCCATATTGCGATACTCCGGACTGGGATGTACCGCCTCCGTCATGGTGGCCGTGCGCGGTGGAGGGGGCGCCGTGATGGCGAGCATCATGCAACAATCCGCGGTCGTCGCGGCGGTGATGTTCGGCGCGACCCCGCGGGCGGCCGCGTCGCCAGCCACCAGCAGTAGCGATGGCGGCGATGGCCCCGTGCGCTTGTCGCTCGCCAGCGAGGCCGATCGCGTGGCGTGGTTGCGCAGCGGGTTTCGGCTCGGGCTCGGGGTCTCGTACGGCACGCTGCACGGCCAGGGCGCGGTACCTGACTTCAAGACCCGGGGGGTGAGCATCCGACCGGGCATCCGGCTCGATCCGCAATGGTCGATCTATCTGTCGTTGCAGTACGCGGCGCTCGACGGCGGCGTCGCGCGGTTCGCATCGACGGTCGAGCCGACCTGGCACATCACATCGCATCTGGCGGCAGGCGTGGGCCTGGGGTACGCCGGGATCTCCGGCTATAGCCGCTTCGACGTGGAGCCAGTCCAGCCCGCGGTCGGGACGCTCGGACAGTCCTATACCTTTCCCAACGTGCAGCGGCCACTGCCGCACTGTACGGGAGTCGGGCTCACCGCGCTGGCTCGGCTCGAGCTCGGTTATGTGCTTGGACCGCGGACGCGCACTCACATCGCCGCCGAGGCGCTCGAACAGTGGACAGGATGCGAAGACGCGAGCGATACGGTCGATCCGTTCTCGGGCAAACAGCTGGTTCGCCGGCAGTGGTGGGCGCACACCGGTGCGAGCGTGTCCTGGGGGATCGAATGGCGATGACCCGGCTCGCGATCGCGGGCCTGATCGCCCTACGCGCCGGCGCCGCCTGGGCGCAACAGCCACCCACGGTCCCCACGGCGCCGGTGTTCGAGCCACCGCGCGCGCACAACGCCGAGGTGCCCTACCCGGCGGGCGCACCGCCGCAGGACCAACCCGTCGCGGTCACGGTCAAGCTCACGGTCGACGCGACCGGGGTGGTGACCCACGTGGAGCGGCTCAGCGCGCCGCAACCCGGGTTCGACGAGGCGGTCATCGCCGCTGCGCGCAGCTTCCGGTTCGACCCGGCGACCTACGGCGGCAAGCCGGTCGCAGCGGAGGTCACGTTCAAGCAGACATTTCTGCCGCCGCCGCCCGCGCCAGGCCTGCCCGCCGAGGACGGGCCGCTGCGCCCGGCGAGGTTGCGCGGCAAGCTGGTCGAGCTGGGCACGCGCGCGCCGGTCGCGGGCGCCACGGTCACCGCGGGCACCGGCGAGCGCCGCTACGTGGTCGATGCCGATGCCCGCGGTCAGTTCGTGCTGCCGCTGCCCGAAGGCGGCGCTCGGATCACCGTGACGGCGCCGGGCCATCACGCGTTCCTGCAGCAGGAGCAGCTGGTAGCCGGACAGGAGCTCGCGGTCACCTACCTGGTCGAGCGCGACCGCTACGATCCGTACGAGATCGTGGTCGTCGGCGACCAGCGCCGCGAGGAGGTGTCGCGGATCGCGTTGCGCGGCCCGGAGATCCGGCAGGTGCCCGGCACGTTCGGCGATCCATTTCGGGTCGTGCAGGCGCTGCCGGGGGTGTCGGCGGTCGCCTCGCTGTTGGCGTTTCCGATCGTGCGCGGTAGCGCTCCCTCGGCGACCGGCGTATCGATCGACGGCACACGGATCCCGCTGCTCTACCATCTCGGCGCGGGGCCGAGCGTCATCCACCCCGAATTCGTCGACGAGGTCGACTTCTACCCGGGCGGCGCACCGGTGGCGTTCGGCGGCTACACCGGCGGCATGCTCGACGGCCGCACCCGGCGCGCGGGCCGCGACGAGCACGTGGTGGATGTCGACGTCAATCTCGTGCAGGCCGGCGCGCTCGTGCGCGAGCCGATCCGGCCGCTGGGCGCCACGCTGACGATCGCCGGACGTTACGGCTATCCGGGGTTGGTGCTCAGCCAGGTCACCAACGAGCTGTCGCTGTCGTACTGGGACTATCAGCTGCGGCTCGACGGCGGCACGCCCAACGACGGCTGGACCGTGTTCGCGTTTGGCGCGCGTGATGAGCTCGACGAGTTGCACTACTTCACGCGCGAGGGCGCTCCCGATCCCAACGATCCCAGCTCGGATCCGCGGCGCGAGGCGCTGCGGCCGAGTCTGATCATGAGCTTCCACCGGGTCGATCTCCGCGGCCATCTCACGCTGGGCGACCTGCGCGCCAGCGCGCGCGTGGTGCTCGGCCGCGATCGCTCGCTGGTCGACGACTCGGATGACAAGCCGTCGCGGTTTGCCGCCTGGGTCGCCGAGCCGAGCGCGCGGCTCGACTGGCGCCCGACGGCCGCGGTCACCGCCACGCTCGGCATCGAGGGCGATGTCCACGACACCGCGGCGCGGTTTCCGGCCGGCGGCGAGCCGCCCGCCGATCTCGTGGATGGGGCGGTGCTCCGCGGCCTCGGCCGGTCGTATCGCGCGTCGGGGTTCGCGGAGGTGCTGTGGCGGCCGGGCAACGATTGGCTCGTACGGCCCGGCATCCGGACCGATCGCTATTCCGATCGCACCGCGTCGCACGCCTCGGTCGATCCACGGCTCACCGTGCGTTACCGGCTCGCGCGCCGCGACCTGGACGACGTGCCGCCCGACAGCGACGACAGCTCGATCTGGCTCAAGGCGAGCGCGGGCGTCTATCACCAGCCGCCGCGCTATCTGGTTCCGCTCCCCGGCCTCGACCAGCTGCCGCTGTCGTATGGCCTCTCGCGCTCGGTCCAGACCAGCCTCGGCGTCGAGGTGCCGCTGCCGGCCCGGTTCGAGGTGACGGCCGAGACCTACTACAACGAGCTAGATCCGACGTTCTTCGAGCTGGCGCGTCCCCAGGATCCGGTGGTGACGCCGGGCCCCTCCGTGCTGTTTCCGCCGCCGCGTCTGTTCGATCCGTCGGCTCCGTACCTCGACCAGTTCGCGGTGCGATCGTCGGGCCGCTCGTACGGTGCCGAGCTGATGGCGCGCCGGCGATCGGCGACGGGAATCTACGGCTGGGCGTCGTACACGCTGTCGCTGTCGGAGCGCCTGCGCGACGGCCGGTGGCGACCGTACGACTTCGATCGCACGCACCTGGTGAATCTGGTCGCGGGGATTCCGCTGGGCCGAAACTGGGATGTTGGCGTGCGGCTGCAATATCAGAGTGGCAAACCCGAGCCGGTGCTCGGCGAAGCCGTGGTCCGCAATGCGGGATACGCGAGGTTCGATGTCCGGTTTGACAAGCACGCCGCGTGGCGCAACTGGATTCTGGATTTCTATGTCGACATCACCAACGTCGCTGTGATGCCCGAAGAGATCGAGGCCAAGCAGACGATCCGCTACGTGTTGCCTACCGCCGGCGTGCGCGGCCGCTTCTAGGAGAGATTCGATGAATGACTCGACGATCGATGGTCAGCTGCTCGGGCTCATGCTGCGCGGCGGCTCGCGCTGGGTATTGTGGCTCCTCATCGCGCTCAGCGTGGCCGCCCTGGCGGTGGCCGCCGAGCGCCTCTGGTTCTTTGTCCGCGAGCGGGTCCCGGCCCGGCGATTGAGCGCGGCGCTGCAGGCGCTGCACGACGGCAACGTCGGTCGAGCGGTCACCCAGCTCAGCGGCCAGCGCTCGATGGCAGCCGCCGTGGCGCGGGCCTGCCTCGAGCATGCCACGGCGAGCCCGACCGTTGTCGACGATCATCGGATCGCCGCGGTCGAGCGCCAGCGGTTGCGCTACGAGCACCGGCTGGCGTTTCTCGGAACGCTCGGCAACAACGCACCGTTCATCGGCCTGTTCGGTACCGTGCTCGGGATCATCCGCGCGTTTCACGATCTGGCCGTCAGCTCGCCTGCGGGCACGCAGGTCGTGATGTCGGGCATCGCCGAGGCGCTGGTCGCGACCGGGGTCGGCTTGCTCGTCGCGCTGCCTTCGGTGGCGCTGTACAACGCGTTCTCTCGCCACATCGAGGCGACGACCAGCGGCGCCGAATCCACCGTCCGCGAGATGCTCGCGGTGCTGCGTGGCGATACCGAAACCGCGGCGCGGCGCTCGCTGCCGTTCGTCGGAGCCCGGTGATGGCGGCGACCGTGCGGCGGCGCGGCATGATCACCGAGATCAACGTCACGCCGCTCGTCGACATCATGCTGGTCCTGTTGATCGTCTTCATGCTGACCGCACACGTGATGGCCAGGCGCGCGATCGAGGTCGAGTTGCCGCGCGCGGCGACCAGCACGGCGCTGCCGCCGACCACGCTCGTCATCACGCTCACCGCTGAAGGCGCGCTGCACCTGGGCGACGATCCGGTCACGCCCGACGCGCTGCGCGCCGCGATCACCAGGGCCGTCGCCGCCGACGCCAGGACGCAAGCCGAGGTGGTCGGTGACAAGCGCGTCGCCCACGGTCGGGTAGTCTGGGTGCTCGACACCGTCAAGTCGCTCGGCATCACGCAGTTCGCGATCCAGATCGATCCATCGGCGATCGTCCCTCCAGGGGCATCTGGAGGCGGTGGGTGATCTTCGATGTACGACTCTGGATCTGCGTCGCCGCGTCGCTCGTAACCCACCACGTGCTGTTGCGCGCGCTCGATCAACCACCCGCGCATGACCCGGCGCCCCCGCTACGGATTCAGGTTCAGCTGACCGCGCCACCATCAGAGCCGGCACCGGAATCGCCATCGGTCAGGCCTGCCCCCCCGCCGCCAGAGCCGCCACCGCCACGCATCGTGAGTCGCGTGCATCCGCCGGTGAGCCGCGCACGGCCCACCGCAGAGCGCACGGCCCCGCCGCCGGTCACGGACGCGACACCGCCGGCCGATGCGTCGCTGGTGTCGGGCTCCGACGAGCGACCGCGGTTTGGGGTCTCGATGGAGTCGGTGTCCAGGGCCGGCAACGGCCCTGCCATGCGGGTCGGAAGCCCCGCGGGTGGCGGCTCGGGCGGCGGCAGCGGCGCCGCAACGCCCCCCGCGGCAGTGCTTCCGGTTGCGGTGGCAGACGTCACGAGAATGCCGGTTCCCCACGGCCGGTGCGCGGGGAGGTACACCGACGAGGCTCGCGCGGCGGCGATCGAAGGCGTGGTGGTCATGGACCTCGTCGTCGATGCCGAGGGCCGGGCACGCGACATCACCGTGGTCGAGTCGCAGTCGCACGGCCTCACGGAAGCGGCGCTCCGCGCGCTGGCTGCATGCCGCTTCACGCCCGGCGAGCGCAGCGGGGTCGCCGTGGCGGTCCGCGTGCGCGGCTTCAAGGTCAGCTTTCGCCTGCAAGACGCGCCTTGACAGGCATCGCCCGATCCGAGCTGCCGTGTGATCAGGCTCCGCTCACGCGCCGATGCGCAGGAGGAATGCGTCGAGCTCTGCCGTCGACAACTTGGCGTTGTCTTCGATCTCGACTCGGCCGCTGAGAGGTGGCTTCATTTCTATCTATCCGCGGTACTACGGGTTACTAGGACCGGGCGATCATGGTCTACACGCACGTGTCCGACCTCGGTTCAGCTTCCGGGCCATCTCGCGGGTGCGCGAAATGAGGCCGCCAGCGTGAGCATCACCGCGTGCGGGTTGGCGCGGCGGATCCTTCGGTGGACGAGGCTACCAAACACACACCGGATGCCGTGGTAGCGCTGGCAACGACGAGTAAGCGGGTCGAGGCCGCGCCGACCTCTAGCCGAACGAGAATCTCGCAGTCGCGCTCCCCGTGGCCCACTGCGACTGTGGTGATTGGTGATCACTTGGCGGTGTGCGAGGTGTCACTGTTGTGGCGATTTCACCGACCACGAGGGGCCCCGATATCAGCCGCACCTACAGTGCACGATATAACCACATTCACGTCCAGACATTTGCGATGACATCATCGAGTCTGTCTATCAATGATGACGATTTATCGAGTATGCTAGATGACGATTTGATCGTAACCTGTCGAAGCTGCTTTCTGGAGGGCCGCGCAATGGCTTGCACTTCTGTACGAACGTTGATGCTCATCGTATTCGCGACTCTTGGTTGCGGTCACCCCACCAACCCCGATGCGACGGTGGACGCGGTCGTCGGCACGAACCCTCTCGCCGATAGCGGATCTTCTGTGGATAGCCCCCCCTGCGGTCTGGTGACGTGCGCGTCCGAGAACGCCACGTGTGGACCGATCGGCGATGGCTGCGGCGGCGTGATCGATTGCGGTAGCTGCACGGCGCCCGCGACGTGCGGTGGCGGCGGCACACCGTTCACGTGCGGGGCCGGCGACGGCAGCACGTCGTGCACGCCACGCACGTGTGCGCAGACCTCCGCGGAATGCGGCGTGATTGCGGACGGCTGTGGTGGCCTCACGCCGAGTTGTGGCACGTGCCCGTCCGGCCAGACGTGCGGCGGAGGTGGCGTGGCCAACCAGTGCGCGGGCTCGGCCTGCACCACCGGCCTGTGCAACCAGCAGATGGCGTGCACGGCGACCACCAAGACCACGATCACCGGAACGGTCACCGCACCTGGGCACGCCGATACGGCGACGTGGGGGACGCCCGACCCGATCTATGGCGCGTTGGTCTACGTCCCGAACGGCAGCGCGGGTGCGCCGAGCTACGGGGTCACGAGCTTTCCGTCGGGCGTGTCGTGCGACAGTTGCACCACGCTGGTGTCCGGTTCGCCGCTGGTCGGCGCTGTCACGGGCGTGGACGGCACGTTTACGATCAACAACGCACCGTGCGGCACCAACATCCCGCTCGTGATCCAGCTTGGGCGGTGGCGCCGTCAAATCACGATCCCGAGCGTTGCGTGCTGCGCCACCTCGACGCTCACCAACACGCAGACTCACCTCCCTCGCAACCACACCGGTGAGTCAGGTGACGTGCGCAGTGATATCCCGCTCATGGCGTTCAGCACCGGTAACGTGGATACGCTGCATTGTGTGCTTCGCAAGATCGGCATCGACGACCAAGAGTTCTCCAATCCGAGCGGCACCGGCCGTATTCGGTTCTATCAAGACAACGGTGCGCTGATCAACGCGACGACCCCCGCGGCGACCTCGCTCTACGGGAGCCAGTCCGAGCTCGCCAAGTACGATATGACCTTGTTCGAGTGCGTGGGCAGCGAGAGCGCCAAGGCCGTGGCCGACCAGAACCGCATGATCAACTACGCCAATGCGGGTGGGCGCGTGTTCGCGACCCACTACAGCTATGTGTGGTTGACCAACAACGACGGCACGAACAGCACGAGCACCGCGCCCAAGCCGTTCGATCAGACAGCGACCTGGAAGGTGGGCCAGGGCGAAGTTGGCTCGACGATCGGCGTCGTCGACACGTCGCTACAGGGCGACCCGTCCACCCAGACCCGGCGGACCGCGTTCTCCAACTGGCTGGTCGGCGTTGGCGCGTCCACCACGCCCGGACAGATCCCGGTGAACGTCGTGCGCCACGACTTCGACGCCGTGAGCGCGGGGGCCGCGACCGCGGCGGGCACTCCGGCACAGCAGTGGCTCTACACGAACAAGACGGTCGACCCCAACGGGTTCGACGGCCCGCTCCACTACACCTTCGATACCCCGGTGTCGTACGCGCCCGACCCCGCGCCGACGACGCAGTGCGGGCGCGTATTGTACAGCGACTTCCACGTCTCCGACGCAAAGGTTGGTGCGTCCAAGTCCAAGTCGAGCACGTGGTTCCCCAACGAGTGCACCGACGGCGTGATGTCGGCCCAGGAGAAGACGCTCGAGTTCATGCTGTTCGATCTCGCATCGTGCGTGGGTCCGCCGGCCGGAGGAATCTGCGCGCCCAAGACCTGCGCCGACCTCGGTTACAACTGCGGCCAGGCCGGCGACGGCTGCGACGATGGCACCGTGCTCGACTGTGGCACCTGCCCGTCGGGCCAAACCTGCGGCGGCGGCGGCGCGGGTGTGTGCGGCCAACAGACGTGCACCGCGCGGACGTGCGCGACCGCGGGCGCCCAGTGCGGGATCATCGGGGATGGCTGCGGCAGCACGGTGGACTGCGGCACGTGCTCGTCCGGGGAGACCTGCGGCGGTGGCGGCACTCCCAATCAATGTGGCCTGGTGATCTTCTGATCGAGGCAGTAGAGCGGTCGTGATGCTCGGGACGACGATGGGCGCCGACCTACGTCGGGCTTGAGCTCGCGCGGCTGGCGCTCGACCTCGTCGTCAATGCCGAGGGCAGGGCGCGCGACATCCGCGTGGTCGAGGCGCTGTCCCACGGCCTGCGGAAGCCGCGCTCCGGGCGCTGGTGGCATGCCGCTTCACCCCGGGCGAACGCCGCGGGGGCGCCGTGGCCGTCCGTGTGCGCGGCTTCAAGGTCCGCTTTCGCCTTGAAGCCGCGCATGGACGCTTGGTGGACGCCGACGTGGTCTACGGATGGTGATAGATGTCGCCGACGCCGCCCGTAAAGTAGAGATTGTTCGGGCCAGTACCCCACGCGGCGCTCAGGCATCCGTGAGGAGGTATGCTCGTGGCGAGCGGTGTCCATCTACCACTGTTCGCCAGGAGATACAGCGGTGAGTGTGCGCAGCCGATGAGGTACATACCGCTATCAGGGCTCGCCCAGAGCGTATGGCCATTGACCGCCATGGCGGCCTTGCTCCACCTGCCGTCGCCCGTGGAGTGTACGAGCGTCGCGCCGTAAGTGAGGGCGTAGACGTCGCTTGCATTCGTTCCCTGCACGCTGCCGAAGTACTGATCCGTGCCACTCGGCTCCATGGACCACGCGGTACCATTCCATCGCAAGATGGCGCCGTCCGAGCCAACCGCGTAGGCGTTCACGTTGCTGGTTCCCCAGATGGCCTGGAGATCACTGGTCGTCGGGCTGTCCACACGGTCCCAGACGTTGCCGCCCGTGGAGTGCATGATAGCGCCGAACTGGCCGACGGCCCAGATGTCGTTAGCGGAGCTCCCCCAGATGTCGAGCATTTCGGTGGGCGCCGCGTCCACCACCCACGAGCCGTTGCCGGTCGAATGCAGGAACGTGGCATTGTCCCCGGAGCCGTCCGCGGCGACGATGTACACGTCGTTCGCGGCGCTGCCCCAGATCCCGCGGTAGTTCATCCCGGACGCCGTGGGGTTGATCGCGACCCAGACGCCATCGCCCGTCGAATGCAGCAGGGTATCGTTCTGCCCCGCAACGTAGATGTCATCGGGGCCGCTCCCCCAGATGTCCATGAGCGGCCGCGAGGTCTCACTTGGTTGCAAGGTCAAGAAGTCGACCACAGCAGCGTCGCGCGGGTATCCTGCATCGACGACACACGTGCGCCGAACAATGTCGCACGTGTAGCCCTGGGTGCATGGGCAGGGACGGTGCTCGAGCGCGATCGAGGGCTCGCATCCGACGGCGCATATCACCACAAGCAACACAGGCGGTTTCATCGCTGGCTCTTTCTGATGTTCTCGAGCTACTCGTCCGTCGCAACGGCCCATCTCGCGCTACAGTACGCGCAGGAATGCGACGAGGTCGGACTTGTCCTGCGCTGACAGGTGGAGCTCGAATCGAGCGTCGTAGAAGCTCACGACCTCGGTGAGGTCGGTGGCGGTGCCGTTGTGGAAGTACGGCGCGCGCCCGGCCAGCCCGCGCAGGCCGGGCACTTTGAAGCGGCCGATGTCCTTCCACTTGCCTGTGATCAAGGCGCGGCCTGGGTCGGTGGTCTGCCTCGTCTCGTCCGAGAGCTTGCTGCGCAATGTGTAGAGCGGCAGATCAGCCGCGCGGCGCGCTCCGCTGGCGATGCCGATATCGAACAACGCTGTCACGGAGTGACTCCCGGCGTTCGGTGCGTTGTGGCAGAACGAGCACGTGACCGTCAGCGTGGTCGGGGTTCCGAACGATGCCTCGTCGTTGAGCCCCGATACGCCGGAGACCTGAAATGTGCGCGTGTTGAACAGCGCTTGGCCACGCGCCACGGCCTGGCGCGGTGCGCTGTCTTCCGCAGCGGACCACGCATCGTAGAGATCGAACACGTACGGTGTGAACGGCGCATGGGTCGCGCTGTCGCCGAACACGTCGTTGATGCCGATGTAGAACACCTGGTCACTCAACGGGTGTGGGCCACCACGAGCCTCGGCGGCGTCGAGCGGACCTAGGTCAGTATCGCGGCTCTGCGCGGTGTGAAGCGTGAGCGCGAGCTCGACGATGGCCGCAGCTGTGGGGGCGTCGAGCGGATCGCCCTGGGCGTACATGACGTTCGCGTCGCTCGCCTGCTGCTGCAGAAGCTCGCTGAGCGTCTTGCCGGCTGAGACCTCGCGGCCGTCCCACATGATCGTGCTGAGCAACCTGAGGTTGGTCGTTGGCAGCGGACGACGGAACAGCGATAGATCGGCGGCGCCGGCGTGCCCGTAGGGGTCGTCCACGTCGGCCAGCACGAACTCGGAGACGGGCGGCATCGGCAGCCCGACGCGGATCACGCCGCGGGTCAGGAGCATGCTGTAGGCGGTACGGCGCTTGTCGAGTGTCGACACGTCCGCGTCCGGTGAGTTCGCGCCGTCGACCGGACGGAACACCGCCGCCAGGCCGAGCGGGTCGGCGACCTGACCGCCCGCGGTGGCGTCGAACACGCGACGAAGCTGGTCGGGAGTCAGGGACCAACCTGCCGTGGGCAGGTGGCAGGTGACGCAGCGCCGGCCGTTGGTGCCGAGATCGCGGAAGAACGGGTTGGCGAGGTCGATCTGGGAGAGCGAGCTCACGGTCGTGAGCGCGCCCGTCGCGTCCGGAACGCTGAGCTCGTTGGGCAAGACACCGTCGGAGTCGTACTCCAGCATGTCGATCGCCGGATCGTCGATCGACAGATGCAGGACACAGGTGTCATGAGCCTCGTCGCAGGTATAGCCTGCCGCACACGGGCATGGACGGCTGTCCAGCGGGAGCAGGTGCTCGCATCCGGTGGTGACGCCCAGAACCAACAAGATGCATGCTACCGAGCGAGTGTTCTGCAAGTGGCGCGCTTCCTTCATGTTGCCTATCTCCCGCATCCAACAAATCACAGCACCGGTCCCACCGCCTGTCATCCCGATCGGCCCCGAACAGCTTCGGGACCGATCGGGACGGCCACGCCCTCCTGTCTACGCACATGGGGTGCCCACCACCACCCATCCCGATCAGCCCCGAGCAACGTCGGGACCGATCGGGACGCCCCTCGCCTTCCTGTGTACGCAACGAGCCAACCCCGCGATCCGGACGAAACCATCGACATGTTCGCCGGCCACAGGTAGTCCAGCACGTGTAGGTCGATCGCCGACCCTGGGGGAGGGGCTTATACCGACACTCGTGACTGTACGATATCTAACAGACGTACATGGGGCTCGTATTCGATGAGATGAGTAGAGAGATTTCTCCGTCCAAAACCGGGCCGCCGGTCGTTGGAGGCCAAGCACGCAGAACATGGCGATCGAACTGACAGCGCGGCTTGCGCCCGGCGATCCCTGGCTGGAGGCCTTTCACCAGGGACGTAGAACCACGATGGCGGACGTTTACCATGACCACTTTGCAACGGTCGCGGCGGCGGTGGGGCGCGTGGTCACCGGCGCCGACAAGGAGACTGTGATCCACGAGGTGTTCTTCAAGCTGCTGTCGTCGCCCGACCACCGGCTGCGGTTCCAGGGCGGCTCGTTCGGTGGCTGGATCGCCACGGTGGCGCACAACCAGGCAATCGATCACGCGCGGCGGCGGAGGCGCGAGGTGCCCGCCGACGGCCTCGTCGAGCACATGGCGAGCGGTGAAGCGCCGGGCGACGCGGCGACCGCGCGGGTGTTGATCGAGCGATTTCGCGACAGGCTGCCCGAGAAGTGGCGCCCCGTGTTCGATCTATGCTTTCTCCGCCAGATTCCGCAGCGCGACGCTGCGGCCGCGCTCGGGGTGACGAGGACCACGCTCGCGTATCAATACCTCCAGATCCGCGCGCGGCTCCGGAGGTTCCTCGTGCCGCGAACGGAGGCACCATGACATCGTGTCTGTCGCGCCCGCTGGTCGATCGTCACTTCGCCGGCCAGATCGCGCCGAGCGACGAGCGCGCGCTGCGTGTCCACCTGCCGACGTGCGGGGTCTGCCGCGAGCGCTACGATTGCTACCTCATACTCGCCGAGCTCGATCGCGGCGTGCCGGCGATGCAGGACCGGCTCGCGCGCGGGCTGGGCCTGGCACCGCGGCGGCGACCGTGGTCTCATCCGCTGGGCGTCGCCTTGGCCCTCGCCGCGGCGCTGGTCGCGCTGTCGCTGTGGTGGCCAGCCCCGCCGTATGTCCCCCGCGGCAGCGCGGGCATGGACACCAGTCAGGCGCTGTACGTGTACCGCATTGCCCCGGGCGGCACGCCGCAGCCAGTCGTGAATGGTGTGATCGGCGACCGCGACGAGCTCGCGTTCGCGTACCTGAACCGCGCCGGGTGGCACAGGCTCCTGGTGTATGCGGTCGATGAAACCGCGCGGGTGTACTGGTATCACCCCGGATGGACTGACGCGACCACCGATCCGGTCGCAGTCCGGATCAGCACAGGAGTCGAGCGCATCGAGCTTCCGGAGGCGATCGCACAGCCAGTACCGCGCGGCCGGCTCGAAATCCATGCCGTGTTCACCGACGATCCCGTGACCGTGCAGGCGATCGAGCACGGGACGCGCCCGGGGCGGGCCGTGGAAGTCATCGTCCCGATCCAGGTGACAGAACAGGAATCGCCATGACGCGCCTGAGCATTGCGCTGATCATCGCGCTGGTGTCGCTGACCGCATCACACGCACGCGCAAATCCCGGCGTGGTCGCCGTGATCGTCGGCGCCAACACGAGCGTGGACACCGAGCTCCCGACGCTCCGCTATGCGGATGACGACGCGATTCTGTACTGGGAGCTGTTTCGCCAGCTCGGCGCCACCACGTTCTTGCTCGCCCGACCGGACGACAATACCCGTCGGCTACACGGCGACGCGATCGTCGATGCCCGACCACCGAGCCACGTCGAGTTGATGCGTGCGATCACCAAGGCCGCCGCCGCGGTCGCCGGCGCCCGGGCCAGCGGCGTTGCGACGGCGTTCTACTTCATCTATGCCGGACACGGCAACGTGCGCGACGGCCAGGCCTATCTCGGGCTCGAAGACGCACGGCTGACGGGGATAGAGTTGGAGCGCTCGGTGCTCGGCGTGGTGTCGGCCGATCAGATGCACGTGGTCATCGATGCGTGCTACTCGGGGCTCTTGGCCCGTACGCGCGGCCCCGGCGGCGAGCGGCGCCCTCTGCGCGGATTCAGCGGGCTCCAGGGCCTCGCCAGCGACGATCGGATCGGCCTGCTGCTGTCGACCTCCTCGGCGCGCGAGAGCCACGAATGGGAGGGCTTCCAGGCCGGTGTGTTCAGCTACGAGGTGCGCTCGGGGATGTACGGTGCCGCCGACGCCGACGGCGATGGCTACGTGAGCTACGGCGAGATCGCGGCCTTCGTTGCGCGCGCCAACGCCGCGATCCCGAACGAGCGATTTCGCCCGGACGTCTACGCGCGTCCGCCGCACGGCACCGACCGTCTCCTGGACCTCCGGGACGCGCTGCACCGGCGCGTCGAGATCGACGGCAAGCGGGCGGGGCACTACACGCTCGAGGACGACCTGGGCGTTCGCGTCCTGGACTTCCATAATGCGGCCGACCAGAGCGTCGCGATCGTCCGCCCGGCGGGTCACCGCGACCTGTTCCTGCGACAGGTCGATAACAACCAGGAGTATCGTCTGGTCGCTGACGCCAAGGACGTACTGACGATCGAAGACCTCGATGCGGGCGCGCCGCACATCACATTGCGGGGAGCGGCTCACGAGTCATTCAGCCGGACGTTCCTGCTGCAATTCGACCAGGACGTCGTGCGCCGGTTCGGTGCTGGTCCAGAAACCGATCCCCCGAACGTGGAGGGCGCGATGCAACATGGGTGGCGACCGACGTCCGCCACGGGCGTTGGTTGGCGGCGCCCCGCTGCCGTGATCGCGCTGGGTGTGGGCGGCGGTGCGTCACTGGCCGCGATCGGCTTGGTGCTCTCTGCACGAAGCTTGCGCGGTGGCCTGAGCGTTGACGAGTCACAGGCAAGCGTGGCGGCGCGCAACGCCAAGATCGGGGTCCGCAACTCGGCGGCGGAGATCTGTGGCGGGATTGCCGCCGCAGCGCTCGTGACCGAGGTGGTCGTTGTGCTCTGGCCCACCGCACGTGCTCGACCCGTGGGGCTTGCTGCGATTCGGCCAGCCGCCGGGACCACGCTGTTGACCCTCAGCGGGCGGTTTTGACTCCGGCTGCAACGACTGCGTGTGTCATGCGCACTACTCCACGCCGACGACCCAGATCTGCGCCGGCGTACCGTTGCAACGCCACATCTGCATCGTGGCCCCGTCGAACGGGTTTGCGCCCGGGACGTCGAGGCATTGCCTCGCTGGGTAGGTTAGGTGTCCATCACCGGTCGTGTCTCCGAGGCGCTCCGGTCGCGCGGACCGTCGGAGGACGGGCTCATCAGATCCGGAGCTCGCTCCACCCCGAACAGCGTCTTCAGGTATGCCTGTTGTGCGGCGAGCCCGCGCCGGCTGAGGTAGGCACGCCCGCGGGGCAACGCGCGGATCGCGTGATGCCATACCAGGCGCGGTCCGATCGTCAGCACCGGATACCACGGCAGGGTCCACGGTGACAGGCCGAGCGCGCGCATGCCACGCGCGCCGAGGAACGCCCGCGCGATGCTGAGGTGCTTGGCGCGATTCCAGTGGCCGCGCAGCCACGCGGCGTTCGCGTACCGCCGCGCGAGCGGCTCGTCTTTGAGCGCACGGCCGAGCTGCCGGCTGGTCTCGTCGGGCGGCGCCTGCGATAGCAAGTTGTGATACAGCGCGATCTGGGCCTCGAGCTCGGTGTCGTGCAGCCAGCGCGGTTCGACCCCCATCAGCCACCCGATGTAGCGCCACAGGTGCATCACCGCCGCCCCCTCGCCGGGCGTGATCACGACGCCGAGCGCGCGCTGACCGATCAGGTACATGACCGAGAACGCGAGGTAGGTAGCATGCATGTCGCCCTGGTTCACCGGGACGCCGTCGCGTCCGGCGTCCCACACCGGCAGCGCGGCGACGTGGCGGCGCACCATGGCGTGGATCCACCGCACCTGCAGCGTGCTCTGGTATCCCGGCGCGCCGCGCGCCATTCCGCCGGGCCGCGTGCAGTCGATCCACCACTTCGTGGTCTCGGCGAGCCGGCGCGCAGGCCCGGTCTCGAGCGCGCCGGTCAAGACCAGCGTGCGGTTGATCGCCGATGCCTGGTATCCGCCGAGCAGGCTCAGGTCGCGCAGCACGTTCATGCCGACGAGGCCCGAGATGCCGGTCACGCGCGCGCCCTCCTGGAGTCGGTTCGCGTCGACCCAGGTGGGCATCGCCTCTACCGCGGTGAAGAACGTGCGCAGCGGTTCCGGCGCATCGGGCACGCGGGCGATCCCGTGCCGCACCGCCGCATCGAACAGGGGGCGTGTGCGGCCCATCCCCTCGGCCACCATCCAGGCGACCAGCCGGTCCATGGGCTCGTCGCCGTGTAGCAGCGACTCGCCGATCGCTTGCCAGCGCTCGGGCGTCGGCTCGGGGTCGCCTGGCAGCGTGCGGCGCAGCGACGCGGCGATCCGCCGGGCGGTCTCGACGTCCGCACCATGGCGGCTCGGGATCGGCGGTCGGGGCGCAGGGGGCTTGTCCATGGCCCCACGCTAATGCGAGTGTTTACTCGCGTTCAACTCGCCTCGAGGTCGCATGCGGAAGACACCATCGCAGCAGCGCTCCCGCGACATGGTCGAGACCGTCGTCCAGGCGGCCGCGCTCGAGATCGGCGAGCGCGGTCTCGACGCGACGACGACCAACCACGTCGCCGCCCGGGCGGGGGTGAGCATCGGTTCGCTGTACCAGTACTTCGAGACCAAGGACGCGATCGTCGAGGCGGTGATGCAGCGCCACGCAGAGCGCCTGCTCACCGCGGTCGCCGCGAGCTTGCGCACGCAACCAGGCGCCGAGCTGCGGACCGTGACGCGCCGGGTGCTCAAGACGGTGTTCGACGCCGTCGCCGCCGATCCCACGCAGCGCGAGCTGGTTCGCCACTGGCACCGGCTCCGCACCGGCCCCACGTTCCGGGCCCTCGAGCAACGGATGCTGGAGCACGGCAGCATGTACCTGCTGCGGCACCAGGTCGACTACCGCATCGCGGATCTGCCGGCCGCGCTGTTCGTGGTGATCAACTCGCTGCACTACACCGTCGCGCACTACATGAGCCTCGACGCACCGCTGCTCACGCAGCGCCAGGTGATCGATGCGCTGGCCGACATGGTGAGCGCCTATCTGCGCTCGGGTGGGACGCGCGTCGCGCGTGCGTCCACGGCGAGGAAACGGGGTCGGCGGCGCGCCGCCGCCGAGGGGGCGACCACCAGAGGCCGGCGACGAGATCGATCATGATGTCATCGCGCATCGATGCAGCCTGGCGATCGTTCTGTGTGTCGATGCTGCGCATATGCCGATCTCGCTACGCGCTGCAGTTAATGTGTATCCGACTGGCGGACATGAAGTGGTGCGAGCTGTCATAGTGGCCCTGCGATGGGGCACTTGGAGCTGTTCGCCCAGCGGACGTTCGCCGAGGAGACGGAGCGCATCACGGGCGATCCGGCCAAGCGCTCGATGAATTCGGCCGCTGGGTGGCGCCACGACGACCACTCGACTGGGTGCTGAGCATGCTAGAATATCTACCGATGTCGATGCCGACGCGTCAGGAGCTGCTCTCGAGGTTTGGCAAAGTCGACGATCCCGAGATCGAGGCTCGCCGGCAGCACATCCTCGAGGTGTTGCTCGAAGCAAGCCCCCACAAGCAGCAGCAGCTTCGGCAGGAAGGTCGGCTGACCGAGGCGCGCGCGGCCGTGCGCCGGGTGCTCGTCCGCCGGCAGCTCATGCTGGCCCAGGGCGATGACGCGCGGATCGAGGCGTGTACCGATCTCGCGACCTTGGAGCGCTGGCTCGACCAGGCCATCACGGCGCTCAGCGTCTCGGACGCGCTGGCATAGTCGGGTCGCGGGCGCGGGTGGTTGTCGCGCAACGGGGCTTCCTTTTCCGTTCGCCATCCTGGAAAATGCGTGCCATGCGGATCCTCGGGGTTGTCCTGCTCGCCGCGCTCGCCACGCGGGCAGATGCGCGCAGCGCGACCGGCTATCGCGGCGGCCAGAAGTTGAAGGTGCAGGTCGTCGAGGTCGGCGGCGCGCAGGTCGAGGTCAGGACCGCGAAGGCGTTCAAGGTGATGGCCAACGCCGCGCGCAAGGCAGGCGTCAAGCTCGCGGTTCGCAGCGGCTTCCGCAGCCACGCCAAGCAAGCCAGGCTGTACCGCCAGTACCGCCGTGGGACCGGCAACCTGGCGGCGCGACCGGGTTACTCGCAGCACGAGAGCGGGCGCGCGCTCGACCTGGTGGTCACGCGCGAGCAGACCTATCAGTGGCTGATCGCACACGCCAACGCGTTCGGGTTCCATCGAACCGTGCGCGGCGAGCCGTGGCACTGGGAGTACGTCGGCGACGCGAGCCAGACGGCCGTCGAGCTCGGCATTGCTGCCGCGCCCGCTGCCGTGGGTGCGGACGACCACGGCGAGCATCCGTGCACGCATGAACTTCGATTCGTGCGGCCGACCGCACCGGCCGCCGACGAGGCGCAGTCGCCGCCGACGGAAGATGAGCCGACGCCGGACGACGAGGCTTCACCGGGAGCGTGACGCCGCGGGGGCGGCGCCCCAGCGCGCCAGTCCACTCGAGCGCGGGCGCATAGCATAGATCGACCGGTTCGGCGGCTCCGCCAACTGTGACGATCCGCGCGTTCGTCGTCGCGTTTCCTCGCAGGCGACAGCCGGGGGAGTGTAGTACAAGCGCTCGACGAGGTTATGCGAGACGAGATCAGCGACAGGTTATCCAGGCCCGGACGGGCGTTCGATGTCATCGGCTACGGCGAATCTTCGATCGACGAGGTCTGGGTGGTGCCGACCGCGCCCGACTGGGGCGGCAAGTCGCGGGCAACGCGGCGCGAGCGGCTGGGCGGCGGCCAGGTCGCGACTGCGATGGTCGCGTGTGCCCGGCTCGGCCTGCGCGCCAGCTATTGCGGGGTGGTAGGCGACGACGACAACGGCCGCGAGGTCCTGGCCGGCCTCACCGCGGAGGGCGTCGACGTGAGCGCGGCTCGCGCGCTCGCGGGTGGCGTCACGCGCGCGGCGCTCATCCTGGTCGACGAGCGCAACGGCGAGCGCACGATCATCGAGCACAACCACGCACGGGTGAGCCTCTTGCCGCACACGCTCCCACCGCAGCTGGCGGAAGCGCGCATCCTGCACCTCGACGCGACCGACCCTCCGCGGGCGCGCGAAGCGGCACGGCGGGCGCGCGCCGCCGGCGTCGTGGTGTCGCTCGACGTCGATCAGCCGGCGCCCGGGCTCGACGAGCTGCTGCCGCTGGTCGACATCTGCATCGCGTCGCGCGGGCTGCCGGAGATGCTCACCGGCGAAGCAGATCTCGAGCGCGCGCTCCGCAAGCTCGCCCAGCGGACGCAAGGCCTGGTCGGCTGCACGCTCGGCCCGGACGGCGCCGCGCTGCTCGACGATGGTCATCTGCTGCTGTCGCCGGCGTTCGCCATCGACCCGATCGATACCACCGCGTGCGGCGACACCTTCCGGGGCGCGCTCCTGGTCGCGCTCGTCGAGGGCCAGAAGCTCCGCCACGCGCTGCAGTTCGCCAACGCCGCCGCCGGGCTCAAGACGCGCGACCTCGGTCGTCGTGGCTGCCCGCACCGGGCCGCGGTGGACGCGCTGCTCGCCCGTCAGTAGCCTCGGGGCCGCGACCTCGTCGTCGATCCCGGGCACGCGACCTCATCGTGGTCGAGGCGCGGTCGCTGGATCGGACCGTACACGATCCGGCCGTTTCGCCGATTCGTCTAGCGCATGACCCATCGGTTCCCAGGTTATCGCGTAGTTCAGCTGCTCCATGCGAGCCCCCGGTCGGTGGTCGAGCGGGCGGTTGGTGCCGATGGCGAGACCGTGGTGATCAAGCAGCCCGCTGGCGAGTTTGTCGTAGTCGAGGCGGTGCGGCGCGTGCAGTACGAGCACGACCTGCTGTGCCTGCTGCGTGGCGACGGCGTTGTCGATACCCGCGGGATCGCTCGCGACGGTGGCCACATCGCGCTGATCACGGAGAGCTTCGGATCGGCCCTCTCGACCTCGATCGCGGACCGCCGGTTCTCGCTCGGCGATGCGCTGGACGTCGCGATCGCGCTGGCACGGACCCTCGGCCGAGTCCACGCGGCCGGTGTGGTGCACAAGGACGTCAACCCGCAGAACATTCTCTACGACCCGGTCACCCGGACCACCAAGCTCATCGACTTCGACATCGCATGCTGGGCCCGGCCCGGCAGTCCGGAGCTCGTCGCATCGACGGCGCTCGAAGGAACGCTGGGCTACCTGGCACCGGAGCAGACCGGACGGATGGATCGGCGGGTCGACGCGCGCACCGACATGTATTCGCTCGGGCTCACGCTGTACGAGCTGTTCACCGGCCAGCGCGCGTTCGAAGGTGACGACGCGCTCGCGCTCGTCCATGCGCACCTGGCGCAGCAACCACCGCGCATCGACGCGGTCGATCCTACGATCCCGCGGGTGATCGCCGACATCGTGGCTCGGCTGGTCGCGAAGGCGCCGGAGCAGCGATATCAGACCGCGACCGGCCTGGGCGCCGACCTCGAGCGTTGTCGGCGCGAGCTCGCCGCCGGCCTGATCCCGCCGTTTGCGATCGGCCAGCGCGACGTCTCGAGCCGGCTCGAGTTCTCGGCGCGACTCTACGGACGCGACGCCGAGGTCCGCGCCTTGCGCGCCGCGCTCGCCCGCACGTCGCGCGGCGCGGTGGAGACCGTGCTGGTCTCGGGATACTCGGGCGTCGGCAAGTCGTCGCTCGTGCGCGAGATCTATGCGGCGGTCACCGCCGCGTGCGGCTACGTCGCGTCGGGCAAGTTCGAACAGCTTCACCGCGACGTGCCCTACAGCGCCGTCGTCGCGGCGCTCGACGAGCTGATCGCACAGATCGTCGCCGACCCGGCGCTCGACCGCTGGCGCACCGACATCGCCATGGCGCTTGGCGACGATGCACCGCTCGTTCGTTCGGTGCTGCCGGCGATCGAGCGCGTGCTCGGCGCTCAGCCGCTCGCTGCGGCGCTCGATCCAGCCACCGCGCAGCGCCGGCTCGCCGTGGCGCTGTCACGGCTCGTGCAGGTGTTTGCGCGCAAGCAGCATCCCCTCGTGGTGTTCCTCGACGACATGCAGTGGTCGGATGCGGCGAGCCTCCAGCTGCTGACCAGGCTGGCGACCTCGGACGACACCGAGGCACTCCTGATCATCGCAGCGTACCGCGACAGCGAGGTCCACGCGGCGCACCCGTTCGCGCTCGCGTTGCGAGACTACGAAAAACGCGGTGCGAAGATCTCGCGGATCAAGCTGGCGCCGCTCGAGCTGTCCGACACCGCCGAGCTGGTCGCGGATGTGCTCCGCGTGACGCCCGATCAGGTCGCCGAGGCGGCCACGGTGATCTGGCGCAAGACCGAGGGGAACCCGTTTTTTATCCGTCAGTTCCTGCGCGCGTTGCACGAGGAGAGCTACATCACCTTCGATCCGCGCGCGAACGCGTTCACGTTCGATGCGTCGGCGATCGAGCGCGCCGAGATCACCGAGAACGTGGCCGACCTGCTCGCGCACGAGCTCGGCAAGCTTCCTGCTGCGACCCGCGACGCGCTGGTCACCGCCGCCGCGATCGGCACTCGGTTCGATGTCGCGACACTGGTGACCATCACCGACAGCCCGGCGGCCGCGGTCCAGGCGCTGCTTGCACCCGCGGTCGACGCCGGCATGATCGTACCGATCGCAAAGCTCGCGTACATCGCTCCGGACGTTGTTGGCTGCCCGCGCTACGCGTTCCAGCACGACCGCATCCAGCAAGCTGCGTACGAGGCCGCCCCCACCGCCGCGCGGGAACGGCTGCACCTCGAGATCGGCCGGCAGCTCCTGGTGTCGTGTCGCGCGAGCTCGACGGATGACCGCGATGCGCGCCTGTTCGACATCGTGCACCACTTGAGCCACGGCCGCGCGCTGATCACCGAGGAGGTCGAGCTCGCCGAGTTCGTCGACCTCGTGCTCGTGGCGGCGCGACGCGCTCGGCGATCCGGGGCGTACGACGTGGCCGCCACCTTGTTGCGATCGGCGTGCGCGTCGCGAAGCTTCCGCGAGCACCACGCGGTGTGGTTCGAAGCCCACGTCGGGTTCGCCGAGGCGCTCTCGCTCGGCGGGCTTCATGCCGACGCGCGCGAGATCGTCCGGATCGCGAGTGAGCACGCAACCTCGCGCGAGCGCGCGACCCTCGAGGCGCTCGATCTCACGATCTGCAGCACCCAGGGGCTGATGACCGAGGCCGTCGCGTGCGGGCGCAGGGCGGCAGCGATCCTCGGCGTGGAGCTCCCGGCCGATCTGACGGAGCTCGCCGCGCAGACCGCGGCGGAGCTCGCGATCATCATGGCCGCCGTCGACGCGGCCCCCGTCGAGACCTGGCTCGAGCGACCCGCGATGCGAGATCCTGACAAGCTCGCGGCGATGGCGCTATTCACGAGCTGGTTCGCCGCGGCGTATCAGATCGAGCCACCGCTCATGGTGCTGATCTGCGCCAAGCTGGTCACGTTGTCACTGCAACACGGGAACTGCGGAGCCTCGGCGAGTGGCTACGCGAACTTCTCCATCGTGCTGTGGGCGATGGGGCAATACGAGCTCAGCTTCCGGTTCGCCAAGCTCGGCGTTGACCTGGTGCGCCAGGTGGACGATCGAGCGATCGAGCCAGGTGTTGCCTTCATCTTCGCCGCATTCGCCTCGCCGTGGCGGCGTCCGCTCGAGGACAGCATCGAGCTGCTCCGCGCGACCGTCGGGCGGGCGATCGAAGCCGGCGATCTTGCAAACGCGGGTTACGCCGCGGTGTTCGCGATCGAGTACGCCCTCGTCCGCGGCGCGCCGCTGCCGGAGATCCTCGATGAGGTGGTTCGCTACCGGGCGCTGTGCACCCGGCTCGGCCTGACCGACGTCGGCGTGTGGCTGAGCTGGTTCGCGTGGCACGCGCGGTCGTGGACTGGCACGGAACGAGGCCCGCACGAGGCCGACATCGACTACGTGGCCACCGAACGCGCGCTGGCGACCGCGGCAGGGTCTCCGACGATCCTCACGATCTTTCGGCTCCTCGAGGTCGAGCGGCGCTACTGGCGCGGTGATTTCGCCGGCGCCTTGGAGCTCGCGCGCGTGGTCGTGCCGTTCGTCGTGACCATGCCGGGCAGCATGTTCAACGCGGAGTTCCGACTCTACCATTGCCTCGCCGCGATCGCCGTGGGCGACACCGGTCCCGACGTCGAGGCGCATCGGCGCGACCTCGTGCACTACGCCGAGGGCTGCCCTGCCAACTTCGCGCACATGTCGGCGGTCATCGACGGCGAGCTCGCGCGAAGCCGTGGCGACATCGCGACCGCGTTCATGCGCTACGACGCGGCGATCGATTCGGCCAGCGAGCACGGATTCCTCAAGGTGGAGACGATCGCGCACGAGCTCGCCGCGCGGTTCTGGCTCGAGCTGCACAAGCCAGCGTTCGCCGCCGTCCATCTCGGCAAGGCGCGCGATCTGTGTGCGCACTGGGGCGCGCTGCCCCGCGCGCATGCACTCGAGCAACAGCGGCGCGGGCTGGGGGCGTCGACCGACAACTTCACGACATCGCACTCGAAGTCGGCGATCGCGAGCACGCTCGACTTCGCGACGGTCGTCAAGGCGAGCCAGGCCATCGTGAGCGACATCGTGCTCGACAGCCTGCTCGTGAAGCTCATGGAGATCATGATCGAGAACACCGGCGCGCAGACCGGCGCGATCATCCTGGTGTCGAACGGCGAGCTGTTCGTTCACGCCGCGAAGCAAGCCGGCGCAGCGGTCGCGATCAGCGGCGGCGCGCCGCTCGCAGGCGCTCGCGAGATGTCCGAAGCCATCATCAAGTATGTGACGCGCACCGCGGAGTGCCTCGTGCTCGACGACGCGACGCGACACCCGACGTTCCGCTCGGATCCCCACGTGCGCGACCGCCGGCCGCGGTCGATCCTGTGCGTCCCGATCGTCCAGAAAGACCGCGTGATCGGCGCGGTCTACCTCGAGAACAACCTGCTCGCGGGTGCGTTCACTGCCGATCGACTCGAGGCGGTCGGAATCCTCGTCGCTCAACTGGCAATCTCGATCGATAACGCGGTGATCTTCTCGCGCCTGGAGGAGCTGGTCACCCAGCGCACCCTCGCGCTCACGGAGGCGAACCGGCAGCTTCGCGAGCAAGCGGTCGTGCGCGAGCGCATGGAGTCCGAGCTGCGACTCGCGCAGAAGCTGCAGTCGGTCGGCCAGCTCGCGGCAGGCGTCGCACACGAGATCAACACGCCGATCCAGTACGTCGGCGATAGCGTGGCGTTCCTCCAGGACGGCGTCGCGTCGCTGCTCGGGCTGGTCGATACATACCGGGTGACCGCGAAGGCAGCGCCCGGCACGTTCGACGTCGAGGCGATCCGCGACGCCGAGGACGATTGCAATATCGACTACCTGCGCGACAACGCGCCCGAGGCGTGTGTTCGCGCGCTGGAGGGCATCGATCGGGTGTCGAAGATCATCCGGGCGATGAAGGCGTTCGCCCACCCAGACCAACACGACCAGGCGCCCACCGAGATCAACACCGTGCTTCAGAACACGCTCGTGGTTGCGCACAGCGAGTATCGCGAGGTCGCCGATGTCGAATCCGACTTCGCGGACATCCCGGCGGTTTGCTGCCATGCCGGGGAGGTCAGTCAGGTGTTCCTCAACCTCATCATCAATGCCGCCCACGCTATCGAAGACGCGGTCAAGGGCACGGGCCGCCGCGGCAAGATCTCGATCACCACCCGACTGGATGGCACCGACGCCGTGATCTCGATCCGCGACACCGGCGGTGGGATCCCCGACGCGATCCGCGAGCGAGTGTTCGATCCGTTCTTCACGACCAAGGTCGTCGGCCGCGGGACCGGGCAGGGGCTCGCGCTCGCACGAACCGCGATCGTCGACCGCCACGGCGGTAGCATCGCATTCGAGACCGAGCTTGGCTCCGGTACGACGTTCGTGGTTCGGCTGCCGGTGCGCGGGCAAGCGGTAGCCGTTCTCGCCGGCTGATCGGCGATTTCCACGGAACGTTGGAGGTGGGATCGAGGGCACGGATCGAGCCCGGATCGAGTGCCCGCAAATTGTGCGCGGCAGTGCATGATATGCGCCGCACTCGCCGCGCCGTGCCCGTCGACGTTGGAAGCGAACCTGACGCGCAAAACCTGCGCCCTTGGGACCCAAGACTACAGGGAATGATGAGCACGCTTATGATGCCACGCACGTTGACAAAGTGGGTTATCGACGAATATACCGTTGGATGAGACATCGGCGGAGAATGTGCTCACAGCCATTCAACGCGCGAGCCATTCATTGACAAGTGTGCACACCACACTGCACGGTGGAGGTAGCCATGGGTAAAAGCACGTCTGATTTGAGCCGTCGTGGTTTGCTCTACGCGGTGGCGGGCGTCGCTGGCGCGAACGTCCTGGGCGCCGCCGCCTGGGGCGGTCTGGAGCTGATGGTCAAGGGCGAGACCGTCTGGCACAAGTCCGTTTGCCGGTTCTGCGGAACGGGTTGTGGCCTCCAGGTGGCGATGAGCGGCGGCAAGATCACGGACGTGCGCGGGGACGAGCTCGCCCACAACAAGGGCGTGATCTGCGTGAAGGGCTCCATGGTGCGGGCGCTGCCCTACGTCGAGGGCCGGCTCCTCACCCCCAAGATCCGCCGGGGCGGCCAGCTGGTCGAGGCCAGCTGGGACGAAGCGATGGGCCTGGTGGCCGAGACCTTCAAGCGCACGATCGCCGAATCGGGCCGCGACGCCGTGGCGTTCTACGGCTCCGGTCAGCTCTACACGGAGGAGTCGTACACCGCCAACAAGCTGTTCAAGGCCGGCATCGGCACCAACAACGTGGACGGGAATCCACGCCTGTGCATGGCATCGGCTGCGAACGGATATAATAGTGTCTTCGGCAAGGACGAGCCGCCCGGTAGCTACGAGGATATCGACCACGCGACCTTGTTCTTCCTCATCGGCGCCAATCCGTTCGAGTGCCATCCCCCGATCTTCGAGCGGATTCGACGGCGGCGGGCGGACAATCCAGACGTTCGCATCGTGTGTGTCGATCCCCGCCGGACGCTGACTGCCGAGCGCTCTGACCTGCACCTCGCGCCGGTGCCCGGGACCGACCTCCTGCTGCTCAACTCGATGGCGCAGGTGATCTGCGAGGAAGGCCTGGTGGACACCGCATTTGTCGACAAGCACGTGCGGTTCAGCGACGGCCAGAACACCGTCGACCTGGAGGCGTTCCGCACGTTCCTGGATGCGAGGTACAGGCCGGAGGCGGTCGAGCAGGAGCTGGGGATCTCCGCCCACCAGATCCGTGACGTGGCGTTCTCGTTCGCGCGCGCCAAGGCCACGATGTCGCTGTGGACGATGGGGATCAACCAGCGCACGCAGGGGACGTTCCTCAACAACATGCTGAACGGCCTGCACCTGCTGACGGGGCACATCGGCCGGCCGGGGGCGACGCCGTTCTCCCTGACCGGCCAGCCGAACGCATGCGGCGGCGTGCGCGATACCGGCGCGCTGTCCCACCAACTCCCCAATGGCCGCCTGGTCGCCAATGACAAGCATCGCGCCGAGATGGAGGAGATCTGGAAACTGCCTCCAGGCACCATCTCTCCCAAGCCCGGGTATGACGCCGTGAGCCTGTTTCGCGCCATGGAGGACGACCGGGTCAAGGCCTGCCTGGTGATGTGCACGAACCCGGCGCAGTCGTTGCCTTCCCTCGATCGGTACCGCGCGGGGATGGAGAAGTGCTTCCTGGTGGTCGCAGAGGCGTTTGCAGACAGCGAGACCGCCAAGCTCGCCGACGTGCTGCTGCCCGCGGCGCTGTGGATCGAGAAAGAGGGTGTGATGGGGCAGGGCGAGCGCCGCTACCAGCTCGTCGAGAAGCTGATCGACCCTCCGGGCCAGGCACGCAGCGACCTCCAGATCCTGGTGGATCTCGCCGGTCGGCTGGGTCACGGCGCGGTCATCACGGCGCATACCCCCGAGGAGGTGTGGGACGAATGGCGCAACATCTCCGCCCGGAGCGTCTACAACTTCAAGGGGATGACCCGCGCCCGCTTGCGCAAGGAGCGTGGCCTGCAATGGCCCTGCCCGGACGAGAGCCATCCGGGCACCGTGCGGCGCTATGTCGAAGGCGACGACCCACTTGTGACCAAGGGTGCGGGCATCGAGTTCTATGGCAACAAGGATGACAAGCGCGCGGTGGTCTACCTGCGGCCCTACGTCCCGTCACCGGAGATGCCCACGTCGGAGTATCCGATGCAGCTCACCACCGGGCGCGTGCTGGAACAGTGGCACACGGGGACGATGACGCAGCCGATCGCCGAGCTGCGCACGGCCGCCGGCGACGCCGCGATCGAGATCAACGAGCAGGACGCCTGGCGCCACAAGATCCTCGAAGGCGATATCGTCGAGCTGAGAAGCCGGTACGGGACCATGCAAGGGAAAGCCCGCTTGACGCGCTCGCCTCGGCCCGGAGTCGTGTTCGCTGCGTTCTACGACGCGAAGCTGCTCATCAATCGCGTCGTGACCGACAACGTCGACCCGATCTCCAAAGAACCCGAGTACAAGGTCACCGCCGTCGCGCTCCGCAAGGTGAACTCATGACGCTAGCCACCGTCGACGTCGTCCGCATCCTGGGCACGGTGTTCTGCGTGGTCGGGATCGTCCTGGCATTCCTGGTCGGCCGGCGGCGGTTCTCGGAGCTGTCTTCCGAGCACCAGGTCAGCGTGGGCAACGCGCGGGTATCATCGGCGGCGCTCTGGAAGATCCTCGCGTTCGCGGGCATCGTCATGATGCCGCTGGGGTCCGTGTCGCTCGCCAATTACCACACGTTCGAGACCGTCCACGAGGTCCAGGCGTGCGGTCAGTGTCACGTCATGCGGCCCATGATCAATGACATGCACAATTCGCACAGCCAAACGCTCGCCGCCCGCCACTTCCGCAATGGCTGGATCGCACAGAACCAGTGCTACGAGTGCCACTCTGATTATGGCCTGTCCGGCGGGATCGCCGCCAAGGCGGAAGGCTATCGCCACCTCGCCCGCTACACGACCCACACCTATTCGGAGCCCATCGCCTACCGAGGGCAGTTCCCCAACGACAATTGCCTCAAGTGCCACCGAGGCAAGACGCCGTTCGAAGCCGTGAAGTCCCACCACACGGTCAACGGGCTGCTCGCCGCGAGCACGATGAGCTGCCTGAGCTGTCACGGAATGCCGCATCCGTCGCGCGCGGCGCGGACCCCTGGGTCACCGGAGTACGCCGAGCTGATGAGGGCCGCCGATGAGTGAGCTGCGCCCGGAATCCTGGGCCGTCATGCTCGGCCTGGCCATCAGCCTGTTGTACATCCTGGTGCCCGGACCCTACGAGATGGGCGCGTTCACGTTCATCGCGCAGCCTCTCCTGGGGCTGGCGATCGTGAGCTACGTGATCGAGGTCGTCAAAGACTTGCGCTCGCGCGGCGTCGGGTGAGCGCCCACAAGCTCCTCGACCTCGGCGTGTCCACGCAATCCGCCGTGATCGCGTTCGGCGATTGCTTCTGGTCGACCAGCATCCTCGTCATCTGCACGATCCCGTTCGTGTTCCTGCTCGGCAAGCCGCCGAAGAATTTCAAGGGCAATACCGGCCATTGATCGCGACGCCGAGTCCGACGATTGCCGCGATCTCCCATCCGCGCGCCATCCCGCGATCGCGCTGACGCCGTAGCCACGGCGCGTCTTGGAGTCGGCATTCGTGGTCGCGACGCTCGGACCTTGCCGCGTCGCAGATCGCGGCCGTATTGTCCGTCGAGATGCGCTTGTTCACCCCCATGGTCGCCGTGCTCGCCGCGTGCGGTTCGTCGTCATCTCCACCGCCCACGCGGCCCAGTCCGCCGATCGTCGCTCAACGCGCACCCGAGACGACCCCACCACCGGCTCCGCCGCCGGTCGCAGGCCCGCCGATCGCGCGCACCGTCGACGTGGTGGAGCACCAGTTCGGCGTCGACGTCCCGGATCCGTATCGCTGGATGGAGGGCGCCGACAACGCGGAGTACAAGACGTGGCTGACGGCGCAGGGCGCGTGGGCCCGTGACGAGCTCGCGAAGATCCCCGGTCGCGATGCGCTGCTCGCGCGGGTCCGCGAGCTCGGACTCGGCACGTCGACGGTGGATGGTGTCGAGGCCCGAAATGGCCGCACGATCTACGTGACGACCCCCGAGAACGCAAAGCTCGCGAAGCTTGCGACCCGCGACCACGGCACCGAGCGGATCTTGATCGATCCGGAGCTGCTCGGCGGCGAACAGCACGCGTCGCTCAACGACTTCACGTTGTCTCCGGACGGCATGTACGTTGGCTACGTGATCTCGACCGGCGGCGGTGAGGTCGGGCAGATCCACGTGATGAACGTCGCCACCGGCAAGGAGACCGGGGACGTGATCGATTCGATCTGGGGCGAGTTCTCCCCGCGTTGGCTGCCCGACAGCAAGTCGTTCTTCTACACGCAGTTGACGCCAGCGGCGGCCGGTGGTGATCCGCTGCAGAACATGATCGCGCGCCACCACGTGCTCGGTACACCAGCCGCCCAGGACGTCACCGTGATCGGGCGCGAGGCCGATTCGACGTTCCCGATGGTGCCCCAGTCGTTCCCGCTCTTGAGCTGCGATCCGACGTCTTCGTGGGTGGTCGCGGAAGCCGCTGCCTCCGACGGCGTGCGACGGGTGGCGGTCGCGAAGCGCTCCGAGCTGGATCTGTCCGGTCACGGCAAGACGCCGTGGAAGCTCGTGGCGACCGATGTCGACGGTCTCACGCAGATGGTGACGCGCGGAGATCGACTGTATGCGCTCACGTTCAAGGGAGCGCCGAACCACAAGGTGATCTCGGTGCCGCTGGCGGCGCCCGACCTGACCAAGGCGCGCCTCGAGGTCGCCGAAGATCCGGCGGCCGACCTCGCGGCGATGGAGGCAGCGCGCGACGGCCTGTATCTGGTCCACGACACCGGCGGCCTCGCGAAGCTGTCGCGTTGGCCGTGGGCAGGTAAGCCGGTATCGCTGGCGTTGCCCGGTGCCGGCTGGGTCGGCGACCTGGCCGGCGATCTGCGTCGCGACGGCGTGACGTTCAGCTTCGACACCTGGCTGCGGCCGTCCAGCTACTACGCGTACGATCCGGCGACCAAGCGGTCGTCGCCGACCGGCCTTGCGTCCCGCAGCAAGATCATCGACGAGCGCATCGTCGCGACCGAGGTCGAGGTCCCGAGCGCGGACAGCGCGATGGTGCCGCTGTCGATCCTCCACTTCAAGGATGTCGCGCTCGACGGCTCGCACCCGACGATCATCAATGGCTACGGCGGCTACGGCTTCAGCCGGCGCCCGTATTTCTCGGGGCCGCGGCTGGCCTGGCTCGAGCGCGGCGGCGTGCTGGCGACGTGCCACGTCCGGGGCGGAGGAGAGAAGGGTCGCAAGTGGTACGACGACGGCGCGAAGACCAAGAAGCTCAACGGCATTCGCGACGTCATCGCGTGCGGCGACTACCTGGTCGCGCACCACTACACGACCCCGGCGCGTCTCGGGATCACCGGCGGCAGCATGGGCGGTGTCCTGATGGGACGCACGCTCGTCGAGCGCCCGGACCTGTTCGCGGCGGCGCACATCGCGGTCGGCTTTCTCAACCCGCTCCGCATGCTCTCGGGAGAGAACGGCGCGAACCAGATCGGCGAGGTCGGCGACCCGCAGATCGAGGCCGACTACAAGTCGATCCGCGCGTTCGACCCGTACGCCAATGTCGTGCCGGGCACGTCGTATCCCGCCGTGATCTTCACGATCGGGTTGAACGATCACCGCGTGCCGCCGTGGATGACCGGCAAGATGGCGGCCCGGCTCCGAGCGGCGACCACGAGCACGCGCCCGATCGAGATTCGAGTCGACGGCGATGCTGGTCACGGTGTCGGCTCGACGCTCGATCAGAGCCTGGCGTCGACCGCCGACGTGTGGAGCTTCTTCCTGCAGCAGTTCGGCATGGCGAGCCGATAGCTGCCAACAGCGGCAGCTACAGGCGCTGGTAGAGCTGGATCAGGTTGCCGACGGTGTCGGACAACACGGCGATCTTGACCGGGCCGGCGATGGTCGGGGCCGTCGTGAACGCGACGCCCTTCGCGGACAGCCGGGCATGGTCGGCGTCGAGATCGGTTGACTCGAATGCGGCGAGCGGGATGCCCTGCGCGAACATCGCCTGCTGGAATGCCTTGCCGGCCGGGTTGGCATTGGGCTCGAGCGCGAGCTGGAGATCGTCGCGGCCCGGCGCTGCGACGGTGATCCATCGGTACTCGCCGACGGGAAAGTCCATCTGCGTCGCGAAGCCGAGCGCGTCGGTGTAGAACGCGAGCGCCTTCGACTGGTCCTCGACCATGATGCTGGTCAACTTGAGCTGGAGCATGGCCACAGTGTGGCCGGGCTACCGCGGGCGGGCTTCTCGAGAATTGCTCCACGCACCGGGCGGCACCTGCGAGAGCAGCCCGAGGCAGCCCGGCACCGGCGGCGCCCCGAAGCAGCGCGGCACGGCGACTTGCCGGCGATACGCCGAGGGTGGCGTGCCCGTCCGGCGGTGGAACAGCAGCGAAAAGCTGCCCAGGCTCGAGAATCCGACCTCGAGGCATGCGTCGGTCACCGTGACGCCCGCTGCGAGCAGCGCCTTTGCGCGCTCCATGCGGGCCCGGGTCCGGACCTGGTGCGGCGTGTCTCCGAACAGCGCGGAGAACGTGCGGATGAAGTGATGCGGTGACAGCGCAACGCGAGCGGCGACGTCGCGTACGCTGAGCTCGCCGTGCGCCCGAGACTCCAGCAGCTCGCGGCCGCGAACCAGGCGACGAAACGTCGGTCCGTCGATGAGCACGAGCCAAGCGTAACACGCAAAGACAGCGATCTCGTCGGCTTCGCAGTAGGCGCTCGACGGACGCTGGCTGCCGCGGGATGGTGGCGCGCGATCGACCGCTCGGGCAGTCGGGCAGCTCGGCCGCTGGCGCGAGCGCCGATCGGGGCCTCGGGGCTCGTGGTCGGTTGGTCGTGCGCGTCAACCTCGAAGCTTATGGCGCGGCGGGCTTCAACGAGACCGCGGGCAGTCCGTTCAGCCGCTGCCCGATGTGACGTCCGAGCGTGTCGGTGAAGTCTGCGCTGCCCGGCGATGTATTGCCCAGCACGACCACCGCAAAGTCCCGTTCCGGAGAGAACAGGGCGAAGGCGCTGTAGCCCCCCGTCGCGCCGTTGTGCCAGAAGCACCCGGTCGTGTCGTCGTGGAACCAGTTGAGCGCGATGTGGCTCCGGTAGCCGACCTCGCCGCGGATCTCGTGCGACGCGGCGATGGCCGCGGCGAGCGTCTTGCCCTCCGCGCTGTTCCGCGCCGTCGCCGGCAAGTGATCGGGATGCAGCTGCGCCTCGAGGTACGTGAGCATATCGCCCGCCGTGGCGCGGATCGCCCCTGCGCCGGCGAGCGCCGGGATGTCCCACGCATGAGCGGGCTTGTGCTCGCCGTCGTGCCCTTGGATGAACCGCGCCTGGAGCGCCGCCGGGATCGTGATCACCGTGTCGCGCATGCCGAGCGGGCCAGTGACTTGTTTCTTCAAGAGCGCTTCGTACGTCGTGTGCGCGCGCTCGGCGAGCGCTTGCCCCAGGAGCCCGACGCCGAGGTTGCTGTAGCCGAACTGGGGCATGGCCGGCAGCGCGACACCGTGAGCGGCGACGTACGCGTAGAGCGCCTTCACGTCGTAGTCGGCGTAGGGGTTGCTCTCGTCGGCCGACGTCAGGTTGTCGGGCAAGCGCGGCAGGCCCGATCGCTGCGCGCTCAGATCGAGCAGCGTGATCTCGCCGCCCGACGCCGGCGCCGCGACCGTCCCCGCCGGAAGCAGCGCGCGCACCGGCTCATCGAGCTTCACCTTGTTCTGCGCCGCCATCTGCGCGAGGATCAGCCCCGTGAACGTCTTCGAGATCGATCCGATCTCGAACACCGAGTTGGCCTTGGCCGCGCCGTACGTCCACACGAGCCGCTTGCCGTGCGAGACGACGCCGATCGTCACGCCGCCACCGGTCTCCGGTGCGAGATCGCCCAGCGTCGCTCCGCTCGCGAGGTCGGCGTCGATCACGCTCTTCAGCTGCGCGATCGCGACGGGTGGCATCGCGGGATCGATCGCAGCCGTAGACGCCTCGATCGCCGCGGGCTGCCGCGCGAGGACAATCGCGAGATCCGCGCCGCCTTGCGACCACGTCGTGTTCAGCGTGTTGCCGTCCGCCGAGGGGGTTCCTTTGAGCGTGCCGCGCACGGCGGGGACGTCGAACGAGATCGCGCTCGCCGAGGCGACGACGTTGGTGCACGGGATCCCCATCGCCTGCTGATCCAAGCTGTCGATCGCGCATGCCGCGGGGGTGTTGGCGAGGTCGAGATGGAGCTGAATGCGCAGCGCCTTGCCACCGGCGTGAAGCGTGCCGAGCCAGACGCCGCTGAGCGACGGAACAGCGGGCGGGGCGACCGCCGGAGGCGGCGCCGGTGTGGGGGCGGGCGCGACGGGAGCCGCGGGCGGGGGCGGGGGGCCGGCGCACGACGCGAGGACCACGAGCGCGGACAAGGCAAGGCGTAGGTTCCCCACGGGCACTACTGTAATCGGGGCGCCCGACCAAGTCACGATTCGGCGGTGCCACGGCGGGAGATTGCCACTCCCGCTGCCCTCGGCCGCGCCGGATCGGCACCCGAGGGAGAATGCCACTCCCGCTGCCCTCGGCCGCGCCGGATCGGCACCCGGTCCGCTGTGTCGCGCGGCAGCGATCGTCGAATCGCGACGTCAGCTCGATCAGCGCCGGCGCCACGCCGCGCGGTCGGCGACCCAGTTGGTCCGAGCTGCACAGGCTGAGCGCGAAGGTCTCCGCGATCGACGCTGGCCGTCTGCCGTGGAGAGCTCCGGCATGTTCGGGCAAGGTCTAGAGTAGACCACCACCAGCGTCGGAGACCTGACAGCGCGGACTGACAGGGGCAACGAGATTCGAGTAGTTACGATTGGTCCCGGAGTTGCGATTGGAGCCATTCACCATGCCCCTCTCGTCCAATCTTCGCCTCCTCCGCGGCGTCGCCGCCGCCGCCCTGGATGCCGATCGCCCGCTGATGGTGAACCTGGTCGTGACCCGCCGCTGCAACCTGAGCTGCGGCTACTGCACCGAGTACGACAAAGTGTCGCCACCGGTGCCACTCGACGTGCTCAAGGAGCGCGTTGACCAGCTGGCCCGGCTGCGCACCGTGATGGTGACGCTCACCGGCGGCGAGCCGTTGCTCCATCCCGAGCTGGTCGAGCTGGTCGCCTACGTGAAGCAGCGCGGCATGACGCCGGTGATGAACTCCAATGCGTTTCTGCTCACGGAGGCCAAGATCCACGAGCTCAACGCGGCCGGCCTGTTCGCGATGCAGGTCAGCATCGACGGTGTCCATCCCAACGCGGTGACCAAGAAGACGCTCAAGCCGCTGATGCCGAAACTGCGCCTGCTGTCGCGGCACGCGCGGTTCCGGGTGCGCATCAACACGGTGTTCGGCGCCGCGCCGCCCGCCGAGGCGCTCGAGGTCGCGCGCACCGCCGTCGAGCTTGGCTTCTTTTCGAAGTGCGCCCTGGCCCGCAACCCCGACGGCACGATGGTCGAGCTCGACGCCGAGGCGCGCGCGATCTACGCCCAGCTCGCCCGGCTCGACGGCCGGTCGCTCGGCCTGCTCGGCGAGGACTTTCAGGACACCCTCCTGCGCGAGGGCCAGGTGCAGTGGAAGTGCCGCGCCGGCGCCCGTGTGTTCCACGTCTGCGAGGACGGGCTGGTGCACCTGTGCACGCCGCGCCACGGCCGCGGCGCGGTGCCGATCGCCGAGTACACGGTGGAGCACATCCGGCGGGCGTTCGCGACGACCAAGGCCTGCGCGGCGACGTGCCCGGTGGCGTACGCCCACATGGCGAGCAAGATGGACGCACTGCGCCGGCAGTCGCCGGCGATCGATCCGGCAACGCTGCCGGAGATCGCGGCGGGGCCGCGGCGGCTCGCGGGTCGCGTGTTCCTGCCGGTGGCGGGCTGAGCAGTGCGCCGGCCCGTGCTCGGCGATCCGGGAAATCATTCACGTCGCTGGCACGGGCGTGCGCCCGTGGCTACGTTCGCAGATCTCGTAACGGTTTCTCGCCTCGACTTCGGTCTCGCCGAGGTAGCGCTGGCGTAGCACGGGGGCAGGCAGTCCGTGCCTGTGCCCCAACTCGTCGCAATTATCTAGCTGTAGTGCACCGTATGCGAGATCCGATCAGCTGCAGGCGATCACCTTCGTCGGAGTATTCATCTCGAGGCTTGATTGTACCGCGACGGCTCCGATGACGCCGACCCTGCGCGGTGCCGTGTTCGCGGCTTCCTGATTCACGTTGTCCTCTCCGCGGGTTTCGGGGGTGGCCCGCTCGGCGCGGGTAGCGCGACGTCGAGCGCCCAGCAGTAAAAGCACAGCTCGTCGACCAGCTGCTCGACCCGCGCGCTCGCCGTCGCGGCGCCGGCGTGGCCGGACGCGTGCAACGGCAACATCATATACGGGCCGCCGTGCGTCGCCTCGGCCTGGAGCCGCGCGACCATCTTGAGCGGATCCTGCGGCCGCGCGATCCGGTCGTCGAGCGCCGACACGAACAGCATCGCCGGATACGCGCGATCGGGCCGGACGTTGTGATAGGGCGAATACCCGGCCAGGTAGGCGCCCTCGATCGGATCGGTGGGCGCGCCGTACTCGAGCGCCGAGCCGCCGAGACTGAGCGACGGGTAGTGCAGCATGTCGAGCGTGGGCACGCGGCAGAACACGGCTCCGAACGCGTCGGGCGCTTGCATGGCCGAGACCGCGACGAGCAAGCCGCCGCTGCTGTTGCCGCGTGCGGCCAGTCGGGCGGGTGTGGTGTAGCCGGCGGCGACCAGCCAGCGCGCGGCGGCGACGAAGTCGTCGAACGCGTTCTGCCGCCGGGTCTTGCGGGCCGCCTCGTGCCACGCGCGCCCGTACTCGCCGCCGCCGCGCACGTTGACGAAGGCCAGCACGCCGCCGAGCGCGAGCCACGCCGCGCCTTCGGCCGTGAAGCCCGGCTCCACCGAGATGTTGAAGCCGCCGTAGCCGCTCAGGCGGACCGGACGGTGGCCGTCGCGCGGCATGTCCACCCGATGGGTCAGGAACATCGACACGCGGGTGCCGTCGCGAGACTCGTACCAGATCTGCTGAGTCGTGTAGTCGGACGGGTCGAGCCCGCCGTCCGGCACGTGGTAGGGCAGCAGGCGGTCGGCGTCGTAGTCGTAGCGATAGATCGACGGCGGCTGCACGTACGACGCGAACCGCACCCACACCTCGTCGCCGCGCCACGACCCGCTGACGCCGCTCACCACGCCTTCGCCCTCATTGCGGTTGACCGAGCCCAGCCCGGGCAGGACCACGTCGCGCAGGCGGCTGCCGTCCTCGGCGTAGATGCGGATCTGGTGCGACGCGGCGTGCGAGTAGACCGCGTACAACCGGCCGCCCACGCCAGTCACGGTCTGCAGCGTGTCGGGGCCCTCGGGGATGATCGTCCGCCACTCGGTCGCCGCGGTCAGCGGCGCGCTGCACAGCCGTCCGCGGGGCGCGTCTAGATCGGTGTGGACGAGCAGCGAGTCGCCGATCACCTGCACCTGGTTGATGGCCCGCAGGGTGGGCGCCACCGGCACCAGCGCGTCGTCGGACAGGCGCAGGAGGTAGATGGCGTTCGCGTGGACGAAGTCCCACCGGGTCAGGATCGCGAACCTGCCGCACTCGCTCACCTTGACCGTGGACCAGGTGTCGCCCGCGCGATCGTCTGCGAACACGCGCCGGGCCGGTGTCGCCGAGCCGAGCCGGTGGTCGTAGACGGCGTGCCAGAGGCCGTCCTCGCCGGCCGGCACGTCGGCCGGTTCGGCGCCGGCGGCGTAGAAGAACCCGGTCGAGTCGGGTCGCCACGCCAGGGACTCGTGGGCGACGCCGCGCGGTCGGTCGGGCAGCAGCTGCCCGCTGTCGATGTCGAGCACGTGGATGACCGCGCCGGCGCCCCCGACCGCCTTGCCGAACGCGATCCGCGCACCGTCGGGAGACGGCGCGGCGAACACGAGGACCTCGCCGGCGGGCCAGCGGTTCGGATCGAGCACCGGCTCGAGGGGCGCGCCCGCCGCCCGCCGCATCCGCAGCGCCAGCATCTCGTCGTCGCGGCCGGCGTGCCACACGAGCTCGCGCCCGCCGGTCGTGCGGATCGGTGGCGACAGTCGCGGTTGGCGCGCCGAGCGCGCGACCGCGGCCCGCAGCCAGTCGCGCTCTGGCACCGCGTCCAGGACCGAGCGCGTGACCGCCTCCTGGGCGGCGATCCACGCCCGCGTGTCGGCGTCGGTGATCTGCTCGAGCCACCGGTAGGGATCGTCGAGCTGCCGCCCGTGGAGTGTGTATTCGGTGCCCGCCTCGCGCAACGCGGGCGGAAACACCAGGCTTTGATGGGGTCGCCGCATCAACGGAGCCTACGCCTGCGTGCGAGCAGCCGGTCCGGGCGGGCCGGATCGACAATCGCGCGATCTCGACCGCCTGCGCAGCCGACGGCTATCGCCGCGGCCGGCCGATCCACTACGCTCCGGCGTCCGATGGTTGCCCGCCGCATCGCGCGTCGCGAGCTCGAATTCGAGGAGGTCGCGCTCGCGATGGAGACCCGGCTCGCGCTCGGCGCCAGCCGGATCGGTCAGGTGCGGGAGCCGGCGGCCACCGCGAGCGCGCTGCGCGCCGACCAGGCCCGGGTGTTCGCGGACTTTGCAACGTACCTCACCGACGTGGCCACGCGGCCACCGACCCAGCAGCGGGCACCGTTCTGCCGGATCATCCTGCCGCCGCGTACCGGCAAGACCGTGGTGGCCGGCCACATCATCGACCGCGCGGAGCTCGCCGCGACGTTCATCGTGCCCACGCGGACGCTGCTCGAGCAGACCGTGCGCGAGCTGGCGTGGCACGTCCCCGGTGTGAAGATCGGCAGCTATGGCGGCGGTCACGACCATGTTGTCGCGCACGGCGTCAACGTGACGACCTACGCGATGTTGCATACCCACGCAGCATCGCTGCCCACCGAGCTGCGACGAGCCGCGCTGGTGTTCGTCGACGAGGCCCACCATGCAATGACCCCCGCGCGCAGCACCCTACTTGCGACTGCGTTCGATCGTCTCGCGGTCCGGGTCGCGCTCACCGCGACGCCCGACTACAACGCGGAGCGGAGACTCGAGCACTATTTCCCCGACCTCGTTCACGAGGTCACCCTGGAGGAGGCCCTCGCGCTCGATCTGCTCGCGCCGCTTCGCGCGTGGGTTGTGGAAGTCGACGCCGACGCGTCGCAGGTTCGGTTCGTCGCAGGCGACTACGAGAGCGAGGGGCTGGGCCGGCTGATGTCGACGGCGCCGTTCTTCCGCGCGGTCGAGCTGTTTCGCTACGACCCGGACAACACGCGCCGGCCGTGCCTGATCGCGTGCGGGTCGCGACAGCAAGCCTACGACCTGTGGCGGTATCTGCAGCGGCATCGGCCCGCCGGGACGCGGCGGCCGGCGCTGGTGCTCGGCGACACGCCGCGCATGGTTCGCGAGCACCTGCTCGCACGGTTCGAGGCCGGCGCGATCGATACCCTGATCCAGGTCGGTGTGCTCATCGAGGGCTGGAGCTCACCGCGCTGCAAGCTGTTGCTCGATCTCGCGCCGTCGGCGTCGCGGGTCCGCGCCACGCAGAAGTACTTCCGCGTGATGACGCGGGACGGGGACACCCAGGCCCGGATCGTGGTGCTGTTGCCGACCAACCTGCCGGCCACGCCGGTCCTGCCGATCGATCTGTTCGGGGCGTTGCCCGAGTTCGTACACGGGCGGCTGATCGAGCCCGCGGTGGACGGGGGCGGCACCGATGAGCTCGCGGAGGACGCGCGCACGCCGATCGCCGGCGTCACGCTGGCGTCGCGCATGGTGGCCAGCGACGGGATCGCCAGGCCGGCGCTCGATCCTGGCTCGACAGCGGACGTCCGTGCCGTCCTGGCGTCGTGCGCTGAGTTCGAGGCGGCGACCTGTGATCTCGGCACGTTCGTGACGCTGATGTTCCGGCACCTCCTGTTCGCGGGGCGCGGCGACTTCCTGCTGCGCTGGCTCCGCGTGCCGATCACGCGCGAGGGTCTCGATCGCCTGATCACAGGGCTCTACCCGGATGCGGCGGGAGACCGGATCTTCGCGCAACACGGCGAGCGCTACGTCGATGGCTCGAGCGCGGCGGACCGCCAGCGCTTGCGGCACGCACTTCACGTGCCCTCGAACACCGGGGTCCCTGAGGAGCCGTTCGCGACCACGTGGCGTGCGGTCTCCGGTGGCTGCCCGTCTCGCGCGGACAGTGCGGAGACCCTCTGGATCGCGCGTACCGAGGTCGTGCGGGTGCTGGAGCTGCTGCCGCGCCTCAAACGCCAGCGGCGGATGGTGGTGGTGCGCTACTTCGGCTTGTTCGGACACCGCCCGCATACGTTCGCGCAGCTGGGTGAGCTGGCGCAGGTATCGGTCGGACGGATCGGTCAGATCCTCTCCCGCGCGCTGCGGGACCTCCGCCGGTGGTACGAGCACGCCGAGACCGCCGAGCGCCTGCTCGCCGGACCGGACGACAGGATCCTCGCCGAGACGGCCAACCGACGAGTCGCCGCGCTCGCCGCTGCCGAGGCCGTGCGCGCGAGTCACCTCGATGCAGTGTTTGCCAACGCAGACCGCGTGTGGGACGAGGTCACCAAGCGGATGGTCGGCCGTTCCAGCCACGACTACGACTTGGCGCGGATCCTCCTGGACGACCTCCTGGCCGCGGCGGATCGTCATGCCGCACGCGCCGTATTCGACCGCAGGCTCGCCGAGCTCCGGGCCGGCACAGCGAAGGTCCGACGGTTCTGGCGGCGCTGGGATGCGGCGCGTTCCCCGGGAGCCAAGGTCGCGCGGCCGGCCTGAGCGCCGCCGCGCGGGCGAACGGCACCTTGACCTCGATTACCTGCGTGGACGCGGGCGGTGATCAAGACGGCGATCCGGGCGCGGCGTAACGGCAAGGTGACCCTGAGACATGGGCTCGGGCCGAGTCGGCGCTGCACTGGCGGAGCGACTGAAGGGCAAGAAGCGACCGAGCTCCTGCATGAGTATCGGGCGTCTTCATGAACTCCTTCCAGCGCCCGGTGTAGAGTGCGTGGCTTGCGCTCCCATCTCTTCGTGATTGCGGTCCTGGCGGGTTGTGGGCACGATCCATCGCCACCTGCAGCGTTGCTGAAGCCATCACCAGAGCGCGCCGCGCTACTCGCAGCGGTGGGGCCACACCCGCGCGGCTTCGCGATGTTGTCGCTCCAGGATCCGGTGCTCGACGTCCAGCGGGTGGCACTGGCGGCCGGGCTCCGCAACGCGTTCGGCAAGACACCGGTTGATTGCGACGGCGTGCTGGAGCGCGTGGACCAGATCCGGATCGCCATCGGGGAGCCATTGCGGATCGCCGCCGAGCTGGACGGCAAGATCGACGTGCAGTCCGTGTCCTGCCTCCTCGGCGGAGACGCCGCCGCCACGGCGCTCGCTCGCGACGGGTTGGTCGTTCGCAACCGACCGGGCGGCATCGCGGTCGAGTATCAGGTCGAGCCCAGCCACGACGAGCGCGCGCCTGCGGTCGCCAACGAGCTGATGAGCCGCTGCACCGAGGTGCCCTGTGCCGCGGCCGTACTCGGTCCCCCGAACCGTCCGTTGTGGATCCAACTCGCTCTCCGAGGCACGTTGCGTATCGAGCTGAGCGGGTCGAGCATCGCGCACGCCGCAGACGCCGTCGTGGCCGCGGTCGATGGGCTGCGCCAGACGTCCCCGGGGCTGAGCATCCTGACCGTACGCGAACAACATGGCGCGCTCATCGTGGAGGTGTCGCGTGATCCGCCGATGCTGTCGACGATTGCCACCGCCTTGACCCTGCGGACGCAGCTACTCGAGGTGTTCAAGGTCCCCTCGAGCTCGATGGTCCCCACGGTGCACATGGACGATCAGATCTACGTTGGCAAAGGGCCATTGTTCGGTGACCTGGTGCCGGGACAAGTGATCGTGTACCGACAGGGAGAACAAGTGTGGGTCAAGCGGTATCTCGCCGGCCCCGGGCAGACGATCGCCGTGACCGAGTCGGGCATCTCGATCGATGGCAAGCCGCTGGTGACCGAGGTCGTCGATCCCGGCTTTCACTACCAGGACCACGATGGCGACTCACCGCAGGTTCATTCGGGTAGTGTCGTGCGCGAGCACCTGGGGGCGCGTAGCTACCTGACACTTCGGACCGGCGCGACGAGGCCCACCGGAACCTGGACGGTGCCAGCGGGGCAGGTGTTCTTCGTCGGCGACAACCGCAATAACTCGAACGACAGCCGGTACCGCGGAGCGGTCCCGAAGGACGCGATCATCGGCCGCGTCCTCGGCGTCTGGCTCGGGTTCCGCGATGGCGCGCCCGACTGGGACCGCATGGGCGTGCCGATCGAATAACATGCACGCATATAGGGCACGAGGTGCCGTTTCGGCGGCGACCACGACCCCGGCGCGCCCCTCGAGCAAGCAGGGGAGTGCCACGACGTCTGCCCACGCGATCCTGGCGAATGTCGAATTCGCAGACAGCGGCTGTCCGAGGCGACTACTCCGGATGGCTGCTCGCCGCTGGCTCCGTGAGACGACAGCTAGGTACGCCCGTGAGGCCGGGGCAAGGACGCCGGCCACCGGGTGCGCTGATAGTATCGTGACGTGACCATCCGGCTGCGCGTCAATGGTACGGACCACACGGTCGCCGTCGATCCGGACACTCCGCTGCTGTTCGTGCTGGCCGACGACCTCGGGCTGCGCGGTCCACGGTTCGGTTGCGGCATGGCGCACTGCGGTTCGTGCACGGTGATGCTGCGCGGTGAGCCGGTTCGCTCGTGTGTGTTCCCGGTCCGTCATGCCGATGGCGCGGACATCGTGACGCTCGAGGGGCTGGGCACCCCCGCGGCGCCGCATCCACTCCAGCAGGCGTTCATCGACGAGGGCGCGTCGCAGTGCGGGTTCTGCCTGAGCGGCGTGATCCTCACCGCGAAGGCCGTGCTCGATGCCAGGCCCGACGCGAGCGATGCAGAGATCCGGGGGGCGCTCGGTGGCGTGCTGTGCCGGTGTTTCACCCACACGCGGATGCTGCGCGCGATCCGACGCTATGCGGATGGCCTGAAGAGGGCGCGATGAGGTCGCGATGACGACGCGGCGCGACTTCCTCAAGACCGGTGGCGCGCTCGTCGTGACCTTCGGCGCGCACGCGCTGCTACCGCGGGCGGTCACCGCGGCGCCCGAGAGCGCGTTCGCCACGCGGCCGTCGCACATCGACGGCGGCGCGCTCGACGCGTGGCTCGCCGTCGGCGCCGATGGTCGGGTCACCGCGTACACCGGCAAGTGTGACTTCGGACAGGGCATCTTCACCGCGCAGGTCCAGCTCGTCGCCGAGGAGCTCGACGTGCCGATGGCGTGGGTGACGATGATCGAGTGCGATACCGCGGTCACGCCAGACCAGGGAACGACGTCGGGTAGCCAGTCGACGCCGGTCAACTTCAACACCGAGAACCTCGCGCTCGCGGCGGCGACCGCACGCGAGGTGTTGCTCGAGATGGCCAGCAAGCGGCTCCGCCTGCCGGTCGCGCGGCTCGCGATCGCCGATGGCGCGATCTCGGGGCCCGGCGGTGCGCGGGTGACGTACGGCGAGCTCGTCGGTGGGCGTCGGTTCGAGCTGCCGCTGCGCAAGACCGCGAAGCGCAAGCCGCCGTCCGAGTGGACCACGCTCGGCAAGCCGGTGACGTCGCTCGATCGCGTCGCGCTCGTGACCGGCGGCTTCGAGTACGTCCACCACGTCCGCGTGCCCGGGATGTTGCACGGCCGGGTGGTCCGGCCGCCGGACATGGGCGCGACGCTCGTCGGCGTCGACGCGGCGTCGGTGCGCGGGGTGCCCGGGTTCGTCGATCTGGTGGTGCGCGAGAGCTTCGTCGGCGTGGTCGCGCGCACCCAGTACGCGGCGATGGTCGCGGCTGCGCAGCTACAGGTGCGCTGGAAACCCGGTCCGGCGCTGCCGCCACAGGGCACGTTCTTCGAGTTCCTGCGCCGGCAACCGTCGCGTGACCAGGTCGCGGTCGATTCGAGCGACGTCGACGCTGCACTCGCGCGAGGCGGCGACCGCGTGATGCGCGCGCGGTACACGTACCCGTACCAGATGCACGGCTCGGTCGGTCCGTCGTGCGCCGTCGCCGACGTTCGCGGCGATGGCGTCACGGTGTGGTCGCCGACGCAATCGGTGTATCCGACGCGGAGCTGCGTCGCCAAGCTGCTGGGCGTACCGGTCGACACCGTGCGGGTCGTGTTCAAGCGCGGTTCGGGCTGCTACGGCCTGAACGGCGCCGACGCGGTATCGTTCGACGCCGCGATGATGTCGCAGGCGGTTCGCGCGCCCGTCCGGGTGCAGTACACGCGGCAGGACGAGATGAAGTGGGAGAACTACGGGGCGGCGTGTGCGATCGAGCAGCGCGCGGTGCTCGACGCGGACGGCACGATCGCGGCATGGGATCGCGAGGCCTGGGTCGCGGCGCTCGGCGCTCGCCCGGGGTACGATCGGCCGGGCAACATCATCTCCGGCATGCTGCTCGGCCACGAGCCGGAGCCGCTCGCGATCGGGCGGGCCGAACCGGCGAAGGGCAAGCTCGACAACCGCAGCAACGCGGTCGCACCGTACGTCGCCGGATGCATCGCCGGGGTGTGCGGCGGCGATGGCACGATCCGCAGTGAGCGCGTGGTGACGCACACCGTGCGCTCGCCGTTCTTTACTGGCCCGCTGCGGTCGCCGCTGCGGATCCAGAACACGTTCGCGAACGAGTCGTTCATGGACGAGCTGTGCGCGCGCGCCGGCGCTGACCCGGTGGCGTTCCGGCTCCGCCACCTGCGCGACGACCGGATCATCGGCGTGCTGCGTGCGGCGGCGAAGGCCGCGGGATGGCCCGGCGCGCGGCGCAGTCGCACCCCGAACGGCGACGGCGTTGCGCGCGGTCGCGGCGTTGCCTGCGTGGGCTACGAGGGACACAACGGGTACGCGGCGCTGATCGCTGAGGTCGACGTGCATGTCGCCACCGGCGTCGTGCATCCGCGGCGGTATATCGTCGCGCACGACTGCGGCCCGATCTCGAACCCCGACGGCCTGCGCAACCAGATCGAGGGCGGCCTGCTCCAGGGCACGAGCCGCGCGCTCGTCGAGCAGGTCACGTGGGACGATCGCCGGGTCACGTCGGTCGACTGGTCGTCGTACGCGAGCCTGCACCTCGACTACGACATGCCCGCGATCGAGACCGTGTTCGTGACGCCGGCCGACGTACCTGCGACCGGCGCCGGGGAAACCTCGATCACGCTCGCCCCGGCGGCGATCGGCAACGCCGTGTTCGACGCGACGGGCGCGCGGTTGCGCGACGTACCGTTCACCCCGGCGCGCGTGCGGGCCGCCCTGCGTGACGCGGGCGCGGCCGGATAGCTGCGTGGCTCACAGCGGCGCTGTGGTCGAGAGCTTGATGTCGGCGTGCGACCACGCCTTCGCGAACGACTGCTCCGCGGCCTCCGCGTCCTTGCTGCGGTTCTGGCCGCGCAGCGCGCGCGACAGGCCGTAGAGCCCCCAGCCATTGCCTGGGTTCCTCGCCAGGTCGTCGCGATACACCTTCTCCGCGTCGGTCCAGCGCTTCGCGGTGAGCAGCGCGGCGCCGAGGTAGTGGCGCACGGGATAGAACCAGTCGGCGGGCTCGGAGTACGACAGGCGATCTTCGGCGGCGACCGCGGCGGTCCACACCTCGAGCGCCCGCGGATCGTGCTGGTGCTGCAGAATCACGGCGTCGAGGAACGGGATCGCGACCGCGAGTAGATCGCGGGTCGCGTTGGTGTCTGCGGTGAGATCGGCCGGGATCGCCTGGGCCTGGGTCTTCAGCGCCGCGAGATCGGCGGCGGCGTCCGCGAGCTTGCCCGTGGCCGCGAGGGCCACGCCATGGGCGTGCAGCCACAGCGCGGTGAGCGTCGCGTACTTGGCGTCGGGGCGCGGCGTCGCGAGGATCTGGTCGAACATGCCGAACCGCACCATCACCAGCAGCGGCTCGGCGATGAAGAAGTCCATGCCTGGCATCATCTCGAGCATCGCTGGTGGGAAGTTCTTCGCCGATGCCTGGGCGGCTTCGAGCGACTCGTGGGAGCGACCCTCCATGGACGCCGAGTACGCGAGGAAGCCGTAGTTGTGGACCAGGTACATGCCGTAGTAGCCCCAGCTCGGCGCCTTGCTCCGATAGTCGAGATCGACCTTCACCGCGTGGCGGTTGGCCTCCGAGGCATCCGCGTAGCGCCCGACGCGCTGGTAGATGTGCGCCGGCATGTGAACGATGTGGCCGGCGTCGGGGATGAGCGCCGTGAGCCGGTCGGCGGACGGGACCGCCTTGTCCGGATGCAGCGAGGCCTCGACCGCGTGGATGTAATAGTGATTCGCGCCCGGATGTCGCGGATCGATCGCGAGCACCGCCTCGAGGGTCGCGACGATGTCCTCGGTGCCCGGCGCTGGCTCGCCGCTGGAGGACCACAGCTTCCACGGGTTCAGGTCCATCAGCGACTCGGCGCGCAGCACCTGCACGTCGAGATCGGCGCGAAACTGCTTCGCGACGCTGGTCATCGCGTCGGCGTACGCCTGATTGAACGGCTGCATCGCGCCCGGATCCTTGGGCTTGGGCCCGGGGTAGCGCTTCGCCAGCGCAGCGATGAGCGCCTGCTCGACGGGCGTCGCGGCGGGCGCGAGCTTGCGCGCTTGCTCGAGGGCGTGCCACGCGGCCGGGAAGCGGTCGTCGAGCATCGGGACGTTGTAGTTGGGGCCGAGCGCGAGCGCGACGCCCCAGAAGCAGCTCGCGCACCGGGGATCGATCTGCGCGGCGCGTGCGAACGAGCGCGCGGCCTCATCGTGGTTGAAGCCGTAGATCAGCCGTAGGCCCTGATCGAACAGCGCCTGGGCATCGGCCGACGCCGTCGTGATGGCGCGGTGATGGGATCCGAGGTTGGGCAGGACCACCGCGCCGGATGCGATCTGGTCCAGCGTGAGGCCTGCGGGCGTTGCAGGCGCCGCCGCTGCCGGAGGCGCGGGCGTGGTCGGGAGGATCGGAGACGAAGGCGGGTTCGATCCACACGCCGTCACGGCGATCAGACAACACAGTCGCTTCCACATCGCGCGACCTTGGCCGGGCCGGATCGGCATGACAACGAACTGCCCGGCGATTACGAGAGCTTCTTCCATGGTCCGGCTGCGTGACAGCGGAGGGAACATCGTTCCATCGTGCGTTACCCGCTTGCCCTGCCGCCCGAAACCTCCGTGTTTCATGGGTCGTAGGAGCAATAGGTCCCGGTACGGATCGCGCGATCGAGGTACCGGCCGAGCGCCGAGTCAGCCTCAGCGATGCGCCGGATCGCATCGCGCAGGCGCCGCTGAACATTGATGCGCGCGCGCTCGGAGGCGGAGCCGGCGCGCCGGGGCTTGCCCGCGAGGCCGACGCCCGCCGCGAGCTCGCGCTCGATCACCGCGTGCTCCCTGCGCAAGGCATCGAGCCGCGGGTCGCCCGCGTTGGCCCGGGCGAGCTGGCGCTTGAGCACCCGCAGTCGCTCACGATAGGCGCGCGCGGCCTGGGCGTCGATGACCTCGCCGGCATCGCTGTCGACCAGCGCGCCGGCCTCGTCGCTGGCGAGCCCCAGGACGTGCAGCTCGTCGCCGGGCTGTTCGAGCAACCGCGCGAGCAGCTGCATCCCCCGGCTGTCGCGCACGCGGACCGTCCGCCCGTCGACGACGAGCGCCCACAGCTCACCCTGGCGCTCGACGGTGATCCGCGGGTCCGGCGCGATCACGGGGGCCGCCGTGGGCTCACTGCCGGGCGGGCGGAGCCGCTCGCGCAGCCAGGGCAGGTCGAGCTCATCGGCGAGCCGCGCCGCGTCCGCCAGATACGGCTGCGCCTCGTCGCCGCCGAGCAGCGCGCCCAGCTCGTACGAGATCCGGGCGATCCAGGGCCGGAACCCGTGGCGCGTGACCTGCGTGAGCGCGCCGCGCAGCGACGCCGCGGCGGCCGCGCGATCCCCCAGGCTTGCCTGCAGGAGGCCGATCACCCGCGCGATCGGGCCCTCGTAGGTCAGCGCGATGTGGCTCGACAGCCCGTGCTCGTCCGCGTGGGGCAGCAAGAGCTCGAGGAAGCGGCGGCGCTCTTCGTCGGTGCCCACGAACGCGACCGCCTCCAGGACGCCGGACCAGTTGACCGGCTCGTGGCGGATGAACCGCAACGCGTGCCGCGCGTCGGGCATCACGCGCTCGGCCTCCGCGCGGTCCTCGAACATCGCGAAGTGGCTGGCGAGCAGCGCCGGGAACGCCTCGGGGAACACGTTGTTCTGGGTGTAGGGGTCCGCGACGGCGCGCGCCTCGGCGTCGCGATGCATGGCGCGCAGCCGCAAGAAGCGATGCGCGCGCAGCGAATCGACGAGCGCGGGCTCGTCGGTGAGCGCGCCCAGGTGCTCGACCTCGACGACGAGCCTCGACGATTCCTCGAACCGCCCGTAGGCGAGCGCACGCATCGACTGGATGAGCAGCGCGCGCCACAGGTACTTCGGATGGCCGAGCTCGCGGGCCAGCCCCAGCAGCTCGCCGGCGTGCTGCTCGAACGCGTCGAGGTCGCCGGACTGCAGCTCGTCGAACACGAGCCGGTAGTAGGCCGACAGCGCGCGCGGCCGATCGCCGACCCGGAGCGCCACATCGCGCAGCGCCAGCGCGTGCGTCATGCGCTCGCGGATCGGCGCGTAGTCCACCATCGCCGAGCCGCCGAAGAACAGCACGTCGATCAGCACCCGATCGTCGCCCAGCGCGTGAGCCTCGGCGATGACCCGGCGCGCCTCGTCGAGCGGGACGAACGGATCGGGGGCCGGCTGGACGGCGGCGGCGAGCCGCGCGCGCAGCCGCAAGCGCAGGGCCTGCTCGGTCGCCGGCACCGTCGCGAGCGCCTCCTGCAGCGCGCGCACGAGCGTGTCGTCGATGTTGGCCGGCCGCAACCCGGCACCCAGGATGAGCGCCGTGCGCGCGAACTCGATCAGCAGTCCCGCGCTGCGCGCCTGCAGGAGCGCCTGGTCGCACCAGCGCCGGCTGTCCGCGAACGCACCTGCGAGGAACGCCAGCTCGGCGGCGCGCATCACCGCGTCGACCGGCACGGGGTGCCCCGTGAGCCGCCGGGCCTCGATCGCGCGCGCCGCGAGCGCGAGCGCGCGATCGAACGCGCCGTGGAGCTCGAGCTCGCGGCTCGCCTCGTCGGCCAGCGCGAGCGCCGCCTGCGCGGTGTCATGCTCGATGCCGGACAGCGCGTGGTAGGCGCGCTCGACGACCGTCCCGTCGCGGTCGAGCTCTAGCAGCGCGCGCTCGGCGCGCTGGTGCTCGGCGCTACGCCGCTCCGCGCTGAGCGCATCGTACACCGCGTTGCGCATCAGCACGTGGCTGAAGCTGAGCTCACCGGGCCGGCGCTCGTCGAGCAAGCCCGAGCGCACCGCGGGCGCCAGGCGATCGATCGCGGTGGCAGGCAGCACGCGGTGCATGCGCGCGACGACGGCCGCCGAGAACTCGCGGCCGATGATGGCGCCGGCCTCGACGAGCGCGCGGGTATCGGCCGACAGCCGAGCCACCTGCTCGAGCGCGAGCAGCCGAATCGACGGCGGTAGCGTCGCCAGCCGCTCGGTCCCCGAGCGACCAAGCGCGCGCGCACACTCGACCACGAACAGCGGATGCCCGCCGGTCAGCTCGATCAGCGTCCGGAGGTTGTCGTCGGCCAGCGGCGTGCCGGTGTGCTGCTCCGCCAGCGCCGCGACCTCGGCGATCGCCAGCGGCTCGAGCGCGATCTCGGTGGCCTGGCGGCGCAGTCGCGTCAGCCGTGGATTGCCGGCAGGATCGTAGCGCGGATCCCTGAACCGCGACGTTCCGATCACCACCGCGCGCAACGCCTGGAGCGACTCGACGAGGAAGCAGCACAGATCGAGCGTCTGCTGGTCGGCCGCATGCAGGTCCTCGAGCACCCAGACCACCGGTCGAGCGGTCGCCTGTCGCGCGAGCGCCTCGACAACGCGCTCCCAGAAGTGAAACGCGGTCTCGAGCGCCGTGCGACCGCCGATCTGATCGGGGACCGTGAGCCCGAGCGCGCGCAGGCACGGCCACAGCGGAAAATACGCCGGCGCATCCTCGAATTCCCAGGCCCGGCCCACGACGACGTCGAACCCGGCGTCCACCGCGTCGCTCACCACCGCACGCGCGAGCGCGCTCTTGCCGATGCCGGCGTCGCCGAGCAGCATGGCCGCGCCACCGCGACCCGAACGAGCGCGCTCGAGCAACGCCACGAGCCGCGCGCGCTGCGGCTCACGGCCGATGAGCGGAGACTCCACGGCCCTATCCACTTGATCGCGGCAACGGCACCATGGCTACGCGAGGAACATAGCAGCCTCGGCGGCCGTTGCGGTGGTCGCCGACGGTACGAGCCGGCTCTTCCTACCCGCTCGCGCGGCTATGTGCGATGGCTGGGGCCTATTCATGTCGTGGCGTCCGCCGTGGCTCGCCAGCGCCGAACCGCACGCATCGCCGAGAGCCTCGATGCCCTCGTCTCGCCAGCCCTGCGCAGCCGCGACCCGACCGAATGGCAGCGCGATCGACGTACTCGCCCACGAGATGGGTCACGGCATCGACGTCCACAGCCCGGCGGCATCTCGGGCAGCGCGCCGGGTGGTCGCGAGCCGGTCACGCTGCCGCCCCCAGTCCGTCACTGTCGTGCGACGTCCGATATTGACAATCGTGTTGTACAGGGGCTTTGTGGGCGACTGTCAATAGGACGGCTTGAGGCCAGTGCTCGCTATGCAGCATTAGGCGGCGCGGCTTCTGCTCACGCGTCGTCACTTGTGGGCTAACGTTTCTTCGATCGTTGTTGCCCGAGGGAGAGGAGAAGTCATGGACATTGCCGCGAGTCGCGTCTACGAGGCCCTGCGAAGACGCGTAGCCGCTGGAGAGCTCCGGCTGCTCCTGCTCGTGTCACCCCCTCGCACCGGCTCGACGGTGCTCGCGAACGCGCTGGCGCACCACGGTCAGGTCGATGGGCTCGTCATCGAGCCGGGGGCGCAGTACCACCTGACGCGGGACGCGCGGCTGGAGGAGGCCTTCCGGCTGATCGCGGATGCGGTCGAGGAGCTTTCCGCCCACGGCTCACCGCGGCGACCTCTGGTGGTGCTGGTGAAGGAGATCGCGCATCACATCGGCCCCGGCGACGAGTGGCGCGCATGGCGAGCCTTGTTCGACAGGGTGCTGGTCCTGGTGCGCCGGCCGATCCTGGCGCTCGAATCGCTGATCTTCATGACGCTCGGTCTGGGGGATCTGCTGTCCGGCGGCGCTGATGGTCGCCCCGAGCGCTGGCTGACCCGGGCAGCGCTGGACGCATGGCCACGGTCGGCGGTCGAATCGTGGCCGAGCTTCCTGGCGCACCTGAAGCAGACCAGGAACTTTCGCGACCTCGACGAAGACCAGCTCCGCGTCTACTGGCACGGGGGCGCCAT